>Ga0180217_1000874_pt1 | contig 39086 bp, 46 predicted proteins | sample eDN3rd37CBELigOP_FD_128521 | JGI IMG/M metagenome (GOLD analysis project Ga0180217, IMG submission 128521) | Enriched Organic Plus compost microbial communities from Emeryville, California, USA - eDNA 3rd pass 37_C BE-Lig OP (version 2) (version 2) ...
ATGGCTGCTCCAGCCGCCCAGGATCGACGCATGGAACGGCGTGCCGGTCTGCGCCTGCACGGCGGTTCCAGACAGAAGCAGAGCGGCAAGGACGGCGAAATGTTTTCTCATGGCAAGTTCCCTATGCTGTGTTCCCCACCCCTTGCCCTAACGCCGGGCAGCGCAAATGGATCGCCATGAAAAATCGTTCAGCGCGCAGAAGTGATTGCGTGCAACAGTCTGTAACGGCGCGAATTCTGCGCGCCGCGGTTTCGCCGCAAAGATGAATCGCCGGATCGCGTTCAGCCCGCGAAAGCCGCGGTGATGCGCCGTCCGCCGCGTTCCAGCACGATCTGCCAGCGCGTGGCGGCATTGAGGAGGCGCACCAACTCGCCGCTGCGCTCCACCGCCACGCCGTTGACGGTGCGGATGATGTCGCCCTGGCGGAAGCCCTGGGCAGCGGCGAGGCTGCCATCGGCGACCTCGGCGACGGCGACGCCCTTGGCGAAAAGATCGAGGCCCAGATCGAGCGCGGCGGCGGGCGAGAGATTCTCCACCCGCGCGCCCGCCAGCGGATTGCGGCCCGCGATGACTTGCGCTTCGCGCGGCGGATTTTCCGGCGGCAGGGCGACGGTCACCATCACCTCGCGCGCGGACTTGCCGCCGCTCGCCACCGAAAGACGCACGCGCGCGCCCGGCGCGTGGGTGGCGACGCGGTAGTTCAGCGCCTGGATATCGTCCACCGGATTGCCGTCCACCGACAGCACCACATCGCCCGTCTTCAATCCCGCATTGGCCAGCGGGCCGCCGGGATAGATCTCGCGGATCAGGACGCCGCCGGGCCGCGGCAGCCCCATGCTGGCGGCGATGGCGCTGGTGACGGGCTGGCCGGTGGCACCGATCCAGGCGAGGCGCACGCCGCGCGCGGCCGAGACCTGGCCGCCTTCCACGCCTTCGACCACGCGGCGCGCCAGGTTGGCGGGAATGGCGAAGCCGATGCCGACGCTGCCGCCGGTGCGCGAATAGATGGCGGTGTTGATGCCCGCCAGGCGCCCTTCGGTGGTCACCAGCGCCCCGCCCGAATTGCCCGGATTGATCGCCGCGTCGGTCTGGATGAAATACTGATAGTCGCCGCCGCCCAACTGGGTGCGCGCCTGGGCCGAGACGATGCCCATGGTGACGGTCTGGCCGACGCCGAAGGGATCGCCCACCGCCAGCACCAGATCGCCCACCTGCACCTTGTCGGAATCGGCGAAGGGGATGAAGGGCAGCTTCTCGCCCCTGGTGTCGATCTTGAGCACGGCCAGGTCGGTGCGCGCATCGGCGGTAAGCACGCGGGCGCGGAATTCGCGCTTGTCGTTCAGCGCCACGATGATCTCGTTGCCGCCCTCCACCACATGGTTGTTGGTGAGGATGATGCCGTCGGCGCGCACGATCACGCCCGAGCCCAGCGACTGCTGCACGCGCTGTCGCATCTCGGGGCTGAAACCGAAGAATTGCGAGAAGAAGGGATCGGCGAAGAGCGGATTGGCCTGCTGCACCACGGTGCGGGCATAGACATTGACCACGGCGGGGGCGACGCGCTTGACGATGGGCGCGAAGGTGAGCTGCACCTCGGCCATGGAGGTGGGGGTTATCAGAGCGGGGGTCTGGCCCATGGCGGGCGGGTTGAGCCGCACCGGGTTCTGGCCGTTCTGCGCCGTGCCCTGGCCGATGAAGGCATAGGACAGCGCGCCGGCCGCGAAGATCGCGGCGGCGGAGACAAGGACGATCAGGCGTTCGCGGGTCATGAGGGGAGCCTTGAAAAAGCAAGGGGCGGCCAGACGGCCGCCCCGAAACTTAAATCAAACCTAGGCGAAAATCAGGCCCGCCGGTCAGGCTTCCGTGTCCTCGGAAACTTCCACCGGGCCGGAATCCTGGCCTTTGGCGGAAACGTCGCGGTCCACGAATTCGATGATCGCCATGGGGGCGTTGTCGCCATAGCGGAAGCCGGCCTTGAGGACGCGGGTATAGCCGCCCTTGCGGTCGGCATAGCGGGGGGCCAGCACGTCGAACAGCTTGGCGACCTGCTGGGCGTCCTTGATCTGGGCCAGCGCTTGGCGGCGGGCATGCAGGTCGGTCTTGCCCCGGCGCGAGAGCGTCACCAGCTTCTCGATCACGGGCCTGAGATCCTTGGCCTTGGGCAGCGTGGTCTTGATCTGCTCATGCTTGATGAGCGCGGCGGTCATGTTGCCCCACATTGCCTTGCGGTGCGAAGCGGTGCGGCTGAATTTGCGGCCCTGGTTTCCGTGGCGCATTCCTCAAAACTCCTCCATGGCCGGGCAGCCCGAAGGGCGCGACCCGGCCATCCATTTCATGCCGTCCTCACCCTTCGACGGGCCCAGGGCGAGGACGAATTTCAAATCCCCTCATGCCGAGCCCGTCGAAGCATGAGGGACTCAAGGTTTCAGTACTGGTCCTCGTACCGCTTGGCGAGGTCTTCGATATTCTCCGGCGGCCAGCCCGGCACTTCCATGCCCAGATGCAGGCCCATCTCGGCGAGAACCGCCTTGATCTCGTTCAGCGACTTGCGGCCGAAGTTCGGGGTGCGCAGCATCTCGCCCTCGGTCTTCTGGATCAGATCGCCGATATAGACGATGTTATCGTTCTTCAGGCAGTTGGCCGAACGGACGGATAGTTCCAGCTCGTCCACCTTCTTGAGCAGCACCGGGTTGAAGGCGAGGTCGGGCTTGGCCTCCTCGGTGGCGCGGAGCTGCGGCTCCTCGAAGTTGATGAAGACCTGGAGCTGGTCCTGCAGGATGCGCGCGGCATAGGCCACGGCATTGTCCGGCGTGACGGCGCCGTTGGTCTCGACCGTCAGGGTGAGCTTGTCATAGTCGAGGATCTGGCCCTCGCGGGTGTTTTCGACCTTGTAGGAGACGCGCTTGACCGGGCTGAAGAGCGAATCCACCGGGATCAGGCCGATGGGGGCGTCCTCGGGGCGGTTGCGGTCGGCCGGGACATAGCCCTTGCCGGTGGCGATGGTGAGCTCCATGCGGAAGTCCACCTTCTCGTCCAGGGTGCAGAGCACCAGATCGGGGTTCAGCACCTCGATATCGGCGGTGGTCTGGATGTCGCCCGCCTTCACCTCGCCCGGGCCCTGCTTGCGCAGGGAGACCCGCTTGGGGCCCTCGGCATGCATGCGCAGCGCGATCTGCTTCACATTGAGCACGATGTCGGTGACATCCTCGCGCACGCCCTGGATGGAGGAGAATTCGTGCAGCACGCCCTCGATCGAGATGGCGGTGACGGCGGCGCCCTGGAGCGAGGAGAGCAGCACGCGGCGCAGCGCGTTGCCCAGGGTGAGACCGAAGCCGCGCTCCAAGGGCTCGGCGGTGATGGTGGCGATGCGGCCGCCCTCGTGACCGGTATCGGTCTTGAGCTTCTGCGGCTTGATCAGTTCCTGCCAGTTCTTCTGAAACATGTTTTCCTCATCGTGTCCCGGACATGTCGGACCATGTCCCATACGTGCGAGGGTTAGCTCTAAGTCCGAATAGAATTCCCGATACGCTCCGGCTTACACCCGGCGGCGCTTGGGCGGGCGGCAGCCATTGTGGGGGATCGGCGTCACGTCGCGGATGGAGGTGACGGTCAGGCCCACCGCCTGCAGCGCGCGCAGCGCCGATTCGCGGCCCGAGCCGGGGCCCGAGACCTCGACCTCCAGCGTGCGCATGCCATGCTCCACCGCCTTGCGGCCCGCATCCTCGGCGGCCATCTGCGCGGCATAGGGCGTGGACTTGCGCGAACCCTTGAAGCCCATCATGCCGGCGGACGACCAGGAGATCGCGTTGCCCTGCGCGTCGGTGATGGTGACGATGGTGTTGTTGAAGGTGGCGGCGACATGGGCCACGCCCACGACGACGTTCTTCTTTTCCTTCTTGCGCGGGCGGCCGGCGCCCTTCTTCTCGGGAGCAGCCATCTTACTTGGTCACTTTCTTCTTGCCGGCGATCGCCTTGGCGGGACCCTTGCGGGTGCGGGCGTTGGTGTGGGTGCGCTGGCCGCGGACGGGCAGGCCCTTGCGGTGGCGCAGGCCCCGGTAGCAGCCCAGGTCCATCAGGCGCTTGATGTTCATGGCGACGTCGCGGCGCAGGTCGCCCTCGACCAGGTAATCGCGGTCGATCACTTCGCGGATCTGGATCACCTCGGTCTCGGTCAGGTCGCTGACGCGGCGGGCCGGATCGATGCCGAGCTGCTGGATGATCTGCTTCGCGATGTGCGGCCCGATTCCATGGATGTAGCGCAGGCCGATTTCGACGCGCTTCTGGGTCGGGATATTGACGCCGGCGATACGTGCCAAGGTATTTCTCCGAAGGCCATCAGGCCATTGAATTCATTGCAAAATTGCGGCGCGGCAAACGGCCGGTCAAACCCTGGGCGAAGGCGGCCCGTTGAAACGCCCCAAAACCCTTGAAATGACAGGAAATCTGTCGCGAGGGCGCGGATTATAGGAATGGCCCCCACCCCGTCAATGGGCGGACGGGATTTATTGTCGCAGGCGGCGAAAGACCGGGAAAATACCCGTGGGAAGGCCGCTTTCGCGCGGCGGAAGCCGCACCCGGAACCCGCCCCGGCGCTCAGGCGGTGACGGAATCGAGGGTTCCGGCGATGGCGGCGGTGACCGCCGCGATGGGGGCCATACCGTCCAGGGTCTTGAGCTTGCCCTGCCTGCGGTAGAAATCGATCAGGGGGGCGGTGTTCCGGTAGTAGACCCCCAGGCGGTGGGCCAGCGTCTCCGGCGTGTCGTCGGACCGCAGCACTCCGCCCGCCTTGATGCGGGCCTCGACCCGGCTGAGCAGCACGGCGTCGTCCACCTTCAGTTCCAGCACCAGGTCGATCTTCTTGCCCCGGGCGGCCAGCATGGCGTCCAGCGCCTCGGCCTGGGGGATGGTGCGGGGGAAGCCGTCGAAGACCGCGCCGTTCCGGCAGTCGGGCTGGTCATAGCGCTGGGCGATGATGTCGATCACCAGTTCGTCGGGCACCAACTCGCCCTTGTCCAGGATCGCCTTCACCCGCTGGCCCAGGGGCGTGCCAGCCGCCACAGCGGCGCGCAGCATGTCGCCGGTGGAAAGCTGCGGCAGGCCGCGCGTCTCGGACAGGATTTTGGCCTGGGTGCCCTTGCCGGCCCCCGGCGGCCCGAACAGGATCAGGTTCAACGGCGCGCTCCCCGCAGCTTCGACTTCTTGAGAAGGCCTTCATACTGCTGGGCGACGAGATGGCTCTGGATCTGCGCGACCGTGTCCATCGTGACCGAGACCACGATCAGGATCGAGGTGCCGCCCACGGCGAAGGACAGGTTGTATTCGTAGAAGAAGAATTCCGGCAGCAGGCAGACCACGGTGAGATAGGATGCGCCCACCACGGTGACGCGGGTGAGGACATAGTCGATGAACTCCGCGCTCTTCTTGCCCGGGCGGATGCCGGGCAGGACGCCGCCATACTTCTTCAGATTCTCCGCCGTTTCCTGCGGCGGCATCACCACCGAGGTGTAGAAGAAGGCGAAGAAGAAGATCAGGGCCCCGTAGAGCAGCATGTAGATGGGCTGGCCGCGGCTGAGCGCCTGGACGATGGTGGACAGCCATTCGGGCATGTTCTGCGCGTTGAAGCTGGCATAGGTGGTGGGCAGCAGCAGCAGCGAGGAGGCGAAGATGGGCGGGATCACGCCCGAGACGTTGAGCTTGATCGGCAGATGCGAGCTTTCGCCGCCATAGATCTTGTTGCCCACCTGGCGCTTGGGATAGGTGACGAACAGGCGCCGCTGGGCGCGCTCCATGAAGACGATGCCCAGCACCAGCGCCGTGGCGATGGCGGTGATCATCACGAACAGGAAGGGGCTGGCGGCGCCGGTGCGCATCTGCTCCAGCGACTGGCCGATGACGCGTGGAAAGCCCGCGACGATGCCCACGAAGATGATCAGCGAGATGCCGTTGCCGACGCCGCGGCTGGTGATCTGCTCGCCGATCCACATCAGAAGGATCGTGCCCGAGGTGAGCGTGATCATGGCGGTGATGCGGAAGAACCAGCCGGGGTCGATCACGGCGTTGCCCCAGTTCTCCAGGCCGATGGCGATGCCATAGGACTGGATCAGGGCGATGAAGACCGTGCCGTAGCGGGTATACTGGTTGAGGACCTTGCGTCCCGCCTCGCCTTCCTTCTTGAGGGCTTCCAGTTCCGGGAAGACGCTGGTCATCACCTGGATGATGATCGAGGCGGTGATGTAGGGCATGATCGAGAGGGCGAAGATGGCCATGCGCTCGACCGCGCCGCCCGCCAGGGTGTTGAAGACGTCGAGCAGGCCGCCCGCCTGCTGCTGCACCTGCTGGGCCAGCACCGCCGGGTCAATGCCCGGCATGGGGATATAGGTTCCCAGGCGGGCGACGATCAGCGCCCCCAGGGTGAAGAAGATGCGCTGCCGCAGCTCGCGGGACTTGCCCAGGTTGCTGAAGCTGAAATTCGCGGCCAGTTGTTCGGCTGCTGACGCCATGGCTGCTCCCAAATCGCGAGCCTAAGTCTTACCCCAGTTCGGGCCGCCCGGCGCGCGGAAAACCGTCTGTATATGGGGCGCCCTGGCCGCAAGGGTAGCGGCCAAATGGCAACACCCCTGCCCTTACGCCTTGCGGGCCTCGCGCTTCTTGGCGGATTCGGCGCGGCGGGTCTGGCGCTTGCCGGGCTGGCCCTTCTTGTTGGCGTAAACCTTCTTGGCGAAGGTGGTGGTGAGGCTGCCGCCGGCCTTCTCGACCGCCGCCCTGGCGGAGGCCGAGGCGCCCGCCACCTCGATGTCCAGCTTGGCCTTGAGCTCGCCCTTGCCCAGAAGGCGGACGCCGTCGCGGCTCTTATGGGCGAGACCGGCCTTGCGCAGCGCTTCCTCGGTGACCTTGGCCGAACCGTCCAGGCGCTTCTCGTCGATCGCCTTCTGCAGGCGGCCCAGATTCACCTCGGCGAAGTCCTTGGCGAAGATGTTGCGGAAGCCGCGCTTGGGCATGCGCATGTGCAGCGGCATCTGGCCGCCTTCGAAGCCATGCACTTGGTTGCCCGTGCGGGCCTTGGCGCCCTTGACGCCGCGGCCGGAGGTCTTGCCCAGGCCCGAGGAGGAACCGCGGCCGACCTTGAGCTTGCGCTTGTGCGCGCCGGGATTGTTGCGGATTTCGTTCAGCTTCATCAGAACTCTCCATGGCCGGCCAGCGAGCGCAGCGAAGCGCGAGCCGGCCACCCAACTTGTTACTTCTTCTCTTCGACGATCTCGACCAGATGCGGGATCGCGTTGATCATGCCGCGCACGGCGGGGGTGTCTTCCAGCGTGCGAGTGCGGCGGATCTTGCCCAGGCCCAGGCCCTTGAGGGTCTGCGCCTGGATCTCGGGACGGCGGGCGGCGCTGCGGATCTGGCGCACCGTGATGGTCTTCTTCGCGGCCATGTCTTCGTGCTCCGTTGGTTACGCCGCGGATTCGGAGAGCGAATCCTCGCGGCGGGCGAGGATATCCGAAACGCTGCGGCCGCGGCGCTGGGCGACCATGCGCGGGCTCTGCTGGTTCTTCAGCGCGTCGAAGGTGGCGCGCACCATGTTGTAGGGGTTGGAGGTGCCCAGCGACTTGGACACCACATCGCCCACGCCCAGCGCCTCGAACACCGCGCGCATCGGGCCGCCGGCGATGATGCCGGTGCCGGCCGGGGCCGGACGCACCAGCACCTTGCCCGCACCGTGATGGCCGCGCACCTCGTGATGGATGGTGCGGCCGTCCTTCAGCGGCACCTTGATCATGGCGCGCTTGGCGGCGTCGGTGGCCTTGCGGATGGCCTCGGGCACTTCGCGCGCCTTGCCATGGCCGAAGCCGACGCGGCCGGCGCCGTCGCCCACCACCACCAGCGCGGCGAAGCCGAAGCGGCGGCCGCCCTTCACCACCTTGGCGACGCGGTTGATGTGGACCAGCTTGTCGATCAGGTCGCTGTCCTTCTCCTCGCGGTCGCGGCGGCCGCCACGGCCGCGGCCTTCGCCGCGGTCACGGCCGCCCCGTTCGCCGCGGCCACGGGTCTCGTGGGTCTCGCCGCCCTGCTGCTGTTCTTCGCGTGCCATATCGTGTTCCTCAGAAATCCAGGCCGGCTTCGCGAGCCGCGTCCGCGAGCGCCTTGACGCGCCCATGATAGATGTAGCCGCCGCGGTCGAACACGACCTGGGTCACGCCCTTGGCCTTGGCGCGCTCGGCGATCAGCTTGCCGACTTGGCCGGCGGCTTCGACATTGTAGCCCTTGGCGATGCCCGCGTCCTTCTCGGCCGAGGAGGCCGCGGCCAGGGTGACGGCCTGGCGGTCGTCGATCACCTGGGCGTAGATGTGCTTGCCCGAGCGGAACACCGACAGGCGCGGCCGGTCCGACTTGGTCCGGATCTGGTGGCGGGTGCGCGACTGGCGCTTCTTGAAGAGAGCGTTGGTCATCTTACTTCTTCTTGCCTTCCTTGCGGCGGACATACTCGCCCTCATAGCGCACGCCCTTGCCCTTGTAGGGCTCCGGCGGACGGTAGGAGCGGATCTCGGCGGCGACCTGGCCGACGAGCTGCTTGTCGATGCCCGAGACCGAAATCATGGTCGGCTTCTCGGTGGTGATGGTGATACCGGCCGGGATCGGATAAGGCACGTCATGGCTGAAGCCGAGCTGCAGGTTCAGGACCTTGCCCTGCACCGCGGCGCGGTAGCCGACGCCCTGGATCTCCAGCTTCTGGGTGAAGCCGTTGGTGACGCCTTCGACCAGATTGTTCACCAGGGTGCGGGACAGGCCCCACATCTGCGGGCCGCGCTCGGCGCCATCGCGCGGCTGCACCAGGATCGAGCCGTCTTCCAGCCTGACGGAGACGTCGGGCACCAGCTTGACGCTGAGCTCGCCCTTGGGGCCCTTGACCTTGACCGTCTGGCCTTCCACCGAGGCGGTGACGCCCTTGGGAAGCGGAACGGGTTTCTTGCCGATACGGGACATGACGGCTCCTTAGAACACCTGGCAGAGGACTTCGCCGCCGACATTCTTCTCGCGCGCGGCATTGTCCGTCATCACGCCCTGGGGCGTGGAGAGAATGGAGACGCCCAGGCCCTGGCGATAGGGCTTGAGGTCGCCGATGGAGGAATAGACGCGGCGGCCCGGGGTGGAGACGCGCTTCAGCTCGCGGATGACGGGCTCGCCATCGTGATACTTCAGCTCGATCTCAAGCTCCTTGTGGCCCCTGGTCTCGACCTCGGCATAGCCGCGGATATAGCCCTCGGACAGCAGCACATCGAGCAGGCGGGTGCGCAGGCGCGAATTGGGCGACTTGATCTTCGCCATGCGGCGCATCTGGCCGTTGCGGATGCGGGTGATGAGATCGCCAATCGGATCGGTGATCATGGATTCTCCTTACCAGCTCGCCTTGGTCATGCCGGGGATCTGGCCGAAATTCGCCAGCGAACGCAGCGCGATACGGCTCATCTTGATCTTGCGGTAATAGCCCTTGGGGCGGCCCGAAAGCTCGCAGCGGTGATGGATGCGCACCTTGGAGGAGTTGCGCGGCAGCTTGGCCAGCTTCAGGCGCGCGGCGAAGCGCTCCTCCGGCGGCAGCTTCTCGTCCTTGGCCTGGGCCTTGAGCGCGGCGCGCTTGGCGGCGTACTGGGCCACAAGCTTCTCGCGCTTCTTGTTGCGGTTGATGGCGCTCGTCTTAGCCATGTCTGACCTCAGTTCGTCGTAAAGGGAAACTGGAAGCCCTCGAGGAGCGCACGCGCCTCCTCGTCGGTCTTCGCGCTGGTGTTGACCACGATGTCCATGCCCCAGACCGTTTCGGTCTTGTCGTAGTCGATCTCCAGGAACACCACATGCTCCTTCATGCCCATGGCATAGTTGCCGCGGCCGTCGAAGCTCTTGGGGCTGACGCCGCGGAAGTCGCGCACGCGCGGCAGGGCCGTGGTGATCAGGCGGTCCAGGAATTCGTACATCTGGTCGCCGCGCAGCGTCACCTTGGCGCCGATCGGCAGGCCCTCGCGGATCTTGAACTGCGCGATGGCCTTCTTGGAGCGGGTCTGCACCGCCTTCTGGCCGGCGATGGCCGTCAAGTCGTTCTGCGCCTGGACGATCTTCTTGCCGTCCGAAGCCGCCTCGCCCGCGCCGATATTCAGCACGACCTTGTTGATCTTCGGGACCTGGAGCAGGTTGGTGTAGCCGAACTTCTTCATCAGCTCCGGGCGGATCACCTCGTTATAGCGCTTCTTGAAGCGCGGAACGTAACCGGCCTCGCGCGCGCGCTCGCCCACCGCCACCTGGGTGCCGGCATTGACGTCGCGGCGCTTGCCCGCGTCCTTCTTGGTGGCCTTCTCGGCCTTCTGGCCTGCCTCAGACATCGATCACTTCTCCCGACTTCTTGGCGAAGCGGACTTTGCTGCCGTCGGCCAAGGTCTTGAACCCGATGCGCGTCGCGGCGCCCGACTTGGGGTCCACATGCGCGATGTTGGAAAGATGGATCGGCGCCTCCTTGGAGACGATGCCGCCCTGCTCCCGCTGCGTCTGGCGCTGATGGCGCTTGACGACATTGACGCCCTGGACCAGGGCGCGGTCCTCCTTCGGGAAGACCTTCAGCACCTTGCCCTTCTTGCCCTTGTCGCGGCCGGCGATGACGATGACGTTGTCGTCCTTCTTGATGTTGGCCATCACAGCACCTCCGGCGCGAGCGAAATGATCTTCATCTGGTTCTTGGCGCGCAGCTCGCGGGTAACGGGTCCGAAGATGCGGGTGCCGATCGGCTCGCCCTGGTTGTTGACCAGCACGGCGGCGTTGCCGTCGAAGCGGATCAGCGAGCCGTCGGGACGGCGCACGCCCTTGGCGGTGCGGACCACCACGGCCTTGAGCACCTCGCCCTTCTTGACTCGGCCGCGCGGGATCGCCTCCTGCACCGACACCACGATGATGTCGCCGACATCGGCATAGCGGCGGTGCGAGCCGCCCAGCACCTTGATGCACATAACGCTCTTGGCGCCGCTATTGTCGGCGACATCGAGCTCAGTTTGCATCTGTATCATGACTTATACTCCTTTGGCCGCGCCGCTTACTTGCTGACGCGTTCCAGCACTTCCCAGGTCTTGAGCTTGGAAAGAGGCCGGCATTCCTGAATGCGGACAATGTCGCCCGCCTTGTATTCGCCCTTCTCGTCATGGGCGTGGTACTTCTTGCTGCGGCGCACGGTCTTGCCCAGCACCGGGTGGATGAAGCGGCGTTCCACCTTCACCACCACGGTCTTCTGGTTCTTGTCGCTGACGACGGTGCCTTGCAGGATTCGCTTGGGCATGGGGATCAACCTTTGGCGGCAGCGCGGCGCTGCTCGGTGAGGACGGTCTGGATGCGCGCGATGTCGCGGCGCAGGGTGCGGATGCGTCCGGTATTCTCGACTTGGCCGTTCGCCCGCTGGAAGCGCAGGTTGAACTGCTCCTTCTTGAAGGCGGCGAGCTGGGTGGAGAGCTCGTCGGCGGTCTTGCCGCGGAAGGAGTCGATCTTGCCGGCGGCCTTGGGGGCCGCCTTTTTCTTCGACTTGGCCTTGGTGTCTTTCTTCGCCATCGGTCTTCTCTTACAGCGTGCGGGTGACGAACTTGGTCGCGATGGAGAGCTTGGCGGCGCCCAGGCGCATCGCCTCCTTGGCGGTTTCCGCGTCCACACCGTCGATCTCGAACAGGATGCGGCCGGGCTTGACCTTGGCCACCCAGTATTCCGGCGCGCCCTTGCCCGAGCCCATGCGGACTTCGGCGGGCTTCTTGGACACCGGAACGTCCGGGAAGATGCGGATCCAGACGCGGCCGGCGCGCTTCATCTGGCGCGTGATGGCGCGGCGGGCGGCCTCGATCTCGCGGGCGTTGAGGCGTTCCGGCTCCATGGCCTTCAGGCCGAAGGCGCCGAAGGCCAGGCTGGTGCCCGCCTTGGCGGCGCCATGGATGCGGCCCTTGAACTGCTTGCGGAACTTGGTGCGCTTGGGAGACAGCATGGTTCTTCTCTTTACTCCGCGGCCGGGGCGCGCTCACGCTCGCGCGGCGGGCGGTTGCCTTCGGCTTCGCCGCTCTGGCGCTTCTCGGTGGCGTAGGGATCATGCTCCATGATCTCGCCCTTGAAGATCCAGACCTTGACGCCGCAGGTGCCATAGGTGGTGAAAGCGGTGGCGATGCCGTAGTCGATGTCGGCGCGCAGCGTGTGCAGCGGCACCCGGCCTTCGCGATACCATTCGATGCGGGCGATCTCGGCCCCGCCCAGGCGGCCGGTGCAGTTGATGCGGATGCCCAGCGCCCCCAGCCGCATGGCGGTCTGCACGGCGCGCTTCATCACGCGGCGGAAGGCGACGCGGCGCTCGAGCTGCTGGGCGATGTTCTCGGCCACCAGCTTGGCGTCGAGCTCGGGCTTCCTGATCTCCACGATGTTCAGATGCACCTCGTCGGTGGTGAACCTCTGCACGTCGCTCTTCAGCTTCTCGATGTCGGCGCCCTTCTTGCCGATCACCACGCCCGGGCGGGCGGAGTGGATCGTGACGCGGCACTTCTTGTGCGGGCGCTCGATCACCACGCGGGAGACGCCGGCGGCCTTCAGCTTGTCGCTGAGATAGTCGCGGATCTTGATGTCTTCCTGCAGGAGCTTGCCATACTCCCTCTTGCCCGCGTACCAGCGCGAATCCCAGGTGCGGTTGATGCCCAGGCGAAGACCGGTGGGATTGACTTTCTGACCCATTAGGCAGCTTCCTTCTTGGGCTTGGTCTGGGACTTGCGGGCCGCGGGCTTCTTCGCCGCGAGCGCCTTGCCAGACGATTTCTTCTTCGCGGGAGCGGCCTCGGCCTTCTTCTCCTCGACCACGATGGTGATCTGGCTGAAGAACTTCTCGATGCCGCCCGAATTGCCGCGGGCGCGCGGATGGAAGCGCTTCATCACCAGATTCTTGCCGACGCTGGCTTCCTTCACCACCAGATCGTCCACGTCCAGGTCGTGGTTGTTCTCGGCATTGGCGATGGCCGACTGCAGCGCCTTCTTGACGGCGCCGGCGATGCGCTTGCGCGAGAAGGTAAGCTCGTTCAGGGCGCGCTCGACCTTCTTGCCGCGGATCTGCTGCGCCACCAGGTTGAGCTTGCGGGGGCTGACGCGGATGTTGCGGGCGACCGCCATCGCCTGATTGTCCTTGAGGACGCGCGCGCGAGATTCCTTGCCCATTAGCCCCTCTTCGCCTTCTTGTCGCCGCCGGCGGCGGTATGGCCGTGGAAGGTGCGGGTGGGCGAGAACTCGCCCAGCTTGTGGCCGACCATGTCCTCGGTCACCAGCACGGGGATGTGCTTCTGGCCGTTATAGACGCCGAAGGTGATGCCGACGAACTGCGGCAGGATGGTGGAACGGCGCGACCAGGTCTTGATCACATCCTTGCGGCCGGAGGAACGCGCGGCTTCCGCCTTCTTCAGCAGATAGCCGTCGACGAACGGGCCTTTCCAAACGGAACGGGTCATGGGTTAGCTCGCCTTGCCTTTGCGGGTGCGCACGATGAACTTCGTGGTCCGCTTGTTGACGCGCGTCTTGGCGCCCTTGGTGGGTTTGCCCCAGGGGGTGACCGGGTGGCGGCCGCCCTTGGTGCGGCCTTCGCCGCCGCCATGGGGATGATCGATCGGGTTCATCGCGGTGCCGCGGACGGCCGGGCGCTTGCCCTTCCAGACATTGCGGCCCGCCTTGCCGATGACCTCGTTCATATGGTCGGGGTTGGAGACCGCGCCCACCGTGGCCATGCAGGTGAGCGGGATCTTGCGCACTTCCGACGAGTTGAGGCGCACCAGCGCGTAACCGGCGTCACGGCCCAGATACTGCGCGAAGGCGCCGGCCGAACGGGCGATCTGGCCGCCCTTGCCCGGCTTCATCTCGATATTGTGGACGATGGTGCCGACCGGCATGGCGCCCAGCGGCATGGCGTTGCCCACCTTCACGTCCACCTTGTCGCCCGAGACGACGGTATCGCCCACCGCCAGGCGCTGCGGCGCCAGGATGTAGGAGAGCGCGCCGTCCTTGTACTTGATCAGGGCGATGAAGGCGGTGCGGTTGGGGTCGTATTCCAGACGCTCGACCACCGCCGGATCGTTGAAGCGGTTGCGCTTGAAGTCGATCAGGCGATAGCGCTGCTTGTGGCCGCCGCCGCGCCAGCGCACCACGACGCGGCCGGTGTTGTTGCGGCCGCCCTTGGAGGTCTTGCCCTCGGTCAGCGACTTGACCGGGCCGCCCTTGTGCAGGCCGGACTTGTCCACCAGGACCAACTGCCGCTGGCCGGGAGTGGCGGGCTTGTAATGTTTCAACGCCATGGCTCAGAGCCCCGTGGTGATGTCGATCTGGTGGCCCTCTTCCAGAGTCACGATCGCTTTCTTGATGTCGGAACGGGTGTAGCGCTTGCCGCGGGCGAGCTTGCGCTTGCCCTTCACGACAATCGTGTTCACCGCCTTGACCTTGACCTTGAACAGGTCGGACACCGCCTTGGCGATGGCCGGCTTGGTGGCGTCCAGCGTCACGCGGAACACGACCTGGTTCGCCTCGGTCAGGCGGGTCGCCTTCTCGGTGATGATGGGCGAGAGGATCACGTCATAATTCGTGCTCATGCCAGCCTCGCTTCGATCGCCTTGATGGCGGCAGTGGTCAGCACCAGCGTGTCGCTCTTCATGATGTCATAGACGTTGATGCCGGCGACCGGCAGCAGCGCCACATCGGCCAGGTTGCGGGCGGAGAGCTGGAAGTTCCTGTCGAACTCGCCATCCACCACCAGCGCGCGGGAGAGGCCCAGCTTGCCGAACTGGTCGGCCAGCACCTTGGTCTTGATCTCCTTCGACTTGGCCTCGTCCAGCACGACGATGGCCCCGTCCCTGGCCTTGGCCGAAAGCGCATGGCGCAGGCCCAGCGCCTTCACCTTCTTGGGCAGGTCGAACTCATGGCTGTGGTTGACCGGGCCCATCGCCTTGGCGCCGCCGGTGAAGAGCGGAGCCGAACGCGCGCCATGGCGGGCCTGGCCGGTGCCCTTCTGCTTGTAGACCTTCTTCTTGGTGCGGTTGATCTCGCCGCGGGTCAGCACCTTGTGGGTGCCGGCCCGGCGCTTGGCGAGCTGCCACACCACCACGCGCTGGATCAGGTCCGCGCGCGGCTCAAGGCCGAAGATGGAGTCGTTCAGTTCGACGTCTCCGGCGGCCTTGTTGTCGAGGTTGAGGATCTTGGTCTTCATATCTTAGCCCTCGGCCTTCTCTTCGGCGGCGGGAGCCGGAGCAGCGGCGGCCTTCTCGCGCTTCTTGACGGAGGCGGGCGACGGCACATCCTTGTGCGGGCGCTTGACGGCATCGCGCACCATCACCCAGCCGCCCTTGGAGCCCGGCACCGCGCCGCGCACCATGATCAGGCCGCGCTCGACATCCACCTTCGCCACTTCCAGATTCTGGGTGGTGACGTTGTCGACGCCGTAATGGCCGTGCATCTTCTTGTTCTTGAAGGTCTTGCCCGGATCCTGGCGGCCGCCCGTGCCGCCCAGCGAGCGGTGCGAGATCGAGACGCCATGGCTGGCTTCAAGGCCGCGGAAATTCCAGCGCTTCATCGCGCCGGTGAAGCCGCGGCCGATGGTGACGCCGGTGACGTCCACCTTCTGGCCCGGGACGAAATGATCGGCCTGTAGCGTGTCGCCCACTTCCAGCATGTTCGCCGGATCGACGCGGAACTCGGCGACCTTGCGGCGCGGCTCGACTTCGGCCTTGGCGAAGCGGCCGCGGTCGGCCTTGGTCAGGTTCTTCGCCTTGGCGAAGCCCGAGCCGAGCTGCACGGCGGTGTAGCCGTCCTTCTCCTCGGTGCGGGTGGCCACGACGGCGCAGCCGTCGAGCTTCAGCACCGTGACCGGGACATGGGTGCCGTCTGCGAGGAACAGACGGGTCATGCCCACCTTCTGCGTGATGACGCCTGTGCGCACCTGACGCTCCTTACAACTTGATTTCGACATCCACGCCGGCGGCCAGGTCGAGCTTCATCAGCGCGTCCACGGTCTGCGGGGTGGGTTCGATGATGTCGAGCAGGCGCTTGTGCGTCCTGATCTCGAACTGCTCGCGGCTCTTCTTGTCCACATGCGCGGAGCGGTTGACGGTGAAACGCTCGATGCCGGTGGGCAGCGGGATGGGCCCGCGCACCTGGGCGCCGGTGCGCTTGGCCGTGTTCACGATCTCGCGCGTGGAATTGTCGAGGATCCGGTGATCGAAGGCTTTGAGCCTGATGCGGATATTCTGACTTTGCATTAGAACCTCGTCATGGCCGGGCGGCGAGCACCAGCGAGCGCGACCCGGCCACCCATCTTTTGTTCATCCAACATCATTTCTACGCTCTTCAAACTGGATCCCCGCCTTCGCGGGGATGACCGCTACGCGGTCACTTCAAGATTTTCGCGACGACGCCTGCGCCGACGGTGCGGCCGCCTTCGCGGATGGCGAAGCGCAGCTTCTCTTCCATCGCGATCGGCACGATCAGCTCCACCTCGACCGAGACATTGTCTCCCGGCATCACCATCTCCGTCCCCGCCGGCAGCTTGACGATGCCCGTCACGTCGGTGGTCCGGAAATAGAACTGCGGACGATAGTTGGCGAAGAACGGCGTGTGACGCCCGCCCTCTTCCTTCGTCAGGATATAGGCCTCGGCCACGAACTGGGTGTGCGGGGTGACGCTGCCCGGCTTGGCCAGAACCTGGCCGCGCTCCACGCCGTCGCGCTCCACGCCGCGCAGAAGCGCGCCGATATTGTCGCCCGCCTGGCCCTGGTCCAGAAGCTTACGGAACATCTCAACGCCCGTCACCGTGGTCTTGGAGGTCGGGCGGATGCCCACAATCTCCACTTCCTCGCCCACCTTGACGATGCCGCGCTCCACACGGCCGGTCACCACCGTGCCGCGACCCGAGATCGAGAACACGTCCTCGATCGGCATCAGGAAGGGCTGGTCGATCGGACGCTCCGGCTGGGGGATATACTCGTCCACCTTGCGCATCAGCTCCAGGATCGCGTCATGGCCCAGCTTGGGCTCCTTGTTCTCCAGCGCCATCAGCGCCGAGCCGCGCACGATCGGAATGTCGTCGCCCGGGAACTGATAGGAGGACAGAAGCTCGCGCACCTCCATCTCCACCAGATCCAGAAGCTCCGGATCGTCCACCATGTCGCACTTGTTCATGAACACCACCAGCGCCGGAACGCCCACCTGACGCGCCAGCAGGATGTGCTCGCGGGTCTGCGGCATCGGGCCGTCCGAGGCCGAAACCACCAGGATCGCGCCGTCCATCTGCGCCGCGCCCGTGATCATGTTCTTCACATAGTCGGCATGGCCGGGGCAGTCCACATGCGCATAGTGACGCTTCTCGGTCTCATACTCCACATGCGCCGTCGAGATCGTGATGCCGCGCGCCTTCTCCTCCGGCGCCTTGTCGATCTGGTCATACGCCGTGAACGTCGCCCCGCCCGTCTCCGCCAGAACCTTCGTGATCGCCGCCGTCAAAGACGTCTTGCCGTGGTCAACATGCCCAATCGTCCCAATGTTGCAGTGCGGCTTCGTACGCTCAAACTTTGCTTTCGCCATGATTGTGCTCCTTATTTCGGCTTCAGCGTGTCCGCGATCTGCTGCGGCACGGTTTCATAGTGATCGAACTGCATCGTGTATTGCGCACGGCCCTGGGACATGGAGCGCAGCGTGTTGATGTAACCGAACATGTTGGCCAGGGGGACCATCGCGGTCACCACCTGGGCGTTGCCGCGGGAATCGGTGCCCTGCACCTGGCCGCGGCGGCTGTTGAGGTCGCCGATGACGCCGCCCAGGAATTCCTCCGGCGTCACCACCTCCACCTTCATGATCGGCTCCAGCAGCTTCACCGCGCCCTTTCCGGCAAGCTCGCGGAAGGCGGCGCGGGCGGCGATGTCGAAGGTCAGCGCGTTGGAATCGACCTCGTGATACTTGCCGTCCACCAGGCGCGCCTTGAAGTCGATCACCGGGAAGCCCGCGATCAGGCCGGATTCCTTCTGGGTCTTGAGGCCCTTTTCCACCGCCGGGATGAATTCCTTCGGGATGGCGCCGCCCACGACCTCGTTCTCGAAGACGAAGCCGCTGCCGGGCTCCAGGGGCTCGAACTCGATCGCCACTTCGGCGAACTGGCCCGAACCGCCGGTCTGCTTCTTGTGGGTGTAGCGGATGGAGACCGGCTTGGAGAGCGTCTCGCGATAGGCCACCTGCGGCGCGCCGACATTGGCGTCCACCTTGTAGGTGCGCTTGAGGATGTCGACTTTGATCTCCAGATGCAGCTCGCCCATGCCCTTGAGGATGGTCTGGCCGCTTTCGCTGTCGGTGGTGACGCGGAAGGAAGGGTCCTCCTGGGCCAGGCGCACCAGCGCCATGCCCATCTTCTCCTGGTCGGCCTTGGTCTTGGGCTCGATGGCGACCTCGATCACCGGATCGGGGAATTCCATGCGCTCCAGGATCACCGGATTGTTGGGGTCGCAGAGCGTCTCGCCGGTGGTGGTGAGCTTGAGGCCCGCCAGCGCCACGATGTCGCCGGCATAGGCTTCCTTGATGTCCTCGCGGCTGTTCGCGTGCATCAGCAGCATGCGGCCGATGCGCTCCTGCTTGTCCTTCACCGAGTTGAGCACGCCCGAGCCGGAGCTGACGGTGCCCGAATAGACGCGCATGAAGGTGATGGAGCCGACGAAGGGGTCGTCCATGATCTTGAAGGCCAGACCCGAGAAGGGCGCCTTGTCGTCGGAGAGGCGCTCGATCTCGTTGCCCTTGGGATCGGTGCCCTTGACCGGCGGAATGTCCAGCGGCGAAGGCAGATAGGCGACGATGGAGTCGAGCAGAAGCTGCACGCCCTTGTTCTTGAAGGCGGAGCCGCACATCACCGGCACGAACTTGAAGTTGATGGTGGCCTTGCGGATCAGCTTCAGGAGCTCTTCATAGGAAGGCTCCGCGCCGTTCTCCAGATAGGCCTCCATGGCGGCGTCGTCCTGCTCGACGGCCGCTTCGACCAGGGCGGCGCGCAGTTCGGCGGCCTTGTCGGCATATTCGGCCGGAATCTCGACCTCGTCGAACTTCGCGCCGAGCTGCTCGTCATGCCAGATCAGCGCCTTCATCTTGACGATGTCGATCAGGCCCTTGAAGTCGGATTCGGTGCCGATCGGCCAGGAGATGGCGACCGGGCGGGCGCCCAGACGGTCCACCATCATGTTGATGCAGCGCTGGAAGTCGGCGCCGGTGCGGTCCATCTTGTTGACGAAGCACATGCGCGGGACACGGTACTTGTCGGCCTGGCGCCAGACCGTCTCGGACTGGGGCTCCACGCCCGCCACGGCGTCGAACACCGCCACGGCGCCGTCCAGCACGCGCATGGAACGCTCGACCTCGATGGTGAAGTCCACATGGCCGGGCGTGTCGATCAGGTTGATGCGGTAGTCCTTCCAGAAGCAGGTCGTCGCCGCCGAGGTGATGGTGATGCCGCGCTCCTGCTCCTGCTCCATGAAGTCCATGGTGGCGGCGCCGTCATGGACTTCGCCGATCTTATGGGACTTGCCGGTGTAATAGAGGATGCGCTCGGAGGTGGTGGTCTTGCCAGCGTCGATATGCGCGGCGATGCCGATATTGCGATAACGCTCGAGCGGAGTGGTGCGAGGCATGGTCGTATCCGGTTACCAGCGATAATGCGAGAAGGCGCGGTTGGCGTCGGCCATCTTGTGGGTGTCTTCGCGCTTCTTGACGGCGCTGCCGCGGTTATTGGCGGCGTCCATCAGCTCGCCCGAAAGGCGGCCGGTCATGGTCGGCTCGTTGCGGGCGCGCGCCGCGGTGATCAGCCAGCGGATGGCCAGCGCGCGGCTGCGGTCGGCGCGGACTTCGACCGGCACCTGGTAGGTGGCGCCGCCGACGCGGCGGCTGCGGACCTCGAGTGCCGGGGCGACGTTGCGCAGCGCTTCATGGAAGACGGCCAGCGGGTCCTGCTTGGTCTTGCCGGCGATCACGTCGAAGGCGCCATAGACGATGCTCTCGGCGGCGCTCTTCTTGCCGTCATACATCAGGGAGTTCATGAACTTGGCGATGACGAGGTCGCCATACTTGGCGTCCGGGTTGATCTCGCGGCGTTCGGCGCGGTGGCGGCGGGACATCTCTATCTTCCTCGATTACTTGGGACGCTTGGCGCCATAGAGCGAGCGGCGCTTCTTGCGGTCCTTGACGCCCTGGGTGTCGAGCACGCCGCGGATGATGTGGTAGCGCACGCCCGGCAGGTCCTTGACGCGGCCGCCGCGGATCAGCACCACCGAGTGCTCCTGCAGGTTATGGCCTTCGCCGGGGATATAGGTCAGCGCCTCGAAGCCGTTGGTCAGGCGCACCTTGGCGACCTTGCGCAGGGCCGAGTTCGGCTTTTTCGGCGTCGTGGTGTAGACGCGGGTGCAGACGGCGCGCTTCTGCGGGCATTCCTGCAGCGCCGGAACCTTGTTGCGCTTCGGCTTGGAACCGCGCGGCTTGCGGATAAGCTGATTGACTGTCGGCATTCCCACTTCCTCTTTGCAATCCATCCGTGCACGGACGGGTATGCGAAACCCAAAAACCGGACGCGGGGCGGCCGCCCCGGTCCGAACTTGCGGAGGACTGGGGGCATGCGCCCCGAGTCGCGCGTCTAAGCTCTTTAAACTGGCTTTCCAACAGCGTTTTTCGCGTTTTGCGGCGAAACGGCCTGCCCTGAAAGGTGGCGGCTTATACCCAGCACGTTCCGGGGGGTCAAGCGCGCAGGGCATGGAAAATGTCCGCCCAGGGCGTCCGGGCTAGTTGCGAGTCATTCTCAGTTATGCCAGGGTCCTCACCTGAGAGTGATTATCAGTATCGAGGAGTGCTTCCCGTGACCCTTCACGCCTTGCCCCACCCCGACAGCCGCCCCTGGCGCGCTGAACTCCTGGCCAGCCTCAGCCCCAAGGAACTCAAGGCTGCCTTCGACGGGGAGGACCCGGCCGACTGGCTGCATGCCGCCATGGTCAGCGGCATGGCCGAGGCCCAGATCCGCATGGGCCGGATGCTGCTGGCGGGGGAAGGCATGCCGGTGGACCACCGCGCCGCCTTCGCCTGCTTCCTGTCGGCCGCCGCCTCGGGCAGCGCCGAGGCCCAGAACCTGCTGGGCCGCTGCCATGAGAATGGCTGGGGCACCCCGAAGAACCGGGAGGCGGCGCGGCGCTGCTATAAAGCGGCGGCGGAGGGCGGCGACTATCGCGGCGCCCACAACCATGCCTGCGTCCTGGCGGCGGAAGGCTGCATCGCCGGGGCCCTGCACTGGTTCGAGCGGGCCGTGAAGGACGCCCCGCCGCCCGCCCGCGACGCCATCCTGATCGTCCTCAGCCACCATCCGCGCTGCGCCATCCGCGCCTTCGCCCGCCGCGCCGCAACCTGAAACCCGTTGCGCGGGGGGCGGCGGCGGCTTAATAGTCCCGTCATGAGGGGCCGCGCCCGCGCCATTGCCGACACGCTGGGGTCCGCCAGGAAGCTGGGGTTCCTCCTGCTGGCGCTCGCCTTCGCGCTCCAGAGCTACACCGTCCAGACCCATATCCATTCCCAGCTCACCGTCCCGGCGGTGCTGGTGATGGCGGGCGGCGACACGGGCCATCCCCCCGCCGACCCGCTGGACCCGCACACCTGCAAGCTCTGCCGCGAGATCGTCGCCGCCGTGGCGATCACGCCCGCGATCCCAACGCTTCTTCTTCTGCTCGACTGGGTGGCGACATCCATCCCGGCCGCGCAACTGCCCGCCACGGCGCTGGCGCCGGAAACCGGCTGGCAGAGCCGCGCACCTCCCCGGCACTGACCTTCCCATCCTCGCGCGCGCGACGCGCCACAGATGCGTCCGCGCTTTGTTCGCAGGGCCTTGTCCTGCCTTATCGGATTTGGAGTTCAGTCCATGTTTCGTACTTACCTGCTTTGCGGCGCGGCCGGTGCCGCCCTCGCCCTGTCCCTTCATCCCGCCAGCGCGCAGGGCACCGGCAATCCGCCGATCGCCGGACGGGAAGACATCATCGTGACCGCGCTCGGCCTCGAGCAGGCCGTCTCGGAAAGCGCCACGCCGGTCATCACCCTGTCGGGCCGGACGCTGACGCATCAGCGCCAGGCCAGCCTGGGCGAAACCCTCGCCGGCCTGCCCGGCGTCAAATATGACAGCTTCGGCACCGGCGCGAGCCGTCCGGTGATCCGCGGCCAGAGTTCGCCGCGCGTGCTGTCCCTCTCGGACGGCGGGCGCATCAGCGACGCTTCATCGGTTTCGCCCGATCACGCCATCTCCACCGAGCCGCTGCTGCTGCGCGGCATCGAGGTGCTGCGCGGGCCCGCCACGCTGCTCTATGGCGGCGGGGCGATCGGCGGCGCGGTCAACCTGCTGGACGAGAAGGTGCCGACCCATGTCCCCGAAAGCGGCTATGCCGGGGCGCTGGAAGGACGGCTGAGCCCGTCCGACAATGAACGCACCGCCGTGGGCGGGGTGACGCTGGGCCTGGGCCAGTTCGCGCTGCGCCTGGAAGGCGTCACCCGCACCGCGGATGATTATGGCGTGCATCACTCCTTCGGGCCGACCCGCGTTCCGGGCACCTTTGGCGAGGGCACGACCTATACGGTCGGCGGTAGCTGGATCGGCGCGGATGGCTATCTGGGCGCGGCCTATACCAACCAGCGCAGCAACTATGGCGTGCCCGGCCATAATCACGCCTATGAGAGCTGCCATCCCCACGGCGTGACCCTGCATTGCGGCGGCCATGAGGAAGAGGAAGAAGGTCACGACCACGATCACGACCATGAGCACGATCATGACGAGGATGCCGCCGCCGGAACGCCGGACCGGGCGACGGACGTGCCTGTCGTCAATCTGCGCAATGAGCGCATCGATGTGCGCGGCGAATACCGCAACCTCCTGCCGCTGATCGAGCGGGTGAAGCTGCGCGTATCCTTCTCCGACTATGCGCATGACGAGGTCGAGGACGGCGCGGTGGAGAACACCTTCACCAACAAGGCGCATGAGGCCCGTCTGGAGGTCACGCACGCCCCCATCGCCGGATTGCGCGGCGTCTTCGGCTTCCAGAACAACGGCAGCGACGCCACCATCGTCGGCTCGGCGCCGTTCCTGCCGCCCAACCGCACGGACAACAGCGCGATCTTCCTGCTCGAATCCTTCGAGCTGGGCGCGGTGCGGCTGGAACTGGCGGCGCGCCAGGAATGGCAATCCATCGACGCGGGACCGGCGGGCGCGGCGGATCACACGCCCTTCTCGATCTCCGGCGGGGCGGTATGGAACATCGATGGCGACTATTCGCTGGCGCTGTCCGTGGCCCGCTCGCAGCGCGCGCCCACGGCACAGGAGCTGTTCTCCAACACGGTGCGGCCGTTCCGGGGCGTACACCTGGCCAGCAACACCTGGGAGATCGGCACGCCGACCCTGGGCAGCGAGACCTCCCATTCGGTGGACCTGACCTTCCGCAAGACGCTGGGCGACACCACCTTCACCCTGGGCGGCTATCACCAGAGCTTCTCGGACTATATCTTCGCCGAGACGCTGGACAGGTTCGAGGAATTCCGCCTGGTCCGCTACACGGCGGCGGACGCCACCTTCACCGGCCTTGACGGCGAAATCCGGCACCAGTTCACGCCGGGCTTCGCCGCCTCGATCTTCGGCGACTATGTCCGGGCGGAGCTGGCGGGCAATCTGGGGAATGTGCCGCGCATCCCCGCCGGACGGCTGGGCGTGCGGGCCGAAGGCAGCCTGGATGCGTTCTCCACCAATGTGGAACTCTATCATGTGTTCGAGCAGGGCGACATCGCCGCGTTCGAAACCAGGACGCCCGGCTACACCATGCTCAATGTCACGCTGGCCTATCACATCGACCTGGGGCTGTCGGACACCGAGCTGTTCCTGCGGGCCACCAACCTGACGGACTCGCTGGCCTTCAACCACAGCTCGTTCATCAAGAACGCCGCGCCTCTGCGGGGCCGCAACCTGGTGTTCGGCCTGCGCACCACCTTCTAGGACGCAAGGGGGCGGGACGGCGTTCCCGCCCCCTTCACCTTTCGAGAGATCAGGAAAAGAGATCGCGCCGCGCGCCGCAGATGCGCGCTTCATGCTCCAGCAATTTGCGCTTGAGCGGCAGCCCGCCGGCATAGCCGGTGAGGCTGCCGTCGGCGCCGATCACCCGGTGACAGGGCACGATCAGGCCGATCGGATTGGCGCCGTTGGCCGCGCCCACCGCCCGCGCCGCGCCGGGATGGCCGATGCGCCTGGCCAGTTCGCCATAGCTGGTGGTTGCGCCGAACGGGATGGCGCGCAGCGCCTGCCAGACCATGCGGTGGAAGTCGGGGCCTTCCGGCGCCAGCTCCAGGTCGAAGTCGCGGCGCGCGCCTTTGGCATATTCGTTCACCTGCTTCTGCACCGGCGCGAGGCGGCGGGCATTCTCCTCCGCACCCGGATCGATGCGGGCGGCGCCGCGCGCGCTGAGGAAGAAGCGGAGCAGCCGTCCCTCCCCATCCACCCAGGCGGCGAAGGTGCCGAAGGGCGAGGCGATGGCGGACCAGTAGCGCCTCATGCCGCGCTCCGCTGGCGGGCGCGCCAGGCGGCGGGCGACTGGCCATGCAGGGCGGCGAACTGGCGGTGGAAGGCCGACTGCGCCAGGAAGCCCACGCGCAGCGCGATGTCGGTGACGCTGAGATCGGTGCCGCGCAGCAGCGCTTCGGCGGCGCGCAGCCTTTCGCGCTTCAGCCAGGCGGCAGGGGCGAGGCCGGTTTCGGCCTTCACCAGCCGCGTCAGCTTGCTGGCGCCGATGCCCGCTTCACGCGCCAGCGCGGCGGCGTTGGGGAAGGCTTCCAGGTCTGCCCGCACCCGCCCCAGGAGGCCGCCGAAGAGTTCGGCATCCTCGCTGCGGCCGCGATAGAAGAGGTCGGGGCGGCAACGCTTGCAGGCGCGCAGGCCCGCGGCGCGTGCCGCCGCCTCGTCCGCGAAGACACGCACATTTTCCGCCCGGGCGGGGCGCGCGGGACAGGAGGGCAGACAATAGATGCCGGTGCTCATCACGCCCATCAGAAACCGGCCGTCGAATGTTCCGGCGCGGGCCTCGTCACGGTTCCAGGACATGGGTTGGGGCAATGTCATGCAGTGAATATAGGGGCTCGGCGGCGCCCGCGCCTCCTGTTTTCGCCGTTGGATATTGGAACCGTCTTGCTCAGGCCCGCAGCACGCAAGGCGCCTGCGCCCCGTGGCGTGCGAAGGGCGGCGGGGGAAAATCCCGCCACGTTCCTGCCATGGGAGGATGGTCCCTTTCCCGGAGAGATGGACAGACGAAGCGGCCCGCATCCGGCAAGGCGGCCTGAAAGGCCGAAGCTCCGGCCAGACATGAAGCCTTTGCGTGATTCCGGTCAGCCACAGAGGCGCGTCCTGGCCGGCACGGCCAGCGCGGCCGCGCATCTGGCGGTGATCGCCGCGCTGGCCTGGCTGCAATTCGCGCCCAATGCCCCGGAACCCGAATCCACGCCCTCCACCATGCTGGTCAGCCTGGACCCGCGGCCCGAGCCGCCCGGCCCGCCCAATGCGGCGGCAGGCGGGCTGCCCGAAATCGCACCGCCGCCCGTGCCGCAGGTGAGCGCGCCGGTGCCGGTGATCGCCGCCCTGCCCGCCTCCGACACCTCGGACCTGTTGAGCGATTCCCAGCTCGCCGGGGCGACCCGCGCGGGCGAAGGCGGCGGCGGTGGCGGCGGCGGGTGCGACACGGCGCGGGCGGTGCAGCAGGTGCTGCGGCGCGATCCGCGGGTGGCGGCGGCGGTGGCGGGCGCGGGCCGCCGGGGCAAGGCCACCATGCTGTGGAACGGCGACTGGGTGCGTTCGGGCGAGCAGGAAGGCAAGGGCCTTGCCGCCGTGCGTCAGGCGATCATCTGGGAAGTGGCGTTCGCGCCGGAAGCCTGCCGCAACGCGCCGATGCACGGCCTGGTGCTGCTGTCGTTGGCCGATGGCGGCACCCGCTTCGCCATCGGCGCGGGCGCCTGGCGCTGGTCGGACCTGCTGGAATTGCGCAAGGCCGTGCGCTGACGATGGGGCCGCACCCGCGGGGCGCGGCCCCATGCGCATCAGGACATCACGATCAGGACGACGCGGCGGTTCTGCGCCCGGCCCGCGCGGGTCTTGTTGTCGGCGACCGGATCGGCCTTGCCATAGGAGATGGTGGCCATGCGGTTCAGGGGCACGCCATTCTGGTTCATGAAGCGGCGCACGGCCTCGGCCCGCTCCTGTCCGAGGCGCTGGTTGAGCGTCTCGGGGCCGGTGGCGTCGGTATGGCCCTGAATCTCCAGATAGACGTTGCGGTTGTCGGTCTTCAGCCGCTCCACGAAGCTCAGCAGGCGCTGCTGCGCTTCCGGCGAGAGCCGGGCGCTGTCCACCGGGAATTTCACCGAATCGTCCGACAGGACCATGGAGTAGAGGAACTTGCCTTCGGCCAGCTTGCCCGCCGCGGTGGCGCGGTCGAGCGCCTCCTGCGTCGTCTGGTCGAGCTTGGTCAGATGCGCCTCATGCTGCTGCAGGCTGGCCTGCGTCGCGCTCTGGTTGGATTCCACCTTGGCGTCCACGGCCGCCACCTGCTGGTTCACATAATCCTTGGTCGCGCAGCCGCCGAGGCTGAGCGCGCCCATGGCGAGGGCGGCGGTGAAAATGGCGGGTCTTACTCTCTGCATCGGTATGTCCTCTCGTTGCCCCCGACCTTGAAAATCAGCCTGCGCAGAGAGTGTGGCGGAAATGGGAGTGGTTTGCGGCACATTGGAACTGCAACCGCGCCACAAAGAGGCCGTTTCCTTTCCTGCGTGTAACGAACAAGACAGGAAGATCGCGCGTGCGGATCGGCGCGCATATGTCCCGCGCAAACCCGAAAAGAAAAAGGGCCGGTCTTGCGACCGGCCCCGATTCTTCTGGAACTGAATTCCCGCTTTCGCGGGAATGACAGGTAAGGCTACTCCGCAGGCGCGGACGGCGGCGCTTCCAGCGCGGCGACGGGGGCCTGCGCCGCCTGTTCCGCCTGGATCGCCTTGTCGCGCTCCACCGCCACCTGACGCAGGCGCGCGATAGCGCCGCCGGTGCCCGCCGGGATCAGGCGGCCGACGATGACGTTCTCCTTGAGGCCTTCCAGCATGTCCACCTTGCCGTTGACCGCGGCATCGGTGAGGACGCGCGTGGTCTCCTGGAAGGAGGCGGCGGAGAAGACCGAACGGGTCTGCAAGGACGCCTTGGTGATGCCGAGCAGGATGGCGCGGCCCTGGGCGGGCTTGTGGCCATGCTGTTCGGCCTTCTTGTTGGCCTCGTCCAGCTCCACCGCGTCCACATGCTCGCCCGCGATCAGCGTGGTCTCGCCGCCGTCGATGATCTCGAGCTTCTGCATCATCTGGCGGCAGATCACTTCGATATGCTTGTCGTTGATCTTCACGCCCTGCAGCCGGTAGACGTCCTGGATTTCCTTCACCAGATAGATCGCCAGCTCCTCCATGCCCTTGATGCGCAGGATGTCATGCGGGGACGGGTTGCCTTCGACGATATAGTCGCCCTTCTCCACATAATCGCCTTCGCGCACGCTGATATGGCGGCCCTTGGGGATCAGATACTCGGTCGGCTCCAGCTTGTCGTTCTTGGGACGCACGATGACACGGCGCTTGTTCTTATAGTCCTTGCCGAACTCGACAAAGCCGTCGGTCTCGGCCAGCACGGCCGCTTCCTTGGGCTTGCGCGCCTCGAACAGCTCAGCCACGCGCGGCAGGCCGCCGGTGATGTCGCGGGTCTTGGCGCCTTCGGTCGGCACGCGGGCCAGCACGTCGCCGGCGCGGACCGTGCCGCCGTCCTCCACCGACAGGATGGCGTCGGGCGAGATCGGGTAGCGCGCCTCGCCGCCGCCGGGCAACTGCACCGGCTTGCCGTTCTTGCCCAGGATGACGATGGCCGGACGCAGGTCGGGCGCGTTCTTCGAGCCCGTGCCGCGGCTGTCGGTGACCACCTTGGACGAGACGCCGGTCTTCTCGTCGGCGACCTCGCGCAGCGTGACGCCGAAGACCAGGTCCTCATACTTCACGGTGCCTTCCACATCGGTCAGCACCGGCAGCGCGTTCGGGTTCCATTCGGCAAGGCGGTCGCCGCGCTTGACGCTCTGGCCCTCGTCCACGCGCAGGCGCGCGCCATAGGTGATGCGGTAGGTGGCGCGCTCCTGGCCCTTATTGTCGGTGATGACGATCTGCATGTTGCGGGACATCGCGATCAGCTCGCCGTCGGAATTCTTGACGACGTTGCGGTTCACGATCTTGATCTTGCCGTCATAGGACGCCTCGATCTTGGACTGGCCCGCCACCTGCGCCGCGCCGCCGATATGGAAGGTGCGCATGGTGAGCTGGGTGCCCGGCTCGCCGATCGACTGGGCGGCGATGACGCCGACCGCCTCGCCGATATTGACCGGCGTGCCGCGCGCCAGATCGCGGCCATAGCACTTGCCGCAGACGCCTTCGGCCAGCTCGCAGGTCAGCACCGAGCGGACGCGCACCTTCTGGACATGGGCGGCTTCGATCTTCTCCGCCAGGTCCTCGGTCACTTCCCTGTTGCGCTTGACGATGATCTCGCCCGTGTCGGGATGCTTCACGTCTTCCGCCGTGGTGCGGCCCAGCACGCGCTCGGTCAGCGAGGCCACCACCTGGCCGCCATCGATCTCGGCCTGGACGGTGACACCCTTCTTGGTGCCGCAATCCTCGGCGGTGATGATGCAGTCATTGGCCACGTCCACCAGGCGGCGCGTCAGATAGCCGGAATTGGCGGTCTTGAGCGCCGTGTCGGCCAGGCCCTTGCGGGCGCCGTGGGTGGAGTTGAAGTACTCCAGCACGGTGAGGCCTTCCTTGAAGTTGGACAGGATCGGCGTCTCGATGATCGAGCCGTCGGGGCGGGCCATCAGGCCGCGCATGCCGGCGAGCTGCTTCATCTGCTGCGGGCTGCCGCGGGCGCCCGAATGGCTCATCATGTAGATGGAGTTCATCTCCTGGATGCGGCCCGTTTCGGGGTCGATCTTGGGCTCGGAGATTTCCTTCATCATCTCGGCGGCGACCTGGTCGGTGCACTTGGACCAGGTGTCCACCACCAGATTGTACTTCTCCTTATCGGTGGTCAGGCCGTCCTGATACTGCTGCTCGAACTCGCGCACCTTGTGGCGGGTCTCGTCGATCAGCTTCACCTTGCTGTCGGGCACGACCATGTCGTCCTTGCCGAAGGAGATGCCGGCCTTGCAGGCTTCGCGGAAGCCCAGCGCCATGATGGCGTCGGCGAACAGCACCGTCTCCTTCTGACCGCAATGGCGATAGACCTCGTCGATGAGCTGGCTGATCTCCTGCTTGCGCAACAGGCGGTTGACCAGATCGAACGGGATCTTGGGATGGCGCGGCAGGATCTCGGCGATCAGCATGCGGCCCGGCGTGGATTCCACGCGGCGCAGGATCGGCTTGCCCTCCTCGTCCACCGTCTTGTAGCGCGCCTTGATCTTGGCGTGCAGCGTCACGGCGCCGTTGAATAGGGCGTGCTCGATCTCGCCGATATCGTTGAACACCGAGCCCTCGCCCGGCTCGTTCGGACGCTCCTGCGACAGGTAATAGAGGCCCAGCACGATGTCCTGCGTCGGCACGATGATCGGCTTGCCGTTGGCGGGGCTGAGGATGTTGTTGGTGGACATCATCAGCACGCGCGCTTCGAGCTGCGCTTCCAGCGACAGCGGGACGTGCACGGCCATCTGGTCACCGTCGAAGTCGGCGTTGAAGGCGGTGCAGACCAGCGGATGGAGCTGGATCGCCTTGCCCTCGATCAGCACCGGCTCGAAGGCCTGGATGCCCAGGCGGTGCAGGGTGGGGGCGCGGTTGAGCAGGATGGGATGCTCGCGGATCACCTCTTCCAGGATGTCCCAGACCTCGGGCTTCTCCTTCTCCACCAGCTTCTTGGACTGCTTGACGGTCTGGCTGAAGCCCTTGGCCTCCAGGCGCGCATAGATGAAGGGCTTGAACAGCTCCAGCGCCATCTTCTTGGGCAGGCCGCACTGGTGCAGCTTGAGCTCCGGGCCGACCACGATCACCGAGCGGCCGGAATAGTCCACGCGCTTGCCCAGCAGGTTCTGGCGGAAGCGGCCCTGCTTGCCCTTCAGCATGTCGGCGAGCGACTTCAGCGGGCGCTTGTTGGCGCCGGTGATGACGCGGCCGCGGCGGCCATTGTCGAACAGCGCGTCCACCGATTCCTGCAGCATGCGCTTTTCGTTGCGCACGATGATGTCGGGGGCCTTCAGCTCGATCAGGCGCTTGAGGCGGTTGTTGCGGTTGATGACGCGGCGATAGAGGTCGTTGAGGTCGGAGGTGGCGAAGCGACCGCCATCCAGCGGCACCAGCGGGCGCAACTCCGGCGGGATCACCGGCACCACGGTCAGGATCATCCATTCCGGGCGGTTGCCGGAATCGAGAAACGCCTCGACCACCTTCAGGCGCTTGACCAGCTTCTTCTGTTTCTCGCCGCCGGGGGCCTCGGCGATGTCGGCGCGCAATTCGTCGCGCAGCTTCTCCAGATCGATGGCGGCCAGCAGCTTGCGGATCGCCTCGGCGCCGATCTCGGCGGTGAAGCTGTCATTGCCGTAATCGTCCTGGGCCTTGTAGAACTCGTCCTCGGTCAGGAGCTGGCGGTCCTTGAGCGGGGTCAGGCCCGGCTCGATGACGATATAGTTCTCGAAATAGAGCACGCGCTCCAGATCCTTGAGCGTCATGTCAAGGATCAGGCCGATACGGCTGGGCAGCGACTTCAGGAACCAGATATGCGCCACCGGCGAGGCCAGCTCGATATGGCCCATGCGGTCGCGGCGCACCTTCTGCACGGTGACTTCGACGCCGCACTTCTCGCAGACGATGCCCTTGTACTTCATGCGCTTGTACTTGCCGCACAGGCACTCATAGTCCTTCACCGGGCCGAAGATGCGGGCGCAGAACAGCCCGTCGCGCTCCGGCTTGAAGGTGCGGTAATTGATTGTCTCCGGCTTCTTGATCTCGCCATGGCTCCAGCGCAGGATCTGGTCCGGGCTGGCCAGCGAAATCTTGATGCGGTCGAAGGTGGGGATTTCCTTCTGCTGACCGAAGACGTTCATCAGCTCTTGATTCATTCGAGCGTCCTTTCAACTCGGAACCGGTGGCATGCGCCGGGCCGGTTCTGCATTTGGCTGTCCTCACCCTTCGACGGGCTCAGGGTGAGGACGTATCTCAAATCCCCTCATGCTGAGCCTGTCGAAGCATGAGGGGCGGTGTTTCGCGTTACGTCGCCGGCCCGTTCACCAGTTCGACATTCAGGCCCAGCGAGCGCATTTCCTTGACCAGCACGTTGAAGCTTTCGGGGATGCCGGCTTCGAACGTGTCCTCGCCGCGGACGATCGCCTCATAGACCTTGGTGCGGCCGGCCACGTCGTCCGACTTCACGGTGAGGATTTCCTGCAGCGTGTAGGCGGCGCCATAGGCCTCCAGCGCCCAGACCTCCATCTCGCCGAAGCGCTGGCCGCCGAACTGCGCCTTGCCGCCCAGCGGCTGCTGGGTGACGAGGCTGTAGGGGCCGATCGAACGGGCGTGAATCTTGTCGTCCACCAGATGGTTGAGCTTGAGCATGTAGATGTAGCCGACGGTGACGGGGCGGGTGAACGCCTCGCCGGTGCGGCCGTCGAACAGCTTCACCTGGCCGGAGTTGGAGAGGCCCGCCTGCTCCAGCATGGTGACGATGTCGGCTTCCTTGGCGCCGTCGAACACCGGAGTGGCGATGGGCACGCCGAAGCGCAGATTCTCGACCAGCTCTTCCAGTCCGGTTTCCTCGATCTGCGACAGGCGCTCGTCATTGCCATAGATGCTCTTGAGCTGCTTGCGCAGGGGCTCGTACTTGCCCTCGCGCCGCACCTTCTCCAGCGTCTCGCCCAATTGGCGGCCAAGGCCCGCGCAGGCCCAGCCCAGATGGGTCTCCAGGATCTGGCCGACATTCATGCGGCTGGGCACGCCCAGCGGATTGAGCACCACGTCCACCGGGGTGCCGTCTTCCAGATGCGGCATGTCCTCGATCGGCACGATGCGGCTGATCACGCCCTTGTTGCCGTGACGGCCGGCCATCTTGTCGCCGGGCTGCAGCTTGCGCTTCACCGCCACGAAGACGCGGACCATCTTCATCACGCCGGGGGCCAGCTCATCGCCGCGGCGCAGCTTCTCCACCTTGTCGGCGAAGCGCTTGTCCAGGCGCTGCTTGCTGTCGTCATATTGCTGGCGCAGGCCCTCGATCTCCGCCATCGCCTTCTCGTTGCGCAGGCCGATCTGCCACCATTGATGGCGCGGCAGGGCGTCGAGAACGCTCTGGGTGATCTTGGTGTCGGCCGCCAGGCCCTTGGGGCCGGAGGCGGCGGTCTTGCCCAGCAGGATTTCCGACAGGCGCGCGAAGATGTTGCGCTCCAGGATGGAGAGCTCGTCGTCGCGGTCCTCCGCCAGGCGCTCTTCCTCGGCGCGCTCGATGGACATGGCGCGCTGGTCCTTGTCCACGCCATGGCGGTTGAAGACGCGCACCTCGACGATGGTGCCGGTGACGCCCGGCGGCACGCGCAAGCTGGTGTCGCGGACATCCGCCGCCTTTTCGCCGAAGATGGCGCGCAGCAGCTTCTCTTCCGGGGTCATCGGGGTTTCGCCCTTCGGCGTCACCTTGCCCACCAGAATGTCGCCCGCCTGCACTTCGGCGCCGATATAGACGATGCCGGCCTCGTCGAGATTCTTGAGGTTCTCCTCGCCGACATTGGGGATGTCGCGGGTGATCTCCTCCGGGCCCAGCTTGGTGTCGCGGGCCATGGTCTCGAACTCCTCGATATGGATCGAGGTGAAGACATCGTCGCGCACGATGCGCTCGGAGATCAGGATCGAGTCTTCGAAGTTGTAGCCGTTCCAGGGCATGAAGGCGACCAGCGCATTCTTGCCCAGGGCCAGCTCGCCCAACTGCGTCGAGGGGCCGTCGGCGATGATATCGCCCTTCTGCAGCACATCGCCCACCTTCACCAGCGGCTTCTGGGTGATGCAGGTCGAGGCGTTGGAGCGCTGGAACTTGCGCAGGCGGTAGATGTCGATGCCCGGCTTGGTGGGATCGGTCTCTTCCGTGGCGCGAATGACGATACGGGTGGCGTCCACCTGATCCACCACGCCGGCGCGGCGCGCCGTGATGGCGGCGCCGGAATCGCGGGCGACCACTTCCTCCATGCCGGTGCCGACCAGGGGCGCCTCGGGGCGCAGCAGGGGCACGGCCTGGCGCTGCATGTTCGAGCCCATCAGCGCGCGGTTGGCGTCGTCATTCTCCAGGAACGGCACCAGCGCCGCGGCGACCGAGACGAGCTGCTTGGGCGAAACGTCGATGAACTGCACCTGGTCGGGCGTGGTCATGACGAAGTTGCCGCCCTTGCGGCACGACACCAGCTCGTCGGTGAGGCGGTTCTTGCCGTCCACCACGGCGTTGGCCTGGGCGATCATGTACTTCGCCTCTTCCATCGCCGAGAGATAGACCACCTCGTCCGTCAGGTGCTTGTTCACCACCTTGCGGTAGGGGCTTTCGATGAAGCCGTACTTGTTGACGCGCGCGAAGGTCGCCAGCGAGTTGATCAGGCCGATATTCGGGCCTTCCGGCGTCTCGATCGGGCAGATGCGGCCATAGTGGGTCGGGTGCACGTCGCGCACCTCGAAGCCCGCGCGCTCGCGCGTCAGGCCGCCCGGGCCCAGCGCCGACATGCGGCGCTTGTGGGTCAGTTCCGACAGCGGATTCTGCTGGTCCATGAACTGCGACAACTGGCTGGAACCGAAGAATTCGCGCACCGCCGCCGCCACCGGCTTGGCGTTGATCAGGTCGTGCGGCATCACCGTGTCGATATCCACGGCGCTCATGCGCTCCTTGATGGCGCGCTCCATGCGCAGCAGGCCGACGCGGAACTGGTTCTCCATCAGCTCGCCCACCGAACGGACGCGGCGGTTGCCGAGATTGTCGATATCGTCGATCTCGCCGCGGCCGTCGCGCAAATCCACCAGCGCCTTGAGGATGGCCAGAATGTCTTCCTTGCGCAGCACGCGCATCGTGTCCGGCGCGTCCAGATTCATGCGCATGTTCATCTTCACGCGGCCGACCGCGGAAAGGTCATAGCGCTCCGGATCGAAGAAGAGCTGGCCGAACAGCGTCTCGGCGGTGTCGAGCGTGGGCGGCTCGCCCGGGCGCATGACGCGATAGATGTCGATCAGCGCCTGCTCGCGGCCATGGTTCTTGTCTACCGCCAGCGTGTTGCGGATATAGGGGCCGACGGTGATGCCGTCGATGTTGAGGACCTCGATCTCCTTGAAGCCCGCCTCTTCCAGCACGGTCAGGTTGTCGGCGGTGAGCTCGTCGCCCGCCTCGACATAGATCTCGCCCGTCTCCGGGTTGACATAGTCGAGCGCCGAATAGCGGCCGATCAGCTCGTCCTCGGCGAAGGCGACGGACTTGACGCCGTCCTCCCCCAACTTGCGCAAGGCGCGCGCCGTGACCTTGGTGCCGGCCTCGTGGATCACCTCGCCGGTCTTGGCGTTCTTCCAGTCGGCGGTGGACTTGGCGTTGCGCATCCAGGCGGCGTCGAGCGGCGTCGCCCAGCTTCCGTCCTTCTGCTTCTTGAAGGCGATCTTGCCGTAGAAATAGCCCAGGATTTCCTCCTGGGTCAGGCCCAGGGCATAGAGCAGCGTCGTCGCCGGCAGCTTGCGGCGGCGGTCGATGCGCACATGCACGATATCCTTGGCGTCGAACTCGAAGTCGAGCCAGGAGCCGCGATAGGGGATGACGCGGGCGGCGAAGAGCAGCTTGCCCGAGGAATGGGTCTTGCCCTTGTCATGGTCGAAGAAGACGCCCGGCGAACGGTGCATCTGGCTGACGATGACGCGCTCGGTGCCGTTGACGACGAAGGTGCCATTGTCGGTCATGAAGGGGACGTCGCCCATATAGACGTCCTGCTCCTTGATGTCCTTGACCGACTTGGCGCCGGTTTCCTGGTCCACATCGAAGACGATCAGGCGCAGCGTCACCTTCAGGGGCGCGGCATAGGTCATGGAGCGCTGCTGGCACTCCTCGACATCGTATTTGGGTTCCTCGAAATGATAGTCCACATATTCGAGCAGCGAAGACTCGCTGAAGTCGCGGATCGGGAAGACCTGGCGGAACACCGCCTCCAGCCCCTCGTCCTTGCGGCCGCCTTGCGGCTTCTCCAACTGGAGGAACTGGTCGTAGGAGGTCTTCTGGACCTCGATCAGGTTCGGCATCTGCGCGATCTCGGCGATCTTGCCGAAGGTCTTGCGAAGGCGTTTGCGACCGGTGAAGGAGAGAGTCATTCCGCTTAGATCCTTTACGGCGTGGGCGCGCCGTTCTTGGCCGGGTGGGTATTAAACCAATGGCGAAAACCACCGGCCCGCCGGGGCTGCGCGCCGCCGGCGGGGGTGGGTGAACGAAATATGCACGACAGGGCGGTTTTTCAACCCGCGCTGCCTCCTTAGTTACTTCAACTCGACCTTGGCGCCGGCGTCCTCGAGCTGCTTCTTGATCTTGGCAGCCTCGTCCTTCGGCACATCGGCCTTCACTTCCTTGGGCGCGCCTTCGACCAGGTCCTTGGCTTCCTTGAGGCCCAGGCCCGTGATGGCGCGGATTTCCTTGATCACGTTGATCTTCTTGTCGCCGGCATCGGCCAGGATGACCGTGAATTCGGTCTTCTCGGCGGCGGGGGCGGCGGCAGCGGCCGGCGCGGCGGCGGCGACAGCCACCGGCGCGGCGGCGGAGACGCCCCACTTCTCTTCCAGCAGCTTGGCGAGGTCCGCGGCTTCCAGCACGGTCAGCGAGGACAGGTCTTCAACGAGCTTTTCGATCTTCGACATTTCTAAAGTTCCTTACAGTTGGTTCGGGTTTGGTTGGTTTGGATGGCGCAGTCGCTTATGCGGCGTCCTTCTGGGAGTAGGCGCCGATGACGCGCGCAAGCTGACCGGCGGGGGCGGACACGACCCCGGCGATCTTGGTCGCGGGCGCCAGGATCAGGCCCACGAGCTTGCCACGCAGTTCATCGAGCGACGGCAGGGTTGCGAGCTGCATGACGCCGTTCGCATCCAGAGCCGTCGTGCCCACCGAGCCGCCCAGGATCACGAGCTTGTCGTTGTCCTTGGCATAGGCGGCGGCCACCTTCGAAGCGGCGACCGGATCATCGCTGACGGCGATGCCGGTCGGCCCCTTGAACAGATGGGCGATGCCCTCGATCGGGGTTCCCTTCAGAGCGCGCACCGCCAGACGGTTCTTCGCGACCCGGAACGAAGCGCCCTGGGCGCGCATGCGCGCGCGCAGGTCGCTCATCTGAGCCACCGTCATGCCGGAATAGTGGGCGACCACCACCGAGCCGGCCTTCGAGAAGACCTGGTTCAGGTCTTCGACGACTTCCGCCTTCTTGGCTTTTTCCACTTTGCTCTCCATTCGCGGGTGCCGGGAACGATCCGCCACCCACCCTGTTGCCTTGCATCTGCCCCAGGGTCCAAACCCGAACAGCGAAGCTGGCTTCGCAAATCCGGTTCATTCCCTGTCTATGCTGGATATTTAAGTCCCTTGCGGGCCACCAGCAGTCTCGGACAGTTCCCGGCGATCGTCCGCCGGAATCTCACTGCTCCTCATGCCGCGACAAGCGCGGCATGAGGAGAATTGGTTACGCGCCCGCCCCGCCCGCGCCCACCGAGGCCAGCGCGACCTTCACGCCCGGACCCATGGTGGAGCTGAGGGACAGCTTCTTCATATAGTTGCCCTTGGCGCCCGAGGGCTTGGCCTTGACGACGGCATCCACGAACGCCTTCACATTGGCGATGATGGCGTCCTCGCTGAAGCTGGCCTTGCCGACGCCGGCCTGCACGATGCCCGCCTTCTCGACACGGAACTCGACCGCGCCGCCCTTGGCGTCGGCCACGGCCTTGGCCACGTCCATCGTCACCGTGCCCACCTTGGGGTTGGGCATCAGGTTGCGCGGGCCCAGCACCTTGCCGAGGCGGCCCACCACGCCCATCATGTCCGGGGTGGCGATGCAGCGGTCGAAATCGATCTTGCCCGCCGCCACTTCGGCCGCCAGGTCATCGGCGCCGACGATATCGGCCCCCGCCTTCTTGGCTTCCTCGGCCTTGGGGCCCTTGGCGAAGACCGCGACGCGCAGGCTGCGGCCCGTGCCCGACGGCAGCGAGCAGACGCCGCGCACCATCTGGTCGGCATGCTTGGGGTCCACGCCCAGATTGAGCGACAGCTCGATGGTCTCGTCGAACTTGGCGGTGGCGCGCGACTTGATCAGCTTCACCGCCTCTTCGATGGTATAGAGCTTGTTGGCGTCGACGCCTTCGACGGCTTTCTTGAAACGCTTGCTGGCCATGGCGATCAGTCCCTCACCGTGATGCCCATCGAACGGGCGCTGCCTTCGATCATCAGCATCGCATTCTCGATGTCGTTGGCGTTGAGGTCCTTCATCTTGGCTTCCGCGATCTCGCGCACCTGGGCGCGCGTGACGCTCCCCGCCGCCGACAGGCCGGGCGCCTTGGAACCGGAGGAGAGCTTGGCCGCCTTCTTGAGGAAATAGGACGCGGGAGGCGTCTTCATCTCGAAGGTGAAGCTCTTGTCCGAGAACACGGTGATGGTCACCGGAATCGGCATGCCCTTTTCCTGGTCCTGCGTCTTGGCGTTGAACGCCTTGCAGAACTCCATGATGTTGAGGCCGCGCTGGCCCAGCGCCGGGCCGATGGGCGGCGAGGGATTCGCCGCGCCCGCGGGCACCTGCAATTTGACGTAACCCGTAATCTTCTTCGCCATACTCGCCGCCTCCTTCGCGGCTTAGCGGTTCAGACGAGGCCTTGGAGCCTCTCCCGCGCGCATTGACCGGACGCCCACCGGGGCGGCCGGGTACTTCCACTCAGATTTTCTCGACCTGGGTGTATTCCAATTCGACCGGCGTGGCGCGGCCGAAGATCGAGACCGCGACCTTCAGGCGGCTGCGGTCCTCGTCCACCTCTTCCACCACGCCGGTGAAGGAGGTGAAAGGGCCGTCCGCGACGCGCACCTGCTCGCCGATCTCGAAAGAGATCAGCGACTTGGGATGCTCGGCGCTCTCGCTCGACTGGTTGAGGATGCGGTCCACCTCGCCCTGGCGCAGCGGCATGGGCTTGTTGTTCTGGCCCAGGAAGCCCGTCACCTTGGGGACGTTCTTGACCAGGTGATAGACCTCGTCCGTCAGCTTGGCGTTGAGCAGCACATAGCCCGGCAGGAATTTGTGCTCGGCCTTCACCTTCTGGCCGCGGCGGACTTCCATCACCTCTTCGGTCGGCACGACCACATCGGCGACGAATTCCTCCAGGTCCTGGATCTTGGCCTGACGCAGGATTTCCTCCTTCACCTTCTTCTCGAAGTTCGAGTAGGTGTGGACGATGTACCACTTGGCGTCGGCGACGGTCTTGGCTCCGGCTTCGCTCATCCGAACGGCCTCCAGGCTCCGATCAAAAGCATCTGACCCCGATTGAGAATGCTGTCCACGAAGAAGAAGAAGATCATGGTGAGGATGACCATGATCAGCACCATGACCGAGGTCAGCCAGGTTTCCTTCCAGCTCGGCCAGGTGACCTTCTTCAGCTCACGCAGCACCTGCTGGAAGAACACGATGGGGTTGGTCCGGCGCGCCACCGGCGCGTCGTCGCCATCCTCCGTCGTCTTCTTCGTTACCTCAGCCATCGCACTCTTCATCGTTTCAATTGGCAGGGGCGGAGGGACTCGAACCCCCGGCCCTCGGTTTTGGAGACCGATGCTCTACCAGCTGAGCTACACCCCTAGGATTGGAACACCGGCGCCGCCCTGGTAAGCGGCGCCGGTGCATGTCACTTCAAGATTTTCGCGACGACGCCTGCGCCGACGGTGCGGCCGCCTTCGCGGATGGCGAAGCGCAGCTTCTCTTCCATCGCGATCGGCACGATCAGCTCCACCTC
>Ga0180217_1000877_pt1 | contig 39024 bp, 33 predicted proteins | sample eDN3rd37CBELigOP_FD_128521 | JGI IMG/M metagenome (GOLD analysis project Ga0180217, IMG submission 128521) | Enriched Organic Plus compost microbial communities from Emeryville, California, USA - eDNA 3rd pass 37_C BE-Lig OP (version 2) (version 2) ...
GGATCGCGTACGCACTCACCGAGATTCCGCTGATGGCAACGACGATGACCGCGGTCAGCAGCACGCGGGCCGCATTCGCCCACGAGACGGAACGACGCAGCCGCCCGTGGCGTGCACCCGCGCCCGTCGGGAGCTCGCGTCGCTTCTGAGCTGTCATGAATGGATCTCCAAAGTTAGGCATGACGGCGCGTCTGGGAGAGCGCACCTACGCAGATTTTAGCGGCGCGCACTGGATGCTCCCTGAAACCTGGTGTCTTGCGCCCCGTCCCTACGATCTCGCTCCGCTCGCACGATCTGGCAGTGCAAGACTGTAGGGGCGCGGCAAGATCATAGGGGCGGGCGAGGCGTATCGGCCCCGGGACCGCCGAAAGGATCACATGCGGACTATTATCCGCGACGCGTTCATAGATTTCCTCCACTTGTCGACCGCATCTGCCAGTATGGATCCCATTGAGCATTGATTAGCAAACATAGGAGTTACTATGTCGGTCGAAATCGCCGAACGGCTCACTAACCTCGCCACGAAGATTGAGCAACAGCGCTCCTCGATCGAGACGGAAGAAGCAACAAAAAACGCGTTCGTAATGCCATTCATCTCTCTCGTGCTCGGCTACGACGTATTTAACCCCAACGAGGTGATTCCCGAATTCACCGCCGACGTTGGCACGAAGAAGGGTGAGAAAATCGACTACGCCATCGTAAAGGATGGAGTAGTTCAGATCCTCATTGAGTGTAAGCACATCGGCTCGCCCCTCAACATCAAACACGCTTCTCAACTATTCCGATACTTCGCGGTTGCAAACGCGCGCATCGCTGTACTGACGAATGGTGACGAGTACCAATTCTTCACTGATCTCGATAAGCCGAATCGAATGGACGAGAAGCCGTTCCTTGTCGTACAAGTATCAGATCTCGACACCGCACTCGTACCCGAACTAAAGAAGCTCACCAAGGATGCGTTCGACCTCGATTCGATCATTAACGCCGCCGAGGAACTTAAGTACGTTGGCGAGATCAAGCGCGTCCTCGCGGCACAGTTCAACGCACCCGATTCTGACTGGGTGAAGTTCCTCACGTCGCGTGTCTATGAAGGCGCATTCACGCAGAGGGTTCGCGAGCAGTTCACCGGCCTCGTGGAGAAAGCAAGCCGCCAGTTCCTGAGTGACCGGGTCAACGACCGTCTAAAAGCCGCACTCGGAGGCCAGTCAGCGATCGAAGCCACACCAGGTTACGATCCTTCCGGCGAGAGCGAGAATGTCGCGGAAATCTCAATCGAGAACGCAGAGAAGAAAGACGGCATCGAAACAACTCTTGAAGAGCTTGAAGGCTTCCACATCGTGCGGGCGATCGCATGCAGCGAGGTACCTCCTACTCGTATCGCTCAGCGCGATACCAAGACTTACTTTGGTGTGCTTCTCGACGACAATAACCGCCGCCCGATCGCACGGCTGTGGTTCAATACGTCGCAGAAGTACATCGGGCTGTTCGACGCAGAGAAGAACGAAACTCGTCACCCGATCGAGACCATTGACGAGATCTACAAGTATGCCGAGCACATCCGAGCTACGGTGCACTTTTACGACTAGCCCCGTACGAAAGGAACCACTCGAGACAGGCACACGAACCTTAGCAACAAGGGACCCGCGCTTCCGCACGCGTCCCTGACGGCCTAATGATTGCATGCGTTTCAACTCGTATTGCCATAGAATCAGAAGGCAGTGGCGAACTATCTCGGGCCGCATATGGGTGCGAACTCGACCCAAGAGTCGTTTGGAGTTCCTGCGGAGCGCCATTACATGAGCATTGCGGCAACACCCGGATTGCGCATCGTTCCCACGCCGCGTCCCTACGATCTCGCTCCGCTCGCACGATCTGGCAGTGCAGGACTGTAGGGGCGCGGCAAGATCATAGGGGCGGAGCGAGGATGCAGGCTCTGAGACCGCCGACACGATCCGCGCGGGGGCCCGAACCGAGGCCCCGTGATGACGCCTCACCAAACTCCGAAGAACCGGATAGCCCCCGACCGGGCCGTTCAAGTGCCTGATCGGGGGCTTTGTCGTGGCGGAGGGTAGGGGATTTGAACCCCTGAGACGGGGTTACCGCCTGCTTGTTTTCAAGACAAGTTCCTTCGGCCGCTCGGACAACCCTCCGCAGACGAGCTTAGCGGAACATGGAGCGGCTCGCTCGGCACCACCGTGATGCGCCCAAGGCTTGATCGCCGCCTCGATCCACCCCGCCGAGTGCTCAGCGCAGCAGCTGGGGGAACCGGTCCCGGAGCGCCGTGAGCAGACCGTTCTCGTAGACGGTGCCGGTGACTCGTCGTGCGGCGGCGATGACTGAAGGTTCGGCTTGCCCCATGGCGACGGCGTCGCCGAGGCGACCGGCCCAGCGCAGCATCTGCAGATCGTTCTCACCGTCGCCGGCAGCAAAGACCCGCGTCGAGTCGATACCGAGCCGAGCACGGAGCGATTCGAGTGCGCTCGCCTTGGTCACACCGGTCGGCGCGATATCGAACCATGTGGTCAGTCCCACTGCGTACGAGACGCGGTTTAATCCCAGGGTCTGTGCGATCTCGAGGAAGTCCTGCAGCACGTGATCGGGCGAGACGACGAGCACGCGGCTCGTCTGCACGCCGAGCAGATCCTCGAACTTCACCTGACGCTGTCGGCGCGGAATCGTCTCAGAGGGGATGCGCTCGGTATAGAGGAACTCACCGTCGGCTGTCTCAATGCCGTACATGGCGGAGACAAGGTGGCGACGAATGCGCAGCAGTAGCTCGGTCGGGTCGAACGCCTCAACATTGTGTCGGCGGTATGCGCGTGACGCGAGAGGGTCCCGTTTGAGCGTTACCGCGCCGTTGCATGAGACCACCCACTCCGGATGAATCCGCAACTGCTCGACCACATCGAGCGTCGCCTCGACGGAGCGCCCCGTCGAGAGAATCACCTCGTGCCCCGCTCGATGCAGCACACGGATCGCCTCGGCGAGTTCCGCGTCTGGGGTTGCGGGAACGTAGTCGCCTTCTTCTGTGCGGGTGCCGAACGGCATCACGGTGCCGTCGATGTCGAGCGCGATGAGGTGGCGATCCTCGGCCTGCATCGGCTACCCACCCACCGGCACGAACACTTCGAGGCCGCCCAGATACGGGCGAAGCACCTCGGGCACGAGCACGCTGCCATCGGCTTGTTGGTGAGTTTCGAGGATCGCGACGATCCACCTCGTGGTGGCGAGGGTACCATTCAGGGTCGCCACCGGGGTTGTCTTGCCGTTCTCAGCGCGATAGCGAGTGGCGAGCCGTCGCGACTGGAAGGTCGTGCAGTTGCTCGTCGAGGTGAGCTCCCGGTAGGTGCCCTGGGTCGGCACCCAAGCCTCGATGTCAAACTTGCGGGCAGCGCTCGAGCCGAGGTCGCCAGCAGCGACGTCAATCACGCGGTAGGCGAGACCGAGCGACTGCAGCATCTCCTCCTGCCAGGCGACGAGACGCTCGTGCTCAGCTTCCGCCTCGTCGGGCGTCGTGTAGACGAACATCTCGAGCTTGTTGAACTGGTGCACCCTCAGAATGCCGCGGGTGTCTTTGCCGTGCGAGCCAGCTTCGCTGCGATAGCAGGTCGACCATCCGGCGTAGCGAAGCGGCCCGTCCTCGAAGTCGAGAATCTCATCGGCGTGGTAACCGGCGAGCGCAACCTCACTGGTGCCCGTCAAGTACAGGTCCTGCGACGGCAGGTGGTACACCTCATCAGCGTGCTCCCCCAGGAACCCCGTGCCTTGCATGATCTCGGGCTTGACGAGCGTCGGTGTGATCAGCGGGGTGAACCCGTGTGCGAGCGCGCGGTCGAGCGCGAGATTCATGAGCGCGATCTCGAGCCGCGCACCGACGCCCTTTAAGAAGTAGAAGCGAGCTCCCGAGACCTTCGCCCCGCGGGTCATGTCAATGGCATCGAGCATCTCGCCAAGCTCGACATGGTCGCGCGGCTCGAAGTCGAACGACGGAATGTCACCGACCTCGCGCAGTGTCACGAAGTTGTCCTCACCGCCCGTGGGAACCCCCTCGATGACGACGTTCTCAATGCGGGATGCCGCACGCTCGAAGTCGGCCTCGGCCTCGCGCACACGGGCCTCGGCTGCCTTGACCTGCGCGGCGAGCTGCTGCGCTCGCGCGATGAGCTCCGGCTTCTCCTGCTTCGAGGCGGCCTTCACCTCTTTGCCAAGTCGGTTCTGCTCGGCGCGCAGCGATTCAAACTCGCCCAGCGCCGATCGGCGCGCCTCGTCGGCAGTGAGCGCGAGGTCGACAATCGATTCGTCGTTTCCGCGGGCTCGCTGCGAACGCTTCAAGATTTCGGGGTCGGTACGCAGAAGAACGGGATCGATCACGGCTCCAGTCTAGTCTTCGCCCGGGACACGTCCCTGGGTGGCGTCCGCCGACACCGACGCTCGGCACGATCGGGGCTCGGCAGCCGGGTCTCGGTAACGTAGAGGCATGTCAAAGCCACAGCCCAGTGCGGCGGTGATCTACCATCCGCACAAGTCAGATCTGACGAGGCTCCGGGCGGCGGTGCAGAAGTATGAGACGCGCGCCGGATGGGCACCCACCCAGTGGTACGAGACCACGGAGTCCGACGCAGGCACGGGGCTCGCAATTCGGGCCGTCGAGGCCGGCGCGAGCGTCGTGCTGACCTCGGGCGGCGACGGCACCGTGCGGGCCGTTGCGGAGGCGTTACGCGGAAGCGGTGTCCCGATGGCGGTCATCCCCCAGGGCACCGGCAACCTGCTCGCCCGCAACCTCGGTGCCCCGCTCGACGACATCGACGGAGCGGTGCGCGCTGCCTTCCTCGGTAGGAACCGGGCGATCGACCTCGGCGTCATCACCATCATTCGTCCCGATGAGAGCGAGGACGAGCACGTCTTCCTCGTGCTTGCAGGCATGGGGCTTGATGCAAGAGCAATCACCGCGACGCGCTCGTCACTCAAGAAGAGGTTGGGTTGGCTCGCGTATGTCGATGCCGGAGTACGCACCATCTTCAAAGATGCACCATTGCAGATCCATTACTCGGTCGACAGTGCGCCGGCGAAGGCGCTCACGGTGTACACGGTGATGATCGGCAACTGCGGTGTGTTGCCGGGCGGAGTGCTGCTAATCCCCGACGCGGTACTCGATGACGGAAGGCTCGATGTGGTGGCGCTGCGCCCGCTCGGACCGTTCTCGTGGTTGCGCATTTGGCACAAGATCGGTTGGGAGAACGGGGTGTTGCGCAAGTCAAGAGCTGGTCGCAAGATGATCGACCTGATCAACGACACCCGGTCGGTTTCGTACATGAAGGCGAAGCAATACGCGCTAGCCGTGCCGCACCCTGAGCCGATTCAACTCGACGGCGATGACTTCGGTCTCGCGGTCGCAGCGAACGGGGTGGTCGATCCTGGCGCCCTCATCGTGCGTGTGCTTCCCGAGTGGGCAGCCGCGGTATAGGTCGAGCGCGAATGTCACGGCGGTTCCCCTTCTACTGGTAGACGCGGCGCTCGTCAGGCCACATTCCAGAGCGCGGTTCAGCACGCTATGCGTTCTTCGTGGCTCGGGGTGTAGCCATGATCTCCTCCGCCCACTCCTGCAAGTCTCACCCCCGTCCCACCCTGCCTCTGGTCGGGGTGCCGGTGGCTTGCATAGCAAGCCACCGCCTCAAAGTAAGGGGGTTACGGTACCGGTCTGGTCACCGACGGTGTGGGGTGGTGCCGGACGTCACCACTTGCTGTGCTTACGTTGGTGGTGACGTGATGTACCAGCGTTACCAGTGCCATTGCCACGATGCCGATGTGATTCTGTTCATGGCAGGGCGTGCGCAGCACGCCGCGGCAGCCCGAAATCAGGTCCGGTATTGCAGGGCTTGCGCTTCCGTATCGACGCCGGGGTGCGCTCCTAAATGCGCCACGAAATCGTTTCAGACACCACCGAGACTTCGATTTTGTGGCGCATTTCATGCAGCGCCGAGTGCAGAGCGTCGGGTGCCGGATGCCGACTACGAGCGTTCGCCCGAGATGATCCCCTGCAGCCACCCGCGTGCTTCTCGGAACGCCTCGTTATCGTGCTCATCACGCGTGGTGGCCGAGACCTTGTCGGCGCGGGGGTAGGAGCCGAGAAACACCACTCGCGGACTGAAGCGCTTCACACCGAGCAGCGCATCGGCCACGCGCTCGTCCTTCACGTGTCCTTCGGCGTCGATCACGAAGCGGTAGCGCCCCATGCGGTCGCCGATCGGGCGCGAGGCCAGGAGGGTGAGGTTCACGCCTCGCGTCGCAAACTGCTCGAGCAATTCGAGCAGCGAACCGGCCCGGTCGTTTGGCAGTTCGACGATGAGCGAGGTCTTATCGGCCCCAGTGGGCTCGCCGACTGGCACGGTGCGGCTCACAAGCACGAACCGGGTGACCGCGTCGGGGTTGTCGGCAATGCCCTCGGCCAAGAGATCCACGTCATAGTACTCTTCGATCCCCGGAGGGGCGATCGCGGCGTCGACGCCCTTCGCAGGATCGAAGAGGTCCGCTGCGGCCTGCACGTTCGAGGTTGCAGGCATGTGCGTGTGGCTGGGCCGATTCGCGTCGAGCCAGGATCGGCATTGCCCGTACGCGACCGGGTGACCTGCGACGACTTCGACCTCTTCGATCGAGGTGCCCGGGCGTGCGACCAGCACGAACTTCACCGGCACGAGGTACTCGCCGACGATCTGGAGCCCCGGAGTCGTCGCGAGCGCATCCTGCGCGACAGTCACTCCCCCATCGATCGAGTTCTCGATCGCGATCATCGCCGCGTGACTCCGACCCGATACGACGTCGTTCAAGGCCTCGCCGAGGTTCGCGACCGGTGCCCATTCCTGACCGCGGGCCTCCTCGACCTGGCGCAGTGCCGCCTCGGTGAACGTCCCCGCTGGGCCGAGGTAACTGTAGCGGCGCAGTGGTGACGTTGATTCGGGCATGGGTCAAGCGTACTCCGCAACGGGTACGGGCGAGGATCGGCCGACCGCTGCCGGAGTTGTTCGACCCCGGGGCCTTCACCCCATGCTCGGTCCGCCGTCAGCACAGGAGCGTCGAGCCGCGCGGCAAGCGCGAGACAGAGCCGGTCTCCGAGCGACAGACCGCTCCCCGGCCTCCATCGCAGCGCCGCTTCTTCAGCATCCGCCGGAGTCACCGCCTCGACTCTTACCCCGTAGCTCATGAGCAGACCCGCGGCAAGCGCCCAGTCTGCATCCCGGGCGCGCACCTTCTGCGCAACCTCTGACCAGTTTGCTGCGCCGATCACGCCCTCCGGCAGTGCCGCCTCAACACGGTCGCAGCCCGGCTCTCCCTGCAGGAACGCAAGTACGGCTGACGCGTCGAGCACGATCATGCCGCATCCTCAACGGCTGCAGCCTCTCGCCGGTCGGCGAGCAGGGCCTCGACCAGGCTCGAGCCCATCAGTTGCTCGCGAACCAGGCTCTTCGCCTGATCCTGTGTTGCCAGCACAACCCCGCGATCCGTCTCGATCATGAGCAAGGGGGTGCCCTGCACCCACGATTGGCGTTCTCGCAACTCCGCTGGCACGACCAGGCGACCTCGGTCACCCAGGTTCAGGGTGAATGTGGTACTCATGTCAGCAAGATACCACCGAGAGATGCATAGTGGTACGGCGGGCGTTTGAGCCCGCAGCCGTGGGACCCGCCTGACGTGCGGCGGGACGAGGGTCAGCGCGTCGCGGATTCGACCAGACGCCGGGCGGCGGCCTGCACTTGGGTCAGGTGATCCTCGCCCCGAAACGACTCGGCGTAAATCTTCATCACGTCTTCGGTGCCGCTCGGGCGAGCCGCGAACCACGCGTGCTCGGTCACCACCTTGACGCCCCCGATCGGGGCACCGTTGCCCGGCGCGTTGACGAGGACCGCCGTGATCGGATCACCGGCGAGTTCCGTATCGGTCACGTCTGCGGGCGAGAGCGCTGCGAGGGCGCGCTTCTGCTCGGGATTGGCGGGGGCATCGATCCTCGCGTACGCAGGGTTGCCAAAGCGGTCAGTGAGCCGACGGTAGCGCTCGCTCGGCGCCTCGCCCGTGACGGCGTAGATCTCGGCGGCGAGAAGACACAGCAGGATGCCGTCCTTGTCCGTGCTCCAGGCCGAACCGTCGAATCTCTGGAAGGATGCGCCGGCGCTCTCCTCCCCGCCAAAAACAAGGCTGCCGTCGGTCAGCCCCGGCACGAACCACTTGAAGCCGACCGGCACCTCGACGAGGTGCCGCCCGTGCGAGGCCACGACCTGGTCGATGATCGCCGACGAAACGAGCGTCTTGCCGATGCCAGCCTCGACCGGCAAGTCAGGACGATGCGTCAGCAGGTAGTCAATGGCGACCGCGAGGAAATGGTTGGGGTTCATCAGCCCGTCGCGCGTGACGATGCCGTGCCGATCCGCGTCGGCGTCGTTGCCGGTAATGAGGTCGAATGCGTGGTCGGGGTCGTTGCGGTAGGCATCAACCGTCGCCATGACGTGGGCGGATGAGGGATCCATGCGGATCTTTCCGTCCCAGTCCAGGTGCATGAACGCCCACTGCGGGTCGACGCCCGGGCCGAGCACTGTCAGATCGAGGTCGTACCGGTCGCGGATCGCCCCCCAGTACGCCTCACTCGCGCCCCCGAGCGGGTGCGCGGCGATACGCAGCCCGGACTCGCGAATCGCGCGCATGTCGATCACGGTGTCGAGCGCATCGACGTATTCGGCCAGGAAGTCGTAGTGGCCGGGCGCGACTCTTCCACGCGCCCCGTGGCTCCGCGCGCCCCGCTCGAGCAGGGTGTTGGCGCGCGCGGCGATCCAGGTCGTTGCGTCGGTGTCTGCCGGGCCACCGTGCGGCGGGTTGTACTTGATGCCACCGTCTGTCGGCGGGTTGTGGCTCGGAGTGATCACGACACCGTCCGCGCGCATCGGGTCGTTCGCTTCGCGGTCTTGATTATGGGCGAGGATCGCGCGGCTCAGCGCCGGCGTCGGGACGAACGCCTCGTCGGTCTCGCCCGCGGGCAACAGCACGTGCACGCCCGCCTCGGCGAGCACACGCTCGGCCACACGCATCGCGGGGGCGGAGAGCGCGTGGGTGTCGCCGCCGAGAAACAGCGGGCCCTGGATCCCCTGAGCGGCACGGTACTCCGCGATCGCCTCGCAGATCGCCTCGATGTGCGCGGCGTTGAAGGACCCGTTCAGTGCGGTGCCGCGATGCCCCGAGGTGCCGAAGCTCACCCGCTGGGCGTCGTTCGCTGGGTCGGGCACGATCTCGTCGAAAGCGCGAAGCAGCGCATCGACATCGATCAGATCCCTCGGTTCGGCTTGGAGTCCGGCGCGTTCGTGCATGCCACCAGTTTCCCATGTGTGAAACCTCCCGTTCACGCCACGGTTCACGCGGGGCGAATAAGCTGTACCCATGAGCGACGATCTCACGAGCGACGCGAACCCTCGCGCCCACATCGAATGCTGGCTCACCGACATGGACGGTGTGCTGGTGCACGAGAATCGCGCGATCCCCGGCGCCGCTGAGTTGCTCTCGCACTGGACCGAGACTGAGCAGCCGTTTCTCGTGCTCACCAACAACTCGATCTTCACGGCGCGTGACCTGAGCGCCCGCCTCGCCGGTTCAGGGCTCATCGTGCCGGAGGACCGGATCTGGACCAGCGCACTGGCCACGGCCGCCTTCCTGAAGCAGCAGAAGCCGGGCGGCTCGGCGTTCGTCGTCGGCGAGGCCGGCGTGCTCACCGCGCTGCACGACGCTGGCTTCGTGATGACCGAGGCCAATCCCGATTTCGTGGTGGTCGGTGAGACGCGCAACTACTCCTTCGAGGCCATCACGAAGGCGATCCGGCTCATCAACAATGGTGCGCGATTCATCTCGACGAATCCGGATGCCACCGGCCCCAGCCCCGAGGGCCCGCTCCCTGCAACGGGCGCGATCAACGCCCTGATCACCAAGGCGACCGGCAAGGAGCCCTACATCGTCGGTAAGCCCAACCCGATGATGTTCCGCTCCGCGATGAATAAGATCGGCGCGCACTCGACCAACACCGCGATGATCGGCGACCGCATGGACACCGATATCGTGGCGGGCATGGAGGCGGGACTGCACACGATCCTCGTGATGACCGGCATCAGCAACTCGGCCGAGATCGAGCGCTACCCCTTCCGCCCAGACGAGACCCTGGGTTCCGTGGCGGAGCTGCTCGAGGCCTGAGCGAAACGTCACCTACTGGGTACTCGGTGCTGCGGCGCGGGGCGGTAGGCGCTCAGCACGCGGCGGCCGCGCATGATTCACGCGGGATCGGGTGCCGCGATCCTCGCCCTATGACCGCTTCGGGCGCAGTTTCTTGTAGAGCATCTGGCCCAGCAGATAAGCGATGTAGAGGGAGAAGAGCGCGTTCGCTACGAACGGGTTCAGCAGCGTGGCGAGGTAGGAGCTGAACGGTACGCACACGCACGCGGCGATTCCCACGAACGCGGCGGCGCGCAGATCGATGTTCTTGCGTCGCATATTGCCGAGCGTGCCCGAGATGGAGCCCGGGATCATCATGACGAGCGAGCTTCCCTTGGCGACGAGGTCGTTCGCGCCGAAGAAGAACATGAGCACCGGGACCACGATGATGCCGCCACCGACGCCGAGGATCCCCGAGAGCACGCCCGTCACGAGGCCCGTGAGCACCAGCATGGCGGCGCTGAACAGGCTGATGCCGATTTGATCCTCGCGCTGCGGTACCACGATCCACAGGCTCACGATCACGACGAGCAGGAACACCATGAACGCCCACTGAATCGCGCCAACCGGGAGTCGGGCGAGCAGGTAGGTGCCGACCTGGGCTCCGATGGCGATGCCGATCGCGAGGCACAGCGCGGCCGCCCAATCGACGTTCCCCTGGACCGCATAACTGACCGCGCCGACCGCGGCGGTCGGCAGAATGGCTGCAACGGAGGTGCCCGCGGCGAGCTTCTGCGGCATCCCGAGCCACAGCGCGAGCGCGGGCACGATGATGGTGCCGCCGCCGATGCCGAACAGGCCCGAGAGGAGACCGGCCGCCAGACCGACCAGGATGAGCGGGAGGGCGGCTGGGCGTTTCTGAAGTTCAGGCATTGCGTAGCTGCTTTCTGGGAAGAGTCGTGAGTCGTGTTTCACACGACGATTGCTGAGCCATCCGAACGAGGATCACTGGCCGCCGCATAGGTGGGCGACTCAGCGGTGGCGTGCTCCTGCTCGAGCGCAGCAGCCACCGATCGCGCGGTGGGATGCCCTTGTGATGCATACTCGATCGCAGCCGTGAAATGGTCGGCCCAGTCGAGCGTAGCACCGTAGTCGTGCAGCTCGCCCCGGCCTCTGACTCCACCGGGAACAGTGATGGTGTCGACACCTCGTGCCGGCAGCGCAGTTCCGTGCTTCTCACGCATGGCCTCGAGGCTCATCGCTGACGCCGCAGTGCCGGTGGCGTTGAGAAACCTCACCTTGCCCCTCGGGTCACGAACGAGCGCAACCAGGTCTCCGCCGAGCGCGACATTATTGGGGTAGACCACGCACCGCGTTACTGCTGCGGCGAGCGCAGCATCGATCGCGTTGCCGCCCGCCCGCAAGGCGGCAGCACCTGCTTCGGTCGCGAAGTAGTGGGAGGTTGAGATCGCGCCGCGCGTGTCGCCAATGAACTGCACGCCTACTGCGGGTCGAGGCCGAGATCGGCGAGACCGATCGCGTAGCGGTACTCGTAGCCCGCGGCCTCGATGCGTTCCTTCGCGGGAGCCTGGCGATCCACGACCACCGCCACACCGACGACCACCGCCCCGACTTTCTCGAGCGCCTCGATCGCTTTCAGCGGCGAGCCGCCGGTGGTCGAGGTGTCTTCCACGACGATCACACGCTTACCTTCGAGATCGGGGCCCTCGACCTGGCGGCCGCGTCCGTGATCCTTGGGCTCCTTGCGCACCACGAACGAGTCGTAGCTCTTGCCTCTCGTCACTCCCTGGTGCATGATCGCCGACGCGATCGGGTCAGCACCCATGGTGAGACCGCCGACAGCCACAACCCCCGGAATATCGTCGATCAGGTCGAGCATCACCTGGCCGATGAGCGGGGCAGCCCGATGGTCGAGGCTCAGCTTCCGCATATCGACGTAGTAGCTCGCCTTCTTACCGCTCGTCAGAGTGAAGTCGCCGTGGAACACGGCCTCCGACTTGATGAGGTCGATGAGCTGTTCTTTCGGGCTGGTCATACCCTCAACTCTAGCGAGCGCCGGGCGTAGGCTTGGCGATATGCAGAGCGAGGATCACACGAGCAGCCCGGCACCGAACCGGGCGCTCGCGGCGCTATTCGAACGCGGGCCGGTGGCGCTGCTCACGGGCGCGGGGATCAGCACCGACTCGGGCATCCCCGACTATCGCGGCACGGGAGGGATCTACCGGCGGGACGAGGCAACGGCGGCCGGAGGGCCGGGTGCGGCGGCGGACCGTGGCGCGGATTCGGGGGCGCGCGGGCCACGTGCTGCGAGGCGGTCGCCGCGCACGCCGATGCGGATCGAGAAGTTCATCCACGACGAGGCGTACCGCCGCCGGTTCTGGGCTGGGGCCCGCGTCGGCGCGCTCCGCATGGCCTCCGTCGAACCGAACGCGGGCCATCGTGCGGTGGTAGCGCTCGAGCACTCGGGCTACCTGAGCGGCGTCATCACCCAGAACGTGGACGGCCTGCATGGGCGTGCTGGCACTTCGAACCTCGCTGAGCTGCACGGCAACGGCGCGGTGGTTCGTTGCATCCCGCACGATCACCGCTTCACTCGAGCCGAGGTGCTCGCTTGGTTCGATGTCGCCAATCCAGGTTTTGCCGAGCGCAATGCGGACGCCGAGATCACGCCCGATGGCGACGCCGACGTGCGGGAGACCGCCGGGGTGCGCGTGCCGGTCTGCCCCGCCTGCGGCGGGATGCTGCGGCCCGACGTGGTGTACTTCGGGGAGCATGTGCCCGCGCCGGTGTTTCAGCATGCCGAGCGCATTGTGCAAGGGGCTTCAGCGCTCGTGATCGCCGGGTCGTCGCTCGCGGTGAATACCGGGCTGCGACTCGTGCATCGCGCCGAGCAGCGCGGCATGCCGATCGGGGTCATCAACCGGGGTCCGACTCAGGTGGACCACCGCGACTCTGTGGTCGTGCGCATCGAGGGCGGCACGACCGAGACGCTCGTCGCCCTCGCTGAGCTCGTCGGCGTTGGGTAGGCTGCGCCGCCCCGCGGCGTGATCCTCGACCGCGGCGCGAACCTCGCCCCGTCTTGCCCGGCCATCTCGACGAGGGGTTTGCGTTTCGTTTCGACAAGGGGTTTGCGTTTCGACGAGGGGTTTGCGTTTCGTTTCGACGAGGGGTTTGCGTTTGAACGACTGGAGTTCGCCCATCCGATACCCATCGTCGAAACGAACTTGCATCGCTCAGCCGCCCGACGAATCGTCCACAGCACAGAGCTACCTTGGAATCGGCTGATCCATCCACAAAATGCGCCTTTCGGCCGCGAGCGAGCACCAAGTGCCGCATGCTCGACGTATGAGTCTCGCCTCACGCATCGCTGGTGTCCTCCCTCACCTGAGACACGCCGCAACCGACCGCGCCGTCGGACTCCGCAGCACTAAGACGGGCGAGGCGGTGCGCGTGCACCACGGGTGGTATGTGAGTGCAGAGACGTGGGGACGACTGAGTCGCGAGGATCAGCACCTGGCGCTGATCCTCGCCGTGAGTCACTGCGCGAAGGTGCCACCCATCTTCTCGCACGTCAGCGCTGCCGTGCTGCTCGGACTGCCCGTCGTGAGCGCACTGCCGGCACCCGTTCACATCACGACTGGCGCACGCGGTGCAGGAAACAGAAGCCAGAACGTGGTGCGCCATCCCACGCCGATCGACGATGATGACCTGGTGCAGATCGAGGGCCTCACCTGTACCTCGCCCGATCGCACCATCTTCGACCTGTGTCGGACGGCACGGCCGCAGACCGCGCTGAGCTGTGCCGATGGTCACTTGCGAGACTCGTTTCGCGTTCACCGGTCCGTTGACAAGTCGAGCTTGGACGAGTGGCGTGCCAGCATGGCAGCACGGGCGGGCCGCGCTCGGTCCGTCTACGGGGTTCGCTCGGTGCCGCGAGTGCTCGAGCTCGCCGACCCGCGCAAAGACTCACCACTCGAAAGCATCAGCCATTGGCGGCTGCACCGCTTAGGGTATGAGGTCGCCCTGCAAGTGCCTGTACCGGGACCGGATGGCGGCACCTACTACGTCGATTTCGAGTTGCTCGGTCTCGACGTCTTCGGCGAATGCGACGGGAAATTCAAGTACACCGGCGACGCGCTCAGCAAGCGACGCAGCGCCGAGGAGCAAGTGTACGCCGAGAAGCGGCGCGACGACTGGGTGCAGGGGAGCTCAGGCAAGCGGGTCATCCACTGGGGCTTCACCGACGTCGCGACGCCTCAGAGGTTCGCGGACCGGTTAGGTGCGTTCCGGGTGCCGGTGCCTCGTCCGCCGCACCCTCTGGAGCGTTAGGACGGCTTACGAAGCTGCGTTTGAACGATGGGTTTGCGCTTCGACGATGGGTTTGCGTTTGAACGAGCGAGTAGCGGCCCGAGGAACCCCTCGTTCAAACGCAAACCCCTCGCTGAAACGATCTCGCCCCGTCCAAACGCCACCAGCCGCCGCCAGCACGAGCGAAAGCAACCGAAGTCGCGATTCACTCCCCGCGCGACACCCGCGTCATCTCCTCGCGTGGCACGACCTTGACGCGCTCCCGGCCTTCCTCTGCCCCGAGCGCGAGCTCGTGCGCATCGAGGCGGTGCCAGCCCTCAATCGTCGTGTACGGCACGTGCCGCGAGTGCAGCAACTCCGGAATCGCAGCGGCCTCAGGCACCGGTGGCTGCCACCACTGGTCGCGATCCTCGAGCAGGCACTCGAGCGTCTCCATCGCGTCGCTCTTGGTGTGTCCGATGAGGCCGACGGGGCCGCGCTTGATCCAGCCCGTGGCGTACACCCCGGGTACGTGCCGACCATCAGCGCCCAGCACCCGGCCTTGGTCGTTCGGGATCACGCCCCGGGACTCATCGAACGGAATCTCATCGAGCGGCGACCCGAAGTAGCCAATCGCGCGGTACAGCGCCTGCACCGGCACCGTCTCGAACTCCCCGGTGTCGATGACGCCGCCGGTGCCGTCCGGAGCGGTCCGCTCGATCTTCAGACCGGCGACTCGCCCGTGCTCGTCTCGCTCGACCGACACGGGCTTCGACCAGAAGTGCAGGTGCAGACGGCGAGGGGCCTGGGCCTCGGCATCTTCGGCGAGACGCGCTCGCTGTTCCTCACGCCACTTGTTCATGATGCGCGAGATCACCACGACCTGCTTGTTCTTCATGAGCGTCTCTTCGACGTACGGGTCGTCGAACTCGAAGTCGCGCTCGTCGATCACCATGTCCACGCCCGGAACCTCGCCGAGTTCGCGCAGTTCAAGGGGCGTGAACTTGACGTAGTGGGGGCCGCGCCTCCCGAATAGGTGCAGGTCTTCGATCGGGTTGGCCTGCAGTCGGGAGAGCACGTTCTCTGGGATCTCGGTCGGTCGCAGATCCTCCGGATGCTTGACCAGCATGCGCGAGATGTCGAGCGCGACGTTGCCGTTCCCGATCACCGCCACCTCTCGTGCCTCGAGCGGCCACTCGCGAGGCACGTCGGGGTGCCCGTCGAACCAACTCACGAAGTCGGCTGCCCCGTACGAGCCATGGGCGTCGATACCTGGAATTGCGAGTGAAGCGTCCCTGATCGCGCCCGTCGCGAAGATGACCGCGTGATAGTGGCGCTTCAGGTCTTCGAGGGTGAGATCTTGCCCGTAACGAACGTTGCCGTAGAAGTTCACTGTGCCTGCGTCGAGCACCTCGCGAAGCGCCGTCACGATGCCTTTGATCCGCGGATGATCCGGCGCGACCCCGTAGCGCACGAGACCGTACGGCGCGGGCAGTTGCTCGAACAGGTCGATGTCGACCTCGAAGTCTCGGTCGGCTTTCATCAGCAGGTCCGCTGCGTAGATGCCGGCCGGACCGGCACCGATGATCGCGAGTCTCATGTGGTTCACTGAGATGGTTTCTCCTCGGAAAAGTGCTTCGTGATCAGCCTTCGCGGGTGACGATGGATTCGGCCAAGCGCTCAAGCCCGCGCTTCACTGCGGAACGGGGCAGAGGGTCGAGCGCTTTCACCGCGTCCTCGGCCCACTTGCGCGCGGCGGCCTCGGTATCCCGAGTGACCTCGTGCTCGCGCAGCTCCACCACTTCGGGATCGAGCAGCGACGCCGGCTCGCCGGACGTGATGCGGGCGACTCCCGCATCGATCCTCGAACTCAGCTCGGCCGCCGAAGCGTCACCGGATGCAGCGCGCTCACGCAGCAGCAGCATCGGCATCGTGGCGACTCCCGCGCGCAAATCCGTCCCAGCGAGCTTTCCGGTCTGCTCGGCCCTCGGCGACAGGTCGATCACGTCGTCGATCAGCTGGAACGCGACGCCGATCATCTCGCCGTACTGAGTGACCGGCTCGGCATACTCGCTCGGCGCGTTCGAGAACATCACGCCCATGCGGGCGGCGGTCGAGATCAGGGCACCGGTTTTGTCAGCAAGCACCTGCAGGTAGTGGCGCATCGGGTCGTCGCCCGCCTGGGGTCCGACAGTCTCGTGCAGCTGCCCGAGACAAAGCCGCTCAAAGGTGCGAGCCTGAAGCAGAATCGCTTCCTCGCTCATGCCCGAGACAAGCGTTGAGGCGCGCGCGAACAAGAGGTCTCCGGCGAGGATCGCGACCGAGTTCGACCACACGGTCTGCGCGGCTGGCACGCCCCTGCGCAGTCGCGCATCATCCATGACATCGTCGTGGTAGAGCGACGCCAAGTGCGTGAGCTCGATCGCAATGGCGGCGCGACGCACCAGGTCGTTGGGTCCATCGCCCAGCTGGCTGGTCAGTAGCGTGAGCATCGGTCGGATGCGTTTGCCACCGGCTTCTGCGAGGTACCGAGTGGGTGCGTCTGCGATCTCCGAGGCGAAGCTGAGCTGTTCGAGCAGGCCCCGTTCGACGAGCGCGAGCTGTTCTTTCATGCGCTCAGCGTGACGGCGCTCCGCCGCGCCGCGGAACAGGTGCATCGGCATCGCCTGGGTCGCGGTGTCCTCAGCGATGTGGCGGCTCACTCTTTCGCCCCTTTCGGTTTCGCGGCGGCGGGCTTCGGCGGCGACTCGGGTTTCGACTTCGACGCGGGCTTCGGCGGCGACGCGGATTTCGACTTCGACTTGGACGAGGCAGGCTTCGCCTTCGCGGCCGGCACGAAGCCGCGGTGCAGCGCGACGATGCCGAACGTGAGATTGCGGTACGCGACCCGCTCGAGACCGGCCTCTCGCATCCAGCGGGCAAGCTCGTTCTGATCCGGCCACTGCTCGATCGACTCGTTGAGGTAGCGGTAGGCCTCCGCAGCGCCACGATTGATCGCTCCTGCGATACGCGGCAGCACATGCCGCCCATAGAACTGGTACGGTGCCCGCACGAGCGGTGACGGCGGTGTCGAGAACTCCGCGATCACGATGCGACCGCCTGGTTTGACGACGCGGGCCATCTCAGCCAGCGCCCTCTTGGGATCGTCGACGTTGCGCAGGCCATACGAGATAGTGGCTGCGTCGAAGCTGTCGTCTTCGAATGGCAGGTTGGTCGCATCCGCGAAGACGAACTCGATGAGGTCATTGTCCGCGTGACGCCGGCGACCCTCGTCGAGCATCCCCTCGGAGAAGTCGGCGGCAACGACGTGCGCGCCGTGCCTCGCGATCGCGGCGCTGGAGGTGCCGGTCCCCGCCGCGAGGTCGAGCACGCGCATGCCCTTGCGCGGTGCGATCGCCTTGGTGGTCGCTACTCGCCACAGACGATCATTCCCGACGGTCAGCACATCGTTGATCACGTCGTAGCGAGGCGACACCTCGTCGAACATGGTCGACACGTCGTTGGCCAGTTTTGTAGCCGGGTCTGGGCGAGTCACACATCCATGCTAGCCGTTCGCACCCGGGCACCGACTTTGCACCGGCACCCGCTGAGTCGGAGCAGAGTAGATTATCAGGGTGCCCGCTGCCCCGATCACTCACCTCCACGCGGTCACTCGACCCCTCGAGCGACCGGTCGAGCTCCTGCGTTACACCGATGCCGAGTCGCCGCTCGTGTGGACTCGGGGTGATCGCGGTTGCGCGGGCTCCGGCGAGGCGATGCGTCTTGAATTTTCGGGCGAGGATCGCTTCACCGCGGCCGCCGCTGCCTGGAGGGGCGTTGCCGAACATGCCGTGGTCGATGACCCGATCCGCCTCCCCGGCACGGGGCTGATCGCTTTCGGCACCTTCGCGTTCGACGACCGCAGTGCGGCGAGCAGTGTGCTGATCGTTCCAGAGGTCGTGGTTTCGCACCACGGCGATGCCGCCTGGGTCACGCGAATCTCGACCGAGCCGATCCTCGAGCCGCCGGCATCGGCGGAGAGCTGGTTGCGCGAGCTGCTCACGCCCCGGAATTCTGCGCCTGAACGCTGGACCGGGACCGTGCTCGACACCGACGCAATCGACGCCGAGTATCTTGCCGGGGTGGAGGGTGCGACGCAGCTGATTGCGGACGGGCACGCCGAGAAGATCGTGATCGCGCGTCAGGTGACCGGCAGCATCGATGCAGCCGACGATCTGCGGGTGCCGCTCTCCCGCCTCGCCGAGAGCTACACGGACTGCTGGACATATGCCGTTGACGGCATGATAGGTGCCAGTCCCGAAACGCTCGTGCGGCAGAGCGGCGGAACGATCTCCGCGCGGGTGCTCGCCGGAACCCGAGGTCGACGTGCCGACCGGGCGTCGGATCTGCGCGAACGGGACGAGTTGCTCGCGAACCAGAAGGAGCAGCACGAGCACGCCTTCGCCGTGCAGAGCGTGGTGACCGCGCTCGCGCCGCACGTGCGTGACCTCCACACCAGTGTGGAACCCTTCGCACTGGAGTTGCCCAACGTTTGGCACCTGGCGACGGACCTCCGCGCCGTTCCGGCCGAGGATCGGACCTGCCTCGACCTCGTCGCTGTCCTGCACCCGACGGCCGCGGTCGCGGGCACACCGACCCGCGAAGCGGTCGAGGCGATCGCCCGGCTTGAACCGTTTGATCGCCAGCGCTACGCCGGGGCGACCGGGTGGATCGGTGCGCACGGTGACGGCGAGTGGGTCATCGCGTTGCGGGGTGCACAGATCGGAGCGACCCGCGACGGACGTCGAACCGTAACAGCATATGCCGGTGGAGGCATAGTTGCCGGCAGTGATTCCCGGCATGAACTTCGAGAAACGGTGTCGAAGTTCACACCGATCGCAGAGGCCCTCGCACCGTAACCTCCGCCGAGGCTCACACCGACGCTGCGCGGGGCTTCGCGTGACGCATGAAGCTCACAATCACGACGCCGAGCACGATCACGGCAGCGGGGAGCAGCATCGTCTGCGACATGGCACGCGAGAACTCCTGAACAATCGCGTCGGGAAGTCTGCCCTCGCCGAAGCCCCCGCTTGCTTCGCTCGCACCGGGCACGTTCGCCTCGAGCCTTGACTGCATGAACGCGGCGATTGCAGACGACCCGAGTACCGACCCGATCGTTCTGGTGGTGTTGTAGATGCCAGAGCCCGCTCCGGCTTGCCGCGGCTCGAGGTTGCGGGTCGCGGTGGTTGCCAGCGGGCCCCACATGCCCGCATTGCCGACACCGAGCACGAATGACGGCAGCAGGAACATCCAGATCGGCGTTTCGGCGTTCATGAGCAGCGCATACCAGACCAGCCCGATCGCGACGAGTCCGAGACCGGGGATCAGCAGGAAGCGAGGATCCACCCGATCGAGCAGCCGCCCGGCGAACGGGGAGAGTATTCCGGCGGCGATCGCCATGGGAACCATCAGCAGCGCGGCCTGGGTCGGCGTGAGCCCTCGCGCGAGTTGCACGAAGAACATGAACGGCAGCGACATGCTGGTGACCGTGAAGCCGACCGTGGCGATGCCGAGGTTAGCGACCGAGAAGTTGCGGTCTTTGAAGAGTCCGAGCGGAACCAGCGGCTCGCTCTTGGTCTTGGCCTGCTGCCAGATGAACCCGGCGAGCACGACCACCCCGAGGGCGATGAGGAGCCACACCGAAACGGGTCCGACGATGGTGCCCCAGTCGTACTTCTCGCCCTCTTGCAGGCCGAAGACGATGAGGAAGAGCGCGAGAGCGCTGAGCGCGACGCCGAGCACGTCGAAGCGATGGCGGTGCGTTTCGAGCTTTGGCACGAGGATCCATGCCAGCACGAATCCGATCACGCCGACCGGCAGGTTCACGAAGAAGATCCATTCCCAGCCGAATCCGTCGACGAGTAGCCCGCCCGCGAGCGGACCGACGAGCATGGCCACGCCAGAGGTCGCGCCCCACAGCCCCATGGCCGCGCCGCGGCTGTTCGGCGGGAACGTGCGCGTGATCACCGCCATGGTCTGCGGCGTCAGCATCGACGCGCCGAGTCCCTGCACCGCGCGCATCACGATGAGCGCCTCGAGCGATGTGGAGAGCCCGCACCCGAGCGAAGCGACGGTGAAGATGGCGAGGCCCGTGAGGTAGATGTTCCGCGGGCCGAAGCGGTCGCCGAGACGCCCGGTGATCAAGAGCGGCACGGCGTAGGCGAGCAGGTAAGCGCTGGTGACCCACACCACGTTGTCGAGGTTGTTGGTGTCGGGGTCGAGGGCCGCCTTGATCGCCGGGTTCGCGACCGACACGATCGTCGTGTCCACGAGGATCATGAAGAAGCCGATCACCATGGCCCAGAGCGCGGGCCATGGGCTGCGGGGTTTCAGGCGATTCGCGTCCTGCGCAGCGGTGCCGCGCCCTCCCGCGCGCAAACCCCGCGAGGATACGTTGTCCGAGGCTGTCACGCCGCCATCGCCATTTCGTGCTTCACGCATTTCGCCCCGATTCCGTCGACGATCGTACCATGGGCTTCCTCGACCCGCGCACGCCTGAACAGCGGCAGGTTCAAGTCCGGCACAGATCACCGCACGAGCGGGATCTCGACCAGCTCCGGCCCCGCAACGGCCTCGGTGAGCAGTCGCTCCAACTCGCCTCGGGACGAGACTCGGCGATGCTCCCAGCCGTAGGCCTTGGCAAGAGACGCGAGGTTGGCCGACTGGGGAGCGAACATCACGCGCTCGAACGCCTCCGCCGGGGCCGATGCCTTCGCCTCGAGCGTGTCGAAGATGGAGCCCCCGCCGTCAACACCGACGAAGAGCTGGATCCGCGGACGGTACTCCCTCGCGGGCAGGAGCAGTGATCCCGCGTCGTGCAGCATTGCTTGGTCGCCCAGCAGCACGCGCGTGACACCCGCCGAAAGCCGTTGCTTTGCGGTGGCTGCATCGTCGCGGCCACCCGCGCTTACCTCTTGCCCCGACTCGGTCACCGCAACGCCAAGCTGGCTGGCCATGGCAACCCCGAGCGCGGTCGCGATCGTGCCGTCGATACCCGCCAGCCCGCGATTCGCACGGACCTCAACTCGTCGGGGCGCAGCGATCGCGTCGAGCGATCGCACAAGTCGCGAAGAAGCGACCACGAGTCGATCGTGCGGCCACGTCGCGCGCCAGACACTTTCGGCGAGCATGTCGCGAGTGATCGGCTTGCGCAGCGTCGCGACCTCGGCGCGGGCGAAGGCGCTGCGCTCACGATATCCGGTCTCGCGCGCAGCTTTCGTATCGGGCGCGTGCACCGTCGTGCGCCGCTCGCGCAGCGCACGATCCGCAACGACCCAGGCGCCCAGCCAGCGGCGCATGCTTCTGGCATCGTACGACTCCGCGATCGACACTGAGCGCACGATCCGAGCCGACCCGGAGGGATCGTAGTGATCGACGCCTTCCCCGAGGTGCGGATCGACCACGATCACCTCGACATCGTCGCGTTTCAGAAGCGCCGGAACCTGCCGTGTCAGCGTGGGGTGTCCGAACACGATGGCACGCTCGGTGAGGCCACCGACCTGTGGATCGTCGATCAGGGTCGCGTAGGCGCAGATCGCCTCGCGCCCGAACCTGGAGCCGCTCACGACCTCCGCGAGCAACGGGAGCCCGGCCTCGTGGGCGAAGGCTTCGGCCTCCGGCCCGGCCCCCTCCCCCGCGATCACGACGGTCAGTCGGTCGTCCTCGTGCAAGTACGCGGTCGGCTCATAGAAGCGGGTGACGTAGCTGCGCGGTTCGGCGGTCACCGTTACGTCGGCACCGCCGGGTGCGCCAGAGTCTTCCCGGAGAAGGAAGCCAGCGGCCGCGCTCTGCCCGCGGGCCTGAGCGCACCGCGCGAAGTAATCGCGAGAGCTCTCCGCTCCCGATTCCTCGAGAAACGAGACCAGCTGGTCCCCGCCGCCAGAGAGCGGTTCGCGGAACTGCAGATTCACCTGCACCGGCCCAGCCGAAGGTCCGGGGGTCGACCCAAGGGATCTGCTCAACGCGAGGGACGCGACCGCTTGCGGGGCGTGCACGCTGGAAGCATGCGGATCGGTATCGCCCGCCATCTCGACGTCCACGTCGAGGGACAGGCGTGCGATCCCCTCGATCATCCCGGCCTGCCTGGTCGTCTGGTTGCTGCGCGTGCCGCGCAGTTCGGCGGGCCGATCGGCGGTGAGCATGATGAGTGGCACGCGGCCTTCGTGGGCCTCGAACGCGGCCGGGACCAGGTTGGCGACGGCCGTGCCGCTCGTCACGATGACGGGGGCCGGCAGTCCGGTTTCACGTGCAACGCCGAGGGCGAAGAATGCCGCTGAGCGCTCGTCCGTGCGCACGTGCAACCGAATCGCACCGGCCTGTTCCGCCTCAGCCGCCGCAAGTGCCAGGGCTTGCGAACGGGATCCGGGGCAGACCACCACGTCTTGCACTCCGTCAGAGATCAGCACCCCCAGCAACGCCGTTGCGTAGAACGACGAGGGAATGGACTGATCGTTCAAGACTTCTCGCCAGGTGAATCCGGGTCAGGCTTCGCGCCGGGTCGACCATCGACCTCGGGGAAGACCTCCTCGTCGAGCTCGCGCAACCGGGCCTCGAGTTCTTGGACGTGCGCATCGATCTCTTCGGGCGACATGCGGGAACCCGTGAAGCGAGGATCGTCGTCCGGGGCCCGCACCGGACGCGGCATCGCATTCGCCCGCCCGCGCCCGATCACGAACCAGAGGATCGCACCGATCACGGGCAACACAACGATCAACACCACCCAGACGGGCTTCGACACTCCACGAGCCCGCGATGCGTCGCTCATTGCCGCATCGACCAGTGCGTAGAGGATGAACGCGACCGCAACGATCACGCCGATGATCGCAAATCGAACCATACCCATATGGTACCCAGCGGTGCTGGCAGGTGGCTGGTATCCCGAGTACCATCGATCGCTCAGCTACCGCGAAGTACACTCGTGATGTGAACACTCGCACGGCCTGGATCGTCTACATCGTGCTGCGACTCGTCTTCTTCGCAGTTCCGTTCGCGGTGCTCATGCTCATCGGCTGGCCCTGGTGGCTGGCGCTCGCCGTCGCGACGCTGGTCGCGCTGTCCCTCTCGATCATTTTCCTCTCCAAGCACCGCGGTGCCGCTTCTGAGAGCATCTATCACTGGCGCAACCGCGACCGCACCGTCGACGATATCGCTGAAGACGAGGCGATCCGGGCGCATGCGGAATCCAGCGGCAACGCGCACCAGGCCGAGGACCAGGCAGGCGTCGAGCGGCACGGGGACGGTGCCGATCCTCGCCCCTAGCGCCTACCGGTGATCGCGTCAGCCACGTGCGCGATCGGCGACGTCGTGGCACGCCCCCGCTCCTCCGCTCGATCCGCGATCCCGTACGCCGCGTAGAGTCCCCGGGTCGCGAGCCAGCGCAACGGCTCGGGTTCCCACTTGCGCACCCGGTGGTTGACCCATGGCAGCGTGACGAGTTCGCTCTCATTGCCGAGGATCAGATCCGTGATGGTGCGGCCAGCGAGGTTGGTCGAGGTGACCCCGGTGCCGACATAGCCTCCACCCCAGGCGATCCCGCTCTCGCGATCGAGCCCGACGGTTGCCGACCAGTCCCTGGGCACCCCGAGCACACCCGACCAGACGTGGTCGATGCGGGCGTTGCGCGTCGCCGGGAAGAGCCGGTGCAGAATCTCGCTGAGCGTGCGCACCGTGACCTCGGGGGTCCGTCCGTCGGTGTCCGTGCGCGACGCGAATTTGTAAGGCACACCGCGGCCGCCGATCGCGATCCGGTCGTCGGCGGTGCGCTGCGCGTACATGTAGACGTGCGCGAAGTCCCCGAGCACCTCGCCCCGACTCCAGCGGAGCTCTTGCCACACTGAATGCGGCAGCGGCTCGGTCGCGATGAGCGACGAGTTCATCGGAAGCCAGAGTCGGCGTAGTCCCTTCAGGCTCGAGGTGAAGCCCTCGGTCGCGCGGACGATGAAGTCCGCCGTGACAGTCCCCCGGTCCGTCACGACTCGATGGGGCGCGATCTCATGCACGGTCGTTCCCTCATAGATGGTGACGCCGAGTCGTTCCACGGCCATGGCGAGCCCGTCCACGAGCTTCGCAGGTTGTATGCGGGCGGCGTGCGGGTGCCACACGGCGGCACGCGTGCCTGCGACGTTGATCCTCGCGATTGCCGCGGACGGTTCGAGCAGTTCGAGGTCCGTGTGCCGCCAAGACTGCTCGGCGGCCGCAAACGCGCGAAGCCGGCGCTCCTGTGCCGGCGTGTAGGCCACACCGAACTCGCCGCCCTTCTTGATGTCGGCGGCAATGCCCTCGGCCGTCGCGACCCGAATGACCTCGTCAACGGTCTCGTTCATCGCGCGCTGGAATCGCTCCGCACGGTCGCGACCGTGCGTGCGCAGGTACTGCTCGCGGCCGCCCGTGATCGAGTTCGTCAGCCAACCACCATTGCGGCCGGAAGCGCCGTATCCGGCATGCCGACGCTCGAGCACGGCAACCCGGAGTTCGGGGCGCTGCTGTTTCAGATAATAAGCCGTCCACAGCCCGGTGTACCCGGCACCGACGATCGCGACATCGACCTGCGCATCTCCCGGGAGTGCTAGGCGAAGTTGCGGCAGGCCGATGCTCTGCCACCAGTGTGAGACGTTTCCGTTGATCATGCGAAACCCCGTTGTTTCGTGTCGGATGGGCGGTACCGTTGTCGCAGCCGCTAGAACGCGAAGGCAGCCCCGAGCAGCGCCGCATAGACCAGGGCGGTGAGGCTCGTGACAGCGAGCGCACCGATCATTTCTTTCGAGGATCGCGCCCAGATCATGATCACGGCCGCCGGAATCGCGCCGAAGAGCGCGAGTAGGGCGAGGATCATGCCCGGGTAGACCACAAGGTAGATGCCGGGCACCGCGAACGGCAACAGCACGAAGATCGTGAACAGCACCCGCGAAGCCCGGTCACCAATGCGAACCGAGAGCGTCCTCTTACCGGCGAGGCGGTCGGTCGCAATGTCCCTGGTGTTGTTCGCGATGAGTACCGCGACGGCGAAGCACCCGACGCCGGTACCGGCAATCCATGCTTCTTGCGGCGGGTTCGGGGCCTGTAACCAGACCGTGCCGACGGTCGCGACGAGTCCGAAGAAGATGAAGACCGCGACCTCGCCAAGACCTGCATATCCGTAGGGCCGCTTGCCGCCGGTGTAGAACCACGCAGCGAGGATCGCGACCGCCCCGACCGCGAGGAACCACCACCGGCCGCTCATGACGACCGCGACAAGGCCGGCAACGGCGGCGAGCGCGAAGAACGTGAGCGCCGTGGCGAGCACCTTCTTCGGGTTCACGAGTCCCGAGCCGGTCAGCCGGGCTGGGCCGATGCGATGCTCATCGGTGCCGCGTACGCCATCGCTGTAGTCGTTGGCATAGTTCACACCGACCTGCAAGAGGACGGCGACCGCGAGAGCGAGGGCGCTGAGGGCCCACGAGAAGGACTGCAGCGAGTACGCAATACCGGCACCGACGAGCACCGGCGCGACGGCAAGCGGCAGGGTGCGCAGGCGTGCACCGCCGACCCAGTCAGTCCAGCGGACGCGGGTGCGGCCTTCCGCCTGCCGGAGTCGGGCCGCGGCGGCGCGTGTGGCCGGGTTGCCAGAACGTTCCGGGTATTTCGAAGCATTCATGAAGTCGATCCTACTGAGTCGGGCCTCCGCCCGATGCCGACGTCATCGCCAGGCTCGGGCGTGAAATGCGCCACAAAATCGGCCGTTCGTCGGCTCTTGGGGCGATTTCGTGGCGCATTTCGGGAAGGCAGAGCGGCGAGAGGCTGCCGAAGGGGGTGGCGGGCGGCGGGACGGTACGAGGGCGGGCGGCGGGATCGGAAGGTCAATCAGGCCGGGCCTGTCGGAAGCTCGCGCGCAGTTCCGCGATCCAGCGCTCGATCGCGGCGAGGTCCGGCTTTCCCCCCGCAAGACGCGGGAGGCGCTCGGCCTCGGTGGCCCACTCGGGCGCGGCAGCTGCGCCGAGCTGCGCCTTGATCGCGTCGCGCACCTCGTCGAAGCCGCGCGCACCGGGCTCGGTCTCGACCACGAGCGACACCCGCTCGCCCCACTCGGGGTGGGGTACCCCGATCGCCACGGCGCTGGACCACCCCGGATGTTCTCGCGCGACCCGCTCGACCTCGTCGAGCGACACGTTGACGCCGCCCGAGATGATCACCCGGTCGAGGCGACCGGTGATCGTGAGCATGCCGCCGAGCAGTTCGCCGGCGTCGCCGGTGCGGTACCACCGGCGACCGCGATCCTCGATGAATCTCTCGGCCGTAAGCGCGTCGTCACCGACGTAACCCAGCGCCAAGCACGAACCCGATAACTGCACTTCGCCGCCCCGAATCCGCACCTCGGTGTCGCCGATCTCTACCCCGTCATACACGCACCCGCCCGCGGTTTCGGTCATACCGTAGCTGCGATGCAACGCGACGCCGAGCTCATGCGCCCGTTGCCGCAACTGCAGCGGGAGCGCCTGCCCGCCGACCAGCACTGCGGCGAAAGACCGCAGGGAATCCGCCGCCGCGCGATCGGCCTCTGCGAGGTCGAGCAGTCGGGCGAACTGCACGGGGACGAGCGAGACGTAGCGACGCTCGTGCTGCATGCGGTCAGCCGCGGCCAGGACGGCCGCCGGGTCGAAGGACCCGTCGAGAAACAGGGGTGTCGTCTCCGACAGGTGGCTGCGCACGAGCATCTGCAGGCCCGAAATCAGATGCCCCGGCAGGGTGACGAGCCACTCACCGGAACCACCGAGCGCTTCGTTCGTCGCCGCGGCGCTTGCGATGAGGGCCTCGGCCGAGATCGCGACCGACTTGGGAACTCCGCTTGATCCAGACGTTCGCACCACCAGGGCCGTGCCTTCGGGGAGTTCGCTGTGTTGCAGGCGGGAGACCTCGGCCTCATCGAGGCCGGGCGGTACGGGCAAGACCGGCGCACTGCCGTGCAGGGCGTCGGCTAGGCCGGCGAGTAGCCAGGCTCGATCCTCTGTCGGAATGGGTCGGAGACGTGCTCGAGTAGTCACCCGAATAGGCTACTTGCCGCGGGTTCCGGTCGGCCAGGCATCCGGTACGACCGAACAGGCGGTGCGACCGGGCATCCAGTACGACCGGGCAGGCGGCACGTTCGAAGGGTTACGCGAGGCGGGCGAGATCACGAGCCGCCGCCTGCAGCGCCTCCACGAGCATCGGACCCCGCGCATCGGTGACTCGCGCGGCGGGCCCCGAGATCGATACCGCAGCCGGGGAGGCGATGCCGGGGAGCGGCACTGCGATGCAGCGGACCCCCACCTCCTGTTCACCGTCGTCGATAGCGAATCCCCGTCGCCTGGTCTCTCGCAGGTCGCTGAAGAGCGCGGACTCGGTGAGCAGCGTGGAGGAGGTGTATCGCGGCATGCCGGTGCGCCCCACGATTTCCGATACTCGCGCTTCGGGCAGGCATGCCAGCATCGCCTTGCCGACACCGGATGCGTGGGGTAGGACGTGTCGGCCGACCTCCGTGAACATGCGCATGCGGTGCCGGGATGGCACCTGGGCGACATACGCGACAAGGTCGCCATCGAGCACAGCGAGATTCGCCGTTTCTTCGGAGATGCGCTCGAGTTCCGCAAGGATCGGCTGCGCGATGCTCGCAAGGGGCGGGGTGGCGCGCTGCCCGAGGCGCATGAGGCCGGGACCCAGCACGTAGTCGCGAGCTTCGGTCTGCTGCACGTATCCCCGCGCTAAGAGAGTCTTGAGGAGCCGGTGCGCCGTGGGCGCGGCGAGATCTGCCTGCTGCGCGAGCTCGGACAGAGCGAGCGGAACATCGGCGTCTGCGAGTGCTTCGAGCAAGTCGAAGGCCCGATCCACCGACTGCACGGCACCGCTCGACTTGGCCTGATGTACGTGAGGTGATGACATCACCGCTCCTCGTTTCGCAATGCGGAATCAATATTTCGAATCATGATAGCGGGAAGTAGGCTCGCGAGCAGCACAACCGGTGAAGGAGCAGCATGACCACGTACGTCCCACGATCAGACCTCAGCGTCGCCACCCCCATCGTCGACTTCGCGGAGGAGACTGCGACCAGGCACGGGCTCGACCTCGACGCGTTCTGGAACGGTGTCTCCGCGCTCATCCACGACCTTGCGCCGAAGAACGCTGCGCTGCTCGAAACACGGGACGCGCTCCAGGCGAGGATCGACGACTGGCACCGTGCGCATCCGGGCACACCGGACCCTACCGAGTACAGAACATTTCTTGACAGCATCGGATACCTGCGCCCGGAACCCGAGAACGTCGAGGTGATCACCCGCAAGGTTGATGCAGAGATCGCCGCCTTGGCCGGTCCGCAGCTCGTCGTGCCGCTGCTGAATGCACGCTTCGCGCTTAATGCGGTGAACGCGCGCTGGGGTTCGCTCTACGACGCGCTCTACGGAACCGACGCCATCGATCAGTCGGGTGAGCTCGCGCCCGGGAAGAGCTACAACCCGTTGCGCGGCAAGAAAGTCATCGAGCGCGGTCGCGCACTGCTCGACCTGGTTGCCCCGCTCGCCGAGGGTTCCCACGCGCAGGCCACGCGCTACCACGTCGAAGCGGGGAGGCTCCTCGTCGGGTTGCACGGCGGCGGATCCTCGCCCCTCGCAACCCCCGAGGCGTTCGCAGGGTACCGCGGCGAGCCCGATGCGCCCACCGCGGTGCTGCTCCGCCATCACGGGCTGCACGTCGAGATTGTCATCGACGCAAACGGTGGCATTGGGGGGACGGATGCCGCGGGGGTGCAGGACATCGTCATCGAGTCGGCCCTCACCACGATCATGGACCTGGAGGACTCGGTTGCCGCCGTCGACGCGGACGACAAGGCCCTCGGCTACCGCAACTGGCGGGGGCTCATGGACGGGACGCTCGAGGAGCGCGTCGAGAAGGGCGGCACCACGTTCTTGCGCTCCGCGAACCCCGACCGCGAATACACCGCGGCTGACGGGAGCGTGCTCGTGCTGCCGGGCCGATCCACGCTGTTCATTCGCAACGTGGGTCACCTGATGCTCACCGATGCGGTGCTCGATCGGAACGGGGACTGGGTGCCCGAGGGCATGCTCGACGCGGTCATGACCGTGCTCGGATCGCTCGCGGACCTGCCCCAGTTCGGCACCGCTGCAACCGCGGGTCGCAACTCCCGCACGGGCTCCATCTACATCGTCAAGCCGAAGATGCACGGCCCCGACGAGGTCGCGTTCACGACCGAACTCTTCGCGCGGGTCGAAGCGCTGTACGGGCTGCCGGAGTTCACGATCAAGGTCGGCATCATGGACGAGGAGCGCCGCACCTCCGCGAATCTCGCCGCATGCATCGAGGCCGCGAAGGAACGCGTCGTCTTCATCAACACCGGCTTTCTAGACCGCACCGGCGACGAGATCCACACGTCGATGCAGGCGGGCCCGATGCTCCCGAAGTCCGCGATCCGCGCGAGGCCGTGGCTGGGCATGTACGAGCAGCGCAACGTCGCGATCGGAGTCGACTGCGGACTCGACGGGCGCGCGCAGATCGGCAAGGGGATGTGGGCGATGCCCGACCTGATGCACGACATGCTCGAGCAGAAGATCGGACACGTGCGGTCGGGGGCCTCGACTGCCTGGGTGCCCTCGCCGACGGCCGCGACGCTCCACGCCCTGCACTATCACCAGCTCGACGCCTTCGAAGCGCGCGCCGCGCTCCGGCCGCTTCCTTCCGACAACCTGGACACCTTGCTCGAGATTCCGCTCGCTAGGCCCGCCGATCTCACGCCCGAGGTGGTGGCGACGGAGCTCGACAACAACGTGCAGTCGATTCTCGGGTACGTGGTGCGCTGGATCGACCAGGGTGTCGGCTGCTCGAAGGTGCCGGACATTCACGATGTCGCGCTCATGGAGGATCGTGCGACCCTGCGGATCTCGGCGCAGTTGCTCGCGAACTGGCTCACGCACGGCGTCATCGACGAGTCTCAGGTGGATGAGAGCCTGCGTCGGCTCTCGGCGGTGGTCGATCGCCAGAACGCGGGCGACCCACGCTATGAGAAGCTGTTGGGCGAGGATGGAGCCACACCGGGCCTCGCGTTCGAGGCCGCACGCAGCCTGATCCTCGAGGGCGCTGAGCAACCGAACGGATACACTGAACCGCTGCTGCACGAGCTGCGCCGCGCGAAGAAGGCGCGGGCCGCTTAGCGAATTTCGGCTGCTTCGTCGCGCCGCTCTCGGTCTCGCCGCGGTTCGATCTCGGTTTGATCTCGAAATGCGCCACAAAATCGCAATTCTCAACCGGAACTCGACGATTTCGTGGCGCATTTCTCGGCGCTGCACCGCCCACAGGCGATGCGGCAGGCCGCCCACGTAAGTAAACTTGAACTGTGAGCACTAAGTCCCGTCTTTCGAAGAAGATCGGCGCGATCGCCGAGTCCGCCACCCTCAAGGTCGATGCCAAGGCAAAGGCCCTGCAGGCCGAAGGTCGCCCCGTCATCAGCTACGCCGCTGGCGAGCCAGATTTCGCAACCCCGGCGCATATTGTCGACGCGGCTCGGGCCGCACTCGATGATCCGAAGAACTTTCGGTACACCGCGGCGGCGGGCCTGCCCGCGCTGAAGCAGGCAATCGCCGACAAGACTCAGCGCGACTCGGGCTGGGCGATCGATCCGTCGCAGGTCGTTGTTACCAACGGCGGCAAGCAGGCTGTGTACCAAGCGTTCCAAGTGCTGCTCGACCCGGGCGACGAGGTTATCGTCCCTTCCCCCTACTGGACCACCTACCCGGAATCGATCCAGCTTGCAGACGGCGTCGCCGTCGAGGTATTCGCCGGGGCCGACCAGGGCTACAAGGTCACCGTCGACCAGCTCGAGGCAGCCCGAACGGAGCGGACGAAGGTGCTGCTGTTCGTGTCGCCGTCGAACCCGACTGGTGCCGTGTACTCCCCCGAAGAGACCAGGGCCATCGGCGAGTGGGCCGAGAAGCACGGACTTTGGGTCGTGGCCGACGAGATCTACCAGAACCTCGTCTACGACGGGGTGCGCGCTGTTTCGATCGTTGAAGTGGTGCCGGCGCTGCAGGATCGCACGATCCTCGTCAACGGCGTCGCAAAAACCTACGCTATGACGGGCTGGCGACTCGGGTGGATGGTCGGCCCCACCGACATCATCAAGGGCGCAGCGAACCTGCAGTCGCACCTGTGCTCGAACGTGAACAACATCGCGCAGATCGCCGCAGCGGCGGCACTCACCGGTTCCCAGGAACCCGTCGAACAGATGCGCCTCGCATTCGATCGACGCCGCAAGCTGATCGTGGACGAGCTCAACCAGGTGCCCGGCTTCCACTGCCCCACCCCCGAGGGAGCGTTCTACGCGTACGTCGACGTCACCGGGGCGCTCGGCCGGGAGATTCGTGGCGTCACGCCCACGACCTCGCTCGAGCTCGCCGATCTGATTCTCAGTGAAGCCGAAGTCGCCGCGGTACCGGGAGAGGCGTTCGGCCCGAGCGGCTACCTGCGCTTCAGCTACGCGCTCGGCGACGAGCCGCTCGTCGAGGGCATCCGCCGCGTTCGGGCGCTGCTGTCGGAGTAGGTTACCGAGGCCATAGCGAAGTCTCACGCTTCCCACGAGACCTCGCAACTTTTCGCCTCAGAATCAGGCGGCTTCAGGTTGTGCGCATAACACCTGAATCAAGTCACCCATCCAGCCGCGCACACGTCAGCTCAGCGCGCGGGAATAGATCGCTCTCTCGCGCGTTGATATATGCATACGCATATATCTGAGTGTCGAGGATCGCCTCGAGCACTCGGCCACGACCACAGGAGCACCCATGGAATTCGGCGTCTTCACCGTCAGCGACATCACCCGCGACCCGACTACCGGTTACACGCCGAGCGAGGCGGAGCGCATCGACGCCACCGTGCAGATCGCGAGGAAGGCCGAAGAGGTCGGCCTCGATGTCTTCGCACTCGGCGAGCATCACAACCCGCCGTTCTTTTCGTCGAGCCCGACCACACTCCTTGCATTCATCGCGGCGCAGACCGAGCGTCTAAAACTCAGCACGAGCACGACGCTCATCACGACGAATGACCCGGTGCGCATCGCCGAGGAGTACGCAATGCTGCAACACCTGGCCAAGGGCCGCATGGACCTGATGCTCGGCCGAGGCAACACCGCGCCGGTCTACCCCTGGTTCGGCAAGGACATCAGGAGCAGCCTGCCGATGGCGCTCGAGAACTACAACCTCTTGCACCGACTCTGGCGCGAGGACGTGGTCGACTTCGAAGGGAAGTTCCGCACGCCGCTGCAGGGCTTCACGAGCACGCCCCGCCCGCTCGACGACGTCGCGCCGTTCGTGTGGCACGGGTCGATCCGCACGCCAGAGATCGCCGAGCAGGCCGCCTACTACGGGGACGGCTTCTTCGCGAACCACATCTTCTGGCCGCTCGGGCACTACAAGCGCCTCGTCGACTTCTACCGTCAGCGCTACGCTCACTACGGTCACGGCACCGAGAAGCAGGCCATCGTCGGCCTCGGCGGGCAGGCGTACATCGCGAAGAAGTCGCAGGATGCCTGGAACGAGTTCCGACCGTACTTCAACGAGGCGCCCGTCTACGGCAACGGCCCCGCGATGGAGGACTTCGTCGAGCAGACGCCGCTCTCGGTCGGCAGCCCCCAGGAGGTGATCGACAAGACACTGAGCTTCCACGACACCTTCGGGGACTATCAGCGTCAACTGTTCCTGGTCGATCATGCGGGACTCCCGCTCAAGACCGTGTTGAACCAGCTCGACCTGCTGGGCGAGGAAGTGGTGCCGGTGCTGCGCCGCGAGCTCGGAGCGCGCCGTGATCCCGAGACGCCCGACACCCCCTCCCATGCCTCGCGAGTCAAAGCGAAATACGGCGATGCCGAACCGCGTCAACCGCGGCCCAACGCGAACCGCGGCGACAACGTCACGGGCGGATCGCCCTATCAGGACACACCACAGGTGCGAGGCCAAGCAGGTTAGTACCGGCACCGAGCTCGACAGTCAGGACGTTCAGCGAGGGGAGGAAGAACATGCCCGCCGATCTCCGGGTGAGCAACAGGTCGTGGGAGGCCCTGCTCACCGCGCACGCCGCTCTGATGCGGCGCTTTCAAGCAGAGTCAATCTGGCACGATCATCACCTGACCATGCGAGAGTACGACGTGCTCTACACGCTCTCGAAGTGCCCGAATGGCGAGGCGGGGATGCGCGAGGTGCGGGAGAACGTGCTGCTGAGTCAACCCGCACTCTCGCGCATGGTCGATCGCCTCGTCACGCGGGGTCTCATCGGCCGGCACACTGACGATCATGATGGCCGCGCCGTGCGCCTCTCGCTCACCGAGCAGGGTGCCGAGCTGCAGCGCACACTCGGCCGCGCTCACGCCCGCAGCGTCGACCGCGAGATGCGGGTGCTTTCGCGCGAGGAACGGCTCGAGCTCGAACGCATCGCCCGTAAGCTGGCTGGCTGATCCTCGCACCACATCAGACTCGAACCGCAATCAGACCGCAACAAGGACCCACAATGCAAGGCCATACCCATCCGCTCCACCTCGTGTCCGTGAACGCCGGCACAAGCGACCCCTCATCGACTCGAATGCTCGCCGACCGCATCGCCTCACGCGCAGCAAAGATCGGCGGCGAGCACGGCATCACGGTCGAGGTGCACACAATCGAGCTGAGGCCCCTCGCGAGCGATGTGACCGCGGGTGTCGTCAGCCAGTTCATCTCTTCGGAGCTCCAGCACGCGCTTGACCTGCTCCGCGATGCTGACGGAGTGATCGCTTCGACACCGGTGTACAAGGCCGGGCCGAGTGGTCTGTTCTCGGAGTTCTTCCAGCTGCTCGACAATGACCTGCTGATCGGCACGCCGGTCGTGCTTGCGGGCACGGGCGGCAGTTCGCGCCATGCGCTGGTGATCGATGACCAGTTGCGAGGATCCTTCGCGTACCTCCGGATGCTCACCGCGCCGACCGCGGTCTACGCCGCGCCGGAGGACTGGCAGGAGGTCGGTCTCGGATCACGCATTGACCGTGCCGCAACGGAGCTGGTGCTGCTCATGCAGAGCGGGCTACGGCAGAAGTTGCGCGGCGACGCCTGGGGACGATACCAGCACAACTTCGGCAGCGCGGCGAGCGAGGCCCGGGATGTCGGCATCAACGCCCAGATCGACCTCAATAGCGACCTCATGCGTATGGCGGCCGGCGGTCGAGACTGAACACGCGGCCTGCGGGAGCCGTACGACTGGGGCCCGGGGCCAGGAGGCCGGAGCCGCTCACGAAATGCGCCACAAAATCGCTCTCAACCGCGCCGTCGCGCCGACTTTGTGGCGCATTTCTCGTGGGGGAGGCGTGGCGGCGGGTTATCGATCGCCAACCGAGATGGCATCGGCCTCGAGATCGCCGCTGACGGCGGTCTCATCGGATTCCGTCCCCTGCCCGGCCCCCGCCACAGCTCCGGCATCAGCCTGGGTCGACACCGCGCCGATATGGCTCAGCGCGCGCCCGAAGATCACGAGCAACAGGATCGACACCACGAGCGAACCCGCACCCACCCAGTATGGAGCGGGCGCGCCGAACCCCTCGGCAAGGGTACCCGCGATCGCGGGTGCGATCGCCCCGCCGATGAATCGCACACCCGAGTAGGTCGACGAGGCAACGTTGCGGGGCAGGTCGGTCGCCTCCATGACGGCCTCGGTCAGCGCGGTGTTCATCACGCCGAGCAAGAGTCCCGCAGCGATGACCACCACGACAAGCCCGGTCAGCGAGTTCACGAACACGCCAAGCAGCACGAGGCAGATCGCGAGCCCGCCCAGCATCACGAAGAGCACGGGGCGCAGCCCGAACCGGCGGGTGAGCACCGGGGCGACGAACACCGAGGTGATGGCCAGGGCGAGCCCCCATCCGAAGAACACGAACCCGAGCTGGTGCGCCCCGAACTCCTCAGTGCCTCCGGCAAGCGCCGCGGCCTCCATCGGGTACGGCGTGTAGGCGAGCAGCACGAAGAAGCCGAGGTTGTAGAACAGCGCGACCAGAGCAAGCACCAGCAGTGAGCGGTTGCGCAGCGCTTTGAATCCGGCCACGCTCGATGGGCGGTTGCGCCGCGCCTCTGCCTGCTGTTGCTCGCTGAGTTTCGGTTCTCGCAGCATGGCGAGGATCGCGACCAGCGCAATAGCCATCAGTGCCGCGGTGCCGAAGAACGGACCACGCCACGAAATGGCCCCGAGCGCTCCTCCGACGAGCGGACCGATGGCGAGCCCGACGCCCAGCGCGGCCTCGTAGAGCACGATGGCCTGGCGCGTGCCTCCCGAGGCGACACCCACGATTGCGGCGAGCGCCGTCGAGATGAACAGCGCATTGCCGAGGCCCCAGCCCGCGCGGAAGCCGATAACCTCACCGACCGTGCTCGAAGCGCCCGCAAGAGCCGCGAACAGAATGATCAGGATCAAGCCGAACACGAGCGTCTTCCGAACGCCGACCCGGCCGGACACCCAACTGGTGAAGAACATGGCGATGCCGGTGATGAGCAGATAGCTCGTGAAGAGCCACATCGTCTGGCCGGGGGTTGCTCCGAGCTCGCGGCTGATCGCCGGCAGAATCGGGTCGACGAGGCCGATGCCCATGAACGAGATGGTCGCGGCGAAGGCGATGGCCCACACGGCCAAGGGTTGTTTGAAGATCGAGGATCGCTTCGCGGATGTTGCGTCTATCGGGGTCGAGGCGTTCGTCATCTCTCCTTATGGTGTTACGAATGGTGTGCAGTGGTGCGGCGGCTGGGCCGTCAGTCGAGGTCGCTGAGTCGCTGCATGAGCGCGATGGCGCGAGCAATCGTGCGGCGGTCGGTCTCGTCGAATTCGGCGAGGATCGGCACGATCTGTTCAGCGGCCACCCGCCGGTAGTCGTTCAACGCGTCGGTGCCGGCGCTCGTGAGACGCACCAGGATCGCTCGCCCGTCACTGGGGTCTGGTTCGCGTTCGAGCCATCCCTCGTCTTCCAGACGGCGGACGAGGGTCGTCATGCTCGGCTGCCTGATGTGCTGCTGCGCCGCGAGATCGCTGATGCGCGTGGGGCCGTGCTGCTCCAGATCGGAGAGCACGCGCCAGGCCGCCGATGAATAGCTCTTGCCCGCGACTCGGCCGACCTTGCGGGTCAGCCGCGAGGCGGAGCGGACGAGCTCGACGGCAACTGTCGAGAGTTCTTCGCTCGGCACCGCCGGTAGATCCTTGTCGCTCACGCGAAGCATACTAGCACAAATTATATAGCATATCTATGCACTCGAGCACGGCTACCCCGCACGCAAGCAGACAAGGCGAAAGAGCTTGCCGTCACCGCTCGGCTGCGTACTCCGGCGAAACTTCAGGAGGACGAGCGGCCAGAATTACATCTCTATAGCGACAAAACTTACACGAATCCAGCGGCCAAACTTACACGTGGATAGCGACGAAACTTACATTCGTGCCAGAATAGCCGCATGAATGCTGCGCTCACTTCACCTATTGGCAGGATCCTGCCGCGGCACTCACAGGAGACGGTTGCTGAGGCACTCAAGGACACGCGGGTAGTACTCATCACGGGTGCGCGCCAGTGCGGGAAAAGCACGCTTGTTCAGCAGATCGTGAAAGCTACCGATGCTGAATGGAGGAGCCTGGATCGTGCGGCCACTCGGCAAGCGGCCCAGTTCGACCCGACCTCCTTCGTCGAATCACAGCAACTCCTCGCAATTGATGAAGTGCAACGCGCCCCCGACCTCCTTCTCGCAATCAAAGAGCAGGTGGATACCGATCCCCGACCGGGCCAGTATTTGCTCACCGGGTCAGCACAGGTACTCGGACTGAAGGCGGTTCCCGACGCCCTACCTGGTCGAATGGAGACGATTGAGCTTTGGCCGCTCTCGCAGGGCGAGATTGATGCAAAACCTGACGGATTCATCGATGCGATATTCGAGTCAGGGCCGCGCTTCAAGCACACCAGCGGACTTGGCCGTGACGACTACATTGCACGCGTCGTGCGGGGCGGGTTTCCTGAGGCCGTAGCTCGCAACGGACGGCGGCGCGAAAGATTCTTCGACAACTACGTGGCTGATCTCATCAACCGAGACGTGATCCAACTTTCAGAGATCGAGCGCGGCCCGCAGATGCGCGCACTCGTACGCATGTTGGCTGCGCGTTCAGGGGGGTTGCTCACTCCAGGTTCGATAGCAAACGATCTTGGGCTCGCACAGCAGACGGTGACGCGATACTTGGGTTTACTCGAGGCCGTATTCCTCATCAAACGAATACCCGCGTGGTCGCGCAATCTCAGCGCACGAGCCGTAGCAACTCCGAAAGTGGCCTTTGTCGACTCGGGCATCGCAGCGAACCTCCTCGGTCAGAATGAGGCGTCACTACGACGCCCTGAGAGCCAGCTCGGGGGTTTGTTGGAAGGCTTCGTGACAATGGAGCTCGCGAGGCAGCTGACCTGGTCGCACACGAGAGCCGAGCTCCACCATTACCGTACGAAGGACCAGGTCGAGGTCGATATTGTGCTCGAGGATCGCCAGGGACGCATTGTCGCGTTCGATGTGAAAGCCTCAGCAACGGTGCGCCCGGAGGACTTTCGCGGCATCAATCACCTTGCCGCACGTTTGGGTGATGAACTGGTTGCCGGCATCGTGCTCTACACCGGTACCGAAACCCTTGCCTTCGGGGAGAAGCGACTCGCCGTTCCCGTGAGCGCACTCTGGGAATGCTGAGCGAGGCGCTCGCTCCGCCGTCGACATAACCTGACGACTCAGTGGCCATCACTTCGCGACGAAGTAGAGGCGCTTGTTGGCGAACTCGCCGATGCCGACGGGGCCCATCTCGCGCCCGAACCCGCTGCGTTTGACCCCGCCGAACGGGAGCTCGGCTGCCTCGGCGGCGATCGTGTTGACATGCGCCATGCCCACCTCGAGCTTCGACGCGACGCGAGCCGCTCGCGCTTCGTCGGTCGAGAACACCGAGCCGCCGAGTCCGAGCGCGCAATCGTTCGCGAGCTCGAGGGCCTCCTCGTCGCTCGACACCCGGTACACGGTCGCGACGGGGCCGAAGATCTCCTCGCCGTACGACTCGGAATCCCGGGGCACATCGACGAGCACCGCAGGAGAGTAGTAGGCACCGGGGCCATCCGAGAGTTCTCCGCCGGCAAGCAGCCTCGCCCCGGCGGCTACGGCCTTCTGCACCTGCGCGTGCACGGTTTCGGCCGCGGCGCGAGTCGACAGCGGCCCGTATTCCCCGTCGGCGAGGTTCAGTTGGTCGCCCGGGCGCAGGCCATCGGCCAGACGCACGAGCTCAGCCACGAACTCGTCGTAGATGTCGTCCATGATGATGAGGCGCTTGTTCGAGTTGCAGACCTGGCCGCCGTTGTAGGTGCGGAACTCCCACGCCTGCTTCGCGACCGCTGCGACGTCGTCCGCGTCAAGCACCACCATGGGGTCGATGCCGCCGAGCTCCAGCACGCACTTCTTGAGGTGCTGGCCCGCTTGTGCGCCGATGATGGCA
>Ga0180217_1000880_pt1 | contig 38892 bp, 36 predicted proteins | sample eDN3rd37CBELigOP_FD_128521 | JGI IMG/M metagenome (GOLD analysis project Ga0180217, IMG submission 128521) | Enriched Organic Plus compost microbial communities from Emeryville, California, USA - eDNA 3rd pass 37_C BE-Lig OP (version 2) (version 2) ...
CAGCATTTGAAAAATAACCGCCATTGCTATCGGTTGTTGATGTTGCAAATGTGTGACAATAGCTCCACCCAAATAGGCTACTAACAACAATGTCCCTAAAATTCCTGTTCTCGGAACAATGAATAGTATCAGTGAAATTATTTCAATAATCCCAATAAACTGATACGTGGAAGCATCAAGGCCAATAGAAGAAGCTTGTTCCAAGGCCGTTTCGTTTTGTGTGAGTTTCATAAAAGCACTCATTGTAAACACAAGTGCTAAAACGATGGTCATTCCCCATCCCGTAATTTTGATTGCTTTTTGTGACATAATATTTTAATTTTTAATTCTGATGCAAATTTCAGAATAAATACTATACATTTGTTATCTGTTACAAAAAGGATAGTACTTACAAAAAGAATAGTATATGAAAGAACATACGATAGAAAGTTGTGCAAAAGCTAATTTGGCAATACGTGATACACTTGATATAGTAGGAGGTAAATGGAAGTTAATCCTGATTTCGATTTTACGAAGTGGTAAAAAAGGGTTTAATGAATTGTCGAGAGAAGCGGGAATTTCCCCTCGTATTTTGTCGAAAGAATTGCAAGAATTGGAAATGAACGGATTGGTCAGCAGAAAAGTCTGCGATACCAAACCTATAACGGTACAATATGAATTGACCGAATATAGTCACAGTTTAAATGATGTTTTGGTAGCTATGGAGAAATGGGGATATCAACATAGAAAAAGAATTGTTCAAGGGATTGAGTAATTGGAAATCCATTTGTATAATGTCCAAGTTTCTAGTGCTGATTTTGTTGCATCATAAAAAAAATGGTGTTAATTGCTTGAATATTAAAATTTTATTTCTAAGTTTGCCTTAGGTAATAAAAGGATGCCTGTACTCACAAAAGACAACGTCACCTTTTTTTCGGTATGCAAATATTTCATAAATCCGCCAAATGTGAGTAATGGCAACTAAAAGGATATTATGAAAGAATTACGCCCAATAAGGCTCAAGCAACTAAAAATTGAAGCCAAGCTACTACTAAAAAACTTTAAATCGAGCAGTGAAAGTTCGATAAAAGAATATTCCAATCAGCCAATCTTCCAAGATTTAACTGCTTCGGAAATTAAAAACTCTATAAAAAAGATTCGTCTAAAAGATATCTATCATCTTATTGCCTTAGAATACGGTTATAACCGCTGGGAAGATTTAAAACTTCATATCGTAAAAAAAGATATGCTTTTTAGGAGTAATGGAATTGGCTTAATCCATAAATGGTTTAAAAACTATAATGAAGCGAGTAAATATCATCTTGAAAATGGAGGTTATTTGCTTCAGTTTTGGGAGGATTTTGTCATATGTGGAATTGAATATATTCGACTACTGAAATTAGATTCATACACTGAAGAATGGCGTCTTATTGACTACAATTGGATTGAACCCAAAAATGAATATGCCTATCAAAGGCTTTATGATAAAGCAATCTTACAGTATTCCTTACTGTAGATTTTCGAAATCTTATTAATTTTTTAATTTTAATTTTTATGAGAAATTATTTAGGTAGAATAGTTCTTCTGGTAGAGGATTATGAGAAATCAGCCAATTTCTATGAAAAAAACTTTGGCTTTACGCGATTTTTTGATGTAACTACAGATGTAGGACAACGATTCCTTCATATTGGAAGCGAACCATCTGATTCTTTAGGTATTTGGTTCTTGAAAGCTGATACAAAAAAGCAAAGAGAACGTGTAGGTAATCAAACCGCCGAACAACCTACGATGGTGATTTATACAGTAGAATTAGAAACTCTCTATGGGCGACTTAAAAATAACAACGTGAGGTTTAAAACTGATGTTATTAAAACTCCAGAATATAGCTTTTTTCATTGTTTCGATTTGGATGGAAATGAAATTATTGTGACGGAGTTACAGTAATTATTCTTTGTTGCAAAGAGTGCTTAGAACAAAATACTACCCATCTCTACCTACAATTTTGAAAACTACTTCTAACAATAGTTAGTATCAATCGATAGCGAGATGGGCTAGTTTAATATGCAGGTAACGTCAATGTATTGCTTTATCTATGAAGATATGATAAAACCTGTAATCGAATAGTGCATCATTTAGTTGCTAAGTCATTTAGATTAAATTTTTCGCTTACATTTATATCCACAGCATCCTCGACACTCATTTCAAGCACAAACTGCTCTTTAGATGTACGATATTTCTTCATATTTATCAGCCAATCGTTATCGGCATCTCGATAACCCAAAGGAAGTATTACCGTACTTTTGTAACCAATCTCTCTAAGTTTCAGAAGCTCATCCAGCTTTTCGGAATCAAAACCTTCCATTGGTGTCGCGTCTACCTTCTGCTCAGCGGCGGCGGCTATTGCCATCCCAAATGAAATATAACTTTGTTTTGCCGCATGGTGTGCCTGCCATTCTTTGCCTTCATGTTCGTAAAGCTCTAAAACTTTTTGACGATATGCATCCATTGTATCATGCGGCAAGTTACGTAAGTCCATCATCTCATTAAATACATTAGAAATACGCTCATCACTATATCCATCCCAAGCTATCCATATCAGTAAATGAGAACAATCGGTTATTTGCTCTTGGCCATAGGCTATCGGTTTAATCTTTTCCAGCAAGGCACGATCAGAGATTACAATCACTTTATATTGCTGTAATCCTGACGAAGATGGAGCAAGCCGAGCAGCTTCTAATATATAAGCCAATTTATCCTCCGGGATTGACTTTCCGTTCATTTTCTTTGTGGCATAACGCCATTTTAAATTATCTAAAAGTGTCATATTTTTGTTGTTTTAAAATTTTAAATTTTACTTCTCATTCTTTAATACAAAAGCTTTTAGCTCAGCCATTTTTCCGTTTTCAAACCTCCATATATCGGAAGCGAGATAAGATTCAACTTCACCATTCTTATTCTCAAAACTAATTTCACCCACCTGCACAACAAAGTCACCTTCCTCTATCATTCGTTCAATTGTGAACTGTGTTGTTTCTGTATAAGCTTCTTCTAAATACTGTTTAACAGCATCTTTCCCTTTTAAAGTTTTTTCTCCGATGAACACCCATTCTGTGTCATCTGTGCAAAAAGATAAGAACCCATCTATATCTCCTTTTTCAAGTGCTTCATTGGCTGTTTTTAATAAGACTTTGTTTGTGACCATTTTTTTAACGTTTGATTTAATTCAACATAAGAGTTTCCAAAATTAGAAAATCATTGTTTATTTTTGTTACTTAATTTCAAAAAGTAATTGTTACTTTTGGGTAACTAAGTGAATAATCATGGAAAATAATTTTAGAGAAGAGTGTAAGAAAGAGATAATAGCTGTTCACGATGCTATGGATTTATTGAGCGGAAGATGGAAAATTTCAATTATTGCTAGCTTGTGTTATCACCCTTCCCGGCGATTTTCAGAAATATTGCGTGACGTTAATGGAATTTCCAATAAGATGCTGAGTAAGGAATTGAAAGACTTGGAAACAAATATGATTGTGAAAAGAACAGTCTTAGATATTCAGCCAATAGCAGTAGCGTACTCTTTGACATCTCACGGCCAAAAATTACATGAAATGATAGAAAATTTATCAAAATGGGGCAAATTGCATCGGAAAAAAATCACAGGGGCTTAACCCTATGATTTCATTTTGTACCGCTTATTAAGCAAAGGCTTGTCCGGGTTGGAAATGTCCGCTCAAAGCAATTCTGTTCCACGCATTGATGGTAATGACCGCCATTATGATTTCCGCAATTTGGTTTTCGCTAAAAAACTGCAAAGCTTTTTCGTAGGTTTCATCAGTCAATCCTTTTTGCTGAATTAAGGTTACCTCTTCGGTAATTGCCAATACGGCTTTTTCTTCATCGGTAAAAATACCATTTGCTTCTTTCCATGCATTAAGCAGAAAAATACGTTGATTGGTCTCGCCATTTTTTAGTGCATCTTTGGTATGCATATCAATGCAGTAAGCACAACCGTTAATTTGCGAAGCTCTGATTTTAATCAACTCCTTCAATGTTTTGGAAATTGAGATACTGGAAAGATAGGTTTCCAAACCCATCATCGCCTTTAAAGCATTGGGTTCTGCCGAATTGATGTTTACACGTTTTTGCATTGTTATAATCTTTTAAATTGTTCAATGCAAAGTTGAAAAATGGTAAAACGAAAAAACTTAAACTGGTTTAAGAAATGCTTTTCTTTCGTATTTCACTTAAATATTCGGGCGTAAAACCTAAGAAAGAAGCAATGAGATATTGTGGCACGCGTTGTACGAATTCAGGATGCTTACGAAGTAATTCAAAATAAAATTCCTCTTTGGAGAGTGAGAACAGAAACTTGACACGCATTTGTGCTGCGGCATAAGCCCTTTGGTAAACAAACCGAAAATAGCGTTCCATCTTGGGGAATGCGTTTAGCAATTTTTCCTGATTATCCTGTGAAATATAAAGTATTTTGGATTTTTCTACAGCTTGTATATAAAATTCCGTAGGCTGTTTATGTTCGTAAGCAATATTATCGGTCAGCCACCAGGTTTCAATAGCAAATTCGGTAGTCTGCTCGTTGCCTTTTTCATTGATATAAAACTTACGGAGCAATCCATTCAACACAAAATAGTGGTAACGGCATATTTGTCCTTCTTCCAATAAGTTTTCCTTTTTTGAAACCTCTTTTGTTTCAAAGAACTTCAAAATTTCATCAAATTCTTCATTAGAAATTTGAACAAACTTTTCTATATGTTTTTTGAAGATTTCGGACATCTTTGTTTTGTACGGTATTTCTGTAGTCGCTAACGGAAAAAGTATTGCCGAATCGCGGGAAAAAGAAGAACTTTAGTTCAATTTTGACTGCGTGAAGCAATTGCTTTTTTCGTGGAACGAAATTACAAAAAAATGTGAAACGAAATAGCAATTGTGACTGAATTCACCTGAATTTTCAATCGCAGTCGTTCAGCCTATTGCCAATAAGCTGCACCTGTTTCACCACTCTTTTTCAAAGATAAGGACTTTAGGATACACTCTTTTTTGTCAACGCAAAGTTAGTAACTCCAATGATTAGTAACCATCTATAAGTAAACAAGAAAAATCCGTGCATCTATGGGCTTTTATAGTGCACTGCGGGTAGTTATTTACATCTTCGTTTCTCATTTGGTCCGTTTTACCCTCTCAGTATTTTATCCATTTTTTTACCTTTGGCTAATTCGTCCACCAATTTATCTAGATATCGTACTTGTTTTGTCAGAGGATTTTCGATTTCTTCTATCCGATAACCGCAAATTACACCTTTTATCAAGCCGGCATTCGGATTTAATTCGGCAGCATTAAAAAATGTTTCAAAAGTGGCTTTTTCAGCGATTAATTCCTGAATTTTATCATCATCAAATCCGGTCAGCCAGGTTATAACCTGATGCAATTCTTGCTTTGTCCGTTCTTTGTTTTCTACTTTTTTCACATAATGCGGATAAACTTCAGCGAAAGTCATTTTTGCGATACGTTCGTTGTGTTCGGGAGTTGGTTTCATAATATTCTAACGTTTTATTACTAATCTAAATTACCTTCAGACCTTTTCTTTTCAATTTGTAAAATATTATTTTGAATATCTTTCATAATCCATTTAGCCCACCAACCTGCATAAAAATCAAAAGTTGTATTCATTTTAAAATAACTATACAAATGCAAGCGGTATTGTCCATTAGGTAGTTTTTCTAATTCATACGTACCATTAAGAACATCAAAATAATCTCCTCCAATAGTAATATGTTCATCTAAAGTGGTTGAAGGTATTTCATGAGGATATGCTTTTATCGTAAAAACCATCTTTTCATTGTCTTTGTATTCAGTTACTGTTTCATGAAAAACCAAACCTTTTGTAAAGATAGCCTCTCTATAAGCACCGACTCCTTCGAAATTTAGTTCCGCCTTTACTGGTCTTGGAAAGCCAAGTATTCGTGTTAAATACCCTCTATCATGTTCTTTTGGAATTTCCCCTACTCGTGTTACATTATCCCAGATTTTTTCTGCAGGTGCATCAATGTCAATATAGGTATATGCTTTATATGTTCCAGGAATTGTTTCAACTAAACTCTCAATCGGTGCGATTAAAAAAGGAAGAAGTATAAGTATTGAAATATTTAACCGGTCATTTTTCTTTTGATTTTTTAAATATCCGCCAAACATTCCTCCAATAGATGCTGTTATCAAAAACACGGGTAAAATCATTAACCAGCACGCCCACCCTTCAATAGACAAGACTAAAGTTATGAGCAAAAACAGAAAAATAGTTCCCCAAGGAGCAAATATTCTGTAAGCGATACTTTGAACTTTCTCTTGACTTGATAAGTAAACCGTCAGAGCTCCTATAATTGTTGGGAGCAAAAACAAGAAAGTCATTGACATTACTGCAAAAAAGTCATTCCAAGTACTTAACTCCAATCCAAATAGTAACCTAACGACGATTGCATAGACAATGGGAATGCCGGTTGCTATCAGAAAATTTTTGATTTTGTTGCTCATCTCTACACCTATGTTAAACAACAAATTTACACAAATAACTTATACGATTTACCGGAATCGTTTTCCGGAGCTTACAAAATGGCTTGTCATACAATGGAAATATCTTTTTTTAGATTCCTTCGGAATGACAAGTTTGCGTTGAATGACAACGTTGTAATTAGATAAAAAATCCATAGAAACTGAAAACAAAACGAACTAAAAATCCGATGTAAGTTAGGCGATAATCTGTTCTGCCATTTTGGTAGCTTTGGCAATATCGACTCTTTTTTTGTATTTTTTTGAAGACGGAAGATAAAAAACCGGGGCTTTTTTGCACAATCCCTGACATTTCATTTTTTTGAGTGAAACTCCACAATCACTTTTTTGCAACAAATTCTCTAACAAAGTTTTAGGTTCTTCATTACATCGTCCGCATTTTTTCCCGTCGCAAAAGTAAATTACTTCTTTGTCCTTTTTATTTTTTCCCACAATATTTGTTGCTAAAAAAATTTCCGAGGCAAATATAAATTATTTTTATTTATTCTAAATATGTTTAATTGTTTTTTTGCTTACTAAAATCAAAATGTAATTTAAAAAGGAACCTATATTGTTGTTGTAAAATTACAAGGATTTCATAGATTAATAGCTATATTTACTGCGAAAATTCAGAAAAAATGAAAAAAATTATCTGCTGGCTATTCGTTTTGGCACTAACTTATTTCGGAGTTTATCTGGCAAAAATAAATCCTTCGTGGATTGATGATTTTTATCTACCATATATTTATTCTAACCTCAACCGGTTATTATTCTTTTCGTTTAATCATTTTGATTTTTCAGTCGGGGATATTTTATATGCTTTGGTAATTCTACTGCTCATCAGGAAAATTGTTCTCATCATCAAAGCCAAAAGAAAAGTTTTTATTCGGTTAACTGCTTTGGGGCTTCAATTTACAGCTATTTTTTACCTGTGGTTTAACCTTTCGTGGGGCTTGTGCAATTACCGGACGCCACTGCACGTCAAATTAAATATTCCTACGCAATATACATTAGCGGATTTGCAAAATGAAACATGTCGACTAATTGATTTAGTCAATCAATTACAGCAAGAAGTATCTGCTGACGGACAAACGATTGAGATTGATTCAGATTTAGAAAAATTCAGTTCATCGGCTTATGACGGCTATCAAAATATAAAGAAAAAAATACAATTTCCGGTCAAAAATATCAGCCGTGTGAAACCTTCATTGTACAGTAAAGCGATTACCAAAATGGGATTTGGCGGATATTTCAATCCGTTCACGCACGAAAACCAGGTTAATACCGAGGTTCCTGCTGTTTCTCTTTGTGTAACAACTGCTCACGAAATCGCTCATCAGCTGGGTTATGCCAGCGAAAGCGAGGCTAATTTTTTAGGTTATCTGGCGTTGCTGCATCAAGATAATTTGTCTTATCAATATGCTGCCAACCTATATGCGTTGCGTTATTGTTTGCGTGAAATTTTCCGGAATGATTATGAAAATGCTGATTTTTACTTCAACCAAATTAATGAAGGTACAAAAAAAGACATTCAGCTTGTAGATGAATTCTGGCAAAGCAACAAAAACATTACTTCCGACTGGTCAAAGCAATTTTACGGGCAGTTTCTTAAATTAAACAATCAAAAAGAGGGTATGCGTTCCTATCATCAGTTTGTTAATCTTTTGATTGGGCATCATCAGAAAAATATATAAACTTAATAATCAGCAAATTAAAAATATACTACAAAAAACAATGACAGTAAATTTAAGACAACTTTTACTTTGTTTTGTCAAGAAGTATTTCTCACTATAAATTTATTATTATTAGATTTGCCGATATTATTTGTTAATACACACCATAATGAACTGAAAACAGTGGAATTAAACAACAATAAAAGTAGAAAAGCATTTTTTATTTTATGGAGTTTGTAGAAACTTTCTACAAGAAAAAAGAGAAAATTATAAAGCATAAATCAATTAACAAAACATTGTCATTTGAATTAAACAACTATCATTCAACACTTTAATTTAACAAAAAACAAATATGTTAAAACAAAAACACAACAAGAAAAGTATTGGCAGATATATTGATTACACAATTTAGATATTACACAAATTATGAATAAAGAACGTTTATTGGACTGGAGCTTATTATCAATCATCATTGCTTCGGTATTTGTTTCATGTGATTTCAATAAGAATTCAGATGAGGAATCTAACGACTTACTACTGCCAATCATTCATGTAGATACGACTACGGCAATTATCGAAAAAGAATATATGGGAAGCATTGAAGGAAAAATCAATGTAGAAATCCGCCCTCAGGTAGAAGGAATATTGGAGCAGATTTTTGTAGATGAAGGCGATTTCGTTAAAGAAGGACAACCTTTGTTTCAAATAGATGTATCTGCCTACAGAGAAATATACAATAATGCATTAGCTAACGAAAATGTAGAAAAGGCAAAGCTTAAAAATGCACAATTGGAAGTCGATAGATTAGAACCACTTATCGACAACGAGGTTATTGCCCCGGTAAAATTAGAAACAGCTAAATCCAATTATGAAATAGCCAAAGCTTCTTTAGCCAAAGCCAGTGCGGCAGTTGCGTCGGCAAAAATCAATATGGAGTTTACCACTATCAAAGCTCCTGTAAGCGGTTATATAGGGCGGATTCCGAAAAGAATCGGTAATCTGGTTTCAAAATCAGACAAAGAGCCACTTACCTATTTGTCAGATGTAAGTGACGTCTATGTTTATTTTTCAATGAGCGAAACGGATTATTTATATTTTTCCAAAGCCAACAATCAATCGCCCGATTCTTTAAAGGGTTCTTCATTAGGGACATTATTGCCCGAAGCTACCTTGTTTCTGGCAGATGGAGTTGAATATTCTGAAAAAGGAATCATCGACGCAATCAGCGGACAGATTAACCGAAGTACCGGTTCTATCTCATTGCGGGCAAGTTTTCCGAATTCCAAAGATTTAATGCGTTCCGGTAATACAGGAACAATCAGAATAATGGAAACGAGGAAAAAAGTGATTTTGATTCCCCAGGAAGTAACCACCAATATTCAGGACAAAATCTTTGTTTATTTATTGGATAATGAGAATAGAGTACAACTCAGAGAAATCAAAATAGAAGGTTCAACAAGTAAGCGATTCATCGTTTCAGAAGGATTAAAACCCGGCGACAGAATAGTAAGAACCGGATTCAATAAAATTTCAGAAGGAACAATTGTAGTTCCTCAAAACTAAGAAATATGCTTAAAGAGATTATCAACCGCCCTATTCTATCCGCAGTAATATCAATTATATTGGTGCTTTTAGGTGCTATTGGGGCGTTTTTCCTGCCTATTACCAGATTTCCTGAAATCGCTCCACCAAGTGTAACCGTAAGTTTATCTTACCCCGGAGCAAGTGCGGAAACGGTAGCTCAAAGTGTTTTGTTACCTATTGAAGAAGCCATCAATGGTGTAGACGGAATGACTTATATCTCTTCCAAAGCCAGCAACAGCGGTTCGGGAAGTATCGTTGTAAATTTTGAAGCCGGTACCGACCCCGACCAGGCAGCCGTAAATGTTCAGAACAGGGTATCGAAAGCTTCCGGGCAAATTCCCAGCGAGGTTAATGAATCCGGAATTACCGTTGCTCCCCGGCAAAGCGGTAACATAATGACTATCAATATTTATGCTGATAATCCTGATGAAATATATGACGAAACATTTCTGCAGGCCTTTTCTCAGATTAATATCAACCGCGAAATACTAAGGGTTCCGGGCGTTGCTGCAGTGTCGCGAGTTGGTGCAAGGGATTATTCCATGCGTACATGGCTCAACCCTGAAAGGCTTGCCTCATACGGATTAACGCCTCAGGAAGTTATCAGTGCCATAAAAGACCAAAGTTTTGAAATTGCTCCCGGAAAAATCGGTGAAACATCAGACGAGGTTTTTGAAACTTCTCTACGACATAACGGGAGATTCAGCCTGCCTGAAGAATATGAAAACCTGGTTATTAAAACCAATGAAGACGGCTCATTTTTATTTCTGAAAGACGTTGCTCGTATTGAGTTCGGTGCTTCAAACGTGGGTAGTGACAACAGTGTAAACGGCTATCCCGGACTGACGCTTAACATTTCTCAGACAAGTGGTTCCAACGCACGGGATATTGATATCGGCGTGAGAGAAGTGCTGGAACGATTATCCAAAACTTTTCCTTCGGGTATTCATTATGACATTACTTATTCCGTTAAAGACCAGATAGATGAATCTATCAATCAGGTAAAAAATACTATTTTTGAGGCTTTTCTGCTGGTTTTTGTAGTAGTTTTTGTGTTTTTACAAGATTTCCGTTCAACTCTTATACCGAGTTTAGCGATACCGGTATCCTTGTTAGGTACTTTATTCTTCATTTATCTTCTTGGTTTTTCCATTAATGTACTGACTATGTTTGCTCTCGTGCTGGCGGTCGGTATTGTGGTAGATGACGCCATTGTCGTTGTAGAAGCTATTCACGAAAAAATGCAGACAACCGGGTTATCCCCTCGTCAGGCTACTATATTAACGATGAGTGAGATACGTCGGGCAATTATTTCCATTACATTGGTTATGGCGGCGGTATTTCTTCCGGTTGGTTTCATGCAGGGGCCGTCAGGAATATTTTACCGGCAATTTGCCTACACCTTAGCCATTGCCATATTAATTTCAGCCGTTAATGCACTTACCTTTGCTCCGGCTATGTGTGCTTTATTTTTGAAAAAAACACATCATGGTGATGAACACCCGCCTTATCCAAAAAAACGATCCAGACAATGGATAAATAAAATGGAAAACGGAAAAAGAAAATTTTTTAGAGGTTTTAATATCTATTTCGACAAATTCACACTGTTTTATGCCAGAATCCTGCACGTGTTGTTAAGAAGGACAAAACTGACTTTATTGGTGCTGGCAGGAATCATCGCTTTAGGATTCGTCCTCATGAACCGTACACCTTCTACATTTATCCCCACGGAAGATGACAGCTTTTTAACCTATACAGTTACTATGCCTCCGGGTGCAACTTTGGCAAGAACGAAAAAAGTATTGGCACAAACAGACAGCCTGTTAAAAGACAGACCGGAAATTGCCGGAATGACAAGTATTTCGGGATACAATGCTATTGATGCTGCTACCAGCCCATCTTTTGCCGTAGGATATATCAACCTGAAACCTTATAAAGAAAGAGGCGGAGTAAAAGATATTTCTGAAATTATTAACGATATTCAGGAAGAATTATCTCAGCTGAACGAAGGTAAATTCAGTGTTTTTCCTCGTCCTACCATTCAGGGATTCGGAGATTTCAGTGGAGTTGAATTTGTGTTACAAGACAGGTTAGATAGTGGTTTTGACAAATTCGATGAACAGGCTCAGAACATTATCCAACGTCTGAACGATTCCGAAGTGGTTGCTAATGCTTTTACCTCTTTTAATGCTAATTTCCCGCAATATATTTTAGATATCGATTATGTCAAAGCCAAAGCATTAGGAGTAAGTGCTAAAAACCTGATGACAACTATCAGAGCTTATTACGGTCGTGTGCAGGCAGGCGATTTCAGCCGGTTCGGGCGTCAATATCGGGTGTATATGCAAGCTGATGTGCAGTATCGCGATACACCTGAAACTTTCAGCAGTATTTTTGTAAAAAACAACAAGGGCGAAATGCTTCCGGTCAATACGCTGGTTAAACTCAGACAAATATATGGTCCGGAAACAGTTACCCGCTACAACTTATTTAATGCTATTTCTATTAAAGCCACACCGGCTGACGGATATTCAACCGGAAATGTCATTGATTTAATAGAAGAAATTGTCAGCGAAATTCCTGGAAATTACTCTCATGAATTTACTGGAATGACCTTGGAAGAAAAAAATACCGGAAACCAAGCAATATATATATTCGGAATAAGTTTATTATTCGTATATTTCCTGTTGGCAGCACAATACGAGAGTTTTTTACTTCCTGTGGCTATTTTGATATCCGTACCTGCCGGTATATTAGGCGTTTACAGTTTGATTAATATGGCGGGACTGAACAATAATATTTATGTGCAGGTTGCTCTTATTATGCTCATCGGTTTGCTGGCAAAAAACGCCATTTTGATTGTGGAGTTTGCCCTGCAAAGGCGTAAAAACGGTTACTCGATTGTGAAAGCAGCCATCGAAGGGGCGAAAGTCCGGTTAAGACCGATTTTGATGACTTCCTTCGCATTTATTGTAGGTATCACTCCTCTGGTATTTACTGTCGGCCCGTCTGCCATAGGAAATAAATCTATCGGTTACGGAGCCATTGGCGGAATGCTTTTCGGAGTAATTATCGGTATATTTGTAATTCCTGTTTTGTTTTATGTTTTTCAGGGATTAGATGAAAAAATTAAAGGTAAGATACGCTATGACGAATAAATTAATCAATCTGCTTTTACTACTAAGTGTGATTGCTATATCATCTTGTAAAAGCACAGTCAATCAATACGATTTTCAAGCAGAATTCCCTGAAAACTATCGGATTATAGATAGCTTATCCGGTCAGGATTCCACTAATATTGCGAATATAAACTGGGAAGATTTTTTCAATGACCCTCAGTTAAACGCTTTAATAGAAAGAGGTTTGGAAAATAATTTCGATATTCAGACCGCTTTGAAGGATATAGAAATATACCGTCTGAGACACAGTCAAAGTAAACTCGAATGGTTACCGGACGTTAGTTTAAACGCAGCCGATGTCAGCTATCAGTTCCGGTCAGAAAATTTTTATTCTAACCCTACAGCAAAGTGGTATGCAGAAAAAGGAACAGAACCGCCAACAAATATGTACACTTATACCCCTCAGCAATCCACTTCATTGCAAGTCAGTTGGGAATTGGATATTTGGGGCAAATTGAAAAGGCAGCAAAAACAGGCTCTTTTATCTTATCTGCAAACCGAAGAAGCACAAAAAGCCATACGAACCAGCCTGATTAGTGAAATCGCAGAAGGATATTACAATCTGATTTTACTTCACGCACAGCTCGAAGTTGCCGAAACGAATTATAAATTATCGGAAAATACCTACAACCTGATTGAATTACAATACGAAGCCGGGGAAATAACAGCTTTGGCAAAGCAACAAACCATGTCACAAATGTTATCAGCAAAGGCATTGATACCATCACTCAAACAACAGATTTCTTTACAGGAAAATCAGTTGAGTTTTCTGTTGGGCAGTTTCCCTGAATCGTTTGACCTTTCCTACAGCAAACTGGAAAATTATTATTATAACGACACGTTGCACTCTGGTATTCCTTTGCAGCTCGTACAAAACAGACCTGATGTCAAATCTGCCGAATATGAACTCAGAGCCATGAACGAGCAGGTTGGTGTGTCGCAGGCAATGCAATATCCATCGATAAGAATCAGTGCCACAGGTGGAGTAAATGCAATGTTGGTAGAAAACTGGTTCAACATTCCGGGGTCGCTGTTTGGCGGTTTAGTTGGCGGAATAACTCAGCCTATATTCAACAAAAAAAGACTTAAAACTAATTATGAAACTGCTTTATTGGAACGGGATAAAGCCGAAATTGAATTACAAAAACAAGTTAATAAAGCCATCAATGAAGTCACAGAGGCACTCATTATGGTCAAAACAACCGATGAACAGATAGACATCGCCATAGAACAGGTAAACAATTCATCATTAGCGGTAAGGCAAGCCAACCTACTGTTTAATAGCGGATTTGCCACCTATCTCGAGGTAATTAATGCACAGCGGAATGCTTTGGAAAATCAGCTTAGTCTGAACACGTTAAGAAAAAATAAACTGGTGGCACGTATTCAATTATACCGGGCATTGGGTGGCGGCTGGAAATAATCTGTAGAAAAAAAATATTTTTTCGCAAAAAGAATTTGTAAGTGCAAAAAAGTTTATATATTTGCAACCGCTTTAGTGAGCAATCAGCCATTTCGTTTGATGGCTTTATTTTTAAGTAGAACTAAGATTTAAAGACAATAGTAATGAGTAAGAGAACGTTTCAACCATCAAAAAGAAAAAGAAGAAACAAGCATGGTTTCAGAGATAGAATGGCTACAGTAAACGGTAGAAAAGTGTTGGCCCGCAGAAGAGCGAAAGGTCGTCACAAATTAACTGTTTCTTGTGAACCAAGACATAAAAAATAATGATTTATCAATCATAAAACAAAAGGTGTTACTTTGAGCGTAACGCCTTTTTTTGTACTTTTTTTAAAATTACACCTATTTTTATCAATCAAAAAAGACGTAATTTTACGTCAAAAATAACAACATCTCATGCCAAAAGACCAATCAATCAAAACAGTCCTTATCATCGGTTCAGGACCAATTATTATCGGACAAGCATGTGAATTTGACTACTCTGGTTCACAGGCCGCCCGCTCACTGAGAGAAGAAGGAATTAAAGTAATTCTTATTAATTCCAACCCGGCAACAATCATGACCGACCCTTCTATGGCAGACCATATTTATCTTCTGCCATTGGACACCAAGTCTATCGTCGAAATCTTGAAAAAACACCCGGAAATCGATGCCGTACTACCAACAATGGGCGGACAAACGGCATTAAACCTGTGTCTGGAGGCTGATGAAAAAGGTATTTGGAAAGACTTTGATGTAAAACTCATCGGGGTAGATACCAACGCCATCAATATTACTGAAGATAGAGAACAGTTTAAAGAGTTTTTGAGAAGTATTGATATTCCTTTTGCCCCGGCAAAAACAGCTACTTCTTTCCTCGAAGGAAAAGAAATTGCTCAGGAATTCGGTTTTCCGCTTGTTATCCGACCATCGTTTACTTTGGGAGGAACAGGAGCGTCTTTTGTCTTTGAAGAAAAAGATTTTGACAAATTGCTTACTCGTGGATTAGAAGCGTCGCCTATCCATGAAGTATTGATTGACAAAGCTCTTTTAGGCTGGAAAGAATATGAATTGGAATTACTCCGAGATAAAAATGACAACGTAGTTATCATCTGTACTATCGAAAATATGGATCCGATGGGAATCCACACCGGAGATAGTATTACCGTTGCCCCTGCCATGACTTTGTCAGACAAAACTATGCAGAGAATGCGTGATATGGCAATAAAAATGATGCGTGGTATCGGTAATTTCGCCGGAGGTTGTAACGTGCAATTTGCCGTTTCGCCTGATGAAAAAGAAGACATTGTCGCTATTGAAATTAACCCTCGTGTGTCGCGTTCATCAGCTTTGGCATCAAAAGCTACCGGTTATCCGATTGCAAAAATCGCAAGTAAATTGGCTTTAGGATATAATCTGGACGAACTGCAAAACCAGATTACCAAAAACACATCTGCCCTTTTCGAGCCGACGCTGGATTATGTTATCGTAAAAATCCCTCGTTGGAATTTTGATAAATTCGAGGGTGCCGAAAGAACTTTAGGCTTACAAATGAAATCTGTCGGGGAAGTGATGGGTATCGGACGTTCGTTCCAGGAAGCCTTACATAAAGCGACACAATCACTTGAAATCAAAAGAAACGGATTGGGTGCCGACGGAAAAGGATATAAAAATTATGACCAGATTATCGACAAGCTCACTCATGCCAGCTGGGATAGAGTTTTTGTGTTGTACGATGCGATAGAGTACGGTATTCCGTTATCGACAATTCATGAAATCACAAAAATCGATATGTGGTTTTTGAAACAATTTGAGGAGATTTATTCCCTCGAAAAAGAAATCAAAAACTATTCTTTAGAAACTCTACCGAGAGAATTATTGCTTGAAGCCAAGCAAAAAGGTTTTGCCGATAGACAAATTGCACACATGCTGAACTGCTTAGAAAGCCAAGTATATAAACTAAGAGAAGAGAAAAACATCAATCGCGTTTATAAATTGGTAGATACTTGTGCTGCCGAATTTATCGCACAAACACCTTACTACTACTCCACTTTCGAAAGTGATATTGAAACCGCCGACGGAAAAGTTTATACCGACAACGAAAGTAAACGTTCCGATAAAAAGAAAATCATTGTACTTGGCTCGGGACCTAACCGTATCGGGCAGGGAATTGAATTTGATTATTCCTGTGTACACGGCGTATTGGCAGCATCTGAATGCGGTTATGAAACCATCATGATTAACTGTAATCCGGAAACGGTTTCTACCGATTTTGACACCGCCGACAAACTATATTTCGAGCCGGTATTCTGGGAGCATATTTACGACATCATTAAACATGAGAAACCTGAGGGTGTGATTGTTCAGCTTGGTGGGCAAACAGCCTTGAAATTAGCTGAAAAATTAGACAAATACGGCATCAATATTATCGGAACAAGCTACGAAGCTTTGGATTTGGCGGAAGACCGCGGACGTTTCTCTCATTTATTGACCGAATTAAACATTCCTTTCCCGAAATTCGGCGTGGCAACTACCGCTGACGAAGCATCAGCATTAGCTGACGAACTGGACTTTCCGCTATTGGTTCGTCCGTCGTATGTATTGGGCGGACAGGGAATGAAAATTGTCATCAACAAAAAAGAGCTGGAAGAACATGTAGTAGATTTATTACGTGACATTCCGGGCAATAAGTTGTTGCTCGACCATTATCTCGCCGGAGCTGTTGAAGCCGAAGCCGATGCTATTTGCGATGGCGAAAATGTATATATTATTGGAATTATGGAGCATATCGAACCGTGCGGAGTTCATTCCGGCGACAGTAACGCGATGCTGCCTCCATTCAATCTGGGCGAGTTCGTGTTACAGCAAATCAAAGACCACACGAAAAAAATCGCCATTGCCTTGAAAACCGTTGGTTTAATCAACATTCAGTTTGCGATTAAAGACGATACGGTTTATATTATCGAGGCGAACCCGCGTGCATCGAGAACGGTACCTTTTATCGCAAAAGCATATGGTGAGCCTTATGTGAATTACGCAACCAAAGTGATGCTGGGCGAGAACAAAGTAACCGACTTCGATTTCAATCCGCAACTCAATGGATTTGCCATCAAAAAACCGGTTTTCTCTTTCAATAAATTCCCGGGCGTAAACAAAGCTTTAGGCCCTGAAATGAAATCGACAGGCGAAAGCATTTTGTTTATCGACGACTTGAAAGACGACCAGTTTTATGAACTTTATACACGAAGAAAAATGTATTTGACCAAATAAACAAATCAAAAATCAAACGCAAAAGGCTGGAAAGTTGTTAATTTTTCGGTCTTTTGTTTTTTTAAGAAATAAACTCTTATTTTTGAAACCTAACAAAAGTAATATCATCTATGAAAAAAATTATTTTTCTGGCAGCATTATTAGCTGTATCAATGGGTGCAGCAGCACAGAATTTCTACACTTTTACAAAAAGTGAAGCCACCTACGAAGACTTAACCGATGCGGTTTCTATTAACAATGGGGAAGTATGGTTATTCCTCGATCAATATGGACCATTTGAAACCCCTTTTCCTATATATATTTTCGGGCAGGAATTTAATCAATTCGCTTTTACAGATAGTGATTTCACTTTCTTCGATATGAATGAAGGTATATCGACTTTCTTTTATCCTTTATTGACCATTACTATGGACAAGGGGTATCCTGAATCCTCTCAATCACCGGTTTCATATAAGGTTGAAGGCGAAGAAGGTAGCCGAATCTTGAAATTGGAATTACAGAATGCCGCTTTGGTACCAGAACTTATTTTCCAGGAACCTACTCCCACTCTTTCTACCTTCTTAAATTACCAAATTTGGTTTTACGAAGCAGATAACAGTATTGAATATCATTATGGCGACCATAATATCACCGATCTTACTCTATTAAATGAAGAAGGAATGCCGATAGTTATTCTGGAGCTTTACAATTTTATTGAGGAAGAAACAGAGCGAGCAGGTCTTGTTACCGGTGCTGTTGAAAATCCTGTTTATATGGAGTTTGCCAGCGAAGAAGATTTTCCTGACAATCCGGAGGAAGTTCTTACTTTGAGCGACATTCCCCAACCCAACACGGTTTATCGTTTTGAGCTTAATCCGGCATCTGTGGATGGTGTAGAAAAACCTGTTTTTTCTATATACCCGAATCCTGCAACAGAAATAGTAAATCTGTCATTTTACGAAACAATCTACACAGAATATGCCGTTTATGATATGACAGGAAGAAATATTCTTTCGGGTACAATCAATGGTGAAAGCAATAAGCAAATCAGTGTAGAATCATTACAAAGTGGCACTTATGTGTTTAAAGTAGGCAATACCACCAAAAAATTTATCAAAAAATAATCATTGACCAATCCCTCGCAAAATAGCGAGGGATTTTCTTTCTTCCTCACTGTTTTCAGCGTTTAACAAAATTTTATCCGGCATTGCACCGCCTGAGAATATTTTTTTAACTACTTTAGTTCTTTATTTCAATTCAACTTGAATTTATACTTATGAAGAGGAACTATAAAATACTTTTGTTCGTTGTTTTTCTGGCTGCGGCATCATGCAGTTTCATGGCTAAAAAGAACACACCGGATCCCGAAAAAGAATCCATGCTGATGGAGTTGATTTCGTTTATTATCCAAAACGGGCATTACGACCCGGCTGATGTAAACGATGAATTTTCCGGCAAAGTTTATAAGAATTATCTCAATGCACTTGATGGCAGCAAGCGTTTCTTTTTGCAGGAAGATGTTGATTTGATGAATCAGTTTGAACACCAAATTGATGATTTAATCAAAGAAAAATCATTCAGTTTTTTTGATATGAGCTATAACCTGCATCAGCAGAGAATGAAAGAAGTACAAGGTTTTTATGAAGAAATTCTAGACAAGCCTTTTGACTTTTCTACCAACGAAAGTATAGACACTGACTACGAAAAACAACCTTATGTGACCACCATAGAAGAGCTGAAAGAACGTTGGAAAATTCAGTTGAAATATACTGTTTTGTCGTCAATCAACAACAAACTCAGCATACAGAAAGAGCTTGACGACGATGATAAGGAAAAAAACAAAACTTTCGAGGAAATCGAAAAAGAAAGTCGCGAAAGTGCCAAAAAATCTTTAGACGAATTTTTTGACGCAATGCTTGATATCAGCCGTGAGGAATGGTTGGGAATTTACCTGAACTGCATCGTTGAACAATTTGACCCGCACACCAATTATCTTTCGCCCGACAACAAGGAAAAATTTGATGAAAGCATGTCGGGTTCTATGGAAGGCATCGGAGCGACATTAAGAAAAAAAGATGATTATGTAGAAATCACTGAAGTGCTGCCCGGAGGTCCTGCCTGGAGAGGAAAAGAACTCGAAAACGGCGACCTGGTGCTAAAAGTTGCCCAAGGCAGTGAAGAAGCTGTGGATATTACCGGAATGCGGTTAACGAAAGTAGTTAAAATGATTAAGGGTAAAAAGGGAACCGAAGTGAAACTCACTGTAAAAAAAGTGGACGGAAGTATCAAAATTATTTCTATTATCAGAGACCGTTTTGAAATTCAGGAAACTTTTGCCAAATCAACAATTATTGAAACAGAAAACGGAAAGTATGGCTTGATTAACCTGCCTAAATTTTATGTCAGTGACGAAAGCAATGAGTACAGAAACGCATTTACCGATGTGCAAAAAGAGGTTGAACTCCTCAAAGAACAAGGCGTTGACGGTATCATTATGGATTTGAGAAACAATGGTGGCGGCTCATTGAAAACGGTCGTGGATATGGTCGGTCTTTTTGTGAAAAATGGTCCGGTTGTACAAGTAAAAAATTCCAAAGGACAGTCTCAGGCTTTGGAAAATTATGGCATCAAAACTATTTGGACAGGACCTTTGGTGGTTTTGGTCAATAATTATTCCGCATCGGCATCTGAAATATTTGCCGCTGCCATACAGGATTACAACCGCGGACTTGTTTTGGGGTCAAAACATACTTTCGGCAAAGGAACCGTACAAAATTATTTCGTGCTGAACGATTTGATTCAGAAAAATGATATTGATTTGGGGGCATTGAAATTTACTTCACAGAAATTTTACCGTATTAACGGTGGTTCAACACAGCTGAAAGGTGTGGAAAGCGATATCATTTTACCGGACAGATTTTCGTATATCGACACCGGCGAAAGAGATTATGATAACGCAATGCCTTGGGACAAAATCAAGCCGGCTTCATACAAAAAGCTGCCACATCACTTTGAACAGGTAATTCGTGAAAGCCAGGAAAGAATCCGGAACAATGAGAATTTCAGATTGATTGACAGCAATGCCCAATGGATTAATGAACGTCAGAATGACAAAGTTTTTTCATTGAATATGGAAGAATTTAAGCAAAGAGCTGAAAAAATAGAGGAAAAATCTAAGGAATACGAAAGTCTGAAAGAATACAAAAACCAGCTGGTTTTTAAATCCCTACCTTCAGAAGTTTCTTTGTTTGAACAGGATACTGTCTTGAAATCGAAAAGAGAAGTATGGCACGAAAATATGCAGGAAGATTTATATATCGAAGAAGCTGTAAACGTGCTAAACGACTTAAAAAAAGCCTCTTAAACGATGACAAACCAAGCTGAATCTCAATTCGGGATAGCACTCCAAAAATTCAAAAAGAATTTTTGGGGTGTTTTCAGTTTTTGGTTTATTATTTTTTTAATGCTAATCAGTGTGTTTGCTTATGTAATCGCACCAGATGCTACAAAAAATGCTAATAACGGCGATGTATCTATCCGAACAAAGGCACCAGGATTTACGGTAAAAGTAATCGAAGTACCGATTAACGACAACCATAGTTTTACTGATTGGTTGACGGGCTCGGAAATCAACACGCAACATATTCCTATTCTGGACTATCATATTCAAAACGACACTTTATTTTATCATCAATACAATGAAGACCCACAGCTGGCACAGGAAAAATCAATGCCAATAGTTACTTTTCACACAGACAGTAAAACTGTCGAAGAAAAACATATCAAAGAGAAAAAATTTTGGCTGGGTACCGACAATCAAGGTAGAGATTACCTCAGCCGTTTGCTTATCGGAACACGGGTTTCGCTAACTATCGGGTTTGTAGCTGTTTTTATTTCTATCATCGTTGGTGTAACGCTTGGTGCAATTGCTGGATATTTTGGCGGAAAAATTGACACTTTTATCCTCTGGCTGATAAACGTCGTGTGGTCTATCCCTACTCTACTGCTTGTTATTGCCATTACACTGGCATTAGGCAAAGGCTTCTGGCAGGTTTTCATCGCCGTCGGACTGACGATGTGGGTAGAAGTCGCCCGTATTGTCCGCGGACAAGTGATGAGCCTCAAACAAGCTCAGTATATCACTGCTGCCCGGGCATTGGGATTTTCTGACGCAAGAATCATATTCAGGCATATTTTACCCAACAGCTGGGCACCGGTTATTGTGATTTCCGCCGCCAATTTCGCCTCTGCCATATTGATTGAAAGCGGACTGAGTTTCTTAGGTCTGGGTGCTCAGGTGCCTATCCCGAGCTGGGGCGGAATGATTAAAGAGCATTATAATTACATCATTCTCGGAAAGGCTTACCTCGCATTGATTCCAGGAACTGCTATGGTACTGCTGGTCGTTTCTTTTATGATGATTGGCAATGCTTTGCGTGATGCTTTAGATGTGAAGAGGTGAATTTTAGACAACGGCTTTATTTCAGCTGTAGGCTACAAAACTTGATTCTCCATCATCAATAATAACTATACTTAGATTCATTTGATTGTTGTCTTTCTTCTTGTTTCTTTACTCTTTCTTCTCCCCTACTGAAACTTAATCACTTTTACCGGAGAAATTTTTGCCACCAGATACGATGGAATAATCAACACCAGATAGCAAATCATAACGACTGCGATATTGATAGCCAAAATGTACCACAAATTGAGATAAACCGGAGCTGATTCCACATAATACTGGCTTGCATCAAGCTTAATAATATTAAAATATTTTTGAATAAGCAATAAGCCTACACCTATCAGGTTGCCCCAGAAAAGTCCTCTCAGCACAATTCGGGTGGCATTGTATAGAAATATTTTTCGGATTGCCCAGTTGTCTGCCCCCAAAGCTTTCAGGATTCCAATCATCTGCGAACGTTCCAAAATCAGTACCAGCAAAGCGACTATCATATTAATAACCGACACGATAATCATGATTCCGATGATAATTTGCATATTGAAATCAAACAATTCCAGCCAGCTGAAAATATTATAAAACTGCTCACTGATTGATGTGGCATTCACATCGGGTGGTAACATCTGATATATCTGCATTGTTACCGGACTCAGGTGGTCAATATTATACAGGCTGATTTCATAAGCTCCCACTTCATCGTTCCGCCATTTATTCAGTCTTTGCACCTGACGCAAATCGCCAATCACATAGGTTTCATCAAATTCCTTAAAATCAGATTGATAAATCCCGACGATTTCAAAACCCCGTGCATTGGGTGCTGACTGATGGTTATTTTTCAGAAAATAAGTAGATAATTTATCGCCGGTTTTTACCTGCAAACGATTTGCCAGGTATTGAGAAATCACAATTTGATTAGATGTTTCTTCGCCAAATTCAGGCACTTTGCCCGAAACAAGATAAGACGCAATCGAACTGAAATCATAATCGGCAGAAACACCTTTGTACAAAACACCCTCAAAAGTTTCTTCGGTACGGATAATTCCGGCTTTGGTCGCAATCGGTTGTATCGATTTTACTTCCCTGTCAGACGCAATGGTTTGCACCAAATCGTCATCTAACGAAAACGGCTCGATGGTAATTCCGGAATCGTTGTTGTCAAATGGAGAAACAACAATATGCCCGCCAAACGCAGATATTTTATCACGGATAACGTGCTGCATACCTATCCCGGTAGCCACCGCAACCAGCATCATGATAACACTAATTGCCACCGCAACCACCGCAATTTTGATAATTGGTGCAGAAACACTACTTTTATACTTTTTAGAAACAGCTAATCGTTTAGCAATAAAATAGGATACATTCACAATGATAACTAAAATTATTTTCAAAAATACGGTATTATTTTTTGCTGTAATACTATTTACCGCTTTAAACTTTGTTTGCAATGCTCAAAATAAGTCGAAAGTCGAAAGTCAAAAGTCAAATGGCTATGAAACCGAAATACAAACCGGTGCAGAACAAACTGCCCAATATCTTCCTTTATTAAAGGACAAAAAAGTGGGTGTTTTAACCAATCAAACGGGGATAATTGAGCTGTGGGAATCTGGAAAAGCAATAAGTCGTTCTCAAAATGGTTGTGGAAGTGAAACAGAAACGGCAATGGAAAAAGTAACATATAGCATCATAGATTTCTTAATCGAAAAAAATATCAACGTCCAAAAAATCTTTGCTCCTGAACACGGATTTAGAGGAACCGCCGACGCAGGAGAACTAATTAAAGACGGAAAAGATACCAAAACCGGTTTACCAATTATTTCGCTTTACGGAAACAACAAAAAACCTACCAAAGAACAATTGCAGGGAATTGATGTAATGGTTTTCGATTTGCAGGACGTCGGTGCGAGGTTTTATACGTATATTTCTTCGTTGCATTATCTGATGGAGGCTTGTGCAGAGAATAATATTCCGTTGATTGTTTTGGATCGCCCGAATCCAAAAGGCTCAGTGGTTGACGGACCAACTTTAGAAATGGAAAACAAAAGTTTTGTCGGAATGCACCCAATCCCTGTTTTGCACGGAATGACAATCGGAGAGTATGCTCAAATGATAAACGGCGAAAAATGGTTAAAAAATGGTACACAGTGTGACTTAACAGTAATTAAATGCGAGAATTACGACAAAAACAAATCCTATTCTCTACCTGCTAAACCATCGCCGAATTTACCAAATGATTTAGCTATTAATCTTTACACGAGTCTTTGCTTTTTTGAAGGAACAAACGTAAGTGTAGGTCGTGGAACCGACAAACAATTTCAGATTTATGGTTCTCCTTCTATAAAGAATACGAACTTTACTTTTACGCCACAACCCAACGAAGGAGCTAAAGACCCGATGCACAACGGAAAACTGTGTTATGGAGAAGATTTATCGCAGCATGAATTTATCGGTGGCTTATCATTGAAATGGTTATTGAAAGCCTACCAAAACACCGCTGATAAATCAAAGTTTTTCAATAATTTCTTCATAAAGTTAGCCGGAACGTCAAAACTGCAAAAGCAGATAGAACAAGGATTATCCGAAACCGAAATCCGTAAAACGTGGGAAAAAGATTTGGAAAAATTCAAAGAAATCAGAAAGAAATATTTGCTTTATGAATAGTAAATTAGGCAAAAGCCAATAGTTCTCAGCAGTCAAAAATCAAATTTATTTTCACATGAACAATCAAAACTGGAAAGAAAAGCTCACACCCGAGCAATATCACATTCTTCGGGAAAAAGGAACGGAAAGACCTTTTTCTGGTAAATATAACGACTTTTTTGAGGACGGATATTATGCCTGTGCAGCTTGCGGAAATCCGCTTTTTCGCTCAGACACCAAATTTAATTCAGGCTGTGGCTGGCCTTCGTTCGATCAGGCTATCGAAGGTTCGGTGGTTTATCATCGGGACTTATCCCACGGAATGATTCGTACCGAAGTTACCTGTGCCGGGTGCGGCGGGCATCTCGGGCATGTCTTTGACGATGGTCCGAAAGATACCACAGGGCAACGGTATTGTATGAATTCTGTGGCTTTGACGTTTATTGAAAAAATCAGATAATTTTTGAGTTTTCAACATAAAATAGTTCGGCAAAATCAATACACCATTTTTATTTCTTTCAGTCCGTAAGTTTGTGTGTTGCCGGATTCATCTTCGAGCTGTAAAAAACCGTCGCGGGTAACGTTGCGGATAATTCCCGTAAACGTTTTTCCGTCTTTTTGAAAAAGATTAGGAGTGTCTTTTTTGTACAATTTATCGTGATATTTTTCCCACCAAAAATCAGCTTTATCAATTAGTTCCGGTATGTTTTTTTGGATATATTCCACAATTTTAATCATCACTTCTTCCCGGTCAATCATTTTACCGTAAGTGTGATACACCGACGAAGCCTGTGGCAAATGTTCGAGATTAGTTTGATAGAAATTCAGCCCGATTCCGACAACAGCATGTATTTCGCCTGACGATTTAAACATGTTTTCGATTAATATGCCACCGATTTTCTTATTGTATGACAAAATGTCGTTTGGCCATTTTATTGATAATCCGTCCATTTTATACGATTCAAAAGCATTGATAACCGACAACGCTGTTAGTGCATTCAGCAGAAAAAGTGAAGACGTATCCACATTTTTATATTTAACTAAAACACTAAACAACAAGCTCTTACCATTTTCAGACTGCCACACCTCGCCCATTTGTCCTTTGCCTTGTGTTTGATTTTCGGCAACCACTACCGTAAAATCAAGCAGAGGATATTCTTTCGATAATTGTTTTAAATAATCGTTGGTGGACGGAATGGCATTGAGTTTGATTATATTCATCTATAAAATTTAAGTATCAGTTGCAAATTTAAGCCTTAATTTACTATAGATTTAATACATTTGCATTTGATTCGCATAAAATATTTCAATGACACAAAAATTAGACAACGACAAACTGTTATCCCTTATCATCGAAGGAATAGAAAATGTAAAGGGAGAAAATATTACCCTACTCGATTTGAGAGAAATAGACAATACCCCCTGTGATTATTTCGTGATTTGCGACGGAAATTCCAATACACAGGTTAACGCCATTTCAGGCTCGATTCAGAAAACCGTTTCCAAAGAAATGCATGAAAAACCATGGCACATCGAAGGTGCAGAACAAGCTACCTGGATTTTGATGGATTACATCAGCGTGGTAGTACACATTTTCCAGAAAGAAACACGTGAATTTTATAATATTGAGGATTTGTGGGGAGATGCAAAAACGCTTAATGTGTCTAACAATTAATATATTAAGAAAAATATGTCAGCAATAAAAAATAATAAACCCAGATATAACCCCTGGATAATGTATCTTGGCATTATCCTGTTGATTTTCGGATTCAGCTACATGTCAGGCGGTGGATTTGGCGAAGCAAAAGATATTTCTTTATCTAAATTCTATGAATATCTCGACCAAGGACAAATAGAGAAAGTAACTTTTAATCGGGAGACAGCCAAAATCTATCTTACCGAAGAAGCGTCAAAATCAGAAGAACACAAATCTAACACTACACCGACCAGCTTTGCAGATCGTTTTAATTCTACAAAAAAAGAGAACTATGTAGTCAATGTCGGAAACGGAGAATTGTTTCAGAAAAAGCTCGAAGAAGCTCAGCAAAAAGGTGTGATTAAGGAATTCAAATCAGAACCGGAAAGCAACTGGGGAGCACTTCTCATCAACTTCCTACCAATGATTCTTATCATCTTTTTCTGGATATATATGATGAGAAGAATGATGGGCGGAGCCGGCGGAAGCGGTGGCGGCGGTGGCGGTCAGATATTCAGTATCGGAAAATCACGAGCCAAGCTTTTTGACGAAAAAAACAACGTTAAAATAACCTTCGATGACGTAGCCGGGTTGGAGGGTGCCAAAGAAGAAATACAAGAAATCGTAGAGTTTCTGAAAAATCCGGAAAAATACACTTCCATTGGTGGTAAAATCCCTAAAGGAGCGTTGCTTGTCGGTCCTCCCGGAACCGGTAAAACACTTTTAGCAAAAGCTGTTGCCGGCGAAGCCAAAGTACCATTCTTTTCGCTATCCGGTTCAGACTTCGTGGAAATGTTTGTCGGAGTTGGTGCGTCGAGAGTAAGAGATTTGTTCAAACAAGCAAAAGAAAAATCACCTGCCATCATCTTCATTGACGAGATTGATGCGATTGGACGAGCAAGAGGAAAATCAAATTTTTCAGGCTCAAATGACGAAAGGGAAAACACACTTAATCAATTACTTACAGAAATGGACGGTTTTGGCTCCAACACCAATGTTATTGTGTTGGCAGCGACCAACCGGGCTGAAATATTAGACAAAGCCTTGATGAGAGCCGGACGTTTTGATCGTCAGATTCATGTGGATTTACCAGACGTAAGAGAGCGTAAACAGATATTTGAAGTACATTTGAAAAAAATCAAAACCAGTACTGACCTGAATATTGATTTTCTGTCTAAGCAAACCCCCGGATTCTCTGGTGCAGATATTGCCAACGTTTGTAACGAAGCCGCTTTGACTGCTGCCCGAAAAGGCAAAAAAGAAGTGGACAAGCAAGATTTTCTTGACGCTGTGGACAGAATTGTCGGTGGTTTGGAAAAGAAAAACAAAATCATTACTCCGGAAGAAAAGTATGCTATTGCTATCCACGAAGCCGGACACGCAACTGTCAGTTGGTTGGTGGAACACGCCGCACCACTGGTTAAAGTGACCATCGTTCCGAGAGGAATCAGCCTTGGTGCCGCCTGGTATTTGCCGGAAGAAAGACAAATTGTCAGAACGGAGCAAATGCTGGACGAAATGTGTGCAACCATGGGCGGACGTGCAGCAGAAAAAGTGATTTTCAATAAAATATCAACCGGTGCTTTAAGTGATTTGGAAAAAGTAAACAAACAGGCTCGGGCTATGGTTACCGTTTACGGTCTGAATGATGAATTGGGTAATATTACCTATTACGATTCAAGCGGACAAAGTGAGTATAATTTTTCTAAACCATACTCAGAAGATACCGCTCAAAAAATTGACAAAGAAATATCAAAACTTATTGAAAGTCAGTACCAAAGAGCTATAGAACTACTTACCAACAACAAAGACAAGCTGACGCAGCTGGCAGACTTGCTGGTAGAGAAAGAAGTTATCTTCAGAGAAGATTTGGAAAATATCTTCGGTAAAAGACCTTTCGGTCAAACTGAAGAAGAGGTTTCTACTACAGAAACAACAGTAGAATAATAATTTAACAAATATAAAAATCCTTGTTTAATTTCGTTTTAAACAAGGATTTTTTATATATTTGACCCTTAGGATTTCATCAATCCGGGATTAAAAAAATGTGAATGAGTTTTTTTAAAAAAGTTTTAGGGAAATTAATGTCTTCCGGGCAAAGCGAAAGTAATAGCCCGGAGGAGAGCAAGTATTTTCCAGAAAAAGAGCTACCCGTAGATGAGGAATTTACTGTAAAATTCAAACATAACGGCGGTAGATTTCTGTATTGTTCAGACGTGAATGATTTGGAAGAAACTTTCATCAGCATATTGGAAGAAAACGACTGGTTCGAAAAAGAAGCAATCTGCTTTGAAAAAGGTTTACATCACTATTTAACAGACAACAAAATACCGTTTAACAATCCTGCCAACCCACAATTCATGCTTTGCAGCTGCGAATCACTGATTGCCAAAGATGGCTCGATACTGTTTTCTTCTATCCAATTTCTGCAAAACAAGCCGGCTGATTTGCCCTATCATTTTGTTGTTTTGGCAAAAACCAGCCAGATTACCCGCTCAAAAAGCGACGGTTTACGAAAAATCAAATACCGTTATGGTAGTGACATTCCGTCGAATATTACGACTTTACAAAATTTCAGAGACTGTAAATCTGATGATTTCTTACAGTACGGAAGTGTTCCGAAAAGCCTGTATTTACTATTGTTAGAAGACATGTAATGAATGAAAGTGTAGTACGGTCGTTATCCGGCATTGTATATATAGCCCTGATTGTTTTTGCTGCGTTGCTCGGACGCGAAAGTTATCAGCTGTTTTTCGTACTACTTCTGTTTGTTGCCGTTAATGAATTCTCAGGCTTAGTTAACATATCTAAAGTACCGGCTTTTTTATATACAGGTTTGTTAGTAACATCAGCTTATTTACTCAATCACAGCAATTTACTTCATTATATCATTTTACTTGCCGTTCCGTTTCTTATTTATCTGGCATATTTATTATTCCGGAACAAAGCATTCAACATCAATGGTTGGTTAACTTTGACCGGCTATATTTTACTACCGTTCATCACGATAACACAATATCCTTTTGTCAGCAATGACTATGAGCCTTATATGGTTTTGGCTGTTTTTATACTGATATGGACAAATGATACTTTTGCTTATATATTCGGGAAAAGTTTTGGCAAACATAAACTCTATGAAAAAGTTTCGCCTAAAAAAACCATCGAAGGTTTTTTCGGAGGCTTGTTGTTTTGTATGATTGCCAGTGTTATCATCTCCCAATATATCGATACTTTTGCGTGGTATCAATGGATAATCGTTGCGTTAATAGTGAGTGTTTTCGGTACAATCGGCGATTTGGTAGAATCAAAATTTAAGCGGGAAGCCGGCGTCAAAGACAGCGGAAACCTGATTCCGGGACATGGCGGAATTTTAGACCGTTTAGATAGTTTTATTTTTACATTACCTTTCTTATTTTTGTTTAAAGTAATTTTGAATTATGTTTCAGTTTCATAAAGAAGGAGCTAAGATTATCTTAGTAAGTGCAACCATAGCCGTTGCGATTATTTTTGCCCTGGACTTTTTAGTTCCGGAGCAATATTATTGGTTAAAAAAAATAGGGCAAGTAGCTGTTTTGATATTTTTGCTATTAATCTTACAATTTTTCCGAAATCCGAACCGGGAAGTTACACGACCGTCTGACAAAACGATTCTGGCACCCGTTGACGGAAAAGTGGTCGTTATCGAAGAAGTGTATGAACCGGAATATTTTAAAGACAAGCGACTGATGGTTTCTATCTTTATGTCGCCGATTAATGTGCACGTAACTCGCTATGCACTAAATGGCGTGGTCAAATACAGCAAATATCACCCGGGAAAATATCTCGTGGCATGGCACCCAAAAGCGAGTGAAGAAAATGAAAGAACTACTGTTGTTATTGACAATCCGGAGTTTGGCGAAGTAATGTACCGACAAATTGCCGGAGCTTTAGCAAAACGAATCGTGAACTATGCCAAAGAAGGACAAAGAGTGATGCAAGGCGACGATGCCGGATTTATTAAATTCGGTTCGAGAGTAGATTTATATCTTCCGCTTGGAACACCTGTAGAAGTCATGCTGAAACAAAAAGCCACAGGTAACCGAACACTTATTGCCCAAAAATAAATGAGCGAGCAATTAGACATAGCATTTCAACAAGCTTATCAAAGAGCTTCCAACACCGATATGGATATGGCTCCGGACGTTAAGCTTCGTATTTATGGCTACTACAAACAGGCTACATACGGAGGGCATCACCATTTCAAAAGCGAAGAAGAACACGGTTTGGTCAGAGCATTCAAATTCAATGCCTGGCAACAGGTCAGACATCTGACAAAAGACGAAGCAAAAAAGGCATATATAGATTTGGTTAATCAATTAGGCTTATGAGAATATTTTTACTTTCCACTACTCTACTACTGACCGCTGTCGGTTGTGGAAAAAAAGACAATCTCTACGAAGTAGATGTGCCGACTGTTGCCATAGACAGCAATCAGGACAGATATAATCGCATCAAACCCTCTGATGTGAAAGCCAAAGACGGGGTTTTCAGAATGCCGGGGCTGAATTACCAATACACCGATTTAATGCCGAATATGAATCCGCAAACCATAGAAGAACATTATGCCAAAATTCATCTCAGATTTGCAGACAACCTAAATATCGCTGTGAAAGGAACTCCAATGGAAGCTCAATCTATCGAAGAAATATTGTCTTCGCCAGATATGGAAAATACTTTTCTGAGAAACAATGCCGGTGGTTACTACAACCATAATCTGTTTTGGGACATTCTTTCACCTCAAGGAGGCGGCGAACCAACCGGAAACATTGCCGGACTTATCCGCCGTGATTTCGGGAGTTTTGAGCAATTCAAAACCCAATTTTCCAATAAAGCCAAAGGCATTTTCGGTTCGGGTTGGGTTTGGGTTATCTTAAAGAAAAACGGCTCAATTTCCATCACAACTACTTCCAACGAAGATAATCCACTAATGACAAGCAACCCCGAACAAGGTTTTCCACTGTTTAACCTTGATATGTGGGAACATGCCTATTACCTGCAACACAAAAACAACAAGCAAGGGTATATCGACGATTTTTTTAAAATGATTGATTGGAAAAAAGTGAATTACAGGCTGGATTTGAGTAGGTTTTAGAGTAATTGTACGCTTTACTAACGATTGTGTCAAAATCATTACAAATTATCCAACGGACTTTTAATTTTTCTCTTCGTAGCATCGGTCAAATGGGTATAAATCATGGTTGTTTTTATGTTTTTATGACCTAATAATTCTTGTACAAAGCGTACATCTGTGCCCTGTTCTATTAAATGCGTTGCATAACTGTGTCGTAACGTATGCACAGAACCTTTTGTTTTTATACTGGCTTTAGCAAGTGTTTGTTTAAGAACCTGTTGCACACTCCTTTCGGAATATTTTCCACCCGATTGACCTTCAAAAAGATATTCTTTTGGTTTGTATTCCTTGAAATAATCACGCAATAAAACCAACAACTTTTCAGACAAAACCACTACTCTATCACGATTCCCTTTGCCTTGCCGAATCGTTACCGTCATTGCCTTAGAATCGACATCTTTAATCATCAGACTCGTGAGTTCTGAAAGGCGTAAACCACAGGAATAAATGGTTGCCAAAATAGCTTTGTGCTTAATGTTTTCACATACGTCCAACATTTTTTTGATTTCTTGTTGCGAAAAAACCACCGGAATTTTAAATTCAGGACGGTCAGGATATAGATAATTCAAAGTAATTTTTCTGCCCAAAACCCCAAGATACCAAAATCTAATAGCAGCTACGAGTTGTTTTTGGTAGGAAACCGAAATTTTTCGTTCGGTTACTTGTTGGTTGATATATTGTTCGATTTGTCGTTCGGTCAATACATCTACATCTTGCCCTTTGAAATGTAATAAAAATTGACGAAACGCATTAACATATGTTTCTATCGAATTGACACTGTATCTTTTAATCTCAAGAAGCTGCCTAAAAATCTCTATCTTTTTGTCCATTTATCAAATAAAAAAACTAATTTACAGAAGTTATACGCAATAACAATAAAACATTCGCAAAAAAGTTTAATTTGGTTGGTTATGCGAATTTTATTTGGATATTTTGAATAGTTTCGTATATTTGTGTGTTATATGCAACCATATGCCAACATCGTCTACAATTGAAATGTTTAAAAATCAAGATTTAAGAACTGGTGGATTTTTTGAACTTTGCATTCAAGTTTCAGAAAGTTCAAAAAATGATATTGTTCAGAAATATTTTGATTTTTTTTGGAATCAACCAAATGTTGAAGGTCCATTTGATAATAACTTAAAGCCAATTAATAAAATAATTGATTACCGATTAGAAGGGATTTTAAATATTGAAAATGTAAAAATACCATTCATAAATTTTAATATAAAAGAAGAAAATCCAATTGAAACAGGATCTTATTGGTTTGACATCTCTTTCTACATTACAACTATTGAAAAACTATTTCAAATCGAACCGCAGAATTGGGACGAAAAAAGTAACTGTCCAAAAGAATTGTTAGAATATCTTTTACAGTTAATGAAAAAATTATACGAAATACATCCTTTTAAATTAGCTTTACTTGACTTTGAGATTTCAGGAGAATATCGTATTGAGGATTTGAAAAATTTAGACTTCGTAAATTGGTCTAATTCAATTTTATATATTGGAAAAGAAAACTTAGACAAAGTCAACGAAAAAAACTTAAAATTTGTAAAAATATTGAATGAATAATATGGCTGCATATAACAAAGGCTTGGCGAAATGCGGGATTAAGTGCTAAGTTGAACTTTTGTGTATATTCAATCGCCAAAAGCCAATTTTATTGGCTTTTTAATTATATTAGCAAATAGAAATTGGCTTTGGCTTAGTTTCGGTCTGAATTGAACTTTCGCTCAATTCAAGCCCGCACTTGCGCCAAGCGCCAAACCGTTACCAGTAATGCTATGACAGACTACGAACTTAAAAATATCGACCCAGAAGACATCGAAGACTTACTCGTAAAAGTTGAGACTTCGCTTGACATCAAGTTTGTTGGTGACGAGTTAGTTCATATCACAACCTTTGGACAACTCTGCGACCACATTGCAAACAAAATACAACTTGACAATTCGGACGACTGCACAAGCCAACAATCGTTTTATAAACTTCGTGACGCAATTTCAACGACACTTCAAATTGACAATAAGACAATTTCGACAGACTTTTCACTAGCCGAACTTTTGCCAAGACAAAGCAGACGTTCAAGGACAAAGAAATTAGAAAGGCATTTAGGTTTTAATCTAAATATTTTGCGACCACCACACTGGGTGACGGGGACGCTTGCAATTTTACTTCTCGCATCTCTCATTGGGCTTTACTTTAATTGGCAAATCGGAATTTTAGGACTTGTGTTTTCTATCGGTGGACTTTGGTTCGCAAATAAGGTCGGAAACGAACTTGACTTGCAAACGGTTGGACAAGTAGCCGAAAAAATGACACGAGAAAATTATTTAAAATCAAGACGAAACCCAAAGACATTTAATAAAAATGAAATTGAAAAATTATTAACTGAATGGTTCAGCAACGACTTGGACTTAGACAAAAGTAAATTAACAAGAGAAGCGAAATTTGTATGACGACACAAAGAAGCACTACTGGTAACAGGCGTTTGGCAAAAAAGCGGGTTCAGTGCTTAAATGAAGCTTTGTCCTTCGTATCAAGTTCAGTGCTGGCGGACAGTTTAGTGCTTCGAAAACCGCTTCTTCGCCAAGCGCCAAAACGTTGTAAGCAATGGTAACGGACGACACCATCAAGAGCCAACAATGACGAAACACAAAGATTTAATTTTTGCCCAACACACATTTTTTTGTTTTTCTGCCACCGCACAAGTGGCACATTTGGTTTTTCCCGACACACAAAGCCAACGCTCAAAAAACCAAAAGAGCCACTTTTTCCCATCCAAAATAACAGCGTTTTGAATTTTTTACTAACTTTGCAGAAGAATATGAAAGTTTTTTCTTCCATACTGGCACTTTTTATGATGGCGTTATTTCTAATGCCCTGTGCTGATATGTATGAAAAAGATGTATTTAATAACCAGGAATATTCTACAGAAATAACACATCAAGATACTCACGACCATACAGAGAGCGACTTATGTACACCTTTTTGTTTATGCGGTTGTTGTGGAATGGTTTCCGGAGTAGTTCTTCAATGGAATGTCTATAGCTTAGTTAAGAAGACTTTTGACTTGTCTAAGCCTAAAGTTTACTATAAATCTATCTTTATATCCCGCTATCTGGGGGAAATTTGGCAACCGCCGAAGATTAATGCATAATTCTTAATGTTTTAATGATTATAGTTTTCTGCGTACAGCATTAAGCTAAATGTTTTGGGTCATACTACGTATTTCCCGAATTTATAATCATTGCAATTTATCATTAATTATTCATCATTAATCGATACAAAAAGTGTTAAATAATATTATAAAATTCTCTATAAAGAATAAGTTCATTATAGGATTAATGACCTTATTACTCATCATCTGGGGGGTATGGAGTGCCACGAAAATCCCCATTGATGCCCAACCTGACATTACGAACAATCAGGTTCAGATTATTACGCTGTCGCCTACATTGGCAGGACAGGAAGTTGAACAATTGGTTACCTTTCCCGTTGAGCAAAGCATTGTCAATCTTCCCAAAGTAGAAGAAATAAGAAGTATTTCGAGGTTTGGACTATCCGTTGTAACCGTTGTGTTTCAAGACAATGTGGACATTTACTTTGCAAGACAGTTAGTAAGCCAACAGCTGAAAGAAGCACAAGACCAGATACCTGAAGGAGTTGGAACGCCTGAACTTGCTCCTGTCAGTACAGGTCTTGGCGAGGTGTACCAATATATTCTTCATCCCAAAGAAGGCAGTGAAGATAAATATTCCGCAATGGATTTGCGTACAATGCAGGACTGGATTGTTGCCAGACAACTTTACGGTACTCCGGGAATTGCAGAAGTTAATAGTTTCGGCGGTCTGCTCAAACAATACGAGGTATCCGTTGACCCTAACCGCATCAAGGCAATGGACGTCAGTATCTCCGATATTTTTACCGCACTCGAAAACAACAACCAAAATACGGGAGGTGCTTATATTGATAAGAAACCCAATGCATACTTCATTCGGGGAATTGGTCTGGTCACTTCACTGGAAGATGTAGGTAATATTGTTGTTAAAAATACAGGTACTGTTCCTGTATTCATCAAAGATGTAGCTGAAGTGAAATTCGGGAACGCTACCCGATACGGTGCTATGACCTATAACGGCGAGGTAGATGCTGTGGGAGGTATTGTGATGATGCTCAAGGGAGAAAATACTGCCACTGTCGTAAAAAACATCAAAGAAAAAATACCGGTTATCCAACAATCCCTGCCCGAAGATGTGGTCATAGAACCCTATTTAGATAGAATGAATTTGGTAGATAGAGCCATAAGTACTGTCGAAAAAAACCTTATTGAAGGAGCTTTAATCGTAATATTTGTATTAATTATTTTCTTAGGGAATTTCAGGGCTGGTTTAATCGTAGCGTCCGCCATACCGTTATCAATGCTTTTTGCATTGGGAATGATGCGGCTATTTGGTGTGAGTGCCAATTTGATGAGTATGGGGGCTATTGATTTCGGATTGATAGTGGACGGTTCCCTGATAGTCGTTGAGGCGACAATGCACCATTTGGGCTTACGGAAATCCACACAGAAACTTACGCAGACAGAAATGGACGAGGAGGTGTATGAATCTGCAAGAAAAATCCGTACAAGTGCGGCGTTTGGAGAAATTATTATCCTTATCGTGTATATCCCTATCCTTACTTTGGTCGGTATAGAGGGGAAAATGTTTACGCCAATGGCACAGACCGTAAGTTTTGCCATATTGGGAGCACTGATTTTGTCCTTTACCTATATCCCGATGATGAGTGCCTTGTGTCTGTCTAAGAAACCGATTACCAAAAGGAATTTTTCAGACAAAATGATGGACTATCTGCAAGGTGTTTATAAGCCTTTGTTAGAAAAAGCCATTCGGATAAAATATGTGGTTATTGCGATTGCCGTTGGACTTTTTACAATCAGCCTATTCCTTTTTTCACGGATGGGCGGAGAGTTCCTGCCAAAATTGGGCGAGGGCGATTTTGCTTTCCACTGTATCCTCCCACAGGGAACATCGTTAAGCCAAAGCGTGGAAACCTCTATGCAGGCATCTAAAATAATCAAGGAATTTGACGAAGTAAAAATGGTCGTAGGCAAGACAGGTGCTGCCGAAGTACCGACCGACCCGATGCCTCCCGAAGCGACCGACCTGATGATTATACTGAAACCACAGGACGAATGGAAAACAAAGAAATCGTATGACGAGCTTTCCAATGAAATGATGGAGAAACTCGAAGTCATTCCGGGTGTATTCTTTGAAGCCAACCAGCCGATACAGATGCGGTTCAATGAACTGATGACAGGTATCAGGCAGGATGTAGCCGTGAAGATATTCGGGGAGAACCTTGACAGCCTGTTGATTTATGCCAATAAAGCGAATGCCATTATCCAAACGGTAGAGGGTGCGACCGCTCCAACTGTGGAACGGGTAGCTGGTCTTCCGCAAATCAATATCGAATACGACCGTACACGAATAGCCAACTATGGCTTGAATGTTCAGGAGATAAACGATATTGTCAGTACAGCATTCGCAGGTAAATCAGCAGGCGTAGTGTATGAAAACGAACGTAGGTTTGATTTGGTCGTACGGCTTGATGAAGCACACCGCAGTTCCATTGAGGATGTAAGTAATCTGTTTATTCCGCTTCCGAACGGAGAGCAGGTTCCGCTTTCGCAGGTTGCCAACATCGACTACAAATTAGGTCCTGCACAAATCAGCCGAGAAGACGGAAAACGCAGGATATATGTAGGCTTTAATGTACAAGGACGGGATGTGGCAAGTGTTGTAGAAGAAATTCAGGATAAATTGGCGGAACAGGTTACGCTACCGACAGGTTACTATTTTACTTATGGCGGTCAGTTCGAGAACCTCCAAAAAGCTACCGACAGGTTGCTGATTGCAGTACCTATCGCCCTGCTTTTGATTTTTATCCTGTTGTATTTCACGTTCCATTCGTTTAAAGAAGCCGTTTTGGTCTATACAGCTATCCCGATGAGTGCCATTGGCGGCGTATTTGCCCTTTTGTTGAGGGATATGCCATTCAGTATATCGGCAGGTGTTGGATTTATCGCCCTGTTCGGTGTTGCTGTTCTGAACGGTATTGTACTGATTTCCACATTCAACAGATTGGAAAAAGAGGGCTGGAACGAGATTATTCCGAGGATTATCGAGGGAGCTAAAACGAGGCTAAGACCCGTATTGATGACGGCATCGGTAGCAAGTTTAGGCTTTTTACCAATGGCATTGAGTACAAGTGCAGGTGCGGAAGTACAGAAACCATTGGCAACGGTCGTTATCGGCGGATTGATTTCAGCAACGGCATTGACGTTGTTCGTACTGCCATTGCTGTACCTCGTATTTATGAGAAATCATAAGCCTTCAAAAAATAATAAAATGAAAGCCATAACACCTGTATTGTTGCTGTTTGTGTTCTTAGGCTTTTCTCAAAACAGTAAGGCACAAAATCCGGTAAATGTAGATAGAGCTATCGAAATAGCTTTGGAAAATAACCCTCAGCTCCGTTCCAAAAATTTGGATATTCAAGCTGCCCAAAGTCTCAGCAAGACGGCATTTGAATTGCCGAAGACCGATGTAAACTTCCAATACGGGAATAATGAGGGATTTGAGTACAATGACGGCTTCCAGATTTCGCAGACCATACCATTTCCGACACTATTTGGAGCAAAGAAAAACCTTGTCAAAGAACAGGTCAAAGGGCAGGAATGGTCAAAGGCTCTTACAGAAAACGAACTGAAAAAGCAGGTAAGAACCTATTATTATCAGTTAGAGTATTTGGAGCATAATGCTTCGGTTTTGAAGTATTTGGATAGTATTTATGCAGACTTTATCCGTGTTGCGGAACTGCGTTATAAAACCGGAGATATAGGACGGATTGAAGTCAGTACTGCTGTTACCAAACAGGGGGAAATAAATATATTGCTCCAGCAAAACGAGGTTTTCAGGCAGAATGCCTATCAGAGCCTTAAAAACCTGATGCAGACACAGGAAGATTTCTTAATAGAACCTCAACCGGATTATACACCATTGCTGTTAAGTTCTTTCATTGACAGTTCGGCTGTTGCAAATCATCCGAGCATCCAGCTATTGTACCAAGAGGCGAAAATTGCCGAACAGAACAAGAAATTGGAACGGGCAAACAGCCTGCCTGATTTTACGTTCGGCTATAATAACATATCGCTGATAGGAATGCACAGTAAAAATGGTGTAGAGCAATTTTATGGCAGAGGA
>Ga0180217_1000886_pt1 | contig 38787 bp, 31 predicted proteins | sample eDN3rd37CBELigOP_FD_128521 | JGI IMG/M metagenome (GOLD analysis project Ga0180217, IMG submission 128521) | Enriched Organic Plus compost microbial communities from Emeryville, California, USA - eDNA 3rd pass 37_C BE-Lig OP (version 2) (version 2) ...
GCCGTGCCGACCTTGTCTGAGGCCCCGGCCAAGCACCAGGGCCTCCGGGAGGCGGCCGTGGGCTCGCCACGTGTGCTGCCTGCGGAACTCCGGCAGGACGGCGAACAGCACAGCACACAGCAGCACACCAACACAGCAGCAAAGGACCAAATCACCGAAGAACGCCCCCACCCCATCAACTAAGTCCCAAGTCCTCAGTCCTCCCCCTAGTGCCTAGTCCCTGATGCCTAGTCCCTGATGCTTAGTCCCTCCCCTCCACCCACCCCCCGCACGGACCGATAGTCCCTCTGCCGCCGGGCGCCGGTCCCACCGACCAGCCCCCTGCTATCGTTGCGCCCCGCGCGGCCGCGCCCGCCAACCGCGCCGAACCCCCGGCCGCGCAAGGAGTTGCCGCTTCATGTCCCCTCCCACGCCCACGCCGCTCCGCGTCGCCATGGCCAAGGGTGACGGCATCGGCCCCGAGATCATGGACGCCGTCCTCGAGGTCTTCCGCCACGCCGGCGTCCTCGAGCACCTCGAGTTCATCCCCGTCGAGATGGGCCGCTCCGTCTTCGAGCGCGGCAACACCCGCGGCATGACCGACGAGGCCATCCGAACCACCGAGGAGTGCGGCCTGCTCTTCAAGGGCCCGATGGAGACCCCCAAGGGCGGCGGCGGCAAGAGCATCAACGTCACCGCCCGCAAACTCTGGTCAACCTTCGCCAACCTCCGCCACTTCCGCTCCCTCCCCGGCGTCGAGACGGTCTACTCCAGGGCCGGCATCACCGACCTCAACTTCTACATCGTCCGCGAGAACATCGAGGACACCTACGGCGGCGTCGAGCACCGCCTCACCGCCGACGTCATCCAGGGCAAGCGCCTCATCTCCGCCCCCGGCTGCGACATGGTCTGCCGCTTCGCCTTCCAGACCGCCCGCAAGCAGGGCCTGACGCGCGTCCACTGCGGCCACAAGGCCAACATCATGAAGATGACCGACGGCCTCTTCCTCGAGCGCTTCCGCGCCGCCGCGCGGGACTTCCCCGAGATCGAGGCCGGCGACGTCATCGTGGACGCCCTGTGCATGAACCTCGTCATGCGCCCCCAGCAGTACCAGATGGTCGTCCTCCCCAACCTCCAGGGCGACATCGTCAGCGACCTCGCCGCCGGCCTCGTCGGTGGCCTGGGCTTCGCCCCCAGCGCCAACATCGGCCGCTACATGTCCATCTTCGAGGCCGTCCACGGCACCGCCCCGGACATCGCCGGCCGCGGCATCGCCAACCCCACGGCGCTGCTCCTCTCGGGCCTCATGATGCTCCGCCACGTCGGCCTCACGCGCCAGGCCGCCATGATCGAGAACGCCCTGCTCGCCACGCTCGAGAGCGGCGTCCGCACCGGCGACTTCGGCAACCGCGACGGCGCCAAGCCCCCCGTCGGCACGATGGAGTTCGCCCGCGCGATCACCGAGCGCCTCGGCCAGAAGCCCACGACCGTCCAGCCCGCCCCCGTCCCGGAGGCGACCGTCCCCTCCCTGCCGCGCCCGGTCCGCCCGTCGCACCCGGAGGTCGTCCGCACCTTCACCAACGTCGTGGCCCACACCGTCGGCTGCGACATCTACCTCGAAACGACGCTCTCTCCCCTCGCCATCGCCGAGGAGATGGCCCGCTGCGCCCAGGACTCCCCCTTCCGCCTGACGCTCATCTCCAACCGCGGCACCCAGGTCTGGCCCACCGGCTCGGTCTACACCGAGTGCGTGGACTACTACCGCGTCCGCTTCGAACTGCGCGACGGCGTCACCCCCGGAACCTTCGGCCAGGCCCCGGCGCTCGCGCTGCTCAACCGCATCGCCGAGAAGTACACCGTGGCGTCCTACGAACTCCTGCGCCTCTTCGACGGCGCCAAGGGCTACTCAATGGCCCAGGGCCAGTAGCCCGCCCCACTGTGTGCCGTGTGCCGTGTGCTGTGTGCCGTGTGCTGTGTGCTGTGTGATGTGTGATGTGCTGTGCAGCACACACCAATGAACAAGGGCCCGGCGCACGACGCACCGGGCCCTGGGCATGAACACCATCCCTGAGGGGAACCCGTCGCTAATCAACCCACAGGTTCGGCGTGCCCGAACGGCCTTGCGAGAGCGTCCCGGAGTTCGCCGGCAGGCTCGCCACGGGACGGAGGAAGTTGTTGAGGCGCGTGCGCACGTCATTCGCGACCGGCCCCGCCTCGTTTACCTCGTCGATGAAGAGGTTGTCCGGCCGCGTGGGGTTCGGCGTTGTCGTGGCGCGGTACACCACCCCATCGGGGTTCGGCCTGGTCTCGAACGTGACGTGGCCGTCGTTGTACCCGATGTTGCCGTCCCACGACGTGCGTCCGCCGAAGAACGCCAGCGTGTTGGAGTCCAGCCCCGGGATCGGGTTGCCGGACGGGTTGAGCGTGTAGACCCCCGAGTCCGGCGCCGTGGTTTGCTCGTACCCCGGCCCGCGGTTGCCGAAGACCGCCTGGGTCGTCACCATCGTCGCCTGCCACAGTTGCCGGCGCTTCCCATACGGGATCGCCTGCGCGTACGACTGGTTGGCGACGCGCGTTCCGCCGATCGTCCGCCGCGCCGGCTCGCTGTCCACCGGCGTGCCGGCGAACCCCGGGTCCCACAGCGCGCCGGCCGGCTGCGCCGCGGCCGCCGGGTCGGAGTACTGGTACCGGTCGTCCCGAACGACCTCCATCGTGTTCGTCTCGCCCGGGCTGATGCACATCTCGGGCGCGACGCCGCCGCTCCAGATCAGGATCGACAGGATGTTGCCGGTGTTGTCCTTGGCGCTCGCCTGGTCGGCCGACAGGTTGATCGTGGTGTTGGCCCGGTCCAGGTCGCTCGGCCGCGGGTACTCATCCGCACTGTTGCCGGCGAAGACCACCAGCGACTGGACGATGGTCCGAATGTTGTTCGCATCCTTGATCTTCCTGGCCGCGATCCGGGCGCTGCTGAGCGCCGGGAGCAGGATCCCGACCAGCAGCGCGATGATGGCGATGACGACCAGCAACTCGATCAGCGTGAACCCCCGCCGCCCCGCCTTGTCCGCGATTCTCATCAGCGTCCTCATGTGAGGAACTCCGTGCTTCGTGTGCGTGCGGCCGCCCGCGCCCGAAGAGCGCGGAGGGCCCGACAAGGCGTGGTGTCCGTACGCGTCCGCCGCGGGCCGCCCGGGTGATGCCGGGCGGGCGCGGACCGATCGCGCCGTCCGCTGCGGAGCCCCACGCGCCGCACGGAACTGTCGCGCACCGACCGCGCCGGCCCGGGCCTGATCGCCCAAGGCGCCCGCGACGGAGCGCACGGTCACCAACGCCACCGTTTACGGCTCCCTCGCCGGTCGCGGCCGGATCGGCTTCGCTCAGCAATGGGCGCAGTTACCGCGCCCGAGTCTGAAGCGGCCTTTCGCGGGCCTCGGCCCGACGTGAGCCCACCGGGATGTCGGCACACACGCAACCTCGCCGCTGAGAAAAACGGCGGTGACAGAACGTCACCATGAGGTCATGCAAACGGTCGAATTCGCGACGAGCCCTGTTGCATGCACGCCCTCTGCACGTGCAGTCAAACTCCGGAATCGGAAGACGGGTTCCCCACTCGATACCGCGACTCCCCCCGCGCGGTTCCGAGAACGCGGCATGAAAATGCGCGCTTCGCGGAATAAACGCGGAAGCCGAACAAAGGATCGACAGGCGGAAGGCGTGACTCAAGAAAAACGACGCCGGTGCGGGGCCGGCGTCGTGAGGGATCAGGTCAAGCAGCGGGCGATCAGTGGCAGCCGCAGCCGCGTCCGCACCCGCCCGACTCCTCGGAGCGCTGAACGCGGTTGATCGTGCCCTCGGGGGTCTCGATCAGCAGTTCGTCGCACTCGTCGATGAACAGGCCGTGGTCGATCACGCCCGGCATGTGGTTGAGGGCCGCGGCGACTTCCTCGGGATCGTGGCTCTCGGTCAGCGTCACGTCGATGACGAGGCTGGCGTTGTCGGTGAGGAACAGTTGGCCGTCGAGCGTCCGGCGGACGACGCCGTTGAGGCCCATCTTGCGGAGGTTCTTGCGGATGGAGGCCAGGCCGAAGGCCAGCACGGCGACCGGAAGCGTCGCGCGGGTGCCCAGCCGGTCCACGCACTTCTGGTGGCTGACCATGTAGACCCGCCGGTCGGCCGCGGCGGCGACGATGCGCTCGCGCACCATCGCGCCCCCAGCCCCCTTGATCATGCGCAGTTGCGGGTCCACCTCGTCGGCGCCGTCGAACAGGTAGTCCACCCGCTCGATCGTCATGAAATCGACGACGTTCAACCGGAGTTGGCGGGCGAGGGTCTCCGTGACGTGGCTGGTGGGCACGACCTGGATGTCCAGTTTCTCCTCGCGGACCCGCTCGGCGAGGGCGACGATCCCGCGCGAGGCCGTGCGGCCGGTGCCCAGCCCGACGATCCAGCCCGACTTGATCTCGGCGACCGCGGCTTCCGCCAACGCATCGCCGACGTTCTGCTCGCTACTCAAAGCGGATCCCCTGTGCAAGTTCGAAGCGACCGCCGAAGTTGATCGTCACGGTCTGCCGCCGCATGTATGCCTTCCAACTGTCCGAGCCGGACTCTCTGCCGCCCCCAGTATCTTTCTCACCTCCGAAGGCCCCGCCAATCTCGGCCCCGGAAGTCCCCAGATTCACATAGGCCAGCCCGCAGTCGCTCCCGGACCCGGACGGGCTCAGGAACCGCTCGGCGGACCGGACCCCTTCCGTGAAGATCGCGGAGGAGAGGCCCTGATCCACGCTGTTCTGCATCGCGATCGCCTCGTCCAGTTCGCGGTACGTGAAGACGTACAGGATCGGGGCGAAGGTCTCCTCGCGCGCGATGGGCAGGTCGTTGGAGGCAGGGGCGCGGATGATCGTGGGCTGGACGAAGTGCCCCTTGGGCAGGTCGGGGACGCTCGCCCGCTCGCCGCCGACCAGCACGGTCCCCCCCTGCTCCTTCGCGGCCCGCACAGCGTTCAGGAAGCCCTCGACGGCGCGCTCGTTGACCAGCGGGCCGACGAGCGTGCCTTCCTTCAGCGGATCGCCGATCCGCACGGTCTTGTACGCCGCGACGAGTTTCTCCAGGAACGCATCCGCGATCGATTCGTGCAGGATCAGCCGGCGCGTCGTCGTGCAGCGCTGGCCGGCGGTGCCGACGGCGCTGAAGACGACGCCGCGGAGCGCAAGGTCCAAGTCCGCGTCCTTGTGGACGATGACGGCGTTGTTGCCCCCCAGTTCCAGCAGCGTGCGCCCCAGGCGGGCGGCGACGACCTGGCCGACGCGCCGGCCCATGCGGCAGGAGCCCGTCGCGGAGATCAGCGGGAGCCGGCGGTCGGCGATCATGCGCTCGCCGATGACGTCGTCGGTCCCCATGATCATGCGGAAGACGCCGGGGTGCCCCATGGACGTCGCGACGCCGTCGGCGATCCTGTTGCACGCGATCGTCACCAGCGGCGTGAGCAGGCTGGGCTTCCACACGATCACGTCGCCGCAGACCGCCGCGAGCATGGCGTTCCAGGCCCACACGGCGCAGGGGAAGTTGAAGGCCGTGATGACGCCGATGGGCCCCAGCGGGAGCCACTGCTCGTACATGCGGTGGCCGGCGCGCTCGGAGGGGAGCGTCGGCCCGCTGAGTTGGCGCGAGAGGCCGACGGCGAAGTCGGCGATGTCCACCGCCTCCTGCACCTCGCCGATCCCCTCGGCGCGGATCTTGCCCATCTCGAGGGAGACCAGTTCGCCCAGCGCCTCGCGGTGGCGGCGGAACTCGTCGCCGATCGCGCGGACGACCTGGCCGCGGACGGGGGCCGGGACCTCGCGCCATCGTTTGAACGTCTCGACCGCCTCGGCGATCGTCCGCTCGTAGGCGGCGGCGTCATCCAAGCGCACGGCGGCGATCGGGTCACCGGTCGCCGGGTTGGTTGTAACGACCACCCCTTTCGAGGGATCGGCGGGGGTGGAGGGGACGGGAACCAGCCGGGGGTCGTCGGCGACCCCCAGGGCACGCAGCAAATCCGAGGGCATGCCGGAGTCTAGGCACTCGGGCCGTGTGCGTCGGGCGCCGTGGGGCGGGGGTGGATTCCCTAGACTGCTGGCCCCACTGGGGTTACGGGCGCGGGGAGGGATCGCGGCAGGGGCGCTGCATGGACCCGATCGTCATCGCGACCGGCAATCCGCACAAGGTCGATGAACTCCGCGCGATCTTCGCGGAGCAGGGAATCGACGTGGTCGGGCTGATGGATCTGCCGGGGGGCACTGCGCTGCGCGAGCCGGAGGAGACCGGCCGCACGTTCGAGGAGAACGCGGCGATCAAAGCCCGGTCGTACGCGGCGCAGACCGGCCGCATCTGTCTCGCGGACGATTCGGGGCTGGAGGTCGATGCGCTGGGCGGGGCGCCGGGGGTGATCTCGTCGCACTACTGCACGGATGGGCAGGACGAGGGGATGAGCCGCGAGGAGCGAGACCGGCTGAACAACGAACGCGTGCTGCGCGAACTCGAGGGCGTGCCGGAGGAGCAACGGACGGCGAGGTTCGTGTGCGTGATGGCGCTCGCGGGACCGGACGGGAACATCGTCGCCACGTCGCGCGGGACGTTCGAGGGGCGGATCGGCCGCCGCGGCGAGGTGCCGCGCGGCGCACACGGTTTCGGGTACGACCCACTCTTCCTGGTCGCGCCGAGTTATGAGCGGACGAGCGCCGAACTGGCGCCGGCCGAGAAGAACCGGCTGTCGCACCGTGCCGCGGCGGCGCGGGCGATGGCCGCGATCCTCCGCGAGCGGCGCGGCTGAGCCTGCGAACCGGCCACAAACACGCTCCGACCTTGCGGCTTTGCACATCACGACGCGAAGCCCTTGAACCGAGCGACGGACTCGATTACGCTGAAGACCGTCACAGGTGCCCCGTCGGACCGCCGCCGGGGTGAAAAGGGAAGTGTGGTGAAAAGCCACCGCGGACGCGCCGCCGTAACGGGCTGCTGAAGCGGGCTCAACACAGGCCACTGTCGCCCCCCTCTCACGGGTGCAGACGGGAAGGCCGAGCCCGATCCCCCCTCGAACCGAGGAGCGGGAAGCCCGGAGCCGGAAGACCTGCCTGGGACTGGTGTCGTGGCCGCCCTCGCGATTACGGGCGCCGGCACGGTGGTCCGCGTCGCTTCCTGCGGACCCTCGTCCCGGTCAAACCCCGCGAGAGCACCCAAACATTCCGGGAGCCGCCCCGCGCGAATCGGGGTGAACGCGGAGTCTGGTCGATGGTTCTGATATGTGATGCTCGCCGGGGGGCGGGTCGGCGGGGGTGGGTTGCCGCAGTCATCGGTCTTGTCGCGTGCCCGGCGCTGTGCGCAGCGCAGGGGAGCGCGTTCGGCTCGTACGGCCCGCCGTACCGCGTCGTCGCGATGCCGCCCAGCGGGCCCGGATCCATCGGGCTGGTCGGCGATGCGCTGCCCGACGGGAGGCTGCTGGTCGTCACCGGTCTTGAGGTCATGCGCGAGACGGCGCCCGGCTCGGGCTCGTTCGAGGTCGTCGGGGTGCTCGACAGCGCGTCCATGAACGGCACGACCGATCCGGCCTTCCTCCGCGTGTCGCCGGACGGTCAGACGATCGCGATCGGCGGCGGGTCCGGCCGGGCCGTGGCCGTGTTCGCATCATCACTGATCACCTCCTCCGGCGAACCCGTTCCGCTCACGCCCGCCGTGGCCCGGTACTACGGCGTGCCGCACTTCGACGCGGCGTGGGCGGACGGGTCTCGCCTTGCCTTGACGGCCGGGGACTACGGGAGCCCGGCGCGCGTGACGCTGCTGGACGTCACGAGCAACCCCGCCGCGCCGATCAACCGCACGATCGTCGAGAACATCCCCGGCGCCTCGGGCGGGATCGCGTTCGACGCGGCGGGGCGGCTGTACACGGGCAACGGGTACGCCCTGCCGGGCGCGACTTCGACGACCGGGACGATCCGCGCATTCGACCGGTCGCTGACGGTGGACGGCGCCACGCCCGCCGACTTCGAGACGATGGGTGTGCTGATCGGCGACGTGCTCTCGGCCAGCGCCCTGCTGTTCGACCGCGAGGGGAATCTGATCATCGGCGGCGGGGACTTCGACGCGGGGGACATGGGGTACCTGGGTGTGCTGAGCGCCGCGGCGATCGAGGCGGCGCTGAGCGGCGCGGGCGCGGTGGACCCGACGGACCCGTTGCACCTGCTGCGCCTGACGCCGACGAGCGACCCCTTCGCGTTCTACGGCTCGGCGTACAACCCGGTCACGGGCGAACTCTTCGCGCGAGTCACCGACTTCGTCACGGGCGCCAACACGTGGTACGGGACGATCCCCGGCCCGGCGGGCGCGGCGGCGGTGATCATCGGCGTGGGACTGGCCGCGGCGCGGCGGAGGCGGGGCAATGGGTAATCGCACTGTCGAACAGATCCGAGTTCTTGCGCTCGCGGGCGTGCTCGGCGCGGCCGGGGCCGCGCGGGGCCAGTCGGACTTCGCCACGGCGGTGCTCGAGTACCGCCCGGCGCCGGGGCAGTTCGTGCAGAACCCGCTGTACAACGACCCCACGCGGGCCCTGGGGCCGCCGGTTGGCGGTGGAACGGTGACGCAGGACAACACCAAGGTCGTCTCGCTCGGCGGCTTCGGCGGCTCGATCACCCTCGCGTTCGACCACACGGTGATGGACGATCCGCGCAACCCCTTCGGGATGGACGCGATCGTCTTCGGGAACGCCATCTGGGCCGGTGGAGATCCGACGCGGCGCTTCGCCGAGGCGGCGATCATCGAGATCAGCCGCGACGTCAACGGCAACGGCATCCCGGACGATCCGTGGTACGTGATCCCCGGGACGCACATCGGGAAGACCGTGCCGCCGGCGCACCAGGCGACGGTGCAGTTCTGGGATGACGATTTCGACGACCCGACATATCCACCGATGAACCCGCTGTGGCTGCCGGTGGGGCTGGCGGGGCAGTGGTCGACCGAGGCGATCCTGCTTCCGCCGGAGGTGTTCAACGGCCCGGTGGTGGTCAACCCGCTGGGGCCGGACTCGACGCTGGAGGGCGTGTACGGGTACGCCGACGTGTCGCCGACGCTCATACTCGGGGACACCGACGGCGACAACATCGTGGACGACCCATTCGCAACGCCGGAGATGTTCTACACGCGGCCGGACGACCCGTACACCGTGGGGATCACGCCCGGCTCGGGCGGGGGCGACGCGTTCGACATCGCGTGGGCGGTCGTGCCCGAGACGGGCGAGCCCGCGGGCCTGGACGGCTTCGACTTCATCCGGATCACCAACGGCGTGAACCGGGTGAACGGGATCCTCGGCGAGATCTCGCCGGAGATCTCGGGCGTGGCGGACGTGCGCCCGGTGCTGTCGGACTTCAACGCGGACGGGCGGGTGAACAGCGCTGACATCAGCGCGTTCCTCGCCGCGTGGCTGGCGGCGCTGGGAACCGGGTACGACCCGGCGGTGGACTTCAGCGGCGACGGGCAGATCACCAGCGCGGACATCAGCGCGTTCCTCGCCGCGTGGCTGATGGGGCGGTGACGGATGGTTCGAAGTGGGCGGGAAAGGGAGAGCGGCGTGTGGGGCGTGCGGTCGGCCTGGCCGCACGCCTTCACGCTGATCGAACTGCTTGCCGTCGTCGCGATCGCGGCGGTGCTCGCGGGGCTGCTGCTGCCGGCGCTGGCCAAGTCGCGCGAGGCCGCGCGGCGGGGGCTGTGCGCCTCGAACCTGCGGCAACTGGCGATCGCGGCCGAGTGCTACGCCGATGACCACGCCTCGCGCTACCCGCCGGGGGCGGCGGACATCGCCACGAACCTGCGGCGGTGGCACGGGACGCGGGCGTCGGCCTCCGAGGCGTTCGCCGCGAAGGATGGGCCGCTGACGCCGTACCTCAGCGGCGACGGCGACAATGAGGGAGGCGGCGCCAGCGCGGGCGTGCGACGCTGCCCGACCGGGACCGCCATGCGGATCGCCGAGGACGGCGGGCCGGGCGCGTTTGAGCGCTCCGCCGGCGGGTACGGGTACAACAACGCGTTCGTCGGGACGACGCGCCGGCGCGTCGGGTCCGGCCAGTGGACGGTGTGGGCCGTCCTGACGGACCAGGTCGGCTCGCCGCGGCACCTGTTCCAGACGCCGGTGGAGACGATCGTCTTCGCCGACTCGGCGCTGGCGGGTGGGGACCGCGGGCCGATCGAGTACAGTTTCGTGGAGCCGCGTTTCTGGCCCGACATGCCGGACCAGCGGACCGATCCATCGATGCACTTCCGTCACGGCGGGACAAAGGACCGGGGCGGCGCCACGGGGCTGGCGAACATCGCCTGGCTCGACGGGCACGTGACCCCGGCGGCGATGCGCTTCACGTGGGCCAGCGGGCTGTACGCACAGGGCCCGCGGCCGCTGGGGATCGGCTGGCCCGGAGAGGCCGACGACAACTCCCTCTACGATTACCGGTGAACCCCAATCGCCCGAGCGACCCGCGGCGGGAGCAGCCCATGGTCACGCAGTGCGTGTGCATGGGGATGACGCTGGCCGAGGTGCGGGCGCTGGCCGAGCGCGAGGGGCTCGACGCGGAGGGGGCCATGCAGCGCACCGGGTGCGGCGGGCCGGGGGGCGGGTGCGGGCTGTGCGCGCCGTACATCCGCGCTGCGATCGCGCTGGGCGTCGATGCGCTGCCGGTCGCGAGCCCCGCGACGCTGGAGGTCATGGTGCGCGGCGCCCTGGCAAAGAAAAACGGGCCGGACGCTGGTGCGCCCGGCCCGTCTGGGGGGTGAGGGACTTCCGAGACAGCCGGATCAGTTCTCGGTGGAGACCGCGCCGGCCTGCTCGGGGGTCATGGCGGCGCCGTCGCCGCCGGGGATCTCGACACGCGGGACGCCAAGAGCATCGTTGGGGCTGGCGCCCAGGGCCTCGGCCTCGCGAGCGGCCTCCTCGAGCATGAGTTGCTCGTCGTCGGCGCCGCCGGAGGGGAGTTCGACCAGCGGGCGCACCCGGATCGCCTGGTAGGGCTTGAAGCCCGTGCCGGCAGGGATCAGGTGGCCGAGCAGGACGTTCTCCTTGAGGCCGACCAGTTCGTCCACCGCGCCGCGGAGGGCGGCCTCGGTGAGGACCTTCGTGGACTCCTGGAACGAGGCGCCCGAGAGGAACGACTCGCTGGAGAGGGCGGCCTTGGTGATGCCCAGCAGGAGCGTGCGGCCGGTGGCGGGACGGGCCCGCTTGGCCTTGGCCGGCTCCTTGCCCGCGGCCTCGGCCTTGGCGTTGGCCTCGCGGATCTCGGTCTTGGAGACCAGGGCGTCCTTGGGCAGGTCGGTGCCGCCGGGATCGGTGACGCGGACCATCTCGGCGATCTCCGCGTTCTTGCGGCGGAACTCGAACTTGTCGACGACGTCCTGCGGGAGCAGGTCGGTGTCGCCGGGGCTCTCGACGCGGACCTTGCGGAGCATCTGGGCGAGGATGATCTCGATGTGCTTGTCGTTGATCTCGACGCCCTGGGCGCGGTAGACGCTCTGGACCTCGTCCAGCATGTACGTCCACAGCGCCTCCTCGCCCTTGATCCGGAGGATGTCGTGCGGGACCAGCGGGCCCTCGATGAGCGGGTCGCCGGCCTGCACGTAATCGCCGGTGTGGACCAGCAGGTGCCGGTCCTGCGGGACGTGGTGGTCCTTCTCGATCCCCGACTCGCTGATGACGCGGATGGTCATCTTGCCCTTGCGCTTGTCGGAGTGGATCTCGACGCGGCCGGAGATCTCGGCCATGACGGCCGGGTCCTTGGGCTTGCGGGCCTCGAAGATCTCGGTGACGCGCGGGAGACCGCCGACGATGTCCTGCGAGCCCGCGGCGGAGCGGGGCTGGCGGGCGAGCATCTGGCCGGCCTTGATCATCTGGCCGTCCTGGGCCTCGATGCGGGCCTTGGCCGGGAGGAAGTGGAAGTCGAGAATGGTGCCGCTCTCGTCCTCGATGACGATCTGCGGGTGCTTCTCGCCCTTGTGCTCGATGACGACCAGCGCCTTCTTGCCCTGGCCGGCCTCCTCCTCGCGGACGGTCTCGCCGACCTCGATGTCCACGTAGCGGACGCGGCCTTCCTTCTCGGCGAGGATCGGGAGGCGGTGCGGGTCCCACTTGATGAGTTGCTGGCCGCGCTTCACCTCCTCGCCCGGCTTGACCATGATGTAGGCGCCGTACTGGACCTTGTACTTCTCCAGTTCGCGGCCCTTGGAGTCGAGCACGGCGATCTCGCCGTTGCGCTTGAGGGCGACCAGCACGGGGTTCCCTTCGTCGTCGACGCCGGGAACCTCGTTGCAGTCACGCAGTTCGACGCGGCCGGCGTGGGCGGCGCGTTCCTCGGTGTTGAGGATGTCGCGCGAACCGATGCCGCCGGTGTGGAAGGTGCGCATCGTCAACTGCGTACCGGGCTCGCCGATCGACTGGGCGGCGATGATGCCCACGGCCATGCCCGGCTCGACGAGCTTGCCGGTGGACATGTCCATGCCGTAGTCGAGCACCGAGCAGCCGTACTTGCTCTCGCTGGTCAGCGGCGAGCGGACGACCACCGAGTCGATGCCGAGGTCCTCGATCTTCTTGGCGATCTCGGCGGTGATCATCTCGTTCTCGCGAACGATGACCTCGTCCGTGACCGGGTTGACGATCGTGTTGCGGCTGACGCGGCCGATGATCTGCTTGGAGAGCGGGACGTCGATCTTCTCGCCCTTGTAGACGGCACGCTTGAGGATGCCGCGCTTGGAGCCGCAGTCGTACTCGGAGATGATGACCGACTGCGCCACATCGCAGAGTTTGCGGGTGAGGTAGCCCGAGTCGGCGGTCTTGAGAGCCGTGTCGGCCAGACCCTTGCGCGCGCCGTGGGTGGACGAGAAGTACTCGAGGATGTGCAGACCCTCGCGGAAGTTGGCGCGGATGGGGGTCTCGATGATCTCGCCCGAGGGCTTGGCCATGAGGCCGCGCATGCCGGCCAGCTGCATCATCTGGCTGACGTTGCCGCGGGCGCCCGAGTCGGACATCAGGTAGACCGGGTTGAGGTAGAGGCTCGCGTTCTTGTCGTCGATAGGGGCGTAGGAGCCGTCCGGGTTGCGGCGGTCGCTCTTGAGGGTCTCGATCAGTTTCTTGGTGACTTGCTCGCGGCAGTGGCTCCAGATGTCGAGCAACTGGTTGTACCGCTCGCGCTCCGTGATGAGGCCGCGCTCGTAGTTCTTCTCGACGCGGTCGACCTTCTTCTGCGCCTCGTCGATGAGGGCCTGCTTGGCCTCCGGGATGCGCAGGTCGGTGATGCCGAAGGAGAGGCCGGCGAGCGTGGACTGCTTGAAGCCGATCTCCTTCATCCGGTCCAGCAGGTCGATCGTCGCGGGACGGCCGGAGTAGGCGTACACGTCGTCGATGACGCGGGCGCACCCCTTCTTGCCCAGCGGGCAGTTGTAGAAGGGCATGCCCGGCTCGAGGATGTCGGAGAAGAGCAGACGGCCCGCCGTGGTGACGATCTTCTTGTCGGCCGGCATCGGCTTGGGCGGAGAGCCCTGCTCCTCGACGACCTGCGTGAAGCCCTCGAGGCGGACGATGATCGGCTGGTGGATCCCGATCTTGCCGTGCTCGAGCGCCAGCAGGGCCTCGAGGCGGTCCTTGAAGCGAGGGAGCTTCTGGTGCTCGGGGTTGTTCTTGTCGGGCGTGCTGCTCGCGATCGCCGGCTGGGCGACCGTGATGAAGTACACGCCCATGACGATGTCCTGCGACGGCGAGATGATCGGCTTGCCGTTGGCCGGGCCGAAGATGTTGTGCGTGCTCATCATGAGCACGTGGGCCTCGGCCTGGGCCTCGATGGACAGCGGCAGGTGGACGGCCATTTGGTCGCCGTCGAAGTCGGCGTTGAAGCCGCCGCAGACCAGCGGGTGGATGCGAATGGCGTTGCCCTCGACCAGCACGGGCTCGAAGGCCTGGATGCCCATGCGGTGCAGCGTCGGGGCGCGGTTGAGCATCACCGGGTGCTGGTAGATGACCTCCTCGAGGATGTCCCACACCTCGGGGTCGCGGCGCTCGAGCATGCGCTTGGCGGACTTGATCGTGTCGGCCAGGCCGTGCTCCTTGAGTTTGCGGATGATGAACGGCTGGTAGAGTTCCAGCGCGATCTTCTTGGGAAGGCCGCACTGGTGGAGTTTCAGCTCGGGGCCGACGACGATCACCGAGCGGGCCGAGTAGTCGACGCGCTTACCCAGCAGGTTCTCGCGGAAGCGACCCTGCTTGCCCTTGATCATGTCGGTGAGCGACTTGAGCGGGCGGTTGCTCGAGCCGAGCACCGGGCGGCGGCAGCGGTTGTTGTCGAACAGCGCGTCCACCGCCTGCTGGAGCATCCGCTTCTCGTTGCGGATGATGACCTCGGGGGCGTTGAGGTCCATCAGTTTCTTGAGGCGGTTGTTGCGGTTGATGATGCGGCGGTAGAGGTCGTTGAGGTCGCTGGTGGCGAAGTTGCCGCTCTCCAGCAGGACCAGCGGGCGCAGGTCCGGCGGGATGACCGGGATGACGTCCATCACCAGCCACGCCGGGTCGTTCTCGCTGCCGCGGATCTGCTCGACGATCTTGAGCCGCTTGGCGAGGTCCTTGATCTTCTGCTTGGAGCGGGTGTTCTTGAGTTCCTCGCGGATGTCGGCGGCGAGCCGGTCCAGGTCGGTGCGCTCGATCAGTTCGCGGATCGCCTCGGCGCCCATGAGGGCCCGGAAGGCGTTGCCGTACTTCTCCAGCGCCTGGCGATGCTCCTCCTCCGTGAGCATCTGCTTGAACTTCAGTTCGGTGTCGCCGGGGTCCACGACGACGTAGTCCTGGAAGTAGATGATCTTCTCCAGGTCCGCCGTCTTCATGGCCAGCAGGTTGCCCAGGCGGCTGGGCATGGCCTTGAAGAACCAGATGTGGACGATCGGCGCGGCCAGGTTGATGTGGCCCATGCGCTTGCGGCGGACGCGGCTGTGGGTGACCTTGACGCCGCAGCGGTCGCAGATGATGCCCTTGTACTTCGTCCCCTTGTACTTGCCGCAGGCGCACTCGTAGTCGCGCTCGGGGCCGAAGATGCGCTCGCAGAAGAGGCCGTCCTTCTCCGGCCGGTAGGTGCGGTAGTTGATGGTTTCGGGCTTCTTGACTTCCCCGTAGGACCACGACCGGATGTCGTTGGGCGACGCCAGGGAGATCTTGATCGCCCCGTAGTCATTAATCCGGTCGTAGACGCTCTCGCCCATGTGCTTATCCAACGTGCACACCCCTTTGCAGGAACCCGGGGCCGAGGCCCCCGGGGTCTGAATCGCTCATGTCTCCGCCGCGCCCTGCCGGACGCGGCGCACGCGGCTGCCGGCCGCGCCGCGGCCACCCGCCCCCGCGGGCGGTCTTACAGCAGGCTTCCGGTGTCGCCGCGCTTCTTCTCCAGCGTCACGTTCATGCCCAGGCCCTTGAGTTCGTTGCAGAGCACGTCGAACGCGACCGGCATCCCGGCCTCGAGCGTGTTGGTGCCCTTGACCATGGACTCGTAGATCTTGGTCCGGCCCTCGACGTCGTCGCTCTTGACCGTCAGGAGTTCCTGGAGGATGTAGGCCGCGCCGTACGCCTCCAGCGCCCAGACCTCCATCTCGCCGAAGCGCTGACCGCCGGTGCGGGCCTTGCCGCCCAGGGGCTGCTGCGTGATGAGGCTGTAGGGACCGGTGGCGCGGGCGTGGATCTTGTCGTCCACCAGGTGGTGGAGTTTGAGGAGGTACATGAAGCCCACCGTCGTCCGCTGCGTGAACGGCTCGCCGGTGCGGCCGTCGAAGAGCTGGATCTTGCCGCCGCGGGGCATGCGGGCCAGGATCTCGCGCGGGTGGGGCCACGTGCCCGTCCGCTCGTACTCGGCCAGTTTCGCCTCGACGTGCGCGTTGGCCTCCTCGACCGCGGCGTGGACCTCCTCCTCGGTCGCCCCGTCGAAGACGGGGGTGACCGCCTGGAAGCCCAGGACGTGCGCCGCCCAGCCCAGGTGCGTCTCGAGGATCTGACCCACGTTCATGCGGCTAGGCACGCCCAGCGGGTTGAGCAGCACGTCCACCGACGTGCCGTCCTCCATGAACGGCATGTCCTCCTCGGGGACGATGCGGGCGATGACGCCCTTGTTCCCGTGGCGGCCGGCCATCTTGTCGCCCACCGACAGGTGCCGCTTGGTGGCCAGGTAGACCTTGACCATCTCCAGCACGCCGCTGGGCAGTTCGTCGCCCCGCTTCATGTGCCCGATCTTGCGGGCCTTCTCCTTGCGGTTGGCGTCGATGCGGGGCCAGAACTGGCGGTAGGTGGTCTCCGCCTTCTCCTTGGCCTCCTTGGAGCCCTTGATCCACTTGAGGTCGAAGTTCTCGATCTGCTCGAGGATGACCTCGGGCAGGTCGCTGGCGCCGACCTTCTGGCGGGTCGAGGGGTCGATCATCTCGGTGCCGATGATCGCGTTGATGTGCGCGACCATCTGCTTGAACAGCGCGATGGCCTTGCGGTCCATCTCTGCGCCGTAGTCGTCGATCTCCTTCTGCAGCCGCTTCTTCTGCTCGGCCGAGAGGTGCATGCGCCGGCTGAACCGCTTGGCGCCGATGACGATCCCCTCGACGCCCGCCGGCACCTCCAGCGAGTCGTTCTTCACGTCCTCGCCGGCGCGGCCGAAGATCGCGTGGAGCAGTTTCTCCTCGGGCGTCAGTTCGCTCTTGGACTTGGGGCTGACCTTGCCGACCAGGATGTCGCCCGGGCCGACGCGGGCGCCGATGCGGATCACCCCGTTCTCGTCGAGGTTGCGGAGCATCTTCTCCGAGACGTTGGGGATATCGCGGGTGAACTCCTCGCGCCCCAGTTTCGTCTCGCGGACCTCCACGTCGAACGAGTCGATGTGGATGCTCGTGAAGACGTCGTCCTTGACCAGCCGCTCGCTGATGACGATCGCGTCCTCGAAGTTGTACCCGTCGAAGGTGTTGAACGCGACCAGCACGTTCTTGCCGATCGCCAGTTCGCCCCAGCGGGTGCTCGGGCCGTCGGCGATGATCTCGCCCTTCTTGACCTTCTGGCCCGGGTAGACGATCGGGCGCTGGTTCAGGCACGTCCGCTCGTTGAGGCCGGCGAACTTGCGCAGTTCGTACTCATCGGAGTTGTCGATGACGATCCGCTGCGCGTCGACGTAGGTGACGGTCCCGGCGTTCTTGGCCTTGACGACCATGCCGGAGTTCTTGCCGACCTCGACCTCCATGCCGGTCGCCACGATCGGCGGCTCGACGCGGATCAGCGGCACCGCCTGGCGCTGCATGTTCGAGCCCATCAGCGCGCGGTTGGCGTCGTCGTGCTCGAGGAAGGGGATCAGGCTCGCGGAGACGCCCACGATCTGCTTCGGGGCGATGTCCACGTACTCGACCATCGCGCTGTCGACCTCGGTCAACTCGCCGTTGACCCGGGCCATGATCATGCCCGGGCGGAGTTTCCCGTCGGGCTCCAGCGCGTCGGCCGGCGCCAGCACCGCCTTCATCTCCTCGTCGGCCCGCAGTTCGACGATCTTGCCCGTGACCTTCCCGTCCTTCACGACGCGGTAGGGCGTGCGCAGGAAGCCGTACTCGTCGATGCTGGCGTAGATCCCCAGCGACGCGATCAGGCCGATGTTGGTGCCTTCGGGCGTCTCGATCGGGCAGATGCGCCCGTAGTGCGAGATGTGCACGTCGCGGACCTCGAAGCCCGCGCGCTTGCGGTTCAGACCGCCGGGGCCCAGGGCGCTGAGACGCCGCTCGTGCACGAGGCTCGAGAGCGGGTTGGTCTGGTCAACGACCTGCGACAGTTCGCTGCGGCCGAAGAAGAAGTCGATCGCGCTGGAGATGCTCTTGGAGTTCACCAGGTCGGCGATCTTCGCCAACTCGTCCGGGTTCTTGACGCTCATGCGCTCCTGGACGGTGCGCCGCAGCTTCAGGAAGCCCTTGCGCAGTTCCTCCACCGCCAGTTCGTCGAGCGTGCGGAGGCGGCGGTTGCCCAGGTGGTCGATGTCGTCCACCTGCGCGACCGGGCGGCCGGTCTTGGGATCCGGACGCTTGGAGCGCAGGTCCAGGATGTACTGGATCACCCGCAGGAAATCCTCCGCCGTGAGGAACATGCGGTCCTCCGGCGTGTTGAGGTTGAACTTGCGGTTGATGCGGAAGCGGCCCACCTTCCCCAGGCGGTAGCGGTTCTCGTCGTAGAACTTCTCGAAGAACAGCTGCTTGGCCTTGTCCACCTGCGGCGGGTTGCCCGGGCGGAGCTTGGAGTAGATCTTCAGCAGGGCCCGCTCGTAGTCGCTCTGGGCGTCGAACTGGTCCAGCCGCTCCTCGGCCACCGTGTTGAGGATTAGCGTGTCGCTGGGGTTCTGGATGACGCGGATCTTCTTGAGGCTGCTGGCCATGATCTTGGCCGCGGCCTCCTCCCCGATCATGCGGCCAACGTGGACGAGTTCCTCGCCGGTCTCGGTGTCGATGATGCTCGCCGCGGCCCAGTGGTCCGGGCGGACCTGGTCGGCCTTGATCTCGCTGACCTCGTAGAACAGGCCGAGGATCGCGTCCGTCGAGGCGATCGACTCGTCCAGGCAGCGCAGGAACGTCGTCGCCGCCAGTTTCGTGGACTGGTCGATCCGCATCGCCAGCACGTCCTTCTTGGTCACCTCCAGTTCGATCCACGAGCCGCGCTCGGGGATGATGCGGCTGGAGTGCAGCGGACGGTCGGCCTCGGCCGAGACGATGGAGAAGTCCACGCCCGGCGAGCGGTGCAACTGGTTCACGATGACGCGCTCGGCGCCGTTCACGATGAACTCGCCGCCGCCCATCATGATCGGGAACTCGCCGAGGTAGATCTCCTCCTCGGCCACGTCCGGGTGGCCCTGGCGGACCAGGCGAACCGCGATACGGAAGGGCATCCCGTATGTCAGGCGCAGCTCGCGGCACTCGTCCGGCGTGTACCGCGGCTCCTCCAGGACGTAGTACTGGTACTCCAGCTGCATCGTCCCGTCGTAACTCTCGATCGGGAAGACCTCGCGCAGCAGCGACTCCAGGCCCAGCGTGGGGTCGCGTTCCTCCGGGCTCTTGTTGAGCTGAAGGAACCGCTCGTAGGCCTCAGCCTGCACCTTGGTGAGGTCAAAAACGGGGACGGCGTCGCCGCGCTTGGCGAAGCTGCGCACTCTCGTCGCTGCCATCGAATCCCTCATGATGGTTGGAACAACCGCACCAGCCGCTCATGGCCGCTGGGGTTGAGATGTGATTTTTGACCGTGGTCCACCCGTGTCGTGCCGCGTCGAACCCGTCAGTGTACTCCCGGTCGCCCCCCGGGGCAACTCTCGCCCCCCGACCTTCGCCGTACCTTGAGTTTTTGTCACCCGATCAAAACCCGACCAATAAGATGCCGCGCCCCGCGCGGCCGGACGACCTCAAAAAGGAAGAAGCCCCCGCTTGGGAGGGCTCCCTTCGAAGACCAACCGTCGGCCGCGCCGGGCCAAGCCAGCGCGGCAGGACGGATTACTTCAGCTCGACCTGGCCGCCGGCTTCCTCGATCTGCTTCTTGAGCTTCTCGGCGTCCTCCTTGCTGATGCCCTCCTTGACGGGCTTCGGAGCGCCCTCGACCAGGCCCTTGGCCTCGGCCAGGCCCAGGCCGGTCGCCTCGCGGACGACCTTGATGACGCCGATCTTCTTCGCGGCGTCGAAGCCCTTGAGGATGACGTCGAAGGTCGTCTTCTCCTCGGCCGGGGCCGCGGCAGCGCCGCCGGCGCCCGGGGCCGCCATCACGACCGCGCCGCCCGCCGCGGCCTCGATGCCGTAGGTCTCCTTCATGTACTTGCCGAGTTCGACCGCGTCCTTGAGGGACAGCCCGGCCAGCATGTCGCCGAGTTCCTGAATCGTCGCCATGGGAATCAACCTCTTTCTGCACGCGGGCCCGATCCGCCGGATGGGTCCGCCGATCTCCGCGAAGAGGGGGACGACCTGTTCGTCCCTTTAACCCCGTGCAGGGCCAGTCCGCGGCGGATGTCTGTGTTCCCCTTACCCCGCCTTCGCGATCGTCTCGCCCTTCTCGAGCTTTTCCTCGATGGCCTTGATGATGCCGGCGATCGTCGCGCCCGGGCCGGTGATCTGGGCCATGAGTTTGCGGCCGGGGCTGACGATGAGGGTGACGGTCTGGGCGAGCGCCTCTTCCCGGGTCGGGAACTTGCTCAACTCCGTGACGCCCTCCTTGCCCTCGTAGAGGGTGCCGTCGAGGACGGCGCCCTTGAGTTCGATCGCCGGGATCGTCTCGATGATCTTGATCAGTTCGCGGGCGACCTCGACCACCGAGTTGCCGCCGTAGGCCAGGGCGCTGGCGCCCTTGAGCAGCGGGGCCAGGGGCTCGAGGCTCGTGCCCTCGATGCTCTTGCGGGCCAGGCTGTTGCGGACGACGGTGATCTGAATGTTCTTCTTGCGCAGTTCGTTGCGCACCTTCGTGGTGTCGACCGCGCTGACGCCGCGGATGCTGATGAGCATCGCGTCGCTGGCGTCGCCGAACCGGGACTTGTAGTCCCGCATGATCAACTGCTTGACGGTCTTGGACATCTCAGAGCTCCAAGAGCAAATGGCCAGAGGGCAGAATCAGGGACTGCTGCGGCCGTGCCCGCGGATCTTTCCTTTGGCCATCTGGCCCGTTGCCATCTGGCCCCTTCGCTCAGTCGGCGGCCGCCGAGGCGACCTTCACCTGAACGCCCGGCGTCATGGCGCCGGCGACCACCACCTTCTTGATGTACACACCCTTGGTGCTCGACGGGCGGACCCGCTCGATCGTCCGGATGAAGTGCTCGAGGTTCTCGACCAGGTCGCTGTCCTTGAAGGACATCTTCCCGATCACGGCGTGGATGTTGCCGCCCTTGTCGTTGCGGTACTCCACCTTGCCGGCGGTGTACTCGCGCACGGCCTCCGGGACGTTGTTGGTCACCGTGCCGGCCTTGGGCGAAGGCATCAGGCCCTTGGGGCCCAGCACCTTACCGAGCCTCGACACGACGCGCATCATGTCCGGCGAGGCGATGGCGACGTCGAAGTCCATCCAGCCGCCCTCGATCTTGGCGACCAGTTCCTCGCCGCCGGCCTCGACGGCCCCCGCCGCCTTGGCCTCCTTCGCCACGTCTTCGCGGCAGAAGGCGATGACCTTCTTGGTGACGCCGATGCCCTTGGGCAGCGCCACCGCGCCGCGCAGCGACTGGTCGGCCTTGGTCGGGTCGATGCCCAGGTGGAACACGATGTTGACCGTCTGGTCGAACTTCGGGCCCTTGAACTTCTTGAGCGCCGCGATCGCGTCCGCCGGCGGCAGCGGCTCGGCGGGAACCAGAGCGGCGTTGGCGCGTGCCCGCTTGGAGAGTTTCTTCGCCATCGTCTTCAGCCCTCCACCGTCACGCCCATCGAGCGCGCCGTGCCCTCGATGATCCGCATCGCCGCCTCGATCGAGCCGGCGTTCAGGTCCGCCAGTTTCTCCTGGGCGATCGCGCGCACCTGCTCACGGGTGATCTTGCCGACCTTGTTCTTGTTCGGGACCCCGGAGCCGCTCTCGATCTTCGCGGCCTCCTTGATGAGCACCGCGGCGGGCGAACTCTTGATCTCGAACGTGAACGAGCGGTCGTTGTAGACCGTGATCACGCAGCCGACGACCTTGCCGTTGAGCTTGGCCGTCGCCGCGTTGAACTGCTGGATGAACTGGCCGGGGTTGACGCCGTTACCGCCCAGCGCCGGACCGAGCGGCGGCGCCGGGGTGGCCTTGCCACCCGGGGCCATGATCTTGAAGCGGTTGACAACTTCTTTCTTGGCCATCGTGCTCCACCTCCTACCTGCCCGTGCTTGCCGCAGGCCGCGAGACCTGCGGGACGCTCCCAACCGGCCAAGGGGGGGAGGGGCGAGGTAGTGAAAACGGTTCTGCGATGTGACCCGCGGGGGGTCCGCGGGGAGAAGCCAAGGTTAGACCCCCGGCCGAGCCGCGACAAGCGATCAGTTTGGGCTCCGCGAGGCGGGCGAGCGTACCGGACGTGCTCATGAGCGTCCGCGGGCTTGACACCCGGCTGGCCAAGCCTACTCTCCAAGCCCAAGCAATTGCGACTCAGTCGCAATTGGTGAGCACAATGAGCCAACCCGCTGCCGTCGCCGACCCCGTCACCCCTTCCGTCCCCCGAACCAGACGCCGCTGGGCCCAGCGCCTCGGCGCCGCGGCCTTCCTCTTCTTCCTCATTAAGGGTCTGGCGTGGCTCGCCGTGCCGCCGCTGCTGATCGTCGCCGCCCGCTTCATGGGCGAGTGAGCCTGTCCCCCCTCCCCCACTGGGCCTGCTGCCATGACCGCAACACTCGAGTCCTTCGCCGCCATCCTCAAGGACCAGACCAGCGACCTGCACACCCGCGCCGAGCGGCACGAGATCCAGCGGGCGCTGGTCACCGGCCGCATCGGCCGCGATGGGTACCGCGCGTACCTCGGCCAGATGCTGCACATCCACGCCGCACTCGAGCGTGCCCTCCGCGCCGCCGCCGCGGCGGGCGGACCGCTGGCATCGCTCGTGCGCGACTACCACTTCCGCGAAGAGCAGATCCGCGCTGACCTGGCCTTCCTGGGCGAGGGCGAGGTGGAGGCCCTGCCGGCCACCGCCGCGTTCGCGTCGTGGATCGGGGACAAGGCCTGCCCCGCGTCGCTGATCGGGGTGCTGTACGTACTCGAAGGGAGCACCAACGGTGGGCGCTACATCGCCAGGGCCCTGCGCAAGTCGCTCGCGCTGGAGTCCGGCGGGACCGCCTTCCTCGACCCGCACGGCGAGGCTCAGGCGGAGCGCTGGACGCGCTTCAAGACCGACCTAGACTCGCTTGGACTGAGCGAGCAGGAGCGCGCCGCCGCGCTGGCCGCCGCTCAGCGAACGTTCGAGGCGATCATCGCCGTCAACGACGATCTGGGCGCCGCCGCGCCCGCTCTCGCCGGCTGACCGCCTCGCCGCACCGCCCACACTCCCCCGCCAGACAACCCGACCATGCGAGCCGTGTGTTGCCGGCACGCTCATCCTGCCGCCTTGTTCGAAACCGCACATTATTGAGGAGGCCAGCCATGACCCGCACGCCCGCCGTTTCGCTCGCTCTTCTCGCCGCCGCCGGCCTGGCCGCTCCTGCCGCGGCCGACTTCGTGCCGCCGGACGCCTTCGGCTGGCAGCGCGGCGCCGCCGACACGACCTACTTCATGTGGGAGGTGTTTACCAGTCCGGCCGGCCCCAACCCGCCGGCGCCGGGCGGCTTCCCCTCGCCGCTGCCCGATGGTTGGATCACGCCGGACGTGTCTGACGCGGCGGTCGGCTCGTTCATCACCGGCAGCGGGAACATCTACAACATCGATGCGCCGCTGATCATCACCGCCCGCACGCCCGGCTACAACCTCGGCGACGGCTACACAACACGGCTCATCGTGCAGGTCCGCACCCAGGGGCACGAGATCGACCCGGCGACCGTCGCGGTCAACGGCGTCGCCCCGCGGCAGACGCAGGAGTTGTACCGCGAGGAACTGGGCGGCTTCGGCGGCGCGATCGTTGAGATGCTGTATCTCTTCGAACTCCCCGGGAGCGAGGCCGTCTACACGCTGCGCTTCGACGCCGCCGAGGGGTCCATGAGCCTGGACCGTCTCTCCATCGACACGCTCACCATCGCCGGCGGCGCCTCCTGCCCCACCGACTGGAACCAGGATCAGCAGGTGAACTCTTCCGACATCTCCGCCTTCCTCACCTCCTGGCTCGACAGCCTGAACAACCAGACCCTCACCGCCGACTTCGACGGCAACGGGACCGTCAACTCCTCCGACATCAGCGCTTTCCTGACCGCCTGGCTCCAGGGCGTGACCGAAGGCTGCTGAGCACGACGGCGGGCCCCCGGGGAAGGAGGGGCAAGGAGGCGACGCGTGCGGCGCGGCTTCACGCTGATCGAGGTCCTCGTGGTCATCGCGGTGGTCGGCCTCCTCGCCGGCCTGCTGCTGCCGACGCTCTCCCGCGCGCGCCGGCACGCCGAAGGACTGCGCGCGATCACCAGCACGCGGAACCTGCATCAGGCCTACGTCCTCTACGCGCAGGACCACCAGGACCAACTCCTGCCCGGCTACCTGCCGACACTCGGCCCCGACGGCCCGCCGCGGGTGATGGATGAACTGGGCAACACGTGGGACGGTCCGGTCGCCCAGAGATGGGTGTTCCGACTCGCCCCGTGGTTCGATCACGCCTGGGCGGGCACGACGCTCCTGATCTCCCAGCGCGAGTCGGTCGAACTGCGCCAGAGCATGGTGGACCGCTTCGGCCCCTTCGGCTGGGCCTACTACATGAGCGTCTACCCCGCCCACGGGCTCAACACCGTCTACCTCGGCGGCGACGCCGATCATCCCACGGTGCTCTCGAACCGCCACTACGTCTGGCGTCTCGATCAGCCGCTGCGTCCCGACTACCTCATCACCTTCACCAGCGCCCGCGGCCCCTGGGAATCGCAGGGCCGGATCGTCGAGGGCTTCCACCGCGTGCTCCCGCCGCTTCGGGAGGCATACCACGAGGACGACCCGCCCGACCAGTACGGCTACATCCACCCGCGCTACGCCGGCAACGCCGCGACGGTGCTCTTCGATGGTCACGCCGAGCCGCTCAAGGCCACCGAGTTCACGGACCGCCGCCGGTGGGCCGACCCAGCGGCCCGAGCCGACGATCCGGACTGGTCGCCCTAAGCACGCCCGCTCGCGCCCGCCGCCTCAACTGCTCCCGAGAGCCTGGCGCATCGGCGCGCCGATGCGCTCGTCGAGCCCCAACGCCGTGGCCCGATCGAGCATCCGCTTCGCCGCGTCCAACCGCCCCTCGGCCTGCATCAGCGTCGCGACCAGCAGCCACGACGACGATGTGTTCACGCGGTTGGCGAACGTGACGGCGCGGTTGAGCGCCCGCCGCAGGGCCTGCGGGTCCGAGTAAACCAAGGGCGCGGCGAGCGGCCGCGAGGCGAGCGTCGGATCCTTGTCGTACGCCATCGCCATCACCGCGACGGCCTGCGCCGGCTCGCCCGCCTCCAGCATCGCCACGGCGAGTTGGCGCACCGCCTCGGCGTCGTCGGGGTTGGTCCGCACGTGCTCGCGCAGGATCGTGACCGCGGCGTCCGGCTGGTTCGACAGCAGAGCCCGTTGGGCCCGTTCCGTCGCGGTCAGTTCGCGCGGCGGCGCGACCGGCGCGGGGACGTACTGCGGCCCCGTCGGGCTCATCGAAGCGTCGATGTACCCCTCGTCGGTGACGAAGACCGGCTGCGTCAGCGAATAGTCCCGGTACCTGTACCCGGCAGGAATCGAACTCACGTACGTCGTGCCGGGGAAATACGCCGACTGCGGGAACCAGTACCGCCGGTACGGCCCGCGCTTCTGCCAATACCCCGCGGGCGCGAAGACCGGGTCGTCGCTGATCCACACGTTCCCGCCGCCCAAGTCCACGAAGAATCGGAAATCGTCGTCGTCATTGTCGAAGGCCAGGAAGCGGCCACGCCGGTCCGGTGGCGGCGAGGGAACGAAGACGCGCCGGTCCTGCGGCAGCCCCGTAATCGGAAACGCCGCGTCGTTTCCCCCCATCCTGCCGGTGCGCACGGCCATCGGCACGCCGCGGTTCAGCAGCGTGCCGCCGCGGTCCACGATGATCACACCGCCCGGCCGGTTGGGCTGCGAGCGGGGGGCGCGGATGCCGCGTAGCGCTCGCGGCCCGCGCTGCTGCCCCGCCGCGCCGCGCTGCACGGCCGGGAAGCGCCGCGGCTGCGCCGACTCCCCGCGGTGCACCGGGCGCACCTGGCGCGGCTGGGCCGCCGCCCCGCGCTGCGACCGCGGGATCGGCTGCGTCTGTTGCTGCTGCTGGGAAAGCGCCGGGCTCGCGGCGATCAAGCCCGCGGCCAAAGCCGCGAGCAGTCGGCCGGGCGTGACGATCGGGTGAGCGGCCATCATCCACCTCCGCTCAGGCTGTGGGCTGTCGTTCAACGCTAGCGCCAACGGCTCCGGACCCGCCCCTGTTCCCTAAGCCTTCCTCACGAGCCCATTCCTCGCGAGCCCAGGGCCAGCCGCATCTCGGCCTCGACGTCGTCAGGAAGCCCGCACTCCGCGGCACGGTCAAGCATGCGCTCGGCGAGCGCTGTGCGCCCCTCGGCGTGCATGAGCACCGCCGCGGCAAGCCACGCCCGGTGGTCCCCCGACCGGTGGCCCACCGCCACGACATTGGCGACCGCCCGGCGCAGCGCCGAGCGATGATCCCGCAGCGCCTCGGCTTCCAGCGGGCGCGACGCGAGGTTCGGGTCGGTCTCGTACGCGATCCCCAGCGCCTCGATCCCCTGAGCCGTCTGGCCCGACAGCAGCAGGGCGAAGCCCCGCAGCCGCCGCACTTCCATATCCTCGGGCGCCTTCTTGAGGTACGCGCCGAAGTGCTCCGCCGCGGCCTCGAACTCACCCTCTCCCCACGCCGCGGCCGCGGCCTCGAGATCCGTCAACTCCACAGGCTCGGGCGGGGGTTGCGGGCTCAGGCGGTGGATAAACGGATCGAAGTTTGGGACCGTTCTATCGAAGACCTCGCGCGAGCCGTCGGACTCATCATGCTCCTCGCGCAGCCAATGCGCCCGGATGGCCGCATCCTGGTTCGTTGTCCGCTCCTCAAGCGTGATGGCCACCGTCAGGATGCCGCGAATCTGGCTCGTGATCTTCTCCACCACCGTGGGATCGCTGCTGCGGACGTAGATGCGCTCATTGGGACCGACTTCGATCTCGGTGTACCCCTGCTCCCGGAGCCTCTGGACCAACCCGCCCGCATTCTCTTGCTGGGCCATCTCGCGACGGACCGCCTCCGCCAGCGCCGGGTTCGCCGACAGCCGCTGCTCAAGTTCGCGCAGCAGCCGCGCTCTCGCGGCCGACATCTCCGGATCCCCGTCGCCGCCACCGGATGACCCACGGATCCGTGTCCCGATCTCGACGTTCTCGATGCCATGTCGCCGCATCGCCTCTTCCAGGGCCGCTCGCGACAGCGCGTTACTTTCGCCGTTGATCCGATCCACCAGCCGCGCCGCGACCAGCCGCTCGACCGGCCCCGGCTGCCCGCTCGCGGGCGCGGCCGGCCTGCGAGCCGTCTCCGGCGCCGGCGGAAGCAGGTTGTCCGGCACCTCGTTGCGAGGCAGGCCGCTCACCGGACGCGACAGTTTGGCCCTTGTCCCGGCGACATTCGGCCTTGTGCGCGGCAGCAGTTGGCGGTGCTTCGCGAACGGGACCTTCGCCCCCCCGAGCCGCTTGATCTTCGTGGCCCCCTGGGCGCGCGAGCCGCCGATGCTCATGCGGCGCGGGCCCTGCGACTTGACCGTGCTCGTGGGCGCCTCGGTTCTCTGCCTGTCGTCGTCCTTCGAGCCCGTCTGCGCCACGGCCTCGGCCGCGGGAAGACCCAGAAGGACCAACATCGCCGCGGCCAGCGCGGTGCGGGTGGCTCGCGGCGTGCGACCGTTGCGGCTCGTCGACATGGGGAACTCCGCGTCCGTGGGCGCCGAAGGCGTCGGCGAGAGGTGTCCGTCGTTCCCGGCTTCCTCTCAGTTTGACTCCCAACCCGCGAAGATGTTCCTTTGTTCCCGGGTCGTTCGGTGGGAGTACGACCCCGAATCCTGCCGATCCCACCCCGGACCCGTACCATGTTGGGCTGTGAGTGCCCCCAGCCCATCCCCCCACTCGCCACCGTCGGCCGCCTTCCCGCGGTCCCGCCGTCGCCGTTTCGCGGCCGTCCTGGCCGCGTGCGCTGCCGCAGTGGGCGGATGCTCCGTGCTCCCCGGCCAGGGGGAATCAACCCTTCAGGTCCGCGCCGCGCACGAAGACGTCGCCCTGGCCTCGACGCTGACCACGGCTGTCTTCCAGAGCACCGACAACAACACCGCGGACATCTACCTCACCGACCTCCCCATCGAGGCCTTCACCACCCCCGGCGACCTGCGCCAGTACGCCGGGAGCATCGTGCACATCCACCTCTTCTTCGTCTCGCGCTGGGGCCGCACGCCCGTGGATGCCGCGGCGTGCAACTTCGCGATGCGCCACGCGGTGGTCACCGGCGGCGAGGCCGCGGGCGTCTACGCTGGCGGCGGCTTCCTCTTCAGCGACGAGCCGCGCGGCTCGCGCTTCACCGGCAGCGTGCGCGATGCGACGGTGCGCCTCCTTCGCGCCGACCCGGCCTTCGCCGACCGGCTGAGTGAGAGCGGCGCCGCGCTGGTCTCAGGCACGATCTCGGCGCGACGGGACGAGGCCCTGGCCCGCGCCATCGCCGGGAAGTTCGAGCGGCTCGTCGCCACGCTCCCGGTCATCAGCGACCCAGCCGGCGGCGAGGGGGCGGAGTAGCCTCAGGGGTGCGCCCGCTCCCACGAGCCAAGCAGGTTCTCCGCCGCGCCCGCGTAGAGCGTGGCGAGCAGGTCCGGCGGCAGAGCAGCGCCGCGCAGCCGCGGCGCGGACATGGGCGTGTGGTTGGCGGGATCGACCATCATCAGGTCCGGGTCGGCGATCGGCGATGGGCCGTCGTACGCGGTCTCCAGCAGCGTGCGCAGCGCCCAGTAGCGGCTGGCGTACAACTCGAACGCGGCGTCGGGGCTGTCGGCCAGATCGGCCATCGGGCTGGTCGTCGCCTTCGCGGGCTTGAGGTGGTCCTCGATCGCCACGATGTCCGAGCCGAAGAGCAGCCGCCCGCGCCAGCGCGTGAAGAACTCCAGCAGCGCCTCGCGAGGATGGCGGCTGAGTTCCCGCACCATCCATTTGGTCGCCGACGTGTCGAGATAGAGATTCGGGTGGCGCGACAGCAGGCCGTCGAGGAACGCCAGGTCTTCCGGCCAGCCGCCGAAGTGGGCGGCGATCCACGGCGCCGTGAACCGATCGAGCATCCGCTCCAGCCCCTCGTACTGCGACCGCTTCGTGCCGTACTTGGACGGGTCGGCATACCGGGTCGCGAACCACGTATCCGGGTCCGCGACGTGGACCATGTACATCATTCCCAGACGCTCGCCCAGTTCGCACGCCTTTACGCGCCACGGGCTGTCGATCTCCCACAGGTCCGTGGCCCCGTCGGGGATCAACTCACGCAGGCGCGGCGCCGCCCAGATCTTCAGAATCCGCGCCCCGAAGTCGCGATGGAACCGCTCGATCGTCTCCAGGAACCCGGCTCGGTGCGCCCGCGAACGGTCAGGATCGGACCACGTCGGCACCGCGATGAAACGGACGGTGTCGGCCATCGCGTCGCGCACCGCCGCGGCGTGCTCGATCGGCGTCATCGAGTACGTCAACCGGACGCCGTAAAGACGCCGCACCTCGTCGTAGACGCGCGAGGCCTGCACGCCCTGGATGTGCGTATGCACATCGATGATCGGCGTCGGCGGCGGCCCGAGGCGAGCCGCCTCGGTGCGATAGTCCAGGCCGAGCGTGTTGGCCGTCCAGATTCTCGGAGTGGGGGCAAGGGACGCGGGAGGAACGGGGGCGGGCGATTGCTGCATTGCCGCGCATGATACGCCAGCCGACACACGCCCCCGACCCTCCGCCGCTCCCCGGCCGCGCCGGCGCCGGGGGAGCACGGGCGCGCATCGCGCTGGCGCACGACTGGCTCGTCGGATACCGCGGCGGAGAGGCCGTGCTCGACCGCATCGCACGCGTCGCCGCGCGTCTCGGCGAGACCCACGTCCTCTACACCATGTTCGACGACGGCCGGCCACTGACACCGGCGATCGATGCGCTCGCGCACGAGACGCCGTGGATCGCGCGCCTGCCGGGGGCGTCCGGGCCGCTGCGCCGCTGGATGCTGCCGCTGTACCCGAGCATGGTCGCTTCACTGTCGCGCCTGCTGGCGCGCGAGCACAAGCGCCGCCCCTTCGACCTGATCATCTCGACCAGTTCCGCGGCCATCAAAGGCCTTCTGCCCCCGCTGAGCACCGGCGGCAAGCCGGTGCCGCACCTTTGCTACTGCCACAGCCCGGCGCGGTACCTGTGGTCGCAGAGTGATGAGTACGCGCGTGGTCGCCACGGCGGCCTGCGCGCCATGGGCCTGAGTCTCTTCGGCGACCGCCTCCGCCGGTGGGACCGCGCCACGGCCGACGAGCGCCACATCACGCGCATCCTCGCCAACTCGACGCACACCGCGGCGGAGGTCGAACGCTGCTGGCGGCGCCAGGCCGATGTCGTTTTCCCGCCGGTACGCACGGAGTTCTTCACGCCCCCGCCGGGTCCGGGCCACACGCGCGAGCCGTTCTGGCTGCTCGCGGGAGCACTGGAGCCGTACAAGCGCGCGGACCTCGCGATCGACGCCGCGCGCCTCGCCGGACGCCGGCTCGTGGTCGTCGGGACCGGCTCGCAGGAGAGCCGTCTCCGCGCCGCCGGCCGGCGCAGAGCCGGACAGGGCGGCGGCGACCACGTCACGTTCATGGGCCGCGTCCCCGACCAGGAACTCCGCCGCCTCTACCGCACCGCGGAACTGCTGATCTTCCCGCAGGTCGAGGACTTCGGCATCATCGCCGTCGAGGCGCAGGCGTGCGGCCTCCCCGTCGTCGCGCGGCGCGCGGGCGGGGCGCTCGACACCGTTATCGACGGCATCACCGGGGCACTCTTCGACGAGCCGACGCCCGAGGCCATCGCCGCCGCCGCGGCACGCGCGCCGCGCGGCCCCACGGTCGCCGCCGCGTGCCGGCGCAACGCCGAGCGCTTCAGCGAAGCCGGCTTCGACGCGGCGATCCTCGCCCACGCGACCGCACTGCTCAATCGCGGCCCGGCCTGAGCCTCAGGTCCTCAGCCCGGCTCACCCGGCCGCTCGTCCTTGTACGGCGCCTCGCGCGTCTCCGACAGCAGGCGCATCCCGTCCTCCTGCGAGCGCCGCTCCAGCACGGGCTTGGACCCGAACGCCTCGGTACGGATCTCCAGGAACTCGGGCGTGTCGGCCAGAAGGTTCACCATCGCCGTCGCCTCCGAGTCACCCTCGACACGCACGAGGTGCTCGCCCGGGCCGGCGCCCCACGCGATGTACTCGCCCGCGCCGATTTCACCCGCGGGCTCCTGATCCACGAACACCCGCAGACGCCCGCCCGCGAACGGCCCGCCGCCCGCCGTGCGGAAGATGTAGATCACGCCCGTCCCCTCCGGCGCAACCGCGGGACGGAACGGCTCCCCCGAAGAGACGCACCCGCCGAGCGCCGCCGCGGCGACGATCGCGGCCAGCGCGGCCGCGCAGCGCCAGACGCTACGAGACCGGGTGATTCGGAAAGAGAAGTAAACGGGGCACGATGCGGTCATGCGTCGCCTCCTTGCCAGCGTGGGCGGCGACCGGTCCATCCGCCGCGCATCGCCCTTGGGTTCAAGCCTGGTCGCCGCGATGGTTCACCACCGCGTGCAGCACGCGGCCGACATACAACTCGTGGTCGGCCTCCTCCAGATCGAAATGACGGACCACCTCGCAGTCCAGCGCCGCCGCCGCGCGGGCCAGCACAGGCGAGCCCGTCGCCAGCACGCACACCTCCAGCGCATCGAACGGGTCATCGCGCAGCGCATCCTCACGCTCGAACGTGCGCCGTGCGAGCCGATCCCCGAGATCCACCAGGTTCAGCGCAAAGCACCGGCTGTCCCGAATGAGCGGCTCCACGCCGTGCCCCTTGCGCACCGAAACGCACACCAGCGGCGGCTCGGTCGCGCAGCGCATCGCCCAGCGGACGACGGCCGCGGCCCTCGCTCGTTCGTACGAGGCCGACATGATGCACAGCGATGATGGAAGCATCGCCAACGCGTCGTCGACGCGGCTGTGCACGACCGGCGGTGTCGTAGGAGGATCGGGTCGTCGGGCCATGACTCCACCCGAACGTTGAGTGTACTGCGCACTTGGGGCAGGTGCCGTCAGGGTAATGTTGGACCAAACCGACACTGAATCATGTGGTTCGTTTGTGGACAACGAGCGCAGGAGTGAAAAAGTGCTTCGAAGTGTTGCAGTGTGGGGCAAAGTGGGTGATAATCCCACGCATGGCCACGGAAGGTCCGACGGAGTCCACACCGCGTGCTCTTTACCGGGCTTTCCAACCACTCGATCGACGCCAAGTTCCGGCTCGCGGTGCCCGCAAAGTACCGCAACCAGTGGGACGCGGCGCGAGATGGGGCCGCCTGGTACTGCCTCCCCTGGCCCACCGGCCACCTGAGGCTTTACACGGAGAACCGCTTCCGTGCCCTGGCCGAGCAGCGGGAGCAGACCCTGACCCCCGGCTCGGACGAGGCCGAACTCGAAAAGGTGATCTTCGGGTTCGCCGAGCGGGTCGAGCCCGACGCCGCGGGAAGGATCGCGATCCCGCGGCACCACCTCGAGATGACCGGCCTGGGGACCGAGGTGGTTGTGGTCGGCGCGGGCGTGCGCCTCGAAGTGCACGACCGGGCCAAGTGGGAGCAGCAGAAGGACGACCTGTTCAAGCGCCTGCCCGACCTGATCGCCGCGGTGCAAGCGCGAGGCAAGGCCTGAGCGAGCAGTAAGAGGAGGAGAGCGGGACGGATTTCGTGGGACGAGGAGGCCCCGCTGCAGGAGACAGCCTGGCCGGTCGGAGACGGGCGGACTGGGCGTTGACAAGTCAGAAGCCTGCGAAAGCAGACTCCCCCCGCGGGGGTCGTCGCGGGAGCGACCGGACGGACCTGCACGGAAGCAGGACGCCCCTCGCCCCACGCGACGGCCCGGCGTCCGCGGGACGAGCCCGGGCCGCGAGGACGGCACGAACGGAATCGGGCTCCGACGGGGCATCTCCCAGCCGGTTGCAGGGACGCGCCGGTTCAGGTGCCCACCCCACGTCGGGGCCAGGCCTCGCCCAGCCCACACGGCCGCCCGGTCCACCCGCCAGGGACCGCGCGGTCTTCGGCCCACCCGGCCCACAGACCATTTCCGGCGGCGGGGCTCCCCACCACCACCACCCACCCCGTTGCCACGCGCCGCCCTGTGCGCCCAGCGCAGAGGGCGGCGCTGTCTTGGGGCGTCTCCGACCATCGCGCACAACATGTGACAGCAGGCGGGCCATCGCGGCCAGCGCCGTCAGTCCAGCCGCTCCGGCGCAGGCGGCCGCCACCGGCCGGACGTCACCTCCTCGCGGGGCGAGTGCAGCCGCATCGTGAACTCGCCCGGTGGGATCCACCGCATGCCGGGCGGGCGGCCGCGCCCAGCAGGACCGCCCCGGCAACGACGGCGACGCACACCATGCGGCAACTCCCCGGTTCGGAGAGTGTCACACGCCGCGGGCGAGCGCCCGCGCCGGGCGCCGCCCCCGTTCCGGTGCTCACCCCAGCCGCGCCCCACCCGCGGCTCAGTCCTCATCCGCGTGCGGCTTGTACGCCGCCACGATCTCCGCCTGCAGGTGCGGCGGGGCCTGCTCGTCGTGGCTGTAGTCCATCGTGTACGAGCCCTGCCCGCCCGTCAGGCTCTTGAGTTCGTTCGAGAGGTTCTGCAACTCACCCAGCGGCGCCTGCGCCTTGATGATGCACGTGTCGCCCACCACGCTGGAGTCCGACACGCGCCCGCGCTTGCCCGACATCATCCCCGCCAGGTCCCCCATGTACTTCGCGGGCGCCGTGATCTCCACCGTCACGTACGGCTCCAGCAGCGCCGGCTTCGCCTTGTGCACCGCGTCGATGAACGCCTTCTTCGCCGCGGTGATGAACGCGATCTCCTTCGAGTCCACGTCGTGGTACTTGCCGTCGTACAGCGCCACGCGGATCCCCGTCATCGGGTACCCCGCGATCGCGCCGTCGGCCATCACCATCCGCACCCCCTTCTCCACCGCCGGCCAGAACTGCCGCGGCACCGCCCCGCCCACGATCTCCGACACGAACTCGAACCCCTCCGGGTGATCCGGCGGCAGCGGCTCGATGCGCAGGAACACCTCGCCGAACTGCCCGGCCCCGCCCGTCTGCTTCTTGTGCCGGTGGTGCCCCTCGGCCTTCGCCGTGATCGTCTCCTTGTACGCGATCTTCGGCCGGCTCGTGGTCAGTTCGATGTTGAAGTTGTTCTTCAGCCGCTCCAGGATCACCCGCAGGTGCAACTCCCCCAGCCCGCGCATCACCGTCTGCTTCGTCGCGTTGATCCGCTCGACCACGAAGCACGGATCTTCCTCCATCAACTTCGCGCACGCCCCGGAGAACCTCCCCTCGTCCGCGTGGTTCTTCAGTTCCACCGCCAGCCCGAACATCGGCTTGGGCAGCGGCAGCGGGATCAGGTGCAGGCTGTCCAGATCGTGGCTGTCGTGCAGCACCCCGTTGAACCGCACCTCGTCCACCTTCGAGATCGCCCCGATGTCCCCGGCCACGATCTCCTGCACCTCCACCATCTCCTTCCCCTGCGGCTTGAAGAGGTGCCCGATCCGCAGCGGCTTCTTCTGGTCGTCCATGAACAGTTCGCTCTTGGCGCGCACCGTCCCGCTGTGCACGCGGAAGAACGCCAACTTGCCCACGAACGGGTCCGTCGTCACCTTGAAGATGTGCGCTACCACCGGCCCGGATGGGTCCGGCCGCGGGTGATACTCCTCCTCCGTGTCCCCCTGCCGCACCGCGAACTCCGACGGGCTCACCTCCTCCGGCGACGGGCACAGATCCGCAAAGATGTGCAGCAGGTCCTGCACCCCCACCCCCGTCTTGGCCGACACGAAGCAGATCGGCACCAGGTGCCCCTCGCCCAGGGCCTTCTCGAACGCCGCGTGCACCTGGTCGGGCTTGAGGTTCTGCCCCTGCTCCAGGTACAGCGTCATCAACTCCTCGTCCATCTCCACGACCTGGTCGAGGATCGCCGTGTGCGCCGCGTGCACCGACGAGAAGTCCGTCGCGTCCCCCGCCTCGTCGCTCCCGTCGTGGTCGAAGACGTTGATGACGTCCTTCCCACCCTTGGCCGGCAGGTTGATCGGCAGGCACACCGACCCGAAGGTCTCGCGGATGGCCGTGACCAGCCCCTCCAGGTCCGCCTCGGAGGAGTCGATCTTGTTGATCACGATCATCCGCGGGATCTTCCGGTCCGCCGCCACCGACATCAGCCGGCGCACCGTGCTGTCGATCCCCCGCAGCGGATCCATCACGATCGCCACCGTCTCCCCCGCAGGGATCGACGCGATCGCGTGCCCGAGGAAGTCCGCCATCCCCGGCGTGTCAACGATGTTCACCAGATGCCCGTGGAAGTTGAAGTGCACCACCGCCGCGGCCAGCGAGTGCTTGTGGTGCCGCTCCTCCTCCGTGTAATCCGAGACCGTCGTCCCCTCCTCCACCGACCCCAGCCGCTTGGTCGCCTTGGCCTCAAACAGCAGTCGCTCGGTCAGGGTCGTCTTCCCGCTCGAACCCTGACCGACCAGCACAATGTTCCGGATATCGGCGGGTTTGTAGGTCTGTCCAGCCATGGGTCGGGCTCCTCTCCCCGGCGGGCAGTCCGTCGCGCAACACAGCGGCGGGCCGCAGGACGCCGGATGTCAGGCCGGGCCGCCACAGACAACGCGACGCGGCCACGCCCACGCGGCGAGACCGCGGACAGGGAGGCGAGCCCGGCGAACGGGCTTCACCCGCAGTGTAATGGTTCCGTCAAGCCGGGGGTAGCCCGACCGTGTGAAGACCGTTCACGCGGTCACGTCGAGCCGCGCCAACATCGCGGCCGGCGGCAGCGGCGGGAGGGTCGTGATCGGCGAAACCTCGCCCAGCCGCGGACCCCGCAAGGCCGGCTCGATGGGCCGCTCACCCTCGATCACCCTGGCGTCCTCGCGACAACGATCCGAAGCCGTCGCGCGATCATCGCAGCACGCGCTCGACCGCACCGGCGAAGTATCCGGCAGCCGGGCCAGGTGCTCGCTGAACGTCAGTTCGACCCGGTCCCGCGCGTTCCGCTCCTCAAGATGACACCAGTACGGCGCCGGCGTCGGCGACGGACAGCAGTCGCTCGGCCGCCGCGGGTCCAGGCGCGTCGCGCACGCGCGCTCCACCACCCGCACCGCCCGGTGCGCGGCGACGACCCGCGCCGGCAGCGCGGGCCCATATCCGATCTGGCCGACAGGGCCGAGCATCCACCCGCACTGCTCCAATCCGCGTGCCCGCCGCCGCGGCCCGATAAAGACCGCCCCCGCCAGAGCCTCAGCGGCCCTCGCGTCCACCTCCCCGCGCCGACGTTGCCCCGCGGCAACAATCCGCATCCACCCCACGTCGCCGGGACACAACAGTGCTGCGCACCGACGAACTCGACTACGACCTCCCTGACGACCTGATCGCGCGCCACCCCGCCCACCCCCGCGACGCCGCTCGCCTCCTCGTCGTCAGCCGCTCCGACCCCGCGCTCCTCCACGACCGCCACGTCCGCGACCTCCCCGACTACCTCCGCCCCGGCGACGCCCTCGTCCTCAACACCACGCGCGTCCTCCCCGCCCGCTTCCGCGGCGAGCGCATCGACTCCCGCGGCAAGGTCGACGGCCTCTACATCGCCCCCGCCGGACCCACGACACCCGAGCGCCCCGGCCCCGCCCACTGGGCCGTCCTCCTCAAAGGCCGACGCATCAAGCCCGGCGTCCTCGTGCGCCTCTTCGAGCGCGACGGCACAACACCCAGCGGCCTGGCCCTGCGCATCATCGACCGCCACCACGGCCAGCACACCCCAGGCGCCGACACCGGCGACCACGACCCCGACTCCGGCGGTTGGATCGCCGCGCTCGAACCCGAGGCGGGCTTCCCGCCGGATCTCGCAAGCGCCGACGCCCCGACGATCCTCGCGCGCATCGGCCTCACGCCGCTCCCCCCCTACATCCGCCAGGCCCGCAAGCGCCAGGGCGAAGGCGACGCCGACCCCGCGGCCGACGACGCCGACCGCGGCGAGTACCAGACTGTCTTCGCCGATCCCGCGCGAGCCGCCTCCGTCGCCGCCCCCACCGCCGGCCTGCACTTCACCCCCGACTTGCTCGCCCGCCTCGAGAGCAAGGGCATCCGCCGCGCCGAGGTCATCCTCCACGTCGGCCTCGGCACGTTCAAACCTGTGGAAACCGAGTACGTCGAGCAGCACCCGATGCACGCCGAGTGGTGCGAGGTCCCTGCCCTCACCCGCCGCACCCTCGCCCAGACCCGCGCGGCCGGAGGCCGCATCGTCGCCGTCGGCACCACCACCGCCCGCACGCTCGAGTCCTTCGGCGCCGCCGTCTTCGACGACGCGCCGGCCACCGCCCCGCTCTCGCACCACACCCGCCTGCTCATCACCCCCGGCTACCGCTGGCAGGTGGTGGACATCCTCATGACCAACTTCCACCTCCCGCGCACCACCCTCATGGCCATGGTCGCCGCCCGCCTCGGCGACGACGGCCCCCACCGCCTCCGCACCATCTACGCCCACGCCGTCCGCCAGCGCTACCGCTTCTACTCCTACGGCGACGCGATGCTGGTCCTTCCGTGAAGGAAATGGCCAAATAGCAGATGGCCAAATGGCCAAATGGCCAAATGGCCAAAGAAGGATGTGGACGTGAAGCACCTTCATTTGGCCCTTTGGCCCTTTGCTACTTGGCTCTTTGAAGAATCTCCACCACCCCCACCGCCTCCCTCCCCCCCGCCACAAAGTCCGCCTCGCGCTTGATCTCCTCCTGCGCGTTCGCCGGGCACGCGAACCACGCCACGCGCTCCCGGATCGGCCGGTCCCCCGTCGTGTCCCCGATCCCCGCCAGCCGCTCCCGCTCAACCCCCGTCGCCTCGATCAGCCGGTCCAGCCCCGTCCCCTTCGACACATGTTTGAGGTCGCAGTTGATGTACAGCCACGTCATCGACACCCGCAGCGGCCACCCGCGCCGCTCAAACTCCCGCTCGATCTCCGGCGCGATCGACTTCAGGTACGCCGTGTCCGCGTGATACAGCGACACCGCCGCCGCCTTCCCCGGCTGCTGCGTCACGCCCCGCGGTCCGTACGTCTCCTCCAGCCACGCCGCGGCCTCGCGCACCGCCCGCCGGTCCTCCGCCGTGATCGCCGGATCCATGAGATACAGGTTCTCGCCGGGGTGGTACAGCCACACCCCGTTCTCCGCCACGCACGGCGCCCAGAGGTTCCCGATCAGTTTGCACATCGCCTCCGCGTACGGCTGCGGCCGCCCGGAGCACACCGTCACCAGCGGCCGATCCCGCCGCTCCCGCGCCAGCCGGTTGTGCTCCGCGATCTTCGCAAGACTCTCGATGTCCATCGCCTCCGATCCCTCGGGCGCCAGGCACCCATCGATGTCGGCGATCACAAGGTCGAAGCGCGAACTCGTCCGCGGCACAGGGAATCGGAGCGTCTGCATCGGGGCGAGTGTACGAACCACCGACAGCGCCAGGCCAAACACATCACCCACCCGCCCCCAACCGCCGGTACGGCGCAAGTCTCCTGGCTCCTCACAACCGCGGCGAGCCCCCGGGAACACCCAGCGCCCCTTCTCCCCATCTTCCCTGCCTCCCCCGTGGCACGGGCTTTCAGCCCGCGTCTTCCCCTCCTTCCCCTCCTCCTTGCCTCATCACCGAGCCGAGCGCTCTGTTTCCTGCCGGGTGCCACGGTTGAGCCCCGCTCAACCGTGCTCCCCCTCTCCCCTTTCTCCCCGCCTCAACCGTGTGCTTATCAACGGTTTTGCGCACAGATCGTGCGCGCCAGACGAGAAAACTCGAACTCCGCCAGAATTTCTTTGTCCCTTGTCCTTGCTGGACTTGCGCTCAGTAAGCGATCGCAAACATCGCGCACATTGCGCACAGATCATCACAGCGGCCCCTGAGTAGAGGACCACTGCTGTGGTCGCCCCGGACGCAGCGACGGGGGCACCCGA
>Ga0180217_1000888_pt1 | contig 38681 bp, 42 predicted proteins | sample eDN3rd37CBELigOP_FD_128521 | JGI IMG/M metagenome (GOLD analysis project Ga0180217, IMG submission 128521) | Enriched Organic Plus compost microbial communities from Emeryville, California, USA - eDNA 3rd pass 37_C BE-Lig OP (version 2) (version 2) ...
CGTCATCGCCATCGTTATGAATTCAATAATGAATTCCGTGAAGCAATGGAAGCAGAAGGCCTAGTATTCTCAGGTACAAGCCCTGATAATAAATTAGTGGAAATTATTGAATTACCAGAGAAAAAATTCTTTGTGGCATGTCAATTCCATCCAGAATTAATTTCTCGTCCACAACGTCCACAACCATTATTCCGTGAGTTTGTTGGTGCAGCATTCAATAATCGATAGTAAAAAGGAAAAAAGACTCTTCCTACCTCAAGTGTGAGTAGGAAGAGTCTTTTTCATTTTCCAATAAAAATTCACTAAAAAATACAGAGTTATTAGTGTAAAGGTATTAATTAAATAGATTTATTATAATATTACTACGAAAAAATTATATAAGAAAAATGTTGCAAAACATTTTATATCATATATATTAATATGAAAATAAGGAAAAAAAAGTAAAACCTCCTTTCTAGTAGAAAAGAGGTTAAAACGAATTATAATTCTTCGTCTTCAGAAATCATTTCATCATAATTTAGTTTAATGGCTTCATATATAAATAGTGCTGCCATTAAATAGGGGATTACGATACGTTCACCTAATTTTGTTGGATGCGGTAAGATACCACCGCGGATTTTCATAGAGATATATGTGTATGCAAGTTCACTCAGTTCATTTGTGTCACTTTTTGGGTCACTTGAAACAACAGAAAAAGGAATAAAATTGTCGTATAATCTTTTGGCTAACATTAAAGCTTCATTGTTTTTACTGTTGCTTGTGAATATGCAAACACGATCTGAATCTGTAAGAGGAATTGTCGGTGACCAACTATGTAGGTTCGAAAATGGTTCACTCCCGTGTAAAGCGTTAAGTTCGATTGCTTGTAATTCATCAAAACAAGCAAAATAGATATTTCCTTGACCAATGCTAGCTTGGGCCAATAGACGTGAAGTTTCTTCTATTGATTCTTCTTCACTTTGTATAATTCTTTGAAATAATCCACTCATTTGAGTAGAAAGTATTTTAGACATAATTTCACCTCAAATGTATTATAGGTTTTTATTTAGTAAAAAGTAAAATGTGAAGTTTTTGTGAAGAGATTGAAGGGATTTTGAAAAAACAATCGAAAAGTATGTTATATAGAATATTAGAGTATGGAATTAATTATAGGACAAATTACATCCTACAATAATATCACGTTAAGGGGAAATGAAAGTGAAAAAAATTTTAGTCGTAGATGATCAAAAAGGAATACGCTTGCTATTGAATGAAGTTTTCTCAAGAGAAGGCTATAAAGTTTATCAAGCATCAAACGGTGTGGAAGCACTTAATATTGTAAAGAACGAATCGATTGATTGCGTTATGCTTGATATGAAAATACCAGGAATGAATGGCATAGAAATATTAAAGAACATTCGGGAAAGTAACCTTCAAATGCCCGTTTTTATGATGACGGCATATGAAGGTGAAGATATGATTTCGGAAGCAAATCGACTAGGGATGACAAAATATTTTAGAAAGCCATTTAATATTTTAGATGTTAGAGATGAAGTAAATTTACTTTTAAGCAATTAAATTCAGTTATTTACCTTTCTTCTTAGCGTGAGCATTATTCTATTTTTAGATAGATTAGGATGTTCTAAAAAACAAGTTGCTTTGTGGAAGGAGCAACATACACAAAAATACAGTAGCAAGTGGTACAACTAATAGTTATGTCCTAATAGAGTACTTTGCTCCCTTTCGCGAGCTCAAGGGGGCAGAAAAGGGTAGCATCTCAATACTTGAGAGATGCTACCCTTTTTGCTATGATTAATCTGGAATATTTAGCGTAATAATTATTTTACTAGCTGTCCGAGGAGGATTTATTTATATGCCATTAGTGTCAATGAAAGAAATGTTAATTAAAGCCAAAAATGAAGGTTATGCTGTAGGGCAATTCAACATTAATAACCTTGAATTTACTCAAGCGATTTTACTTGCTGCTGAAGAAGAGAAGTCTCCAGTAATCCTTGGTGTTTCTGAAGGTGCAGGTAAATACATGGGCGGTTTTATCGCAGTAGTGCATATGGTAAAAGGCTTAATTGAAAGTTATAAAATTACTGTACCGGTTGCTATTCATTTGGACCACGGTTCAAGTTTTGATAAATGTAAAGAAGCAGTAGATGCTGGGTTTACTTCAGTTATGATTGACGCTTCTCATCATGCATTTGATGAAAATGTGAAAATTACAAGCGAAGTTGTTGATTATGCTCATGCAAAAGGTGTTTCAGTAGAGGCAGAATTAGGTACTGTTGGTGGAGAAGAAGATGGTGTAATCGGTGGTATTATGTACGCTGATCCAGCAGAATGTAAGGCTCTTGTTGAAGCAACAAATATTGATTGTTTAGCACCTGCATTAGGTTCTGTACATGGTCCGTATAAAGGTGAACCGAAACTAGGCTTCGATGAAATGAAACAAATCGGTGAAGAAACAGGTATGCCATTAGTACTTCATGGTGGTACTGGAATTCCAGACGAACAAATTAAACGTGCTGTTTCATTAGGTACTGCGAAAATCAATGTAAACACTGAAAATCAAATTGCTGCAACAAATGTAATTCGTGGTATTTTCGATGCAGATAAAAAAGTGTACGACCCACGTAAATATTTAGGACCAGCTCGTGAGGCTATTAAAGAAACAGTAATTGGTAAAATGCGCGTATTTGGAAGCTCACAAAAAGCTTAATTTTTTTTACAACATACCTAGTTGTAATGAGTATTAGGAAGCAGAATTATTTATTTTAATTAGAAAAAAGTTAACGATAATCTTAATAAGAAGATGAACTGCTTTTCTATTTTATCTTCATGGTTATGTTAGAACGCAACCTGAAGATACGTCTTGGCGAATTTGATGGAGTAAGTTATGAACAATAAGAAGTTAGTCTTTTCGAGTACAGTATGCTACCTCTTAAGACTTCTTTCTGAAAACTCCACATACTAATTTGGACGCAATTAGGCCAAGCATAATTGAACGAATAAACGATTGCAGGAGAAGTGTCTGATTGTTTTAATCGGCCTTCTCCTCATTTTTGAATGAGACAAATCTTAAAACATCTGGAGGAAATAATAATGAAATTTTTTATTGATACGGCCAATTTTGAGGAAATTAAAGAAGCATATTCTTGGGGAATCTTATCTGGTGTTACTACGAACCCATCATTAGTTGCAAAAGAAGAGAATGTTTCTTTCCATGACCGCTTACGTGAAATTGCTGAGCTAGTTAATGGTTCTGTAAGTGGAGAAGTTATTTCGCTAGATGCTGAAGGTATGATTAAAGAAGGATTAGAATTAGCTGCAATTGCTCCAAATATTACAGTGAAATTACCAATGACTCCAGAAGGCCTAAAAGCATGTAAATTCTTTGCTGAAAAAGGAATCAAAACAAATGTAACGCTTATTTTTAGTGCAAATCAAGCTTTAATGGCTGCTCGTGCTGGTGCTACGTATGTATCGCCATTTGTAGGGCGTTTAGATGATATTGGACAAAGTGGTGTTGAGTTAATTGCAACAATTTCAGATCTATTTGCTATCCACGGAATTGAAACAGAAATTATTGCCGCTTCAATTCGTCACCCTCAACATATTACAGATGTAGCTCTAGCAGGTGCTGACATTGCAACAACACCTTATAAAGTGTTAAAACAATTATTCCATCATCCACTAACAGATAAAGGTATTGAAGGATTTTTAGCGGATTGGGAAAAACGTAAAAATAAATAATTCATACTCGAACTTTTCTATTCATAAACAGCTTAAGGATAATCAACTTAATCCAAAAGTGAAATATTATAAAGAGAGTATAAAAAAGTTTGAATTGTTTACAAATTTAAGCTTTAAATTTTAAAAATGGTAAATACTAAATAATAATACAAAATAATTTAACTGTAGTACTTATTTCATTTCATGCATCTTTGTTCTGAACAATGTGCATGAAATGAACTCAAGAAAGCTTTAGTAACACCAATTTCAAATGTGGATGGTCACAAGTTCATAATTATTTGAAGTAGTAAGTTTTTATTAAGTTACGAAGTTTAGTTTAATTATTTATAAATCCCTTGCGTATTTGATGAATACGCAATAAGTTGGTACGTATTTGATAGAAAGTGAACGATAGCATAAAAAATTGGACTATATTAAGTGAAACTTTCAAATCATAAGGGAGAACGGATATGGATGTTTATAAAATTAATGGCGGAAATCGTCTGAAAGGTACAGTGAAAGTAAGTGGAGCAAAAAATAGCGCGGTTGCATTAATTCCTGCATCTATTTTAGCTAATTCAACTGTTACTATTGGTGGAATACCTGAAATTTCTGATGCTTGGACGCTAAAAGCATTGATGGAAGAAATTGGTGGTGAAGTTACTTTTGAAAATGGAAAGATGCAGATTGATCCTACTCAGATGCAGGCAATTCCATTACCAAATGGTAACGTGAAGAAACTACGAGCGTCCTATTATTTAATGGGAGCAATGCTCGGTCGGTTTAAAAAAGCAGTAATCGGATTACCAGGAGGCTGTTTCTTAGGGCCACGTCCGATTGATCAACACATTAAAGGTTTTGAAGCACTCGGTGCAAAAGTAACGAATGAACATGGTGCCATTTATCTTCGTGCTGAAGAGTTGATTGGGGCTAAAATCTATTTGGATGTCGCGAGTGTAGGGGCAACGATTAATATTATGCTTGCAGCAGTACGTGCAAAGGGTCGAACTGTTATTGAAAACGCAGCAAAAGAACCTGAAATTATTGATGTAGCTACATTATTAACTAATATGGGTGCCAATATTAAAGGTGCTGGTACCAGTGTGATACGTATTGAAGGCGTAGAAGAATTACATGGTACAAAGCATACGATCATTCCTGACCGAATTGAGGCAGCTACTTTTATGATTATGGCAGCAGCAATAGGTGACGGGGTAACGGTAGATAATATTATTCCATTACATCTTGAAGCTATAACTGCAAAATTACGTGAAATGGGAGTTAAGGTTGAAGAAGGAGAAGAAAGTATATTCATTCAACGTTCTGATATTCTTCAAGCGGTGGATGTTAAAACACTTGTATATCCAGGATTTCCAACCGATGTACAACAACCTCTTTCTGTTTTAATGACTCAAGCAGTTGGTGCTTCAAAAGTTACTGATACTATCTATTCCGCACGTTTTAAACATATAGATGAGTTACGTAGAATGAATGCTAACGCAAGAGTGGAAGGTAATTCCGCAATTATACAAGGACCAACTGAGCTTCACGGGTCTAAAGTGACAGCTACAGATTTACGTGCAGGAGCTGCACTAGTATTAGCTGGGTTACTTGCAGAAGGTGAAACGGAGATACAAGATATTTATCATATTGAGCGTGGATATAGTTCATTAATTGAAAAACTTTGTGCACTCGGTGCTGATATCCGTCGCGAAACAATTGCAATATCTCCTATAAAAAAAGTGAAATAGCTTTATATATGAAAACATCCTTAACGAACAAACAAAATGTGTTACAATAGATTCAACATGTTCGGCAGTCAAGGTTAGCGCCGTAAATCTGGGAGGCAAATGAAGAATGGAACGTAGTTTAACGATGGAAGTTGTACGTGTCACTGAAGCAGCAGCGATTGCTTCTGCAAAATGGATGGGACGCGGGTTAAAAGAGGAAGCAGATGACGCAGCAACTACAGCAATGCGCGCATTATTTGATACAATTCCAATGCATGGTACCGTTGTTATTGGCGAAGGTGAAATGGATGAAGCACCAATGCTTTATATTGGTGAAGAACTTGGACTTCGTAATGGCGGACCACAAGTTGACATTGCAGTTGACCCTCTTGAAGGAACAAACATCGTTGCAAAAGGTACAAATGGGGCAATGACGGTTCTAGCGATTGCAGATCGTGGAAATTTATTAAATGCACCTGATATGTATATGGAAAAACTAGCAGTTGGTCCTGAAGCGGCTGGTAAAGTAAGCATTACAGCCTCAGTGACAGAAAATCTTCATGCAGTAGCGGAAGCAAAAAATAAGGATATTTCTGATGTAGTGGCAATTTTATTAGATCGCCCTCGTCACCAACATATTGTTGATGAAATTCGTGCAGCAGGTGCTCGTATTAAATTCATTCAAGATGGAGATGTAAGTGCAGCAATTGTTACTGCATTCGATGAAACAGGTATCGACATTATGTTTGGTACTGGTGGAGCTCCTGAAGGTGTAATTTCTGCAGTAGCATTAAAATGCTTGGGTGGAGATTTCCAAGCTCGTTTAGTCCCAGAAGACGAAGAACAAGCTCAACGTTGTGAGAGAATGGGGATTGACGTAAATCAAATATTCTACCTAGATGATTTAGTAAAAGGTGACGATGCCATCTTTGCTGCTACAGCTGTTACTGATAGCGAGCTAATGAAAGGTGTTCAATATAAAGGTTCGTACTGTTTAACAAATTCTTTAGTAATGCGTGCGAAAACGGGTACTGTACGCTTTATCGAAGGTCGTCACAATATTGATAAAAAACCTAGATATGTAAAATAAATTACTTCAAACTAATAGATGCCTGATAATACAACTCGGATATTCTTATGGATAACCACACACTATCCACATTAATTCTCCACTTCCAAAGTCAGGCATCTCCCTACTTTATCTTTCTTACTTAAAAACCCAACAGTTAAAACTACAAACTATCGAAAAACGCGATAATTGCCCTAGAGGCATTATCGATGTTTTTCGTATACAGAAATCTATAGCTATACCTTTATAAGTATAAAAATAGATGGAAAATATAAAAAGACTGGAGAAATGCTATGTCAGCTTTAACTATATCGCAATTAGAAAATATGACTTTAAAAGAGTTATATTCTCTCGCACGGGATTACAAGATTTCTTATTATAGTAAATTAACAAAAAAAGAATTAATCTTTGCAATTTTAAAATCTCGTTCCGAACAAGAAGGTTTCTTCTTTATGGAAGGAGTACTTGAAATTGTAAACCAAGAGGGATTTGGTTTCTTACGTCCTATTAACTATTCACCTTCTAAAGAAGATATTTATATTTCTGCATCTCAAATTCGTCGTTTCGATCTTCGAAATGGGGACAAGGTTTCTGGTAAAGTTCGTCCTCCAAAGGAAAATGAACGATATTATGGATTATTACAAGTGGATGCAGTTAATGGAGAAGACCCTGAAACTGCAAAAGAACGTGTTCACTTCCCAGCATTAACACCACTTTACCCAGATAGACATATTAAATTAGAAACAGAACCTAATAAATTGTCTACTCGAATTATGGACCTAGTTGCACCTGTAGGATTTGGTCAACGTGGGCTAATTGTGGCACCGCCAAAAGCAGGTAAGACATCACTTCTAAAAGAGATTGCAAATGCAATTACAACGAATTATCCTGAAGCAGAGTTAATCGTGCTTTTAATTGATGAACGTCCTGAGGAAGTAACAGATATTGAACGTTCGGTAAAAGCAGATGTTGTAAGTTCAACTTTTGATGAAGTACCTGAAAATCATGTGAAAGTAGCAGAACTTGTATTAGAACGTGCGCGTCGTCTTGTAGAACATAAGCGTGATGTGATTATCCTTATGGATTCTATTACCCGTTTAGCACGTGCATATAACCTAGTAATTCCTCCAAGTGGACGAACATTATCTGGTGGTATTGACCCTGCTGCTTTCCATAGACCAAAACGTTTCTTTGGTTCTGCGCGTAATATTGAAGAGGGCGGTAGTTTAACTATTTTAGCAACAGCTTTAGTAGATACAGGATCACGTATGGATGAAGTAATCTATGAAGAGTTCAAAGGGACAGGGAACCTAGAACTCCATTTAGATCGTAACTTAGCAGAACGTCGTGTATTCCCAGCTCTTGATATTCGTCGCTCAGGAACGCGTAAAGAAGAACTTCTTATTCCTTCAGAACAATTAGAGAAATTATGGGCTATTCGTAAAACGTTTTCAGATGCTCCAGACTTTGCAGAGCGTTTCTTGAAAAAACTTCGTACGTCTAAATCAAATGAAGAGTTCTTTGAAAAGTTAAATAATGATATGAAAAAGGCAACTAAAGGAAAAGGGTTACTATAATTTATTGAAATTTAATATTTTCTCTTCTTCTTCTAAAATGAACGTTTAAAAATTACCATTATCTTTTTTATTGCGTTCAAATATATTTCTTGCTATAATCTTTTAAGTATGAAACGTGTGCATATGTGACTGGCATATTCGGGTTATGTAAGGCACAGTATCGAATAACAACTCTGTTCCAGATGGTTCAGGGCGAGAGGAGTAACGAATATGAAACAAGGAATTCATCCAGATTACAAAACTGCAACAGTAACATGCTCTTGCGGTAACACATTCGAAACAGGTTCAGTAAAAGAAAAAATTACTGTAGAGTTCTGTAACGAATGCCACCCATTCTATACTGGACGTCAAAAATTCGCTTCAGCTGACGGACGTGTGGATCGTTTCAACAAAAAATACGGTATCAAGTAAGAAATTTCCAAATGCCTGCCCGGTTAACACTGGCAGGCATTTTTTGTGTGTAGAATTATATAGTAAAAGCTTACTGAAAGTACTCATACAAATTGTCAGACTTTCATGGAATAATTGTAGAAACGTTCTGTTTTGCGATATACTATGTAGGGTAAAAAACTTTCCAAACAAATGCCTTGTAACAATAGTCTTTAGGCATTTTTCCGATAGAAATCATATTAATTTTAGATATACGCATAATAAAATTCTCAACTCGACTTACGATGGTCGAGTTGTGTTTTTCTGTGTTAAGTTTGTTAGACTAAGTACACATAATAAACAACTTAGAAAGAGGTTTATTGGAATGGCGCAATTATTTTTTAAACATGGGGCAATGAATAGTGGAAAATCTATTGAAATTCTAAAAGTTGCACATAACTATGAAGAACAAGATAAGCCAGTATTAATATTTACTTCTGGAATCGATACTAGAGATGAAGTAGGATATGTCTCTAGCCGAATTGGACTTAAGCGCCAAGCAATACCGGTATTTCATGATACAGATATATTTGAATATGTAAATAACTATCCCCAAAAACTATACTGTGTATTAGTTGATGAAGTACAGTTTTTATCAAAAGAGCATGTATTACAATTAACTAAAATTGTTGATCAACTTAAAATACCAGTGATGGGTTTTGGTTTGAAAAATGATTTTCAAAATGAACTTTTTGAGGGTAGTCGCTATATGCTGATTTATGCAGATAAAATTGAAGAAATGAAAACCATCTGTTGGTTCTGTCATAAAAAAGCAACAATGAATTTACGTGTAGATGAAAATAATAAACCCGTATATACAGGTGAACAAATTCAAATTGGTGGAAATGATACATATTATCCTGTTTGTAGACATTGTCATGGGAATCCACCATTATAAAGACCATTAATATAAGTAAAACTTGGTTTTTAATCAATTGACATATATAATTTATGATGGGAATTATACAGTTCGTTCATCTATTATTTAGATAGCGTTGGAATTGCAAACGCAAAATCTCTATCATTAGATGGTTACATTAGAAATATAATTTTGAGATTATAGTTCAAACTTGCATTTTTCCATACAGGAAGATGCTAAATACGTGAAATTAATAATTAGAGGTGAACCTATGTTTGATCGATTACAAGCGGTAGAAGACCGTTACGAAAGATTAAATGAACTACTAAGCGATCCAGATATCGTAAGCGATAGTAAAAAGCTTCGCGAATATTCAAAAGAGCAATCAGATATACAAGAGATGGTGGAAGTATATCGAGAATATAAGGATGTAAAAGAACAACTAGCAGATACAAAAGAAATGCTAGAAAATGAAAAAGACCCAGAAATGCATGAAATGGTAAAAGAAGAATTTAATGAATTAAATAGTCGCATTCCTGAGCTAGAAGAGCGCTTAAGAATTCTTCTTATTCCAAAAGACCCTAATGATGATAAAAACGTTATCATGGAAATTCGTGGGGCAGCTGGTGGAGATGAAGCGAATATCTTCGCTGGAGATTTATTCCGTATGTACACGCGTTATGCTGAAACGCAAGGCTGGAAAATTGATATTATGGAAGCTACGCCTAATGCAATGGGTGGCTATAAAGAAGTAATCTTTATGATTAATGGTCAAGGGGCTTATTCGAAATTTAAGTATGAGAATGGTGCACACCGTGTGCAACGTGTTCCTGCAACAGAATCACAAGGTCGTATTCATACTTCAACTGCAACAGTGGCATGCTTACCAGAAGTGGAAGAGGTTGATGTAGAAATTCATGAAAAAGATATTCGTGTTGATACATTCGCATCTTCAGGTGCAGGTGGGCAATCCGTAAATACAACAATGTCTGCTGTACGTATGACCCATCTACCTACTGGTGTAGTAGTATCAATGCAAGATGAGCGTTCTCAAATTAAAAACCGTGAGAAAGCGATGAAAATCTTACGTGCTCGTGTAGCTGATATGTACTTACAAGAAGCTCAAAAAGAAATTGATGCAACGCGTAAGTCTGCAGTAGGAACAGGGGATCGTTCTGAACGTATTCGCACATATAACTATCCACAAAATCGTGTCACAGACCACCGTATTGGCTTAACACTTCAAAAGCTTGATATCATTATGGAAGGTAAGCTAGATGAAATTATCGAAGCGTTAATGTTAGAAGAGCAAGCTTCGAAACTTGCGAACTTAAATGATGAAGCATAATACAATTTTTGAGGCCCTTAATTGGGCTTCTTCTTTTTTAGTTGAAAAAGGTCGTGACGATAATGCTGCTAGACTTCTCATGCAGCATATTTATCAAATAAATTATTCAGGTTTAATGATGCGAATGCACGATGCAATAGACGAAGCGAAATGGGAAGAATTTCAACTAATGGTCCAAAAACATGCCAATGGTCGCCCTGTTCAATATATTACAGGGGTTGAAGAGTTTTTTGGAAGAACGTTTCAGGTTGATGAATCCGTCTTAATACCTCGTCCGGAAACAGAGGAGTTAATTGTAGGGGCTATTGATCGAATGAAGAGACTGTTTGGTGATCATGCGGAACTGAAAATTGCAGATATTGGAACAGGTAGTGGTGCCATTGCTGTAACGATGAAGAAGGAATGGCCGACAGCTGAAGTAGTAGCTACAGATATTTCGCAAGCAGCTCTTCAAACAGCAGAACGAAATGCACAAGATTTAAATGCTTCAATTGAGTTTAGATTGGGCGATTTAACAGACCCTTTAGAAAATGAAAAATGGGATGTTATACTATCGAACCCACCCTATATTGCTTATGATGAAGCAAAAGATATGTCAGAGGTCGTTTTAGAGCATGAGCCACACTCGGCACTTTTTGCTGAAGAGAATGGGCTAATACTCTATCGGAAACTAGCTGAGAAATTACCGAAACTAGTAAAAAAACAAGCATTAATAGGTGTTGAAATCGGTTATACACAAGGTGAAGCTGTAGCGCAATTCTTTAAATCTAGTTTTCCTAACAGCAAAATTGAAATAGTAAAAGATATTAATCAAAAAAATCGTTTTGTTTTTTGTGAAATTGATGTATAAAAAAATCTCTTCCTGCCCATTATGATGTCAGGGAGGGATTTAATATGTTAAACGATTACGAGATTACAAGAGTTGAGAATAAAAAAGAGGTTCAATCATTATTAAGTTTATTAAGATTAGTTGCCTTTGCAGTTGCGATTGTTTGTTCTATTATTTTACTACCTGATGTGGTGAATGAAGTCTATGAAGCTAGAAGTAATTTAGTTGATGATAGTTTAAAAATCCGTGTGGTGGCAAATAGTAATACAGATGCAGATCAGCAATTAAAAATAGACATGGTTGAAAATTTAACACCATTCTTTACACAAATTCAAAACAATGAACGAGCTAATTTAGATAATGATGAAGTTTATGCAGAACTTGCTACGTTTGTGGAAAAAAATTATAGCGATGTTGATGTAAAAATTAATATTGGGGAAAACTTAATACCACCTAAATTAGCATCAGCTACATTTTATCCACAATATCATTACAACTCGCTTGTTCTAACAATCGGAAATGGACGTGGAGATAACTGGTGGTGCTCAATTTTCTCAAATGTTTGTGAGCGATCTGTTGATAAAGATATGGATAAAGAGACACAAGAAGCAAAAGATATAACAGATGAAGTGCAAAAAGAGGAAAAAACAAAGGTAACATTTATCGTTTGGGAATGGATAAAAAAACTTTTTGCATAAGTTATTAACAATATTCAGAAAGTTATGCACATTTAGCTATACTTATCCACATACTCCTCACATTAATATATAAAATCTATGAAAAGGAGGGGGAACTATTGAAAACAATACGATTGGTTGTGGATAATAATTCGAATAATGAGAAAAGTTATGCACAAGCAGTAGAGTTATTAAATAATGGGGAAATTGTTGCCTTTCCAACTGAAACAGTATATGGTCTGGGAGCGGTTGCAACAAATGATGTGGCGGTAAAGAAGATATTTGAGGCAAAAGGCCGTCCATCAGATAACCCATTAATTGTACATATTGGAACAAAAGAAGAGGTTTCGGATTATATTGAAGATATTCCCGAAAATGCCTTGAAACTCATGGATGCTTTTTGGCCGGGACCTATTACGCTCGTTATGAAAGCAAAGAAAGGGATACTATCCCCAAGTGTTACCGCAGGACTTACAACAGTTGGGATGCGTATGCCTAATCATAAAGTAGCACTGGAACTACTAAGAAAACTAAAAAAACCGGTTGCAGCACCAAGTGCAAATCAGAGTGGAAAACCAAGTCCAACAAAAGCCACTCATGTTGAAGAAGATTTACAAGGAAGAATTCCATTAATATTAGATGGCGGACCGACTGGTATTGGCATAGAATCGACGGTACTTGATGTAACGGTAAATCCGCCAGTCATCCTTCGTCCTGGTGGTGTGACGAAAGAGATGCTAGAGGAAGTCATTGGGGAAGTCATTCAACCGACAAAAGCTCAAGCAAAATTAGATAGTACACCAAAGGCACCTGGTATGAAGTATACGCATTATGCCCCGAATGCTCCGGTCTACCTAATCGAAAGTGACTTCGGTATTGTGAATGATGCGATTCGTAAGTTGAGAAATGAAGGCCATAGGGTTGCGCTACTAGCTCCATTATCCTTTGAAAGCCTGGAGTCAGATTATTTCTTCCCTTACGGTAATGAGGGAGATAAAAAAATGATGAGTGCGAAATTATATGATGATCTTCGTGCATGTGATAAAACGGATGCTACCATCATATTAGCTACAACAACCTCGATCGAAGGTGTTGGATCAGCCATTATGAATCGTTTAGAAAAAGCAGCTGGTGGTAAATGGTTTAGTCTGTAAACATATATATTTTTAGATAAAGCTATACTTATGTCTTTTGACTTAAGTATAGCTTTTTTTTCTCCTTCACAAGTGGATTAAGAAAAAGACACGTCTCCTCTAAGACAAATCACATAAGGATATACAACATTCATTGAAAAAATATGTATTTAATTTGATAAATTAAAAACTTAATAACTTGGAAATTACCTTATCGGTTGCATTCAGGCATAATTAAAGAACAAATAGAATGGAAGGATAATGGAGGAGTATAGGGCATATGATAGTAGAAAACTTATAAAGGAAAGAGGACGATCTTTGCAAGAAATACTTACGGGACTTATTGTAGCTTTAGATGTAGTGGCACTTTATTTACTGCTACCAGATGTAAAACAGCGTTTCTTCCTTTCAATGTGGACATCCCTTCTACATATGCTATTTCCAATTCTCGGTTTTACTTTAGGGAGTTGGATGGTACATATCCTATTACAATGGTCTAATTTAGTATCGAGTATTTTACTATTTTTCATCGGATTACAATTAATACTTTCGACAAGAAATCGTCAAACAATCGCCATACCTATAATGATTTTAGCAATAACAGCAAGTTTAGACACCTTTTCAGTTAGCATTTCTTTTGGTATGCTAAATTTACAAAAGCATTTATTTATAATAAGTGCAGGTATATGGACTTTTGTGCTATCTTACATTTCGCTAACAATGGCGAGACGTCGTTTAAAGATAAAAGGTGACGGTTTAAAATGGTTAGCAGGGCTTTCCCTAGTTGCAATTAGTATTTTTACATTCATTCAACATATCGAATAATTAATAGAAAGAGTTGACGCACGTGAATATTTATTTCATTTGTACTGGTAATACTTGTAGAAGTCCTATAGCAGAAGCAATACTAAGTAGTAAAAATTTGGATGGGGTACAGGTAAAGTCAGCAGGAATCTATGCATTAGAAGGTGGGGAAATATCAGAGAATGCCAGAGCTGTGCTTGGACAAGAAAATATCTCCTTTAGTCATATTACTTCCCAAGTAAAGCAAGAGGATATTGAGTGGGCAGATTTAATTTTAACGATGACCTTAGCTCACAAAAATATGATTCTACATTCTTTCCCAAATGCACAAGGTAAAACCTTTACATTAAAAGAGTATGTAGTTCCTTTTAGTTCAAAAGATGTTTCGGATCCATTCGGTGGTGACTTATCTATTTATAGGCAAACCTATTTAGAGTTAAATCGATTAATAGACGAATTGCTTATTAAAATTTCTGGAGGGCACACAACTGATGGGAAAAAAGGCATTTAGTTTACGCAAAAGGCTAGTATTATTTGTTGGAATATTAGCATTAATTACGTATTCAACGAGTTTTACATTTATTCACTATCTTCATCCAATAATTTTATCAAAGTTTATAGAGAGTCAAATTGTTTTTGAAATTCTTACATATGTTTTAGGAATCACATGGTCATGTATCTTGGCGGTTATTTTCAGTATTTTTTTAATAAAACCATTAAAGCAACTTGAAAAATCAGCAAAGCTTGTGGCAGAAGGGAAAATTGGACAGGATATCAGCATTCCAAAATCACGTGACGAAATTGCTTCAGTCGCGGAAGCCTTTCAGTTAATGGTTACAAATCTTCGTCAAATGGTTGAAAGTATAGAAGGAAACTTTAATAAAACAAACGAAGTCATTATTGAACTTTCGGAACAAACATCCTCTGCTTCGCGGAAAGCAGAAGGAATCGCTGAAACGGTTGGACAAATCTCTCAAGGTGCAGAGGGTTCAGCAGTTGCAGTACAAGATACAGTAGAAGCGATAGAAGATGTTCGTCTTCTCGCATCGGAAGTAAATACAAGAGCATTAAATTCTGCAAATCATTCCAAACAAATTATCCATAATTTAAAAACTACAACTGATTCTATTCAAGGATTAGTTTTAAGTATTCAACAAATCGCACAAGGGAATGAAAAAGCTCTTGATAACATTCATCTGCTCGAAAAAAATGCGGAACAGATAGAACGAATCATTAGCTTAGTTGGTGATATTGCAGCACAAACGAATCTTTTAGCTCTTAATGCCTCCATTGAAGCCGCGCGTGCAGGCGAACATGGTAAGGGCTTTGCAGTGGTTGCTGAAGAAGTTCGAAGTTTAGCAGACGAAAGTGCAAAAGCTGTAAAAGGGATTACAAATCTAATTCACACAATGCAAGAAAATGTTTCCATTGTCGTCAAACAAATGAATGAACAAGTTAGCTTTGCAGTACAAGAATCCTCAAAGGTGTCTGAAACAACTGAGATTGTGGAGGGAATGGCTACAAGCGTACGTGAGATGGCTGATGCTGTAGTAACAATTTCTCAATTAGTTGAAAAACAAATGGTAAATATTGAAACAACTGCACGTCAATCTCAAGAAGTAGCTGCTATTGCAGAACAAACATCTGCCGGTGCACAGGAAGTTCGTGGGTCAACTGAAGAACAAGCATATGCAATTGAACAAGTAGAAAGTCTTTCTAAAGATCTTAAGCGCCAATCTGAGCAACTGTATAAAATGATTCAGCAATTCGATCGTTCGAATTAACGCACCATCCTCATGCTAGTTTAAGCATGAGGATTTTTTGTGAAGTATTATTCACAGAGATATGTTTATTCTTGCCTTAATAACATAAGCCGTAATAATCCGTAATAATTCAACTTGTAGTTAATTTGATAACAGAATTCAGAAATATCTCACATTTGAGCCCATTTACGAACTATAAACACTATATTATCCATAAACACCGCTTATTTATGAACATTATAGTGTTAAATGTGAATAACATTCGTATTTTAGTAAAAATAATCTGTTAATCTTTGCGAAATACATGTAAATCTTTCTCGATTAGTGGTAAACTGTTCATGACAACATCACGTAGGAGGTAACGTAGTGAAAATTGCAATCTCTTCAGACCACGGTGGAAATAACTTGCGAAAAGAAATTATTTCGCTTTTAGAGGAACATAACATCAGCTATCAAGATTTCGGACCACAATCTAATGAATCAGTAGATTATCCAGACTTTGCTAAACCTGTAGCTGATGGAGTAGCTAGTGGTAATTTTGATCGGGGAATTTTAATTTGTGGAACAGGCATTGGTATGTCTATTGCTGCAAATAAAGTAAAAGGTATTCGTTGTGCACTTGTTCATGATGTATTTAGTGCTAAAGCAACTCGTTGTCACAACGATTCAAATATTTTAGCTATGGGTGAACGTGTAATCGGACCAGGGCTAGCAGTTGAAATTGTCAAAGCATGGTTAGGCACTGAATTTGAAGGTGGGCGTCACTTACGCCGCATCGAAAAAATTTCAGAGCTTGAAGGGTAAAATATCGATGACTTCGCTTCAACAAATACAATCACAATTATCTCAGTTGCTAAATGAATTCGAACAACAGGTAAGTTTTAAGCCAAATCAGCTACTGGTCATTGGCTGTTCCACATCTGAAATTGCAGGTTCTCGTATCGGAACATCCGGAGCTATTGAAATAGCAGAAGTACTGTTCGAAGAGCTTTCAAACTTTGCTAAAAAGCATCGTTTGTTTCTAGTCTTTCAAGGATGTGAGCACATTAATCGTGCACTTACAATGGAATACGAAGCAGCCCAAATGTACTCTTTGGAACCTGTAACGGTTGTACCTGTAAAACATGCAGGAGGTTCCATGTCTGCACATGCTTATACGAAGTTGGAAAATCCAGTTGTAGTTGAGCATGTTCGAGCACATGCAGGAATTGATATTGGGCAAACGATTATTGGAATGCACCTTAAGGAAGTAGCAATTCCAGTACGCACTTCCATACGGCAAATTGGGGAAGCAATAGTAACGATAGCTAAAACTCGTCCAAAATTGATTGGTGGCGAAAGAGCCGTTTATATTAGACCGGTCGAGTAGTCCATCGTTCAGATAAATTTCAGAGAATTTTGATAGGATTAAAAATTGGGATAAAAATCCTTTATAAGGATTTTTAATTTATAAAACGAAGGAATTTTAGGGGGATTTATACAATGGCATATGAAAAAGTTGCAGCACAAGATAAAGCGGTATTAGAAGCTATTTTAGCAGAGAAAAAACGTCAACAAGCAAACATCGAGTTAATTGCATCAGAAAATATCGTTTCAGAAGCAGTAATGGAAGCGCAAGGTTCAGTATTAACAAACAAATATGCTGAAGGTTATCCAGGTAAACGCTACTATGGTGGTTGTGAACATGTAGACGTTGTAGAAGATATTGCTCGTGATCGTGTAAAACAAATTTTTGGTGCAGAATATGCAAACGTTCAACCACACTCTGGTGCACAAGCAAATATGGCAGTATACTTCACAGTTCTTGAACCAGGGGATACAGTCCTTGGTATGAACCTATCTCATGGTGGTCACTTAACACATGGTTCACCAGTAAACTTCTCTGGTATTCAATATAAATTTGTGGAATATGGTGTGACAAAAGATACTAATGTAATTGACTATGAAGATGTTCGTGCAAAAGCTTTAGAACACAAACCAAAACTAATTGTTGCTGGGGCTTCAGCTTACCCACGTGAAATTGACTTTAAAAAATTCCGTGAAATTGCTGATGAAGTAGGCGCATATTTCATGGTGGACATGGCTCATATCGCTGGTCTTGTAGCAACTGGTGAACACCCATCTCCAGTACCACACGCGCATTTTGTAACTTCTACTACACATAAAACATTACGAGGACCTCGTGGTGGCTTAATTTTATCTACTGAAGAGTGGGGTAAAAAACTTGATAAGTCCGTATTCCCTGGAATTCAAGGTGGACCTTTAATGCATGTTATCGCTGCAAAAGCTGTTGCTTTTGGCGAAGCATTACAACCAGAATTCAAAGAGTATGCGAAACAAATTAAAGCAAATGCAAAAGCACTTGCAGAAACACTACTAGCTGAAGGCTTAGAATTAGTATCAGGTGGGACAGATAACCATTTATTATTAGTAAATGTGAAATCGGTTGGACTAACTGGTAAAGTTGCTGAAAAAGTACTTGACGAAGTGGGTATCACAGCTAATAAAAACACAATCCCTTATGACGAAGAAAAACCATTCGTAACTTCTGGAATCCGTCTTGGTACTGCTGCAGTAACTAGCCGTGGTTTCAAAGAAGAAGATTTAAAAGAAGTAGGATTAATTATTGCTAAACTTCTTAAAAACCCAGAAGATGCTGCTGTGAAACAAGAAGCTGCAGATCGCGTAAAAGTATTAACTGATAAATACCCAATTTACGAAGAATTAGTAACAAACATTTAAGAGATTGAATTGGCTAGTGAGTTTTTTGCTCACTAGCTTTTTTCATGTGAAATTTATGGGGAAAACTAGTTGTCATTGAAAAAATAAGGTATTTGGAAAAGTTGTAATTTTGACAGTAAGTACTCCAATCAATTTTTTATTTAAAGCGTTCCAATATCTTGGAGAATACATAGTTTAGAGAGAATGCTCGTAAAGTTAGAAAAGTTTCCCTAGTTTGACGAACAGCTCATGATATTGAAAATTCACTCGATAGCTTAAATTAATCACCTTAATTAGTATATTTTGAAAGATCTATAAATGCATTCGACATATTGTTTTATGTTATGACTTTTTTTGATATACTAGGACAGATAAAGTGAAACTGTGTTTAAATTGAGTACTTCTCAATCAATACAGGTTACTAAAAGGAGCGAAATTAATTGAGCAAAGTATATGTATTTGACCACCCATTAATCCAACATAAGTTAACTTATATTCGTGATAAAAACACTGGAACAAAAGAATTTCGTGAACTTGTTGACGAAGTAGCAACTTTAATGGCATTTGAAATTACTCGCGATATGCCTTTAGAAGAAATTGAGATTGAAACACCTGTAACAAAAGCAACTACTAAAGTGCTTTCAGGTAAAAAAATTGCCATCGTACCAATCTTACGTGCCGGTATCGGTATGGTAGATGGGGTATTAAAACTAATCCCAGCTGCTAAAGTTGGACATATTGGGTTATACCGCGATCCAGAAACATTAAAACCTGTTGAGTATTATGCAAAACTTCCAGCAGATGTAGAAGAACGTGACTTCATTATCGTAGATCCAATGTTAGCAACTGGAGGATCTGCTGTTGAAGCGATTAATTCATTAAAAACTCGTGGTGCTAAAAACATTAAATTTATGTGCTTAATTGCAGCTCCAGAAGGAGTAGAAGCAATCCAAGAATCTCATCCAGATGTAGATATTTATATCGCTTCACTTGATGAAAAACTAAATGATCATGGTTATATTGTTCCTGGACTAGGGGATGCTGGAGATCGATTATTTGGTACGAAATAAATAAACTACAGTAAAGGTAGTTTACTTTTACATTAAATGAAACAAATAGAATGGGATAAGCTGTAAGAAGCTTAACTTAATTCTGTTTCAAACAATATGATTTATAATACGACCTTTCTATTAATAGAGAGGTCGTAAAATTATTTAAAGGATGGTGCATTCATTTGAGTAAAAAGTGGAAGGTTATGACGATTTTTGGAACTAGACCAGAAGCTATTAAGATGGCCCCGCTTGTATTAGAATTACAAAAATATCCTGAAAAGATTGAGTCGATTGTTACAGTTACTGCTCAACATCGTCAAATGCTTGACCAAGTTCTAGAAACATTTAATATTCGTCCTGACTACGATTTGAATATTATGAAGGATCGCCAAACATTAATTGATGTTACAACGAATGCTTTACATGGATTAGATAGTGTAATGAAGGAAGCAAAACCAGATATTGTTTTAGTGCATGGTGATACTACAACAACTTTTGTGGGAAGCTTAGCTGCATTTTACAATCAAATCGCGATCGGGCATGTGGAAGCTGGGTTACGTACAGGGAATAAATATTCTCCATATCCAGAAGAAATGAATCGTCAACTAACAGGAGTAATGGCAGATCTACATTTTGCACCTACTGAAAACTCGAAAGCTAATTTATTAAAAGAAAACAAAAAAGAAAATTTAATTTTTGTGACAGGAAATACAGCAATTGATGCATTAAAAACTACAGTTAGAGAAAACTATAGTCATCCGGTATTAGAAAAAATAGGGGACGATCGCATGATTCTTCTAACTGCTCACCGTAGAGAAAACCTGGGGCAACCTATGCGTAACATGTTTAAAGCGATAAAACGAATACTCGCTGAGCATACAGACGTTCAAGTAATCTATCCTGTCCATCTAAATCCGGCTGTCCGAGAAGTAGCAGACGAAATTCTAGGTAATGACCCTCGTATTCATTTAATCGACCCGTTAGAGGTATTTGACTTCCATAACTTTGCATCGCGTTCGTATATGATTTTAACTGATTCTGGTGGTGTACAGGAAGAAGCGCCTTCATTAGGGAAACCCGTTCTAGTGTTACGTGATACAACGGAACGACCTGAAGGGATAGAAGCAGGAACATTAAAATTAGCAGGAACAGAAGAAGAAACAATCTATGAGCTAGCAAAAGAGCTATTGGAAGATGATGCAGCATATGAAAAGATGGCACATGCATCAAATCCTTACGGTGATGGACATGCCTCAAAACGGATAGTAGATGCATTACTTGGTTTCTTTGAAAAAAGTGAATAACTAAGTTCATTATTTGAGGTTGTTAAAAAAATGCTATTTCTAACAAATTTTTTTCAAAGAGTGAACCTACTCAATAATAATTTAGTTGTTTTCAGGATTAACACAAATTTGTCAAGAATTTGACAAATTTAGAGTTGTTGTGAAGTTTTTCACTTGAACCAATTGACATCAAATTCCCCCTATTGTATGCTTACAAAGGGTAAGAATGATAAGGGTTTTGTGTCAAGTAATGACTCCGAAACGCTTGTTATATCAAGTTTCTACTAGATTGACAGTTGAAACTCAACAATGTCAATTTGCAACGTTTTCAGGCGTCTGAAATTTATGTTTTTACGGCAAAGAAAATGTCATATGATAGAAAATTCTTATGTGAACGAGGATTTTTTACTATTTTCTTTTGTTTTTTCGACAAATGTTGAAAACGCTAGTAAAGCTAAGCATCGCTTGATTCCATTAGTAGAGGACGATTAAAACTTTACTCGAAAAAGATTTGGGAGATAAATTGCCAATGCTAGATTTGCATCACATTTTCGCTATGCAGAAGAAAGCGTTATTTTTTTTGCTTGCTCTTTGTGCATTAGGATGGGGATTTACCTCATACTCTACAGTGTTTGCTGGTATTGCTGTCGGTGCTTGCTTTGGTACATATAACTTTTGGATTCTTGTTCGAAGAATGGACAAGTTTGATCGTTCCATAAGTGTAGGGAAAAAAACAGTATCAATCGGTTCAGCTTTACGCTTTGGATCAGGTATTGCAGCAGTCGCCATCGCAATGACGTTGCCACAATATTTTCACCTAATTAGCACAGTGATAGGGCTAATGATTCCATACGTTTTCCTATTTATAGGAGTAAGCGTATCATCAGTAAGAAACAAATAACGTAATACAGAAAGTGAGGTGAATGCAAGAATGGAACATGGGACTCCAGAGTGGACGTTGGATTTAGGTGGTTTTGGATTAACATTCAACTTATCCACACTTTTAATGCTTTTAATCACTGCAGTTATCGTATTTTTAATCGCGTTTATTGCAACACGTAACCTAAAACTTAAACCAACTGGTATGCAAAACTTCATGGAATGGGTAATGGATTTCGTTAAAGGAATCATTCAAAGTAACATGGACTGGAAAACAGGTGGTCGTTTCCACATTTTAGGGATCACTTTAATTATGTTTATCGCAGTTGCCAACATGTTAGGTTTACCGTTCTCAGGTATTACAATTAACGGTGATCTTTGGTGGAAATCACCAACAGCTGATCCAACTGTAACTTTAACATTAGCAACAATGGTTACGCTTTTAGCAACATACTATGGATTTAAAATGCATGGTTCTAAACATTATTTCGGTACATTTGTTAAACCAATGCCGTTTTTATTACCTTTAAAATTGATTGAGGAGTTTGCCAACACTTTAACGTTGGGTCTTCGTCTTTACGGTAACATCTATGCAGGTGAAATCTTACTTGGTCTACTTGCGGGTATTGCAGGTACAGGAGTTTTAGGATTCATCGGAGCCATTATTCCAATGATGGCATGGCAAGGGTTCTCTATCTTCATCGGCTTTATCCAAGCCTTCATTTTCACAATGTTAACAATGGTTTACTTATCTCACAAAGTGAATAAGGATCATTAATATAAAGCTTTAATGTAAAACATTAATAAGCTTAAACAAAAACAAACAATTCCAAGGAGGAAATTTTAAAATGGGTTTAATAGCAGCAGCAATCGCAATCGGTTTAGGTGCACTTGGTGCAGGTATCGGTAACGGTCTTATCGTAGGACGTACAGTAGAAGGAATCGCTCGTCAACCAGAAGCACGTGGTCTTTTAACAACACAAATGTTCATCGGGGTAGCATTAGTAGAAGCACTTCCTATCATCGCGGTAGTAGTAGCATTCATCGTAATGAACAAATAATAATGGTTTAATATTGTGTGGCGAAGATTATTCCACAAGAAGAAACTTCGCCATTCATTTTGTATGACTATTAATTATATTAACTACAAAAAACTTTTTCAAAATATATATTTAAATTTAAAAAAGTTATACGTTTAATTGATATTCCAAAGCTCTTGAAGGGAGTGAAACAATCGTGAATTTAGATAACCTAATACTTGCTGAAGCACACGGCTTTAATGGCGGTGATGTATTAGCTACATTAGTGATTTTCTTAATCTTAATGATTCTTTTAAAGAAATTCGCTTGGGGTCCATTAATGGGCATTATGCAACAACGTGAAGAGTTAGTTTCTGGCGAAATCGAAGCAGCTGAAAACGCTCGCATCGAAACAGCAAAAGCATTAGAAGAACAAAAAGCTCTTTTAAAAGAAGCTCGTACGGAAGCACAAGCTATTATTGAAAGTGCGAAGAAACAAGGCGAAGTTCAACGTGATGAAATCATCACTACGGCTCGTACTGAAGCTAATCGCTTAAAAGACTCTGCTGTTCGTGAAATCGAAACTGAGAAAGAAAAAGCAATTGCTGCAGTTCGTGATGAAGTCGTTTCATTATCTGTTCTTGCTGCATCTAAAGTTCTTGGGAAAGAAATTTCTGAAGAGGACAATAGTGCACTAATTAAAGAAACGATTGCGAAGGCAGGCGAGGCGAAATGAGCAGTTCGACAATAGCTAATCGTTATGCGCAAAGCTTGTTTCAATTAGCATTAGAAAAACAAGTAGTTGCAGAGGTTAATACAGATTTAGAAGAGTTAGTAAAAGTAATCGAAACAACTCCTGAGTTGATTTCACTACTTACTACACCAAAATTCTCTATCGATCGTAAAAAACAAATTGTAGCTGAAATTTTTGCTAATGCTAATCCATTAGTAGTTAATACGTTTGGACTTCTTCTTGATAAAAAACGTGTTAATGAAATTGGAAATTTAGCTCAATCCTTTAAACAATTAGCTGCAGAAGCACAAGGTTCTTCTGAAGCAACTGTTTTCTCTACTCGCGCACTTACTGAACAAGAAAAAGAAGAAATCTCTTCTTCATTCAGTAAATTAGTGGGGAAAGAAAAACTTACAATAACAAACGTAATCGAACCATCAATTATTGGTGGCGTTCGTGTTCAAATCGGCAACTACATTTTTGATAACACTGTAGCTAGTAAGTTAGAGAATCTTAAACGTACGTTAGTTGGTTAATTCAAAGAAATGTGAGAGGTGACATTCATGGGCATCAAGGCTGAAGAAATCAGCGTACTGATAAAAAAGCAGATTGAAAATTACCAATCTGATCTACAAGTAAGCGAAGTTGGTACTGTAATCACAGTTGGTGACGGTATCGCTCGTGCTCATGGCCTCGACAACTGCATGGCCGGAGAATTATTAGAATTCTCTAATGGTGTAATGGGTATGGCACAAAACCTTGAAGAAGGTAACGTTGGTATCGTTATCTTAGGTAACTACCTAGGCATTAAAGAAGGCGATGAAGTACGTCGAACTGGCCGTATTATGGAAGTACCAGTTGGTGAAGAACTAATTGGTCGCGTTGTTAACCCACTTGGTCAACCAGTGGATGGACAAGGCCCAATCAATACTACAAAAACTCGTCCTATCGAAAGTCCAGCTTTCGGTGTAATGGCTCGTAAATCTGTACATGAACCATTACAAACAGGTATCAAAGCGATTGACGCTCTTGTACCAATCGGTCGTGGTCAACGTGAGTTAATCATCGGTGACCGTCAAATTGGTAAAACATCAATTGCAATTGACACAATCCTTAACCAAGCAGACCAAGATATGATTTGTATCTACGTTGCTATTGGTCAAAAAGAATCAACAGTTCGTGGTGTAGTTGAAACACTTCGTAAAAACGGTGCTTTAGATTACACAATCGTTCTAACTGCATCTGCTTCTCAACCAGCTCCATTATTATACTTAGCTCCTTATGCTGGTGTATCTATGGCTGAAGAGTTTATGTTACAAGGTAAACATGTATTAATCGTATATGATGATTTATCTAAACAAGCTGCAGCTTACCGTGAACTTTCATTATTATTACGTCGTCCTCCAGGTCGTGAAGCATACCCTGGTGACGTGTTCTACTTACACAGTCGTTTACTAGAACGTGCTGCTAAATTAAACGAAACATATAAAAATGGTTCAATTACTGCACTTCCATTCGTTGAGACACAAGCTGGGGATATCTCTGCATACATCCCAACAAACGTTATCTCAATCACTGATGGACAAATTTTCTTACAAGCAGACCTATTCCACTCAGGTGTACGTCCAGCGATTAACGCGGGTCTTTCTGTATCACGTGTAGGTGGTTCTGCTCAAATTAAAGCGATGAAAAAAGTTGCTGGTACACTACGTCTTGACTTAGCTGCATACCGTGAACTTGAATCATTCGCACAATTTGGTTCTGATTTAGATAAAGCAACACTTGCTAAACTTGAGCGTGGTAAACGTACGGTTGAAGTTCTTAAACAAGACCTTAACAAACCAATCAAAGTTGAAAAACAAGTAACAATTCTTTATGCACTTACTCGTGGTTTCTTAGATGATATTCCTGTACAGGATATCGTTCGTTTCGAAGCTGAATTATACAGCTGGTTAGATGTAAACCACACAAACGTTTTAGATCATATTCGCACTACAAAAGAACTTCCTTCAGATAACGAAATGGCAGCTGCTCTTAACGAGTTTAAAAAGACTTTTGCTAAATCTGAATAAGTTCAAATCGTACAATGTGTTTGTGATTAAAAACTAAAAGGTGGTGAAATACCAGTGGCAAACTTACGTGAAATAAAAAGTCGTATTACGTCTACAAAGAAAACGAGTCAAATGACGAAGGCCATGCAAATGGTTTCTGCTTCTAAAAGTAAACGTGCAGAGTCAAATGCGAAAAGCTATGTTCCTTACATGGAAAAAGTACAAGACGTGGTTGCTGCAATTGCTTCAGGTTCTGCAAATGCATCACACCCAATGCTAGTATCTCGTCCAGTTAAGAAAACTGCTTATCTTGTAATTGGTTCTGACCGTGGTCTTGCAGGGGCTTATAACTCAAGCATTTTACGTCAATTGGCACGTACATTGAAAGAACGTCATAAATCTCAAGATGAGTATGTGATTTTTGCAATCGGTCGTGTTCCTCGTGACTTTTTTGTAAAACGTGGATTTAATGTATTAGATAGCGTTGTTGGTTTACCAGACCAACCAACATTCTCTGACGTTAAACAAATCGCTCGTAAAGCTGTTGGTATGTTCGCTGATGGTACATATGATGAACTTTATATGTACTATAACCACTTTGTCAGTGTTATTTCACAAGAAGTTACTGAGAAAAAGGTATTACCAATCACTGATTTAGCTCCGTCAAGCGAAGGCGTATCGGCTTCTTATGAATTTGAACCATCAGGTGAAGCTATTCTAGAAGTTTTACTACCACAATATGCTGAAAGCTTAATTTACGGTGCTTTATTAGATGGTAAAGCTAGTGAACATGCTGCTCGTATGACAGCGATGAAAACTGCAACTGATAATGCTAACGATCTTGTTAAAAATTTATCACTTGTATACAACCGTGCTCGTCAAGCGGCGATCACACAAGAAATTACAGAAATCGTTGGTGGAGCTGCAGCCTTAGAATAGGCTGCACTTTCCAATGAGCGTTTATAAAAGGAAGAAAAGCGGACAAGTATGAATGTATCTACATAGATATAAAATTCTACCGCTCGGACACCCAACTCGATAGGAGGTACACAAGAATGAACACAGGACACGTTATTCAAGTAATGGGTCCAGTTGTTGACGTAAAATTCAGCAACGGTCAATTACCAGCAATCTATAACGCCTTAACTGTTAAGATTGATCGTCCGAATGGAGAAACTGTAACTTTAACTCTTGAAGTTGCTCTTCACTTAGGTGACGATTCTGTTCGTACTATCGCCATGTCTTCTACGGACGGCTTACAACGTGGAGCAGAAGTAACAGATTTAGGCAACCCAATCTCTGTACCAGTTGGTGATGTAACTTTAGGACGTGTATTCAACGTACTAGGTGAAGTTATCGACTTAGGAGAAGAAATCCCAGCAGCAGCTCGTCGTGATTCAATTCACCGCGAAGCTCCAAAATTTGATGAATTAACTACAGAAGTACAAATCCTTGAAACAGGTATTAAAGTAGTAGACTTATTAGCACCTTATATCAAAGGTGGTAAAGTAGGTTTATTCGGTGGTGCCGGTGTAGGTAAAACTGTATTAATTCAAGAATTAATCAATAACATCGCTCAAGGACACGGTGGTATCTCAGTATTCGCGGGTGTAGGTGAACGTACTCGTGAAGGGAACGACTTATTCTATGAAATGAGCGATTCAGGCGTTATTGCCAAAACATCAATGGTATTCGGTCAAATGAATGAGCCACCTGGTGCACGTATGCGTGTAGCTTTAACTGGTCTTACAATGGCTGAATTCTTCCGTGATGAACAAGGACAAGACGTTCTTTTATTCATCGATAACATCTTCCGTTTTACACAAGCAGGTTCTGAGGTATCTGCCCTATTAGGTCGTATGCCTTCTGCGGTAGGTTACCAACCAACTCTTGCTACTGAAATGGGTAACTTACAAGAACGTATTACTTCAACAAACAAAGGTTCTGTTACATCTATCCAAGCGATTTATGTACCTGCCGATGACTATACTGACCCAGCTCCAGCAACAACTTTCGCTCACTTAGATGCAACAACTAACTTAGAGCGTAAATTATCTGAGATGGGTATCTACCCTGCGGTGGATCCATTAGCTTCAACTTCTCGTGCTCTTTCTCCTGAAATTGTTGGTGAAGAACACTATGCAGTTGCTCGTGGCGTTCAAATGACATTACAACGTTACAATGAATTACAAGATATTATCGCCATCTTAGGTATGGACGAATTATCTGATGAAGATAAACAAACAGTTGAACGTGCTCGTCGTATTCAATTCTTCTTATCTCAAAACTTCCACGTTGCAGAACAATTTACTGGTCAAAAGGGTTCTTTTGTACACGTAAAAGATACTGTTCGTTCATTCAAGGAAATTCTTGAAGGTAAATACGACCACTTACCAGAAGATGCTTTCCGTTTAGTGGGTAGCATTGAAGAGGTAGTAGAAAAAGCGAAAAGCATGGGCGTAGAGGTATAATCTGCGGACGAAAGGAGCAAAAATATGAAGACAGTTAAAGTCAATATTGTCACTCCCGACGGCCCAGTATACGATTCAGAAGTCGCAATGGTTATCGCGAAAACAGTTTCAGGTGACATTGGGGTTCTTCCAGGACATATTCCTACGGTTGCTCCACTTGCAATTGGTGCTGTTACACTTAAAAAAGAAGACGGTTCACGTGAACTTGTAGCCGTTAGTGGTGGTTTCATTGAGATACGTCCTGAACAAATTTCAATATTAGCTCCTTCTGCAGAATTAGCTGCTAATATTGATGTGAATCGTGCAAAAGAATCACTTGCACGTGCAGAACAACGTCTTCAAAAGAAACAAGATGACATCGATTTCAAACGCGCTGAGCTAGCTTTAAAACGTGCGATTAATCGTATCAGCGTTCATGAGGGTACTAAATAATAATTCTTTAATTAAAGCGGACGGGTGACTGTCCGCTTTTTTACTGATTAAGAAGCATTTCCTGTGAATGATGTACAGTAACTCGTACTGTGATGGTCCAATTGTATTTTTCTAACTTATAGTATTTTTGTTTAAGGAGGTTTATTAGTGGAAATTTATCAAACATTAGGCTTTCAAGCAATTATGGGCTTGATATCACATATCTTTTTTATTGGTATCACCTTTTATGCATTACAAGCATTTCGGCTTGAACAAGTATTTAAAAAAGGAAAAGTCTTTCAAATTCAACTTATCTATATATTGTTAAGTATTGCTATTGGTTCTACTGTCTCAAATTTTTTAATTGACTTTACTTCTTGGTCTCGACAATTACCGTATATCTTTTCATAAGTATAATTATTAAAAATGAATAATTTATATATCCTGTAAGGACAAATGACAATTCGTTTTTCGTTACATAATATATATAAGTGTTCTTTTACAGTTATAAACTTTGTTTTTAGGGTATAGGTGGATATGGGTCCAGACTTTTATTAAATTACCTCTATAGATAGTTGGGAATCGTGACAAAATTTGTTGTTTTCAATAATTTCCTGGGTAATAATGTTGTAATATGTATTAGGACTATTAGCTGGGTATTTATCATTTTGATGACAATATTAAATTTTGCACATTCCTATGATGCATAAAATTCACAAATATGTTTAATTGAGCGTAATATAAAATGTAGAATATTATTGAGATGTATTGTAAAATAGTGATTTGGATGCTTGTTTATCTATACATTTAACAGTACTATATTGATAGTTTGTGTGTTTAATAACTTCATTCAAATTAGACATATACAAATAGCTATTCATAGGTTTGAAATTTAATTTCGAACTTATATTTACTTGAATGAGGTTATGGCCTCGGCGAATAAATGATTATTTTATCGAAATTTATCGAGGGCTCTCGTTAAATTAAGGACTTATATATATGCCAAGGCACAATTTAACTGGTAATCATTCAATAAAGTTCGACCAGTTTTGGACAATTGAATTCGGAGGGACGAATTGTGGAGAAAATTATTGTTACGGGAGGCCAAAAATTACGAGGAATCGTAAAAGTTGAAGGAGCCAAAAACGCCGTACTACCAATCCTAGCTGCTTCATTGTTAGCTTCAAAAAGTAAAAATGTGATCAAAGATGTTCCGAATTTAGCGGATGTTCATACTATAAATGAAGTACTAAAAAGCCTAAATGCGGATGTAGCATATAACGAAGAGAAAAATGAAATTATTATAGACTCAGAAAAACAACTATCAAGTGAAGCACAATTTGAATTTGTTAGTAAAATGCGTGCATCTATATTGGTGATGGGTTCGTTATTAGCACGTAATGGCTACGCACGAGTTGCTTTACCTGGTGGATGTGCTATCGGCTCTCGTCCTATTGAGCTACATTTAAAAGGTTTTGAAGCAATGGGTGCCAAGATCTCATTTGGCCATGGCTTTGTTGAAGCAAAAACTGCAAATGGTTTAAAAGGTGCAGAAATTTATTTAGATTTCCCAAGTGTTGGAGCAACAGAAAATATTATGACAGCTGCTGCTTTAGCGAAAGGGACAACAATTATTGAAAACGCTGCAAAAGAGCCTGAGATTGTGGACTTAGCTAATTTCATTAATGGTATGGGTGGCCGAGTAATTGGCGCAGGGACAGATACTATTCGTATTGAAGGTGTAAGTGAGTTACATGGTACAACTCATCATATTATACCTGACCGAATTGAAGCGGGTACCTTCATGGTTGCTGCAGCTATTACTCGTGGAGATGTCTTCATTGAGAATGCTGTACCTGAGCACATGTCTGCTTTGATAGCTAAACTACGTGAAATGGGTGTAGAAGTTATTGAAGAGGGAGAAGGTCTAAGAGTTCGTGCAAATAACCCTATAAAAGCGGTTGATTTAAAAACAATGCCTCACCCTGGTTTCCCAACAGATATGCAAGCACAAATGATGGCGCTATTATTAACAGCTGAAGGTACTAGTATTATTACTGAGACAGTATTTGAAAATCGTTTCATGCATGTAGAGGAATTCCGTCGTATGAATGCCCAAGCTAAAATAGAAGGACGTACAGTATTCATTGAAGGTCCAGTGAAATTACAAGGTGCAGAAGTTTCAGCAACGGATTTACGCGCAGCAGCAGCGTTAATTTTAGCAGGTCTTGTCTCTGAAGGGGTAACTCGTGTAACGAAACTTACTCACCTTGATCGTGGTTACGTAGACTTCCATAAAAAATTAGCTTCTTTAGGTGCAATTATCGAGCGGATTGATGACGGAGAAACAATTGAAGATGTGAAAACTACGGAATCTAAAGAACAGGCTATTAGAATTTAATAATTTCTTAAATATTCCTATTCATTTTCAATTTACTCAAGCATACGATCAATAAAGCATTGTTAGAACTAAAAAAGTAAACTTTACGACAAAATTCATAAAGAGTTTTGTCGTTTTTATTTTTTAATACAAATAGGATATATTTTTTTAAGTTCAATCATAAGTAATATGTATGAAAAAAATTAAACACAATAGAAACTTAATTATGGTCGTATCAGTCATAGGTTTAGTAATAGTGCTTTTTTTCTTTCCATTCTTATTTAAAAAGTTTGAAGAAAAACCAAAAGCCACGCAAATCCAAAACACTACTAGTGGACAAGCCTGTGAGGTGACAATCCAAGTTAGTGGAAGTGATATTCCCATTAAACTTGAAGAGTATGTTATTGGGGTTGTCGCTGCAGAAATGCCTATAGGATTTAATCTTGAAGCATTAAAGGCACAAGCAATTGCAGCAAGAACATATGTATTAAAGACAACCAATTATGGACAAACCCCGATCGAACCCACAGTTGCTAAACAAGTTTTTTATGATGCAGATACAAGGAAAGAAAATTGGAATGATTCATATGAAGAGTATGAAAAGAAGGTTCGGGAGGCTGTTGAAAGTACCCGGGGAGAAGTAATCGAGTATAATGGCGAATTAATCACTGCGATGTTCCATTCCATGAGTAATGGGATGACGGAGAGTTCTGTAAACTATAGCGGTACGGATTTACCTTACTTACAATCTGTTGTGAGTACAGATTTTCAATATGCCGACAATTATGAAACAACTACCCTGTTTACAATTGACGAATGGAATAAAAAGTTGAAAATCGAGTCCACAATCGAGGATGTAAAGAAGATACGTTTACAGAAAAATAATACTGGGAGGGTCGAAACTGTTACATTGAAAGATCAGCAGTGGAATGGACGTGATTTTAGAACGCTTTTAGGCTTGCGTTCAACGGATTTCCAAATAAAAGTACAAGATGGACAAGTTGCTATTACAACGGAAGGCTATGGGCATGGGGTTGGAATGAGTCAATATGGTGCCGATGCAATGGCTGATAATGGTTCAACTGCTCACGAAATTATCGCGCATTACTATAAGAATACAAGTATCGAAAAAATAAATTGTGAAAAATAAGGATTTTTTCCAAAAAGTGAATAGAAATGTAAAATATTGTTCACACTTCCGATAGAGGTGATGAACATGAGAGAAGAAAAACAAATCAAGACTTCTCCTAATAAAAACAGTTGGCAGAAAAAGCCATGGTTTTGGCCGTCTATTTACGCAGCCATTGCTGTCGTATTAATCGGTTTAATTTTTAGTTATAATGCACTCATTGGTGATGAAGAGGAACAAGAAGTTGCTCAAAACGGAACTGCTTCAGATGATTCAACAGTCATTGAAACGAATGCTCGTACTGAAAACTTGAAATATCCGTTCAATGAAGAGTCATTAGACAATGTACAAGTGTTACAAGACTTTTATGATGTAACAGCTGATGAAAAAACAAGAGAAAACGCACTTTTAGTGTTTAATCAAACATTCTCGACTTCATCGGGAGTATCGTTGTCTGTGAATAATGAGCCGTTTGAAGTACTTGCAGCAATGAGTGGAGAAGTAACAGAAGTAAAAATGGATGATTTTACAGGGAATCAAATTGTAATTACACATCCAAACGGTATGGAAACACGTTACAGCTCAGTATCTGACATTCTAGTAAAACAAGGTGATAAAGTAACTCAAGGTCAAGCATTAGGAACGACTATTGAAAATGAATGGAATCCAACAGCTGGAGTTCATCTTTACTTTGAAGTTTTACAAGATGGCGAACACGTTAACCCAAGAAATTTCTTAGCTTTCTAATAAATAAAAGTTAAACAGATAGTTTAATGTATGTTTCGGTCGCATAAGAATTTTTGAAATGGGGGTAAGAAACTTTTTCTTATCACCTAATTAATAAACTTTGCTTTTCGTTAAAGGTTCAGCGATAAGCTAAAGTAGTAGCAAAGATCAACGAATTGTACAAGCAATGATGAAACGTCCAAAGATCAATCTTTGGGCGTTTTCCTTGTTAAAAAATATATATATTGATTATAAGAAAAAGTAAAACTCGGCCTATTTTAGGTCGAGTTTTGTTTTTATAATAGTTATCTTGCAAAAAATGGTTCTGAAAATTCAAAAAACCTCATATTGTGAATAAACGTTAAAACGCTAGTTGCAAACGTCCATGTAACACTCACAATATAAACACGTTGAAAAAGACACCTCTCGTTAGCAAAACGGCACATTCTTATATCCGATAGAAAGGAAGAGAACGTGCACGAGCACATTCGGCATCGCTGCGTTCGGCTTGGAGAGCTGCTTATTGAAACAGGTGAAACGGTTCGTGTCCTCGCGAAAATGACGGGTTATTCTAAAAGTACAGTCCATAAAGATCTAACTGAACGATTATTCTTAGTCAATGAACAATTAGCAAATGAAGTGAAAGAAATCTTAGCATATCACAAATCAATTCGTCATTTACGAGGAGGCGAGGCGACACGTAAGAAATGGCAGTCCCGACAAAATTATTGAAAAAGCATTTAGTTTGGCTTCTTTAAGTCAACTAAGTGCTTTTTTACTATATGAGTCTGGTACATTTATTATTTAGAAAATTAAGAATTGTATTAAGACCAGGTACTCATAACCACTATAAATAAAGGTGTAATTGGTATGTGGATATGATAAAATAATCAAGATAAAGATAGAAAAATGAACGTGTATATTAGTTGGAATTGGCAGGAAGGAGAAATTATTACATGTTTTCTAAAGATATTGGGATAGATTTAGGAACAGCAAATGTGCTCATCTATGTTAAAGGAAAAGGGATTGTCTTAAATGAGCCTTCTGTTGTTGCTATCGATAAGAATACGAAAAAAGTATTAGCTGTTGGAGAAGAAGCACGTCAAATGGTAGGTCGTACACCTGGGAATATTGTAGCAATTCGTCCATTAAAAGATGGAGTAATTGCCGATTTCGATGTGACGGAAGCTATGTTAAAATATTTTATAAATAAGTTAGACGTGAAGGGATTCTTTTCAAAGCCACGTATTCTTATTTGCTGTCCAACAAATATAACGAGCGTAGAACAAAAAGCAATTAGAGAAGCTGCTGAGAAGTCAGGCGGCAAAAAAGTTTATTTAGAGGAAGAGCCGAAAGTTGCGGCAATCGGTGCTGGTATGGATATTTTCCAACCTAGTGGTAACATGGTTGTGGATATCGGTGGTGGTACGACTGATGTAGCTGTTCTTTCAATGGGAGATATCGTAACGAGCGAGTCAATTAAAGTAGCTGGAGATGTGTTTGATAACGATATTTTGCAATACATAAAAAAAGAGTACAAATTACTAATTGGTGAACGTACTGCTGAGGCGATTAAAATTACAATTGGTACTGTTTATCCGGATAGTCGTGACGAATCGATGGAAATTCGAGGTCGTGACATGGTAACTGGATTACCTAGAACAGTGACAATACATTCTTCTGAGATTGAAAAAGCATTACATGAATCTGTTTCACTAATTGTTCAATCTGCAAAAAATGTCCTTGAAAAAACTCCTCCTGAATTATCAGCGGATATTATAGATCGTGGTGTGTGCATTACTGGTGGTGGTGCTCTATTACATGGTATGGATCAACTTTTAATTCAAGAGTTAAAAGTACCTGTATTCGTAGCAGACAACCCAATGGATTGTGTTGCTGTTGGAACAGGATTAATGTTAGATAATATAGACCGTTCACCTGGTTCTCGCATTTAATTTAGAAAACAGTGTGAAAAAATTGTTTATTCTTCCGATGTAGATAGAAAGTACAGAAAAGGGTCAAGTTGACTAAAAACATCTGACTTAAATTCAATAAAAAATTTTTTTAGAGGTGAAATAGTTGTTTAAAGGATTTTATACTGTCGCTACAGGTATGGTATCACAGCAAAGAAAAACGGAAATAATTACGAACAATATGGCGAACGCCAATACACCTGGTTTTAAGTCAGATCAATCAACAATTCGCTCATTTCCTGATATGTTGTTATCTGCTAAAGGGAAGACAAATATCCCAACAGAAAATAAATTAAGTATTCCTCAAATCAATCAAATTGGTTCAATAAATACAGGTGTGTATTTACAAGAAACATTGGCAAACTTCACACAAGGTTCTATATATGGAACTAGTCAAAAAACAGATGTTGCTTTGATTAACGGTGCAATGCCGACAGATGAACAATCGGGGCAGGTTGGTACAATCTTTTTCCGATTGCAACATCCAAATGGTGGAGAAGCCTATACACGTAATGGAAACTTTACTTTAGATGGTGAAGGTTACTTAGTGAATGGACAGGGGTTATATGTTTTATCAGCTGAAGGAGAACGTATTCATTTACAAAACGATGAATTCAACTTTACACAGGAAGGTAATATTCTCGTAAATGATGAGCTAGTGGCATCACTAGGTGTTTCATTCTCTGCAAATCCAGATACCTTGGTAAAACAAGATAATGGTTTATATCGTACAATAGATGGAACTAATCTTCCAAGTGCAATAGGACAAGAAGGTGTTTCATTCTCGATGAAACAAAGCTATCTTGAAGGCTCAAATGTTGATTCTGCTCAATCCATGACAGATCTTTTAACTGCTTATCGTGCCTTTGAAGCAAACCAAAAAGTGCTACAAGCGTATGATAAAAGCATGGATAAAGCTGTTAATGAAATTGGAAGAGTGTAAAAGTGGAGGTTAGATCATGTTACGTACAATGATTACGGCAACAAACACATTAGGACAATTGCAAAGTCAAATTGATACAATCAGTAATAACATCGCAAATAGTAATACAGCTGGTTATAAAGCAAAAGAAGGTACTTTTTCTGAACTTCTTTATCAACAATTTAATAATGACCAATTAGATACTACCGTTCGAAATTCACCAGTTGGTATTCGCTATGGCGTTGGAGCTTATCTTGGACAAATTCAAACGAACTTTGCTCAAGGTAGTTTACAATCTACTGATCGTGATTTAGACCTTGCTTTTACAAAAGAGAAACAATATTTTAATATATTGATGCCTGATGGTGAGAATGGAATAAGAACTGTTTATTCTCGTCAAGGTGATTTTTATGTAACGCCAGTTGAAAATGGGCAAGTCATGCTTGTAAATAGTGACGGTTACGCAGTAGCAGATTCGGATGGAAATGCTATCTATTTCCCGGATAACGTTAGTAATTTTAGCGTATCAAACGATGGGATTTTAGGTGTTAATTATCCTGATGGAGACAAACTAACATTTGAATTAGGTATTACAGAATTAAAAACGCCTCAAGTAATGGAACATGTTTCTGATACATATCTCGGTTTACCAACTAACGTTAATGAGTTAGGTTATAACGAGGCCGATATTCTTGTAGATATACAAGGTGCAGCTCGAAATGAAATCGGTATGACAAATAAATCATTAGAAATATCGAATGTTGATCTATCAACAGAAATGTCTAATTTAATTAATGCACAACGAAATTATCAATTTAATTCCCGTGCAATTTCTATAGCCGATCAAATGTTAGGTTTAATTAATGGAATTAGATAATTTTTTAAATTAAGGGAGTACGGCCATGACAAACATATTAAAAAGTGAATCAAAACAGCCGAAAGTTCCTCAAGAAGAGAAGAAAGAAAAAAGAAGTGAAAAACAAAATGTTAAGCCAATCCGATGGTATAACTTTCGACTAATTCCAATATGGTTAAGGATTGTCATTGTACTCATTTTATTGATCCTTGTTGCAACTACAGGATTAATGATTGGGTTTGGAGTTATTGGTAATGGGGAACCGTTAGATGTACTTAAAAAGGAGCCTTGGCAACATATTTTAGATATAATAAACGGTAAGGAATAGAGAATAATAACTACAACTGATATATACTGTAATATCGGTTTGTAGTATTTTCTCTTTTCGCATTTTTATACAGCTTTTATAGAAAGCATGAATACAAAAGGGATTATTAGGGGGATGAAGAAATGTTAACAGCTGAACAAATTCAAGAAATACTACCACACCGCTACCCATTCTTATTAGTGGATCGTATTTTAGAAGTGGAAGAAGGAAAGCGTGCTGTAGGCATCAAAAACGTTTCCATTAATGAACAGTTTTTCAATGGGCATTTTCCGGGTTATCCAGTAATGCCTGGTGTGTTAATTGTGGAGGCTTTAGCACAAGTAGGTGGGGTTGCTTTGTTAAAATCAGAGGAATTCAAGGGACGCCTTGCATTTTTAACAGGAATTGATAATTGCCGTTTCAAACGTCAAGTGGTACCTGGAGATCAACTTAAACTAGAGGTTGAATTTGTTAAATTACGTGGTGCTATGGGTAAAGGCCATGCCGTAGCTACGGTAGATGGTGAACTTGCTTGTGAAACAGATATCCTATTCGCAATTGGTCCAGTCCAACCTAAATAATGTTATATAACCTTTCTTTAGAATTGATGGTAACAATTACATTTATCCTGTACTTTGCATTTAACTAAAGAAAAGATTAGAATTATTAGGTTGATTATAGTGAAATAATCAACTTCTTTGGTCGGGCTTTTGAAACGTAGGGGGTTTAAATAACAAATGTATAAACAGTTGTCTTCGGGCGTAAAGATAAGTATTACTCGTTCTATCACAACGTCTTTTGAATCATATTTGGCAAGTATTGGTTGGGATGAGGACAAATTTTCAATGGAAGAGTACATGAAAATTTGGCAAAAATATTTTACTGAGAATGCAGCTTGGTTTGATAAAGTTCCTCAAGATGTATTAGTAAGTGCTGAGTTTCATGAAGAATTAGCACAGAGAATTGACGAAGTCATTGCTAAGATTCTAAGTGAACAACCAACACAAAAGCAAATCGATTCAATTGAAAAAATGCAGAAGCAACTTGGAACAAACTTTACATATGATTGTAAAGCAGAAGCTGCATATGTTGAACAACAATTAAAAGAAATGTTAGAAAAAAAGACGGTCTAAATTTAGTGTAAGGATTTTGCAAAATAGCTAAAAAGCGTGTCTTCTTTTTTCGGATAGTTCCTTTCTTTCTCGGGTACTCTATGATTACTCACATTTTGTATGTGACGATGAGTATTAAGAAAAGGAGGGAACTTTTTTATGTGGAAAAAATCAGCCATTGCTGTAGTACTTGGATCAGCCTTATTAGTTGGGTGTAATAATGCCGATGATGAGGATGCCGTAAACGATGTCGAAGATGTTGGAGATGAAATCCAACAAGACGTTAATGAAGGCGTGAACGATGTTCAAGAAGGTGCAAATGATCTTGTGGATGAAGCTGATGACGCTTTAGATAATGATGTCAACGATGACCTTGGCACAGACGATTTAGGGGACGACCTAAACGGTGAAAATGGTACCCTTGATAATGGTGTAGATCAAAACGGAACTTCCAATAGCAATGGTGCCGGTCAAAATCAAAATGGCCATGTCAACAATAACGACGAACGTGTTGACAACGAAAAAAACGATAAATATTAATGACCATTGATTTTGGCTGAGACCATTAATCGCCCCTATTTAAGGGGGCGGTTTTTTTCTTTTATGTACGGTAATGGGGGTATGTATAAATGCCAATTTAAGGACGTACAAAAACGCTCGTTTAACCGTGTACATTTTTGATCTCCAGTGTATATTACAACTTTACATGGAGGGGCGA
>Ga0180217_1000889_pt1 | contig 38617 bp, 45 predicted proteins | sample eDN3rd37CBELigOP_FD_128521 | JGI IMG/M metagenome (GOLD analysis project Ga0180217, IMG submission 128521) | Enriched Organic Plus compost microbial communities from Emeryville, California, USA - eDNA 3rd pass 37_C BE-Lig OP (version 2) (version 2) ...
CGCGTCGAATGCGGCATGATCACCTCGTCGATATAGCCGCGCTCGGCCGCCACGAACGGCGACATGAAGCGGTCCTCGTATTCCTTGGTGCGCGCCGCGATCTTGTCCGCATCGCCGATATCCTGCCGGAAGATGATCTCCACCGCCCCCTTGGCGCCCATCACCGCGATCTGCGCCGTCGGCCAGGCATAGTTGATATCGCCGCCGATATGCTTGGAGGCCATCACGTCATAGGCGCCGCCAAAGGCCTTGCGCGTGATCACCGTCACCAGCGGCACCGTCGCCTCGGCATAGGCAAACAGCAGCTTGGCGCCGTGCTTGATCAGCCCGCCATATTCCTGCGCCGTGCCCGGCAGAAAGCCCGGCACGTCCTCGAAGGTGACGATCGGGATGTTGAAGGCGTCGCAGAAGCGCACGAAGCGCGCCGCCTTGCGCGAGGCATCCGCATCGAGCACGCCCGCCAGCACCATCGGCTGGTTGGCGACAAAGCCCACCGTGCGCCCCTCGACGCGGCCGAAGCCGGTGATGATGTTCTTCGCGTAGGATTCCTGGATCTCGAAGAAGTCGCCCTCGTCCACGACCTTCAGGATCAGCTCCTTCATGTCGTAGGGCTTGTTCGGGTTGTCCGGGATCAGCGTGTCGAGGCTCTCGTCGACCCGGTTGGGATCGTCGAAGCTCGGCAGCTCGGGCACGCCGTCCATGTTGTTGGCGGGCAGGAAGTCGATCAGGCGGCGCACCTGCAAGAGCGCCTCGACATCGTTGTCATAGGCGCCGTCGGCCACCGACGACTTGGTGGTGTGCACCTTGGCGCCGCCGAGCTCCTCCGCGGTCACGCTCTCGTTGGTGACGGTTTTGACCACGTCGGGACCGGTGACGAACATGTAGGAGCGGTCGCGCACCATGAAGATGAAGTCGGTCATCGCCGGCGAGTAGACGTCGCCGCCCGCGCACGGCCCCATGATCACCGAGATCTGCGGGATCACGCCGGAGGCGATGACGTTGCGCTTGAACACCTCGCCATAGCCGCCGAGCGCCGCCACGCCCTCCTGGATGCGGGCGCCGCCGGCATCGAACAGGCCGACGATCGGCGCGCGCATTTTCAGCGCCATGTCCTGGATCTTGGTGATCTTCTGGGCATGGGCCTCCGAGAGCGAGCCGCCGAAGACGGTGAAGTCCTTGGCGAAGACGAACACGGTGCGGCCGTTGACGGTGCCCCAGCCGGTGACGACGCCGTCACCCGGGATCTTGAGCTTGTCCATGCCGAAATCGCTCGAGCGGTGCTCGACGAACATGTCGAACTCCTCGAACGAGTTCCTGTCGAGCAACAGCTCGATGCGCTCGCGCGCGGTCAGCTTGCCGCGGGCATGCTGCGCCGCGATGCGCTTCTCGCCGCCCCCCAGACGAGCCTGCGCCCGCCGATCCTCAAGCCGTTCGAGAATGTCTTTCATGGGTAATCCCTGGTCCCGGGAGAATGAGTGGCCACCCGCTTAGCACAGCCTTAGCCGCCTCAAAATCCCACTATGGGAGTGTGGCCTCCCGAACCCCGGGATTTCCCATGCATCGAGGTCGCCGGCTTTCCCGTCCAGCGGCCCGTTTTCCTAAAGGCTGATCAGGCGGAAGACGTCCGACGCCGCCCTGAACTCGGCCTCGCGCCTGCGCCGGCGCTCCATGGCCTCGTAATCCTCGCCCCACACGCTTTCCTGGTAGAGCTCGTCCACATGAGCCGCGGCCCAGGCCTGGTCGGCGTCGAGCGGCCCGACCGCATGGGCGAGCGCGATCAGCACCGAGCCGGAAAGCGTGGTCATCACGTGGAGGGCGGCCAGGGCGAAGGGCGAGTCGAACCGTTCGATCACCGCACGGATCGCCCCGACGGCCTCATCGGGCTGCGTCACATGCATGACCCCTTCCGCGAGGGTGAAGCGGGCCCCATGGGTGTCCCTCACCCAATCGAGAATCGGGTTCCAGGCCGTGTCCTGGGACCGGACGAGCCGCGCTGGCTCGCTCACGCGGTAATAGACGAGATCGGAGCCGGCATAGCGGACGAGATCGTCCACGACTTCCGCCTGACGGGCCGTAACGCCGTCGATGGCGGAATTGACGATGCGCGTGATCGGCATGGTCGCCGGGTCGACCTCGGCCCCCTGCCCGGCCCATTCCCGGGCCATGGCCTCGGCCAGCGCCCGCGAGGGCACCGCGAGCGCCTGCTTGCCGGGGGTCTTGGCCACCCGCCCGTCCAGGGTGAGATGGAAGAGCCCGTCGCGCTCCTCCACACCCGCGTCCTTGTAGAAGCGCTTGGGCAGCGTGGGCTTCATGCCGGCCTGAGCCGCCCGCATGGGGTTCGGCTCGTCTTGATCTGGGAACCAGTCTCGGGAATCTGTCATGGCGGAGAGATAAGCGGTCAGGCGGGAAGATACGAGGGTTCCGACAGGAATGCCGTCAGGACCGGCTCGAGTTCCGTATAGGAATTCACGATCCGGCGGGCGCCCGTTTCCATCAGGAGATCCACGGGATGGAAACCCCAGGCGACCCCGACCGGCAGCACACCGGCATCCCGGGCCATGGCCATGTCGTAGCTGGAATCGCCAATCATCACCGTGTCCTCCGGCCCGATCCTTAACTCCTCCATGGCCTGGAGGATCATGGCGGGGTGAGGCTTGGACGGGGCGTCATCGGCGGTCTGGATGGTCGAGAAGACGCCCTCCCATCCGTGGCGCTCGATCAGCGTGCGCACGCCCCTTCGCGATTTGCCGGTGGCAAGACCAAGCAGAACGTCGTCACGCTTCCTCAGACGCGCGATGCATTCGCCCGCCCCGGGAAAAAGCGGAGCATCGTTGGCGGGGTCGAAACGCAGGACGTTGTAGGCGTCCTTGTAGGCCTGGGCCAGGGCCTCGGCGGGCGCCTCGGGGCCGGCCAGCACCCTGAACGCCTCGACCAGGGACAGGCCGACGATGGAGAGCGACGTCTCGCGGCTCGGCGGCGCCATGTCGAGAGCCGTGAAGGCGCCATGCACACAAGCCGCGATGATGTTCTGGCTGTCGACCAGCGTGCCGTCGACATCAAAGAGGATGAGTTTCAAAAGAAGCACTCGGGCGTGGATTTTGCGGAGACTGGTTAGCCAGAAACCGGGCCGAGAACAATTGCCGGAATCTCAACCCTCACGGCGCGAAACCTCGGCCAGGGATCAACCCTGCTGGCCGGAGCCGTGGCAGAACTGGGGAGTGTTGATGTTCCAGTTGCCGCACTTGTCGCAGGCGGCAGCCGTCATTCCGATGGCGACGACGAAAGCTGCTTGAAGAATACGCTTCATGACCTGATGCCCCCTTATTGGTCCCGCAGCATATTCAATAAGCCAGGCCATCGCCAGCGGCCTTGGGGATATCGGCACGAAGCCGGCTCGGCCGCCGATCAGGCGGCCAGCCGCCTTTCGCGGACAGACACGATCCGGCGAACCTCGTCGCCCTCGATTGTCTCATGCTTGAGGAGCGCATCGACGAGTGCGTCCAGCGCCTCGCGGTTCTCCTCGATGCAGGATTTCGCGGCGGCATACATCTCGTCGATGATCCGGCGGATTTCCTGCTCGACCTCGCGCGGGAGGCTGTCGCCCGAGCGGGCCACCTTCACCATTCCGATGGTGGGGCTCATGCCCCATTCCGTGACCATGCGGGTCGCGATGTTGGTGGCGTGGGCGATGTCGCTCGCCGCGCCCGTGGTGACTTTGCGGGCTCCGAAGACCACCTCCTCCGCAGCCCGGCCGCCCATGGCCACGATGAGATCGGCTTCGAGCTTTTCCACGGGGATGCAGTAGCGGTCGTTTTCCGGCAGTCGCATCACGAGGCCGAGCGCCTGACCGTGCGGGATGATGGTGGCGCTATGCACCTTGTCGGAGCCGGGCGTCAGGCAGGCGCAGAGGGCATGCCCCGCCTCGTGCACGGCCACGAGCCTGCGCTCCTCGCTGCTGATCGCGAGCGAGCGGCGCTCCAGCCCCATGATGATCTTGTTGCGGGCGGCCTCGAGGTGCTCGCGCCCGATCTCGGCGACGCCCGCGCGCGCGGCGAAGATCGCCGCCTCGTTCAGGAGGTTTTCGAGATCCGCCCCGGAGAAGCCGGGCGTCCCGCGGGCGATGGAGGAGAGGTCGACACCGGCAGCCAGCTTCACGTTGCGGGCATGGACGTTGAGGATCGCCTCACGGCCCGTGATGTCGGGAAGGCCGATATGCACCTGCCGGTCGAAGCGGCCGGGACGCAGGAGCGCAGGATCGAGCACATCGACCCGGTTCGTCGCGCCGATGACGATCACGCCCGAGGTGGAGTTGAAGCCGTCCATTTCGACGAGAAGCTGGTTGAGCGTGGCCTCGAACTCGCGATCCGCCGCCGAGCCGCCCCCGCCGCGCTTGCGGCCGATGGCATCGATCTCGTCGATGAAGATCAGGCACGGCGCGCGCCGACGCGCCTGCTCGAAGAGCTTGGACACGCGGCCCTTGGCGATGCCGATCAGCGGCGCCGAGAAGTCACTACCCGAGACGGCGATGAAGGACACGCCGGCTTCGCCCGCCAACGCCTTCGCGATGAGGGTCTTGCCCGTTCCGGGCGGCCCGACCATCAGCACCCCGCGCGGAATGCGGGCGCCGACATTCTCGAAGGCCTGGGCGTCGCGCAGGAAGGAGATCACCTCCTGCAGCTCGGCCTTCGCCTCCTCCTGTCCCGCCACATCGTCGAAGCGGTCGGGGATGTTCTTGACCGTGCGCGGCCAGCGGGAAGTCGGCTTGAAATCAACCTGCACCGCGACGAGCGCCAGCACCGCTGCGACCATGATGAGCGAAACCACGAAGCTCGCCGCGTGGGTCGGGTCGATGCCGGACTTCTTGAAATCCACCTGCGCGCCGGACGCGGTTGCCCGGTCGATGGTCTGCGCCGTCAACAGGGAGGATGGGAGGCGCACGAAAGCATGCTGGTCCCCGTACCAGACGGACAGGCCGCCATCCTGCACCTGGATCCGGTTGACCTTGCCGGCGTCGAGCTCACGGGAGAACTCGGAATAGGCGATCTCGTCGACCTTGTCGGAGATCAGGAAGGGTGCGGATACGGCTGCGGCAACCACGGCCAGAGCCACGACGGCGGCAACAACGGCCACGCCCTTCCTGCGCAAGAGCTGTCTTGCCTTCTCGATCACGTTGGTCACGAACGCCCCCTTGGCGAACTTCGTTTTTTGTCAATGAAGTTCGTCCTGTAGTCCTTTTCGCCGCAATTCGCAGTACGGCGAAAAAGCACACCTTGAATGGAGGGGACGCGGAATCAGTTCAGAAGATCGTGATATTCCTTGTGACGGCGAAGCCAGGCGTAAGCGTAGCCGCAGAGCGGCGTGATCTTGCGTCCTTCGGCCCGGGCGATCTCGGCGACACCCTGCATCAACTCGCCAGCGGCGCCCGTGCCGCGCAGGGGAACAGCCGCCTCCACATGACGGATCACAAGGGCCGAACCCCGCCGCTCGTAATTGGCGAATGCGAGATGCCCATTGCGCTCAAGCTCGAAACGGTGACCGGCCGCATTGTCGCGCACGGCGCTGCCCATGCTTCAACTCCTTCCGTCGTTTTAGGGACAACGTTACGCCGGAGAGCTCGTTCCGCAAACAGCCACGCTTGCGGGGACTTGGGAACAGGCGCGCCCTATCCCTGTTTCGAGAACGGGAGGCCCTGGTTCATGCCCACCGTGTTTCTGGATTGCGACGGAGTGCTCGCTGATTTCGACAAGGGAGCCGAACGGGTCTTCGGCATGCCGCCCGGCGAGTACGAGCGGCGGTTCGGGCTCAGGAGGTTCTGGGCGGAACTCGCCTCAACGGACGATTTTTTCAACACTCTTGATCCCCTCCCCGACGCCATGGAGCTGTTCGAGGCGGTCCGTCATCTGGAGCCCGTGATCCTGACCGGCCTGCCTCGGGGCTACTGGGCCGAGCCGCAGAAGCGGCGCTGGGCCGAGCGGCACTTTCCGGGCGTCGAAGTCATCACGACGAGTGCTGCGCTCAAGCGCGAGCATTGCAGTCCCGGTGATGCCCTCGTGGATGATCGGGACAAGTACCGTCACCTCTGGGAAGGTGCGGGCGGAATCTTCATCCATCACCGGGATGCGGCGAGTTCTATCCGGGAGTTGCGCGAGCACGGTTTCCTTTAAGATTCCAGCCGTTGCTCCAGGCGCATCTTCACCTCGGGCCATTCCTCGCGGATGATGCTGTAGACGGCCGTGTCGCGGATATGCCCGTCGGGCATGATCATGTGGCGGCGCAGGATTCCGTCGAGCTTGGCCCCCAGCCGCTCGATGGCGGCGCGGGACTGGTCGTTCTGCGAATGGGTCCGGATCTCGACGGCATTGCAGCCGAGGACCTCGAACGCATGGCGGAGCATGAGGAACTTCGCATGGGTGTTCACGAAGCTCCGCTGCCAGGACTTCGCGATCCAGGTCGTGCCGATCTCCACTCGGTGATTGACGGCATCGATGTTCATGAAACGGGTCGAGCCGACAACTTTGGAGCCATTCTTCACCACGGTCGCGAACGGCAGGGCGAGGCCCAAGGCCTGAAGCTCGAGCGCCTTTCGCACATATTCCTCGAATCCTTCGGGCCTCGGCACCGTGGTCGTCTTCTTGTCCCACAGGGCTCCATCGCCAGCGGCCTCACCGAGGGCCGGGACGTCATCGAGACTCAAGGGGCGAAGAACAAGCCGGTCGGTCGAGAGGGTAACGGGCTCGATGCGAAGCATGGTCGAAGGGCCTTTGCGGTCTTAAAGCTAAGCTGCGCCCTTCATCGTCGAGCTTGAGGCGGCAGTCAAACGCCGCCGGCCGGGAATGAAGGCATCCCCGGCCGTGTCAGCCGGTCATCCTGCGACTCAGTTCAGCAGATACACGAGCGCCGGCAGTCCGACGGCAAGGCCGGCGAGCGCCCAAGCGCCGATCGCCTGCTGCCAGGCCACATCACCCGTCACATTGCGCAGACGCCGGGCAAAGGCCCCGGCTTCCGCCGTATGTCCGCTGAGGCACGAGCACAGCGCATAATGCGCCTGCCCGTCGGAGAGCCCGAAATAGCGCATGGCATCGCCGAGTCTGTCGCTCTCAAGGCCATCCGTCCGCAGGATCGGATCCTGATAAGCGACTGTCAGGGGAGAATTGTCTTCCCGGACCAGGGCCCGCTCTGCCGGAGGCTTGTATTCGATTTCGCCAAGGGAATTGAGGCGCCGTTCCGGCTCACGCTCGAGAAGGCTGATCCAACGATCCAGCCGCTCCTGCCGGGACAAGGGCTTGGGCTGAATGTCGGCTACGCTACGGAGATAGTCGAGATCTTTGTGTTCCATCGATCCCCTCCTTGCCATTGCCTTGTCATCCCAAGGGATGACAAGGATAAACAATGGTGCACTTGGCCCACGGCAAAAGTGCGACAATAAGGACCAGGGGCGGGAAAGCCGGATTACTCCTCCGGCGCCTCGACGATGGGATCGTACTGGCTCGTATCGAATCCGAGCAGGTTGAAGCTCTGCTGCATGTGGGGCGGCAGCGGCGCGGTGACATCGATGGGCTTGCCCGTGCGCGGATTCGCGATCACGATGCGCCTCGCCAGAAGGTGCAGCTTGTTCTGAATGCCGCCCGGCAGTTCCCAATTCTCGATGTCGAAATATTTCGGATCCCCGACGATGGGATGGCCGATATGGGCCGTATGGGCGCGCAATTGGTGCGTGCGGCCCGTGACCGGTTTCAGAGACAGCCAAGCGAGCTTCTGCGCCGCCGTGTCGATCACGGCATAATAGGTGAGCGCATGGCTCGCGCCCTCGTCGCCGTGGCGTGCCACCTTCATGCGGGAATCGCCCTCGTCGGCTTCCTTCGCGAGATAGGTCGACACCCTGCCCTGCCGCACGCGCGGCACGCCGGCCACCAGAGCCCAATAGATCTTGCGCGTGGTGCGCGAGCGGAAGGACTTCGCCATGGTGGACGCGGCGAAGCGCGTCTTGGCGATCACGAGGCAGCCCGCCGTGTCCTTGTCGAGACGATGCACGAGGCGCGGCTTCTGGCCCTCCGCGTCGCGCATGCATTCGAGCAGCCCGTCCACATGGCGCGTGGTTCCCGAACCGCCCTGCACGGCGAGCCCCATGGGCTTGTTGATGATGAGGACGTCCTTGTCCTCGTAGAGCGTGATCGACTTCAGGAACTCGAGGTCGCTCTGGTCCTTGGCCGGGCTGCGCGAGACGGGGCGCGGCTGATCGAGCTTGAGCGGCGGAATGCGGACCTTCTGGCCTGCGGACAGGCGATCGTTGGGCTGCGCCCGCTTGCCGTCGACACGCAGCTCGCCCTTTCGGACGATGCGCTGGATATGGGTGAAGGCGAGCTGCGGGAACCTGGCAACCAGGAAGCGGTCGACGCGCATGTCCGCCTCGTCCGGCTCCACCACGAGTGTCTGCACGCCCGTCGCCAGCACTTCCTGCGCCGCCGCCTTGGCCTGGGCCCGGGTCGTCTGGCGCGGAGCTTCTGCGGCCGGCCGCACGGGAGCCTTCGCGGCTCTTGCCGGGGCCTTGGTTGCGGGGCGCTCGTGACGGGTCTCGTCGGTACGGCTCTTGCCTGCCGGTTTCGCGTTCCGCGGCTTCGAGGGAGCGCCCTTGGAAGCCCCCTTGCGCGCGGGGCCGTCCTCGCGCGAGCGGAAGCTCTGCCGCGCGCCAGACCGCCCGCCACGGGCTCCGTTCTGTCCTGAACTGCTTTTCTTCATGAGATGTGGGTATCAGAGCGTCGCGCGGGCGGCAATCGAGCTCTTCACGATGCGATCGTCCGCACGAGGAAAAGCCCGGCCGTGAGGCCTGCGATCGACAGGGCCACGGACGCCGCCACATAACCCAGCGCCAAGCCCGCCTGGCCTCTCTCCCACAACAGCACGGCATCCAGCGAAAAGGCCGAGAAGGTGGTGAAGCCGCCGAGGATGCCTGTTGTCAGGAAGAGCCGCAGGGGCTGGCTCCATCCCTCGCCCGCCTTGAAGGCGAGCCAACCCGCAATGGCCCCCATGATGAAGGAGCCGATGACATTCACCGTCAGTGTGCCGAAGGGAAGCGCCGTGCCGCAATAGCGCGCACAGCCGAGATTGACGCCATGACGGAGAGCGCCGCCGATCCCGGCGCCAAGGAAGACGAGGAAATAGGACTGCATCGCCTCGCCCGCTCTACCCGTTGCCGCCGCGCCGCTCCCGGCGCAGCTTCTCCCACCAGTCGAGGCGCTTCTTCACCTCGCGCTCGAAGCCTCGATCCACCGGCTCGTAGAAATATTGCCGCCCGAGCTTTTCCGGCCAGTAATCCTGGCCCGAGAAGGCATCTGGCTCATCGTGGTCGTAGCGGTAATTCTCGCCATAGCCGATTGTCTTCATGAGCTTGGTGGGCGCATTGAGAATGGTTCGCGGCGGCATGAGGGAGCCGTTCTCCTTCGCCACCGCCGTCGCCGCCTTGTAGGCGGTGTAGAGCGCATTCGATTTCGGTGCGGTGGCGAGATAGACGGTCGCCTGGGCGAGCGCGAGTTCGCCTTCGGGGAAGCCAAGGAAATCGAAGGCGTCCTTCGCGGCATTGGCGATCACCAGCGCCTGCGGATCGGCAAGGCCGATATCCTCCACGGCCATGCGCACGAGACGGCGCGCGATGAAGAGACGGTCCTCGCCGGCATCGAGCATGCGCGCAAGGTAATAGAGCGCGGCATCGGGATCGGAGCCGCGGACGGTCTTGTGAAGGGCCGAGATGAGGTTGTAGTGCCCTTCCTGCCCTTTGTCGTAGATCGGCGCGCGGCGCTGGATGATCTCCTGCAGCTGCTCGACGTTGAAGACCTCCCCCGGCTTTGCCGAGCGCCAGACCTCTTCGGCCAGTGTCAGCACGGCGCGCCCGTCCCCATCGGCCATGCGCACGAGGGATGCGCGCGCCTCCGCATCGAGCGGAAGCTCCTTTCCGGTGATCTCCTCGGCCCTGGCAAGGATCCTGCCGATCGCCTCCTCGTCAAGCGACTTGAACAGCAGGACGCGGGCCCGGGAGAGAAGGGCCGCGTTCAGCTCGAAGGACGGGTTCTCGGTCGTCGCGCCCACCAGCGTGATCGTGCCGTCCTCCATGACCGGCAGGAAGGCGTCGAGCTGGGCGCGATTGAAGCGGTGGATCTCGTCCACGAAGAGCAGCGTGCCCTTTCCGAGCGAGCGGCGGTGACGGGCCGCCTCGAACACCTTCTTCAGGTCGGCCACGCCGGAGAAGATCGCCGAGATCTGGTCGAAATGCAGGTCCGTCTCGTTGGCGAGGAGCCGCGCGACCGTGGTCTTGCCGGTTCCGGGCGGTCCCCAGAAGATCAGCGAGCCGAGGGATTTCGAAGCAATGAGCCGCGTCAGGATGCCATCAGGCCCGACAAGGTGGTCCTGCCCGACGACTTCCGACAGCTTACTCGGCCGCATCCTGTCAGCCAGGGGTCGGGGCGCGTTCTGGTCGAGACCGGCGGATGAAAACAGGTCGCTCATGACGCTTCAGAGCTTAGGCGTGCATAGACGTCCGGGTCCAGCCGCTGCATGAGCCTCTTGGGGTTTTCCGGGACCGAAAAGCCGTGCCGTGCGTAAAGACCATGCGCGTCGCGCGTTCCCAACAGCCAGCGGCGGAGGTTCTGAAGATCGGGATGCGCCATGATCGCGCTCACCAGCGTCTTTCCTGCCCCCTGCCCGCGGGTGCTGGCGCAGACGAAGACGTCGCAGAGATAGGCGAAGGTCGCCTTGTCCGTCACCACCCGGGCGAAGCCGCGCAGCTCGCCGGCGACGTCGCGCAGCGCAAAGCAGAGGGAATTCTCCACGGCGCGCTCGAAGATCGCCCTCGGCATGCCCTTGGCCCAATAGCTCTCCGTCGAGATCCAACGATAGGCGATCTCGACCTCGGTCGGCGAGAGCGCGTTGGAAACCGTCCAGCCGCTCATCGTCCGAGCACCGTCGTGAAGATCCGGCCGTTGCGGTTGATCGTGATCTCCCAATAGCCGCCCGCGCGCTCGATGAGGCGCTCGGCATCCCTCGTGGAGGAGAGCCGCTCCCCATTGATGGCGACGATCAGATCGCCCTTCTCGAAGCCTACGCTCGCAGCAACGCTGCGTCCCTCGAGATCGGCAATGACGACACCTTCATCCGCCAACTCGATCTGCAGCTCGTCGGCGACGGCGGGCGACATATTCACCAGCGTCGCGCCGGCAAACGGCGTGCGGGCACGTCCCCGAACCGGATCGCGCGGCGGAATTTCTGGCGGCGGGGCCAGCCTCACCTGAAGCGTGGTCTGCTTGCCGCTGCGGAGCACCGTGAGCGGGGTCTGTCCGTTGGTCCCCTTCAGCGTGAAGCGGTAGCCGAAGGAATCCGGATTATCGACCGGCTGCCCGTCGACCTCGAGGATCACGTCCCCGCGCCTCAGGCCCGCTTCGGCCGCCGGTCCCTTCTCATAGACCGAGGTGACGAGAACGCCGGTCGGGCGCTCGAGGCCAAGGCCTGTCGCGATGTCCCCATCCACCGGCTGAAGGCGGGCGCCAAGCCAGGGACGAACCACGTTGCGGGCGCCGCCCTTGGCGGAGTTGAGCACCACGCGCACCATGCTGGACGGCACCGCGAAGCCGATGCCGATGCTGCCGCCGGAGCGCGAATAGATCGCCGTGTTGATGCCCACCAGCTGGCCCTTCATGTCGATGAGGGCGCCGCCCGAATTGCCGGGATTGATGGCGGCATCGGTCTGGATGAAGAACTGGTAGTCGGAAATGCCGACCTGCGTGCGCGCGAGCGCCGAAACGATGCCCTGCGTCACCGTCTGGCCGACGCCGAAGGGATTACCGATGGCAAGCACGATATCGCCGACCTGGAGGGCCTCGGAATCCCCGATTTCGATCGTCCGGAGGTTGGTCGCCCCCTTCAGCTTCAGCACGGCGATATCCGTGCGGGAATCGCGCAGCAGGATATCCGCCTCGAACTCCCGCCGGTCGGCGAGCGCCACCTTCACCTCGTTCATGTTCTCGATGACGTGGTTATTGGTGATCACCAGCCCCGACGGGTCGACGATCACGCCCGATCCGAGCGAGCTCTGCGAGCGCCCGCGCGGGACCCCGGGCATGTCCTCTCCGAAGAACCGGCGGAAGAACTCGTCCATGGCCGTGTTCTGCCGCCGCTGGGTGCGGCTGGCATAGACATTGACCACCGCCCCGGCCGTCTGGCGGACGATGGGTGCGAAGGAAAGCTGAACCTGGGCCTTGCTCTCCGGCACCACGCGCTGGATCTGGGCCGCCGCGCCCCCCATTCCGAGAGCCAGGGTGGCTGCGATGATCGACAGGCGAAACGGAGAAAAGCGCATGACGGCGAATCCCTTCAACTCAGGCACCAATCGATAGAACGCCGGTCCTGAAATACCAAGTTCCAAGGCCGTGGACAGCGGATGCCCGCACAAACAAAAAGGGCGGCCCGGAGGACCGCCCTTGATGAAATCCGACAGGACCTCGCCGATTACTCGGCGGCCTCGACGATCTCTTCCTTCTGGGTCGGACCGGAGTCCTGGCCGCGCGCATCCACGTCGCGGTCAACGAACTCGATCACTGCCATCGGGGCATTGTCGCCGTAGCGGAAGCCGGCCTTGAGGACGCGGGTGTAGCCGCCGTTGCGGTCCTTGTAGCGAGCGCCAAGAACGTCGAACAGCTTCTTCACCATGACCTCGTCACGCAGCTTGGACATGGCCTGACGGCGGGCGTGCAGGTCACCGCGCTTGCCGAGCGTGATCAGCTTCTCGACGACCGGACGCAGGTCCTTGGCCTTCGGAAGGGTGGTGACGATCTGCTCGTGCTTGATCAGCGCAGCCGCCATGTTGGCGAACATTGCTTTGCGGTGCTCGGTCGTGCGGTTGAAGCGACGACCACGGAAACCGTGACGCATTGGCTCTCTCCTTGATCTAGCGGCCGCCGTGCCAAGGTACGGCCGTCTCTCTTATGATCCCCGCCGTGTCAGCGAGGGGCAGATCTGAAGCCGCCTTCCGGATGAAAGGCGGCTTCAGGGAACTCAGTAGTGCTCTTCGAAGCGCTTCGCGAGATCTTCGATGTTCTCCGGCGGCCAGCCCGGCACGTCCATGCCGAGGTGCAGGCCCATGCCGGCCAGAACTTCCTTGATCTCGTTGAGCGACTTGCGGCCGAAGTTCGGGGTGCGGAGCATTTCCGCCTCGGACTTCTGGATGAGGTCGCCGATATAGACGATGTTGTCGTTCTTGAGGCAGTTGGCCGAACGGACCGACAGCTCGAGCTCGTCCACCTTCTTGAGCAGGGCCGGGTTGAACGGCAGCTGCGGAGCAGCGGCGGTCGTCTCTTCCTTGCGCGGCTCTTCGAAGTTGACGAAGACCTGGAGCTGGTCCTGCAGGATGCGGGCGGCATAGGCCACGGCATCCTCAGGCGTCACGGCGCCGTTGGTCTCGACCGTCATGATGAGCTTGTCGTAGTCGAGAATCTGGCCCTCGCGGGTGTTCTCGATGCGGTACGACACCTTCTTCACCGGGCTGTAGAGCGAATCCACCGGGATGAGGCCGATCGGCGCGTCCTCGGCGCGGTTGCGCTCGGCCGGGACGTAGCCCTTGCCGGTATCGACCGTGAACTCCATGCGCATCTCGGCGCCCTCGTCCAGGGTGCAGAGCACGAGCTCGGGGTTCAGGATCTGCACGTCGCCGACCGTGTTGATGTCGCCCGCCGTCACGGCGCCGGGGCCGGTCTTGCGGAGCGTCATGCGCTTCGGACCCTCGCCCTGCATCTTGATGGCGATCGCCTTCACGTTCAGGACGATGTCCGTCACGTCCTCACGGACGCCCGGGATCGACGAGAACTCGTGCAGCACGCCGTCGATGTGGATCGACGTCACGGCCGCGCCCTGGAGCGACGACAGGAGAACCCGACGCAGCGAGTTGCCGAGCGTCGTGCCGAAACCACGCTCGAGCGGCTCGGCCACGACCGTCGCGATGCGCTTCGGATCGTCGCCGGGGGAAACCTCGAGCTTGTTCGGCTTAATCAGCTCTTGCCAGTTCTTTTGGATCACAACCACACCTCTTGAGGTACGGCTTGAAGGGGAGCTTCAGGCCAACCCTTGAAACCGGAACGCGCGTAAGCGGGTGCCCACGCGCGGATGATCTTAAAATTAGACGCGGCGGCGCTTGCGCGGGCGGCAGCCGTTGTGCGGGATCGGCGTCACGTCACGAATCGAGGTGACGGTGAAGCCGGCCGACTGGAGGGCGCGCAGGGCCGACTCGCGGCCGGAGCCGGGACCGGACACCTCGACCTCGAGGGTGCGCATGCCGTGCTCGGCAGCCTTGCGGGCGGCGTCTTCGGCCGCAACCTGAGCGGCGTAGGGGGTCGACTTGCGCGAACCCTTGAAGCCCATCGCGCCGGCCGAGGACCACGAGATCGTGTTGCCCTGGGCGTCCGTGATGGTGATCATGGTGTTGTTGAACGAGGCGTTCACATGCGCCACGCCGGAGACAATGTTCTTGCGTTCGCGGCGGCGGACGCGGGTCGCTTCTTTAGCCATTCTTCTGGTCCTTCAAACGCGCCCGTCATGCCAGGCGCTCGGGAGAAATGGCCACCCGGAATGGGTGGCCGTGAAATCTTACTTCTTCTTGCCGGCGATCGGCTTCGCCTTGCCCTTGCGGGTACGGGCGTTCGTGTGCGTGCGCTGGCCGCGAACCGGCAGGCTGCGACGGTGACGCAGACCGCGATAGGCGCCGAGATCCATGAGGCGCTTGATGTTCATGGACACTTCGCGACGCAGGTCACCTTCCACGATGTAGTCGCGGTCGATGGTCTCGCGGATGGCCAGAACTTCGGCGTCGGTCAGCTGGTTCACGCGGCGCTCGGCCGGGATGTTGACCTTCTCGACGATCTCCTGGGCCTTCTTGGGCCCAATGCCGTGGATGTACTGAAGCGCGATCACAACGCGCTTGCCGGTCGGGATATTGACGCCTGCAATACGGGCCATCGTCCGTCTCCATGTGGTGAAGCCAAGGCTTCTGTTGATGTTGGTCGCGCGTCCGGTGGAGGCCGGCCCCTGCGCGGGTTTATTGCAAACACAGCAAACCAGAGAGGTCTCTCACGAAACCCTCTGGATAGGCAGGTTCTTGTGCAAGAGGCATGCCCCTAGCGGGATTTTTCCCGCCCGTCAAGCCCCTTTCCCGTTATCGGCCAAGGATTTCCTTGACCGCTTCGGTCACCTCGTCGATGGGCTTCATGCCATCCACGGTCTTCAGCATGCCCTTGCCCTCGTAATAGGCGGAGAGCGGAGCCGTCTGGGCGCGGTAGGCCTCGAGGCGGGTCTTGAAGACCTCAGGATTGTCGTCCTTACGGACCTGTTCGCCGCGGGCTTCGGTTTCCTTGGCCCGCTTCACGATGCGGTCCACCAGCGCGTTCTCGTCGACCCTGAACTCGATGACGGCGTCGAGCTTGAGCCCCTTCTCGGCCAGCATGGAGTCGAACGCCTCGGCCTGGGCCACGGTCCGGGGGAAGCCGTCGAGAATGAAGCCCTTCTTCGCATCGGCCTCCTCGATCCGATCGGCGATGATCCCGACGACGATGTCATCGGATACCAGATCGCCGCGGTCCATCACCGCCTTGGCCTTGAGGCCGACCGGCGTACCGGCAGCCACCGCTGCGCGGAGCATATCGCCCGTCGACAGCTGGGGAATCCCCAGGCGCTCGACCAAACGCACGGCCTGAGTCCCTTTGCCGGCCCCGGGCGGCCCCAGCAGGATGATCCTCATTGATATTCCCCTTAACTTCGGGGGCTTCCCGCTTCGCGTCGCGGGAAACCCAGCATTTACCGCCGCCGTGCGCCCTTGAGCTTCGCCTTCTTGACGAGACCCTCATACTGGTGAGCCAGCAAATGGCCGTGCACCTGTGCAACCGTATCCATGGTAACAGACACGACGATCAGAAGCGAAGTGCCGCCAAAGTAGAATGGCAGGGCCGCATAGGAGACCAGAAGCTCTGGAATCAGACAGATGATGACAAGGTAGGCTGCACCGAGAACCGTGATGCGAGTCAACACCTGATCGATGAAGTCGGCCGTGCGCTCACCCGGACGGATGCCGGGGATGAAGCCGCCCTGCTTCTTGAGGTTGTCCGCGGTCTCGGTCGGGTTGAAGACGATCGCTGTGTAGAAGAAGGCGAAGAACACGATGAGGGCCGCGTAGAGGAACATATAGGCCGGGCGCCCATGGCCGAGATAGGCGGTGAGCGTGGCGATGAAACCCGTGCCGTCGCTGCTCTGGAAGCTGGCAATGGTGGCCGGCAGCAGGAGCAGGGACGACGCGAAGATCGGCGGAATCACGCCCGAGGTGTTCAACTTGAGCGGCAGGAACGAGGTCTGCCCCTCGTACATGCGGTTGCCTACCTGGCGCTTGGGATAGTTGATGAGCAGCCGGCGCTGGGCGCGCTCCATGAACACCACGAAGTAGACGATCGCGCAGGCCATCACGATCACGCCGAGGATGAGGCCGGTCGAGATTGCACCCTGGCGGCCGAGCTCGAGGGTACCGGCGATGGCGGTCGGGAGGTTGGCCACGATGCCCGCGAAGATGATCAGCGACGTGCCATTGCCGATGCCGCGCGAGGTGATCTGCTCGCCGAGCCACATGAGGAACATGGTGCCGCCGGTGAGCGTGATGACCGTGGAAATCAGGAAGAACGGCCCAGGTGCCTCGACGATGTTGCCCGAGCCCTGCAGGCCGACCGCGATACCCCAGGACTGGAAGACGGCGAGGAACACCGTGAGATAGCGGGTGTACTGGTTGAGGATCTTGCGGCCCGACTCGCCCTCCTTCTTCAGCGCCTCGAGCGACGGAAGGACGGACGTGAGGAGCTGAATGATGATCGATGCCGAGATGTAGGGCATGATGTTCAGGGCGAAGATCGCCATCCGCTCAACGGCGCCGCCCGAGAACATGTTGAACAGGCCCAGGACGCCGCCGCTGGCGTTCTGGAAGCTCTGAGCCAGGGCCTCGGGATTGATTCCGGGCAACGGAATATAGGTGCCCAGCCGGTAGACGATCAGCGCACCCAGGGTGAACCAAATGCGCTTCTTCAATTCCTCGGCTTTGGCGATCGAACCGAAATTGATGTTTGCGGCGAGTTGCTCGGCTGCTGAAGCCATTTTTCGTCCCCGAATACCGAACGCATGATCGGACCAAAGAAACCGGTGCTCGTCCGGATCATGCAAACCTGAAAGGCTTGAGCTTGATCGTGCTTCCAGGAAGCGCAGTCAAACTGAAAGTGAAGTCACTCACATCATACAAACGGCGGCCACGCGATCAGACGCGGGCCGCCGCTTGGATCTACAATAATGTGGGCTCAGGCTCACGCCTGTGCAACGGCGCCCAGGAGGGTCACCGAGCCGCCCGCCTTCTCGATCGCGGCGACGGCCGACTTCGACGCGCCGTGAACCTGGAAGGACAGCTTGGCCTTGAGCTCGCCGACGCCGAGGATCTTGACGCCGTCACGCGGCTTCGAGACCACGCCAGCAGCCACGAGCGCCTCGACGGTGACCGGGGTCGCCTGGTCGAGCTTGCCGGCCTCAACGGCCTGCTGGATGCGGCCGACATTGACCTCGTTGAGATCGATGGCGTTCGGCTTGTTGAAGCCGCGCTTCGGCAGACGACGATGCAGAGGCATCTGACCGCCTTCGAAGCCCTTGATCGCCACGCCGGTACGGGACTTCTGACCCTTCACGCCGCGGCCACCGGTCTTGCCCTTGCCCGAGCCGATACCACGGCCCACGCGCATGCGGTTCTTGGTGGAACCTTCGTTGTCACGAATTTCGTTCAGTCTCATGACCGCTCTCCTCACTGCCCGTCGACAACGCGCACGAGGTGCTTGACCTTCTCGATCATGCCGCGCACAGCCGGCGTGTCTTCGAGGGTCGAGGTGCGATGAAGCTTGTTGAGCTTGAGGCCGATCAGCGTCTGGCGCTGCTTGGCTTCGCGGCGGATCGGCGAACCGATCTGCTCAACGGTGATGGTTGCTGCTGCAGCAGGCTTCTTTGCCATTGTGGAAGCCTCCCTTACGCGTCAGCGCCAGCATCGGCGCTGGCATCGGCGTCGCGACGGCGAGCCTGCAGCGTCGAGACCTTCAGGCCACGGCGAGCAGCCACGGCGCGCGGGCTGTCCTCGTTCTTGAGCGCGTCGAAGGTGGCGCGAACGAGGTTGTAGGGGTTCGACGAGCCGAGCGACTTCGACACGACGTCCTGCATGCCGACCGCCTCGAAGACGGCGCGCATCGGGCCGCCGGCGATGATGCCGGTACCCTGGGGAGCGGCACGCAGCACGACCTTGCCGGCGCCGTGGCGGCCGTTCACGTCGTGATGCAGGGTGCGGCCCTCGCGGAGGGACACGCGGATCATCGAGCGCTTCGCAGCGTCGGTGGCCTTGCGGATCGCTTCCGGAACCTCACGGGCCTTGCCGTGGCCGAAGCCGACGCGGCCCTTCTGGTCGCCGACGACGACGAGCGCGGCGAAGCCGAAGCGACGGCCGCCCTTGACGACTTTGGCGACGCGGTTGATGTGGACCAGGCGATCCACGAATTCGCTGTCGCGCTCTTCGCGATCAGCACGTTCTCTGGGTTCTCTTGCCATGAGACCTCTCACTTGCGCGGGCGGCGGGCCCGCTCGCTAGGGGTTGTTACACGATACCCGCCGTAAAGCACGATCAGGGCAGGAGGTAAACCACTCCCCGCCCCGCTCGTGGATTTTCAGATAATTAGAAGTCCAGACCGCCTTCACGGGCAGCGTCGGCCAGAGCCTTGACGCGGCCGTGATAGAGGTAGCCCGAGCGATCGAAGATCACCTGCTTCACGCCGGCCTTGGCCGCGCGCTCCGCAACGAGCTTGCCCACTTCCTTCGCCGCCTCGACGGTGGCACCGGTCTTGAGCTTGCCCCTGAGATCCTTCTCGATCGTCGAAGCCGACGCGACGGTCACGCCGCGCACGTCATCGATAACCTGGGCATAGATCTGCTTGGACGAACGGAACACCGACAACCGCGGGCGTCCATTCGCTGCCTTCCTGATCGCACGGCGTACACGAGCCTTGCGGCGATCTTCGGCGCCTTTCTTCTCAGCCATGATACGTCGTCCTTACTTCTTCTTGCCTTCCTTGCGGAAGATGAACTCGCCGGCATACTTGACGCCCTTGCCCTTGTAGGGCTCCGGACCGCGGTATTCGCGGATCTCGGCGGCGACCTGGCCGACCTTCTGCTTGTCGATGCCGGCGACGACGACTTCCGTCGGCTTGGGCGTCGTGATCGTGATGCCGGCCGGGATCTCGTAGTCGATGTCGTGGCTGTAGCCGAGCGAGAGCTTCAGCACCTTGCCAGCGACGGCGGCCTTGTAGCCGACGCCGTTGATCTCGAGGCGCTTCTCGAAGCCGTTGGCGACGCCCTGCACCAGGTTCGCGACCTGGGCGCGGGAGAGGCCCCACTTGGCACGGGCCGTCTTCGACTCGTCGCGCGGGGCGACGGTCACGGCGCCGTTCTCAAGAACAACCGACACTTCTTCGGGAACGAGGAACGAGAGTTCGCCCTTCGAGCCCTTCATCTTCACCAACTGGCCGTCGACAGTGGCCGTCACACCCGACGGGACCGCAACCGGCTTTTTGCCTACTCGTGACATTCTGGTATCTCCGTGGTTCTGTGCTAGCCGGCCTTAGAAGACCTTGCAGAGCACTTCGCCGCCCACGTTCTTCTCACGGGCCTCGTGATCGGCCATCACGCCCTGCGGCGTCGAGAGAATGGTGATGCCGAGACCGTCGGCCACGCGAGGCATGGCGTCGACAGAAGCATACACGCGGCGGCCGGGCTTGGAGACGCGCTCGATGGAGCGGATCACCGGCTGACCGTCATAGTACTTCAGCTCGATCGAGAACTCGGTCCGGCCATTGCCGAACTCCGTCTGCGAGTAGTCGCGGATGTAGCCTTCGTTCTTGAGAACCTCGAGAACACGGGCACGCAGCTTCGAGCCAGGGGTGGAAACGGTACCGCGACGGCGCATCTGCGCGTTGCGGATACGGGTGAGCATATCGCCCAACGGATCGTTGATCATATAATGCCCTCCCCCTTACCAGCTGGACTTCACGAGGCCCGGAATCAGGCCCTTGTTGCCGAGCTCGCGCAGGGCGATACGCGACATGCCGAGCTTCCGGTAGTACGCACGCGGACGGCCCGTGATCTCGCAACGGTTGCGGATGCGGGTCGGGTTCGCGTTGCGCGGCAGCTCAGCCAACTTGAGGCGCGCCTCGAAGCGCTCCTCCATGGACTTCGACTCGTCGTTCGCGACCGCCAGCAGGCGCTCGCGGCGGCCGGCGAACTTCTTCACCAGCTTGCGACGATGCTTGTTCTTCTCAATAGCGCTTTTCTTAGCCATTTTTTATCTCCAGTGTCCGCGTCTGAGGACAGCTATCCTCACTGCCGGAACGGGAAGTTGAAGTGACGCAGCAGAGCGCGGGCTTCGTCGTCGGTCTTGGCCGTCGTCGTGATGATGACGTCCATACCCCAAACCTGCTCAACCTTGTCGTAGTTGATCTCAGGGAACACCAGGTGCTCCTTGATGCCCATCGCGTAGTTGCCGCGGCCGTCGAACGACTTCGGGTTCAGGCCCCGGAAGTCGCGGACGCGGGGAAGCGCGATGGTGACGAGACGATCGAGGAACTCGTACATGCGGGTCTTGCGCAGCGTCACCTTGGCACCGATCGGCATGCCCTCGCGGACCTTGAACTGCGAGATAGCCTTGCGGGCCTTCGTGATCACCGGCTTCTGGCCGGCGATGAGCGCGAGATCGGCTGCGGCGACCGACGCCTTCTTGGAGTCGGCGGTCGACTCGCCAACACCCATGTTGAGCACGATCTTCTCGATCTGCGGCACTTCCATGGGGTTCTTGTAGCCGAATTCTTCAATGAGCTTGGGACGCACCACTTCCTCGTAGTGCTTCTTCAGCCGCGGCGTGTAGCCGTCCACCTGAGCCTTAGCCATCGATCAGGTCTCCCGAACGCTTGGCGAAGCGGACCTTGCGGCCGTCTTCGAGAACTTTGAAACCAACCCGGGTCGGCTTGCCGTCCTTCGGGTCTGCATAGGCCAGGTTCGACAGGTGGATCGGGGCTTCCTTGGTAATGATGCCGCTCTCCTGGCTCGCCGTCTGGCGCTGGTGGCGCTTCACCAGGTTCACGCCGCGGACGACCGCGCGCTCTTCCTTCGGGAGCACCTGCACGACTTCGCCGGTCTTGCCCTTGTCGCGACCGGTCAGGACGACGACCTTATCGCCCTTCTTGATCTTCGCGGCCATTAGAGCACCTCCGGCGCAAGCGAAATGATCTTCATGTGGTTCTTGGCACGCAGCTCACGCGGAACGGGGCCGAAGATACGGGTGCCGACCGGCTCTTTCTGATTGTTGATCAGAACGGCGGCATTGCGGTCGAAACGGATGACCGAGCCGTCAGCGCGACGGATGTCCTTCGCGGTGCGCACGACGACCGCCTTCATGACGTCGCCCTTCTTCACGCGGCCGCGCGGAATAGCCTCTTTTACGGAGACGACGATGATATCGCCGACGGAAGCGTACTTACGCTTCGAACCGCCGAGAACCTTGATGCACATCACGCGACGGGCGCCGGAATTGTCGGCGACGTCAAGATTCGTCTGCATCTGGATCATGGCTTTGATCCTTTCCTTTGTTTCAGACAGGTTTCCGGGTCAAGGCACGATTGCCCCCCGGACTACGCCTGACGGGGGTCTGATGCCCCCTGCCCTTCAAATGTCGAGAGAGGCGGTCGTATACACGGACCGCCCCTTCTAGACAACCCCAAAAAAGGCTTTTTAGGCCTTCGCTTGGTCGACGAGCACCCAGGTCTTGAGTTTGGAGAACGGCTTGGTCTCTTCGATGAAGACCGTGTCGCCCACCTTGGCTTGGTTATTCTCGTCATGAGCGTGGTAGTTCTTCGTCTTACGCACGGTCTTCTTCAAAACCGGGTGCGTGAAACGACGCTCCACCTTCACGACGACCGTCTTGTCCTGCTTATCGCTGACAACGACGCCCTGCAAAACGCGCTTCGGCATCTTGATTTCCTCTTAAGCCTTAGCCGCAGCGGCCTTCTGGCGCTGCAGCGTCTTGACGCGGGCGACGTCCCGGCGGACTTCACGGACGCGTCCGGTGTTCTCGAGCTGGCCGGTGGCGCGCTGGAAGCGGAGGTTGAACTGCTCTTTCTTGAGGTTGAGCAACTCATCCGACAGCTGGTCCGCGGACATCGCCTTGAGATCAGAGAATCTCTGCTTGGACTTCATGATTCTCCCTCCTTACTCGGCAATACGCTGGATGAAGCGCGTCTTGATCGGGAGCTTGGCAGCACCGAGACGGAGCGCCTCACGGGCGATGTCCTCGGGAACGCCGTCGATCTCGAACATGATACGGCCAGGCTTTACCTTGGCTGCCCAATATTCGGGGGCGCCCTTACCCTTACCCATACGCACTTCGGTCGGCTTGGTCGACACCGGCACGTCCGGGAAGATGCGGATCCACACCCGGCCCGCGCGCTTCATGGCGCGGGTGATGGCGCGGCGAGCCGCCTCGATCTGACGAGCGTTGATGCGCTCGGGCTCCATCGCCTTCAGGCCGAACTGGCCGAAGTTGAGGTCCGTACCACCCTTCGCAGTGCCGGAAATACGGCCCTTGAACTGCTTACGGAACTTGGTTTTCTTCGGTTGCAACATGGCAAACCTCTCCTGACCTCTCCGTTACGCCGCCTGCTCGCGGCGGCCACCAGAGCGGCCTCCTTCGTCGTTCATCCGCTTATCCTGGGCCATCGGATCGTGCTCAAGGATTTCGCCCTTGAAGATCCAGACCTTGATGCCGCAGGTGCCATAGGTGGTGTACGCGGTGGACACGCCGTAATCCACGTCAGCACGCAGGGTGTGCAGCGGAACGCGGCCCTCGCGGTACCACTCCAGGCGGGCGATTTCAGCGCCACCCAGACGGCCCGAGCAGTTGATACGGATGCCCTCGGCGCCCAGACGCATCGCCGACTGAACGGCGCGCTTCATGGCGCGGCGGAAAGCGACACGGCGCTCGAGCTGCTGAGCGATCGAGTCCGCCACCAGGGTCGCATCGACTTCCGGCTTGCGGACTTCGACGATGTTGATGGCGACATCCGCGTCCGTCATCTTCGAGACGGTCTTGCGGAGCTTCTCGATGTCGGCACCCTTCTTGCCGATCACCACGCCCGGACGACCCGAGTGGATGGTGACGCGGCACTTCTTGTGCGGACGCTCGATGACGATCTTCGAGACGGCGGCCTGCTTCAGCTGCTTCATCAGAGCTTCGCGGATCGCCATGTCCTCGTGCATCAGCTTGGCATACTCGCCCTTGCCGGCGAACCAGCGCGAGTCCCAGGTCCGGTTGATGCCGAGCCGAAGACCGATCGGGTTAACTTTCTGACCCATCTGGTTCTCCTTTATGCCTGTTCGGCAACTTCTCGAACCACGATCGTGAGGTTCGAGAAGGGCTTTTCGATACGAGCGCCCCGGCCACGGGCCCGGGCATGGAAGCGCTTCATGACGAGCGCCTTGCCGACATATGCCTGGCTGACGACGAGATCGTCCACATCGAGGTTGTGGTTGTTCTCGGCGTTGGCGATGGCGCTCTCGAGGCACTTCTTCACGTCGCGAGCGATGCGCTTGCGGGAGAACTCGAGGTCGGCGAGAGCCGCAGAAACCTTCTTGCCGCGGATAAGGGCCGCAACAAGATTGAGCTTCTGGGGGCTGACGCGCAGCATGCGAGCGACGGCTTGAGCCTCATTGTCGCTCAATGCGCGAGGAGTCGCGGCCTTACCCATCTTACTTCCTCTTCGCCTTCTTGTCCGCCGCGTGGCCGTGGAAAGTGCGGGTCGGCGAGAACTCGCCGAACTTGTGACCCACCATTTCCTCAGTCACCGAGACGGGAATGTGCTTCTGACCATTGTAGACCCCGAACGTGAGGCCCACGAACTGCGGGAGAATCGTGGAGCGACGGCTCCAGATCTTGATGACCTCGTTGCGGCCCGAAGAACGGGCAGCCTCGGCCTTCTTGAGGAGGTAACCGTCGACGAACGGGCCCTTCCAAAGCGAACGTGCCATGACGTGCCTCTATCCTTACTTCTTCCGAGCGTGGCGGCTCGACACGATGAACTTGTCGGTCCGCTTGTTCGAACGGGTCTTCTTACCCTTGGTGGGAACGCCCCACGGCGACACCGGATGGCGACCGCCGGACGTACGACCTTCACCACCACCGTGCGGGTGGTCGATCGGGTTCATGGTGACACCGCGGTTGTGGGGGCGCTTGCCCAGCCAGCGGTTACGGCCGGCCTTGCCGATCGAGGTGTTCATGTGGTCCGGATTCGACACCGCGCCGACGCTGGCGAAGCACTGGCCATGGACCATGCGCTGCTCGCCGGAGTTCAGGCGGATCGTCACATAGCCCTGGTCACGACCCACGATCTGAGCGTAGGTGCCGGCGGAGCGGGCGAGAGCGCCACCCTTGCCGATCTTCAGCTCGACGTTGTGGATGATCGTGCCCACCGGCATGTTGCCGATCGGCATCGCGTTGCCCGGCTTAATGTCGACCTGCTCGCCAGCCGCCACCTGATCGCCGACAGCCAGACGCTGCGGGGCCAGGATGTAGGACTGCTCGCCGTCGGCGTAGCGGATGAGCGCGATGAAGGCGGTGCGGTTCGGATCGTACTCGATCCGCTCCACGGTCGCCACGTCGCCCATGCGGCCACGACGCTTGAAGTCGACCAGGCGCAGGGTGCGCTTGTGACCACCGCCACGGAAGCGGACGGTCACGCGACCCAGGTTGTTACGGCCGCCGGAGGAGCTCTTGCCCTCCGTCAGCTGCTTGACCGGCTTGCCCTTGTAGAGCTCGCTGCGGTCCACGATCACCAGCTGGCGCAGGCCGGGGGTGATTGGTTTGAACGTTTTCAAAGCCATCGGATCACTCTCTCAACCGATCAGAGGCCCGTCGTGACGTCGATGGTCTGGCCCTCTTCGAGGGTCACAACCGCCTTCTTCACGTCCGACCGCTGGCCGCGGGTGCCGCGGAACATCTTCACTTTGCCCTTGGTGACGAGCGTATTGACGCTCTTCACCTTGACATCGAACAGCTTCTCAACCGCTTCCTTGATCTGCGGCTTCGTCGCATCCGGGCGCACCTTGAACACGACCTTGTTCTGCTCGGAAAGAGCGGTCGCCTTCTCGGTGATGACCGGGCTTACGATCACATCGTAATGGCGCGGGTCCAGGCTCATTTGAAGCGCGCCTCCAGCGCATCGACAGCTGCCTTCGTGAGAACGAGCTTCTCGCGACGCAGGATGTCATAGACGTTGATGCCCTGCACCGGCAGGACGTCGATGTTCGGGATGTTGCGAGCAGCCCGCTGGAAGTTCGTCTCGATCTCGGCGCCGCCGATGATCAGGGCGTTGGCAAGGCCGAGCTTGCCGAAGCGCTCGACGAGAGCCTTCGTCTTGGGCTCGGAGAGCGTCGCGTCGTCGAGAACGACGAGCGAGGCGTCCTTCGCCTTCGACGAGAGCGCGTGCCGCAGAGCAAGAGCACGGACCTTCTTGGGCAGGTCGTGAGCATGGCTGCGGACCTGCGGGCCGAAGGCACGACCGCCGCCCCGGAACTGGGGAGCGCTCGCGGCGCCGTGACGGGCGCTGCCGGTACCCTTCTGCTTGTAAACCTTCTTCGTCGTACGATCGATGTCCGAACGGTTCTTCACAGCGTGCGTGCCAGCCTGGCGCTTCGCGAGCTGCCAGCGGACGCAACGGGCGAGCAGGTCGGCGCGTGGCTCGAGACCGAAGATGGCCTCGTTGAGCTCGACGGAGCCGGACTTGTTGCCCTCAAGCGTGGTGACATCAAGCTTCATCACGCATTCTCCTCTTGAGCCTGCTCAGCCGCGGGGGCCGGTGCAGCGTTGTTGGCCGAGCGGAACGCGCCGGGCATCGGCACTTCCTTCGGCAGCTTCCGCTTCACCGCGTCGCGGACGAAGATCCATCCGCCGGCGACGCCAGGAACGGCGCCTTCGACGAGGATCAGACCGCGCTCGACGTCGGTCGACACGACACGCAGGTTCTGCGTGGTGACGCGCTCGACACCCAGGTGACCAGGCATCTTCTTGTTCTTGAACGTCTTGCCCGGATCCTGGCGGCCACCGGTCGAACCGATCGAGCGGTGGGAGATCGACACGCCGTGCGAGGCGCGAAGACCGCCGAAGTTCCAGCGCTTCATACCGCCGGCGGAGCCCTTACCGGTCGTGATGCCCGTGACGTCCACGAACTGACCAGCAACGAAGTGATCGGCGGTGATCTCGGCGCCCACGGGGATGATCGCATCCTCGGAGACGCGGAACTCCGCGAGCTTGCGCTTCGGCTCGACCTGGGCGACGGCGAAATGCCCGCGCTCGGCCTTCGAAACGTTCTTTATCTTGGCCTTGCCGACGCCGACCTGCAGCGCGGTGTAGCCGTTCTTTTCCTTGGTCCGGTGGGCGACGACCTGGCAGTTGTCGACCTTCAGAACCGTGACCGGGACATGCTCGCCAGCATCCGTGAAGATGCGGGTCATCCCGACTTTCTGTGCAATGACGCCTGAGCGCATGTGCGTATCCTCTCGGCGTGTCTACCGAAAGCTCCAAGCCCAACGGCTCAGAGCTTGATTTCCACGTCCACACCAGCAGCGAGATCGAGCTTCATCAGAGCATCAACCGTCTGCGGGGTGGGGTCCACGATATCGAGAACACGCTTATGAGTGCGCATCTCGAACTGCTCGCGCGACTTCTTGTCGATGTGCGGCGAGCGAAGAACCGTAAAGCGCTCGATGCGCGTCGGCAGCGGGATGGGCCCGCGAACCTGGGCGCCGGTCCGCTTCGCAGTCGACACGATTTCGCGTGTCGAAGCGTCGAGGATCCGATGGTCGAACGCCTTAAGGCGAATACGAATGTTTTGACCGTTCATGGCTTATCCATTCAACAAGGGAAGCGGCCGAGCCGATACCCGGCCGCTGTCCTTTGATCCTCTCACATTAATCCATCACGGCGGCGACGACGCCGGCGCCGACGGTACGGCCGCCCTCACGGATGGCGAAGCGCAGCTTCTCCTCCATGGCGATCGGCGCGATCAGCTCGACTTCCATCGTGATGTTGTCGCCCGGCATCACCATCTCGGTGCCCTCGGGCAGCTTCACCACGCCGGTCACGTCCGTCGTGCGGAAGTAGAACTGCGGACGGTAGTTGCCGAAGAACGGCGTATGACGGCCACCCTCTTCCTTCGTCAGGATGTAGGCCTCGGCCTTGAACTTCGTGTGCGGCTTGATCGAGCCGGGCTTGCACAGCACCTGGCCGCGCTCCACGTCCTCGCGCTTCGTGCCGCGCAAAAGAACGCCCACGTTGTCGCCCGCCTGGCCCTGGTCGAGCAGCTTGCGGAACATCTCGACGCCGGTCACCGTGGTCTTCTGCGTGTCGCGCAGGCCCACGATCTCCACTTCCTCGCCGACCTTGATCACGCCGCGCTCAACGCGACCCGTCACCACCGTGCCGCGGCCCGAGATCGAGAACACGTCCTCGATCGGCATCAGGAACGGCTGGTCGATCGGACGCTCCGGCTGCGGAATGTAGCGGTCAACCTCGGCCATCAGCTTGAGCACCGCGTCGCGGCCGATCTCCGGCTGGCGATCCTCCAGAGCGCACAGGGCCGAGCCCTTCACGATCGGAATGTCGTCGCCGGGGAAGTCGTACTTCGACAGAAGCTCGCGAACCTCGAGCTCAACCAGGTCGAGCAGCTCCGGATCGTCAACCATGTCGACCTTGTTCATGAACACCACCAGCGCCGGAACGCCAACCTGGCGCGCCAGCAGGATGTGCTCGCGGGTCTGCGGCATCGGGCCGTCCGCCGACGACACCACCAGGATCGCACCGTCCATCTGCGCCGCGCCCGTGATCATGTTCTTCACATAGTCGGCGTGGCCAGGGCAGTCCACGTGCGCATAGTGCCGGTTCGTGGTCTCGTATTCCACATGCGCCGTCGAGATCGTGATGCCGCGCGCCTTCTCTTCCGGCGCCTTGTCGATCTGGTCGTACGCCGTAAACGTCGCGCCACCGCTCTCCGCCAGAACCTTCGTGATCGCCGCCGTCAGCGACGTCTTGCCATGGTCAACGTGACCAATCGTTCCGATGTTGCAGTGCGGCTTCGTCCGCTCAAACTTTTCCTTCGCCATCGTGGCACCCGTTCCTTTGATATTCCAAAATTCGTTTTAGTGGGTTCAGGCGTATTTCGCCTGAACCTCGGCAGCCACGTTCGACGGCACCTGCTCGTAGTGGTCGAACTGCATGGTGTAGCTCGCGCGCCCCTGGCTCATGCCGCGCAGAGTGTTCACGTAGCCGAACATGTTGGCGAGCGGGACCATCGCATTGATGACCACGGCATTGCCGCGCATGTCCTGACCCTGGATCTGACCACGGCGAGAGTTGAGATCGCCGATGACCGAACCCGTGTAGTCCTCGGGGGTCGTGACCTCGACCTTCATCACAGGCTCGAGCAGAACCGATCCGCCCTTCTGGAGGGCCTCACGGAGAGCAGCCCGCGAGGCGATTTCGAAGGCGAGAGCCGACGAGTCGACTTCGTGGAAAGCACCGTCGACGAGTTCGACTTTGATGTCGACCACCGGGAAGCCGGCGATGACGCCAGCGCCCACGACCGACTGGAGGCCCTTTTCGACGCCCGGGATGTATTCCTTCGGAACAGCACCGCCGACGATCTTCGACTCGAACGAGAAGCCTGCGCCCGGCTCGTTCGGCTGGACAACCAGCTTCACGCGGGCGAACTGGCCCGTACCGCCGGTCTGCTTCTTGTGGGTGTAGTCCACCTCGACCTTCTTCGTGATCGTCTCACGATAGGCCACCTGGGGAGCGCCCACATTGGCGTCGACCTTATAGGTGCGCTTCAGGATATCGACCTTAATGTCGAGGTGAAGCTCACCCATGCCCTTCAGGATCGTCTGGCCCGACTCGGTATCGGTGGAGACGCGGAAGGACGGATCCTCGGCAGCGAGCTTCGAGAGAGCCAGACCCAGCTTTTCCTGGTCGGCCTTCGACTTCGGCTCGATGGCGATCTCGATGACCGGCTCCGGGAACTCCATACGCTCGAGGATCACGGGCTTGCTCGGGTCGCAGAGCGTGTCGCCGGTGCGGACTTCCTTCAGGCCGGCCAGAGCGACGATGTCGCCCGCGTAAGCCTCCTTGATGTCCTCACGGTTGTTCGCATGCATGAGCAGCATGCGGCCGACGCGCTCTTTCTTGTCGCGCGAGGAGTTGAGGAGCGTTTCGCCCGCATTCACCTTGCCCGAGTAGATGCGGCAGAAGGTGATCGTGCCCACGAAGGGGTCGTCCATGATCTTGAAGGCGAGCATGGAGAACGCTTCGTCGTCGGATGGCTTGCGGGTGACCGGCTCTTCGGTCTTGAAGTCGATGCCCTGGATGGCCTCACGGTCTGCCGGGGACGGCAGGAAGTCCACGACGGCGTCGAGCAGGGGCTGCACGCCCTTGTTCTTGAACGCCGAGCCGCAGAGCACCGGGTGGAAGGCGCGGCGCTGAACCGCGGTGCGGATCAGGCGGCGCAGGGTGGCCTCGTCGGGCTCCTGACCGTCCAGGTAGGCCATCATGGCTTCGTCGTCCATCTCGACGGCAGCTTCGACGAGCTTGCCGCGATATTCGACAGCCTGGTCCTTCAGGTCGGCCGGGATCTCGACTTCGTCGAACTTCGCGCCGAGCGCGTCGCTCTCCCAGACATAGGCCTTCATCTTGATCAGATCGACCATGCCCTTGAAGTCGCTCTCGGCACCGATCGGGATCTGGAGGCAGACCGGCTTGCCGGCGACGCGCTTCACGATGTCCTCGACGCACTTGAAGAAGTTGGCGCCGGTCTTGTCCATCTTGTTGACGAACACGACACGCGGAACGTCGTACTTGTCGGCCTGGCGCCAAACCGTCTCGGTCTGGGGCTCAACACCCTGGTTGCCGTCGAGAACGCAGACGGCGCCGTCGAGAACGCGCAGGCTGCGCTCCACCTCGATGGTGAAGTCGACGTGGCCGGGGGTGTCGATGATGTTCAGACGCTTGCCGTTCCAGAAGCAGGTGGTGGCAGCGGACGTGATCGTGATGCCACGCTCCTGCTCCTGCTCCATCCAGTCCATGGTGGCGGCACCTTCGTGCACTTCACCGATCTTGTGGGACTTACCGGTGTAGTACAGGATGCGCTCAGTCGTCGTCGTCTTACCGGCATCGATGTGCGCCATGATGCCGAAGTTACGGTAGTCCTCAATCGCGTGCGTGCGGGGCATCGCTTAAGCTCCTAACCGTTACCAGCGGTAGTGCGAGAACGCACGGTTGGCTTCCGCCATACGGTGGGTGTCTTCGCGCTTCTTTACGGCGTTGCCGCGGTTGTTGGACGCATCGAGCAGCTCGGCAGAGAGGCGCTCGACCATGGTCTTGTCGTTGCGGCCGCGGGCGGCCTGGATGATCCAGCGGATCGCGAGAGCCTGGCGGCGCTCGGCGCGGACCTCGACCGGAACCTGGTACGTGGCACCGCCGACGCGGCGGGAACGGACCTCGATTGCCGGAGCAACGTTGTCGAGGGCCTGCTTGAAGACCTCGAGAGGGTTAGCCTTGGCACGGCTTTCGACGACGTCGAACGCACCGTAAACGATACGCTCGGCGGCGGACTTCTTGCCGTCGTACATGATGGAGTTCATGAACTTCGTGACGACGACATCACCGAACTTCGGATCCGGGATGATCTCACGCTTTTCGGCGCTGTGGCGGCGGGACATGAGCGAGCTCCGACCTAAATTGATGTGAACGGCTTACTTCGGCCGCTTAGCGCCGTACTTCGAACGACGCTGCTTACGATTCTTCACGCCCTGGGTGTCGAGGACACCGCGGAGGATGTGGTAGCGAACACCCGGAAGGTCCTTCACACGGCCGCCGCGGATCATGACCACGGAGTGCTCCTGAAGGTTGTGACCCTCGCCCGGGATGTAACCGATGACTTCGAAGCCATTGGTCAGGCGGACCTTGGCGACCTTACGGAGAGCCGAGTTCGGCTTCTTGGGGGTCGTGGTGTAAACGCGCGTGCACACGCCACGCTTCTGCGGGCAGGCCTCAAGCGCGGGAACCTTATTCCGGCTCTTTTGCGCCGTCCGCGGCTTGCGGATCAGCTGAGAAATCGTTGGCATCCTGTGCCCTCTTTCACCAGCCACCAAGGTGGCCTTTGAGTATCTAACGGTTCAACGCCGCACCCGACGTTTCATGCGGACCGGCTAAGGTTGCATAAAACGAAGCCACGCCATTGACTTGGGTAAGCCCCTGGCGCGGTGCGATTGCAGAGGACCACGATGATCTGGCACCGCGGTCGTGCCCTAAATCTGACATGTGTCAGTCAAGGTTGAGTTCGGCAGCGTTTAGGTGGCATCGGTCGAAGCTAGGCGCTTCGACTGGCGGAAACCTACGGCCAGCCGGAAAGTCCGGTCTCTCTAGCGTTCGAGTCGCGGAAAGTCAACAGGTTTCCGCTAACGAACTGGAAAGGACCGGGTCGTGCGGTCCCCTGGCGGGGCATGGGGATCCCGACGGGAGGCTCCGCGTTCCAGGCAACGCTTCTTGGCCGCCTTCCTCCCCGGTTGCGGGGCCCTCTCAACGGCTCGGCCCAGGCGCCGTCCCCCTGCCCTTCAGGAAACGAAAAGGCCGCCCGAGGGCGGCCTTTCCAAGTCTTGGGTTGAGCCAGACCGGATCACTCGGCTGCCGGGGGCAGCTCGTTGACATGGGCCTGGGATTCGGCGCGCTTCTGCTGGAGGATCAGCTCGTCGCGGTGGGTCGCGACGGCCTTGATCTGCGCCGTCAGAGCACCCGTACCGGCCGGGATGAGGCTGCCGACGATGACGTTCTCCTTGAGGCCCTCGAGGGTATCGACCTTGCCGTTGACCGCCGCCTCCGTGAGGACACGGGTGGTCTCCTGGAAGGACGCCGCCGAGATGAAGGAGCGGGTCTGGAGCGAGGCCTTGGTGATACCGAGCAGAACCGGCACGCCTTCGGCGGGCTTCTTCTTCTCGGCCACGAGGCGCTCGTTGACCTCCTCGAACTCGAGACGGTCGACCTGCTCGCCCGTGAGGAACTCGGAGTCGCCGCCGTCCGTGATCTCAACCTTCTGCAGCATCTGGCGAACGATCACCTCGATGTGCTTGTCGTTGATGAGCACGCCCTGGAGACGATAGACCTCCTGGATCTCGTTCACGAGGTAGGCTGCCAGCTCCTCGACGCCCTTGATCGCAAGGATGTCGTGCGGGGCCGGGTTGCCGTCCACGATGAAGTCGCCGATTTCGACCACGTCGCCGTCCTGCAGGTGGATGTGCTTGCCCTTCGGGATCAGGTACTCCACCGGCTCCGAGCCATCGTGCGGGATCAGCGTCAGGCGACGCTTGCTCTTGTAGTCGCGGCCGAACTGGATCGTGCCGGACTTCTCCGCGATGATGGCCGCATCCTTCGGACGACGGGCCTCGAACAACTCCGCCACGCGCGGCAGACCGCCCGTGATGTCGCGGGTCTTGGCGCTCTCGGTCGAGACACGGGCCAGAACGTCACCAGCCTTCACCTTGGAGCCGGGATCGACCGCGAGGATCGCGTCCACGGGCAGCAGGTAACGGGCATCACCCCCGCGGGCGAGCTTGGCGATCTTGCCGCCCTTGCCCTCGATGGTGACCGCGGGACGGAGATCGGCCGTGCGGGCCGAGCCACGCCAGTCGATGACCACGCGCTTGGCGATGCCGGTCGATTCGTCCATGGACTCGATCATCGACGCACCGTCCACGAGGTCCTCGTAGGCGACGGTGCCGTCGACCTCGGTCAGGATCGGGCGGGAATAGGGATCCCACTCCGCGATGCGCTGACCGCGCTTGATCGTGTCGCCCTCGTCGACCTTCAGGCGGGAGCCGTACTGCAGGCGGTGAACCGCCCGCTCGGTTCCGTCCGGACCGATGATCACAACAGCCACGTTGCGGCCCATGACGACGAGGTCGCCGTCGGAGTTGCGCGCAATGTTCTTGTTGCGGAAGCCGATCGTGCCCTCGAAGCTCGACTCGATGAAGGACGAGTCGGCGATCTGAGCCGCGCCACCGATGTGGAAGGTACGCATGGTCAGCTGGGTGCCCGGCTCGCCGATCGACTGAGCGGCGATGACGCCCACGGCCTCGCCGTGGTTGACCGGGGTACCGCGGGCCAGGTCGCGGCCGTAGCAGGTGGCGCAGACGCCGTTCCGGGACTCGCAGACGAGCACGGAGCGGATCTTCACTTCCTGGATACCGGCAGCGCCGATGGCCTCGAGGTGATGCTCCTCGATCATCGTGCCCTTCGGAACGATCACGGTGCCGTCCTGGGCAACCAGATCCTCGGCCGTGGAACGGCCCAGGATGCGGGACGCCAGCGACGCGACCACCTGGCCGGCATCGATGATGGCACGCATCTTGATGCCCTTCTCGGTGCCGCAATCCGTCTCACGGATGACCGCATCCTGCGCCACGTCCACGAGACGGCGGGTCAGGTAACCCGAGTTCGCGGTCTTGAGCGCGGTGTCGGCCAGACCCTTACGGGCGCCGTGGGTCGAGTTGAAGTACTCGAGAACGTCCAGGCCTTCCTTGAAGTTCGAGATGATCGGCGTCTCGATGATCTCGCCCGACGGCTTGGCCATGAGGCCGCGCATGGCGGCGAGCTGCTTCATCTGAGCCGGCGAACCACGGGCGCCCGAGTGCGACATCATGTAGATCGAGTTGACCGGCTTGTCGCGACCCTGATCGTCCTTCTGGACGGTCGAGATGCGGTTCATCATCTCGGCGGCCAGACGATCGGAGCACTTCGCCCAGGCGTCGACGACCTTGTTGTACTTCTCACCCTGGGTGATCAGGCCGTCCTGGTACTGCTGCTCGTAGTCCTTCGCGAGGGCACGGGTCTCCTCGACGATCTGCCACTTGTTCTCCGGGATCACCATGTCGTCCTTGCCGAACGAGATGCCGGCGCGGAACGCGTTGTAGAAGCCGAGAGCCATGATGCGATCGCAGAAGATCACCGACTCCTTCTGACCGCAGTGCCGATACACGGCATCGATCATGTTGGAGATTTCCTTCTTCGTCATCAGCTTGTTGACGATGTCGAAGGACAGGGCCGGATGCTTCGGCAGAAGCCGCGAGAGCATGACGCGACCGGGAGTGGTCTCGACGATCTTGGTGACGGGCTTGCCGTCCTCGCCCACGCCTTCCCAACGATACTTGATCTTGGAATGCAGGGTGATGACCTTCTCGTGCAGCGCGTGCTCGATCTCGCCCATGTCGGCGAAGGCCTTGCCCTGGCCGGGCTGGCCGTCGGCGACGATGGAGAGATAGTAGAGTCCCAGAACGATGTCCTGCGACGGCACGATAATCGGCTGACCGTTGGCCGGATGCAGGATGTTGTTGGTGGACATCATCAGCACGCGGGCTTCGAGCTGCGCCTCGAGCGAGAGCGGCACGTGGACGGCCATCTGGTCGCCGTCGAAGTCCGCGTTGAACGCGGCGCAGACGAGCGGGTGCAGCTGGATCGCCTTGCCCTCAATCAGGGTGGGCTCGAAGGCCTGGATGCCGAGGCGGTGGAGCGTCGGAGCGCGGTTCAGGAGCACCGGATGCTCGCGGATGACCTCGTCCAGGATGTCCCAGACCTCGGGCTTCTCCTTCTCGACGAGCTTCTTCGCCTGCTTGACGGTAGCGGAGAGGCCGCGGGCGTCGAGCTTGGCGTAGATGAACGGCTTGAAGAGCTCGAGCGCCATCTTCTTCGGCAGGCCGCACTGATGGAGCTTAAGCTCCGGACCCACCACGATGACCGAACGGCCGGAATAGTCGACGCGCTTGCCGAGCAGGTTCTGACGGAAGCGGCCCTGCTTACCCTTCAGCATGTCGGCGAGCGACTTCAGCGGACGCTTGTTGGCGCCCGTGATGACGCGGCCGCGGCGGCCGTTGTCGAACAGCGCGTCGACAGCCTCCTGCAGCATGCGCTTCTCGTTGCGGACGATGATGTCCGGAGCGCGCAGCTCCATGAGGCGCTTCAGGCGGTTGTTGCGGTTGATGACGCGGCGATACAGGTCGTTCAGATCCGACGTCGCGAAGCGGCCGCCGTCGAGCGGCACGAGCGGACGCAGATCCGGCGGAATCACCGGGATCACGGTCATGATCATCCATTCGGGCTTGTTGCCCGACTGGAGGAACGCCTCGATGATCTTGAGGCGCTTCATGAGCTTCTTCGGCTTCAGCTCCGAGGTCGTCGTCGCGATTTCCTCACGGATGTCGGCGGCGGTCTTCTCGAGGTCGAGCTCCTGCAGGATGCGGCGGATGGCTTCCGCGCCGATCATGGCGGTGAAGCTGTCCTCGCCGTACTCGTCCTGGGCGCGGATGTACTCTTCCTCGGTCAGCAGCTGACGGTCCTTGAGGGGCGTCAGGCCGGCATCGACGACGATGTAGGATTCGAAATAGAGGATGCGCTCCAGATCCTTCAGGGTCATGTCGAGCAGCAGACCGATGCGGCTCGGCAGGGACTTGAGGAACCAGATATGCGCAACCGGAGCCGCGAGCTCGATATGGCCCATGCGGTCGCGACGGACGCGCGCGAGGGTCACCTCGACGCCGCACTTCTCGCAGATCACACCCTTGTACTTCATGCGCTTGTACTTGCCGCACAAGCACTCGTAGTCCTTGATCGGGCCGAAGATGCGCGCGCAGAACAGGCCGTCACGCTCGGGCTTGAACGTACGGTAGTTGATGGTCTCTGGCTTCTTGATCTCGCCGTAGGACCAGGACAGAATCTTCTCAGGGCTCGCGATCGAGATCTTGATCTGATCGAAGCTTTGCGGCTGGGCCGTCTGGTTGAAGAGATTCATGACCTCTTGATTCATCGCCGTCTCCTGGGCTGAAGGGCGCTTACGTAAGCACCCTCACCGGCAATTGCATGGGGCCGCGGCTCAAATGCCGCGGCCTTACCTCGAATTCAAAAGCGCTTGCGCACTTACTCGGCGGCCTCGGACGGAGGCAGTTGCTCCGCCTCGTTGGCTGCCTTCTTGGAGTTGGTCAGTTCGACGTTTAGGCCGAGCGAACGCATTTCCTTCACGAGAACGTTGAAGCTCTCCGGAATGCCCGACTCGAAGGTGTCGTCGCCACGAACGATGGCTTCGTAGACCTTGGTGCGGCCGGCCACGTCGTCCGACTTGACCGTGAGCATTTCCTGAAGGGTGTAGGCGGCGCCGTAAGCCTCGAGCGCCCAGACCTCCATTTCGCCGAAGCGCTGGCCGCCGAACTGGGCCTTGCCGCCCAGCGGCTGCTGGGTGACGAGGCTGTAGGGGCCGATGGAGCGGGCGTGGATCTTGTCGTCCACGAGGTGGTGAAGCTTCAGCATGTAGATGTAGCCCACCGTGACCTTGCGATCGAAAGGCTCACCGGTCTTGCCGTCATACAGCGTGACCTGACCCGACGGGTCGAGGCCAGCCTTCTGAAGCATGGTCTCGATGTCCGTCTCCTTCGCACCGTCGAAGACGGGCGTGGCGAAGGGGACGCCGCGACGCAGCTTGTTGCCGAGTTCCACCAGTTCCTCGTCCGAAGCCTGCTCGATTTCCGGCAGGTTGCCGTAGATCGAGACCAGCTGCTCGCGCAGGGCCTTGGACTGGCCGCTCTTCATGTAGGCATCGACCGCCTGGGCGACCTGCTTGCCGAGACCGGCGGCAGCCCAACCGAGGTGCGTCTCGAGGATCTGACCCACGTTCATGCGGCTCGGCACGCCGAGCGGGTTGAGCACGATGTCCGCATGGGTGCCGTCCTCGAGGAACGGCATGTCCTCGATCGGAACGATGCGCGACACGACACCCTTGTTGCCGTGACGGCCGGCCATCTTGTCGCCCGGCTGGATCTTGCGCTTCACGGCCACGAAGACCTTGACCATCTTCATGACGCCCGGAGGCAGCTCGTCGCCGCGCTGAAGCTTCTCGACCTTGTCGAGGAAGCGCTGCTCGAGGCGCTTCTTGGACTCGTCGTACTGCTTCTGCATGGCCTCGATCTCGGACATGAGAGCATCGTCCTCGACCGCGAACTGCCACCACTGCGACCGCGGATACTCGTTGAGCAGCTCGCGGGTGATCTTGGCGTCCTTCTTGTAGCCCTTCGGCCCGGCCACGCCCTTCTTGCCGTCCAGGATCTCGGCCAGACGCGCATAGGTGTTGCGGTCCAGGATCGCCTGTTCGTCGTCGCGGTCCTTGGCCAGACGCTCAATTTCCTCGCGCTCGATGGCCTGGGCACGCTCGTCCTTGTCGACGCCGTGACGGTTGAAGACGCGGACTTCCACGATGGTGCCGGTCACGCCCGGAGGCACGCGCAGCGAGGTGTCGCGGACGTCGGAGGCCTTCTCGCCGAAGATGGCGCGCAGGAGCTTCTCTTCCGGCGTCATCGGGCTTTCGCCCTTCGGCGTGATCTTGCCGACGAGGATGTCGCCCGCATGGACCTCGGCGCCGATATACACGATGCCGGCTTCGTCGAGGTTCTTCAGCGCCTCTTCCGAAACGTTCGGAATGTCGCGCGTGATTTCCTCAGGACCCAGCTTCGTGTCGCGGGCCATCACCTCGAATTCCTCGATATGGATCGAGGTGAACACGTCTTCCTTCACGATGCGCTCGGAGAGGAGAATCGAGTCTTCGAAGTTGTAGCCGTTCCACGGCATGAACGCGACGAGCACGTTGCGGCCGAGAGCCAGCTCGCCGTACTCGGTCGACGGACCGTCGGCGATGATGTCGCCCTTGCGCACGATGTCGCCGGCGCGCACCAGCGGCTTCTGCGTGATGCAGGTCGACTGGTTGGAGCGCTGGAACTTCTGCAGGCGGTAGATATCGACGCCGGGACGGGTCGGATCCGTGTTCTCCGTCGCGCGAATAACGATACGGGTCGCGTCCACCTGGTCGACGATGCCGGTGCGGCGGGCCGCAATGGCGGCGCCGGAATCCCGGGCTACGACCGCTTCCATGCCGGTGCCGACGAACGGAGCGTCCGCCTGCACGAGAGGCACGGCCTGACGCTGCATGTTCGAGCCCATGAGAGCGCGGTTCGCGTCGTCGTTCTCGAGGAACGGGATGAGCGCGGCGGCGACCGACACGAGCTGCTTCGGCGACACCTCCATCAGGTCCACGCGATCGGGCGCGACCACGATGTTTTCACCGGCGCGGCGGCAGATCACGAGCTCCTCGGTGAGGGTGCCGTTCTCATCCAGCGTCGAGTTGGCCTGGGCGATGTTGTACTTCGCCTCTTCCATGGCGGAGAGATAGACGACCTCGTCGGTCACCTTGCTGTCGCGCACGCGGCGGAACGGCGTCTCGATGAAGCCGTACTTGTTCACGCGGGCGAAGGTAGCCAGGGAGTTGATCAGACCGATGTTCGGGCCTTCCGGCGTCTCGATCGGGCAGATGCGGCCGTAATGCGTCGGGTGCACGTCGCGCACCTCGAAGCCCGC
>Ga0180217_1000892_pt1 | contig 38480 bp, 37 predicted proteins | sample eDN3rd37CBELigOP_FD_128521 | JGI IMG/M metagenome (GOLD analysis project Ga0180217, IMG submission 128521) | Enriched Organic Plus compost microbial communities from Emeryville, California, USA - eDNA 3rd pass 37_C BE-Lig OP (version 2) (version 2) ...
AAAATACAGGTTTCAAGCCTTCGGGTATGCGCCCAGACATGAATATGTTGGGCTCGCTGGACGCGATCAATGACAAGGCCTTCAATCCCTAGGATAGAATCGAGTGGGGACATCGGTGTTCACCCCATTAAACAAGTTCTTCGCAACAACGAGTTTAATGAATGCCGACCGTCCCCCTTTTATGATGAAGAGCCCAACCGCGCAAAGACAAGACTCTCAGGTCGGTGGTATTGTTATTACCTTAGTGATTCGCCCCAGACAGGGCGTCTGTTTGCTTGAAGGGAACTTAGCATGTGTACTCGTGTGGTTTGGAGCAACGCCAACGGCTCTGTGATCGTGGGTCGCAACATGGACTATCATCGCGACCTCGGATCCAATCTGTGGAAACTCCCACGAGGCGTCAAGCGCGATGATGGAGTCAACGGCACCCTGACCTGGGCTGCACGTTATGGCAGCGTAGCCATTACAGCCATGGACATGATGACAGTCGATGGACTCAATGAAGCTGGTTTATCGGGACACATCCTGTGGTTGGCCGAATCCAACTATGGCACATATGACACGTCGCGACCTGTCCTCAGCCAAGCCATCTGGTTGCAATACTTCCTTGACAACTATGCGAGCGTAGCCGAAGCCGTAGCTTGGGTAAAACAAAACCGTGCACAGGTTTTTCAACTCACTGACCCCTCCAGTGGCGAGGTTCCCGCCATTCATCTGGCTCTTGATGATGCCAGTGGTGACTCTGCTATTTTTGAGTACATCAACGGAGAAGTCACTATTCACCATTCACCCGATTATCTGGTGATGACCAATTCACCACCCTACGATAAGCAACTCGAACTGCTCAAGCAGATACAGAGCTTCGGTGGCGAGGGGTCATTACCGGGCAGCACCTTGGCTTCAGACAGATTTGCCCGAGCCGCCTATTACGTTCATCGCCTGCCCCAACCCAAGTCACAGCTTGAGGCCATTGCGTCAATGTTTAGCGTGATGCGTAACGTCGCACAACCGTTTCGGGTGTCTGATCCGGGGAAACCGGATGCCTCGCAAACCATTTGGCAATCCGTGGCAGACCTTTCACGGCGCCGTCTGGTTTTCGAATCGACTACCAGGCCGAACATCATCTGGGTTGATCTGGATCGTCTGGACTTTTCCGAAAACTCAGGCGAATGCAAGATAGACCTTGGCAGTCAACTGGCTGTTGAAGGTGGGCTAGCCGGCAATGTATCCGACAATTTCATGCCGACCAGCGGCCTTAAGTTTCTGAATCTGAAAATGATCAAGCAGCTCATGGCTGGCTCTGCTGCAAAGGCCTGAGCACAGGGATCTGTGCGGCCGTTCAGGCACCACGCTGCAATCTTGTCCGAGCATGTCCAAGTCGGCGGCAGGAACTGCCGAACAGCTGGCGCACAGACTCGGTTTAGGCGTGTTTCGTGTGGCTTCGAGGAAAACGCCAAAACGACTCAGAAGCTGTTCAGTGCTGCGCCTGAGCGTCGTAGGAATCTCCGGCCTTCAGGCTGGGGATGATGTCAAAAGAAAATGGTCACAAATTTCTTGAATTAAGCCTTACACTGCCAACGGAATGATCAGGTGAGTCCGATACTACGCCGGCATACTACAGTCCCGAACATGAAGAAGACCCACCACTTCTAATGTAAAAGCATGGTTTTCAGGCACTACGCAAAATGAGATCATCATCCAGCAGGATGACATTGCTTTACCCGTAATTGGCCGTTCTTGAGCCCATGATGACTGAAATACAAACCACACCTCTCCTAGATCTACTGTTTCTGATCGCCATCGCTGCAGAAGCCATGACTGCAGCCCTTGTGGCAGGAAGGCGGGAAATGGACTGGGTCGGTGTCTGCCTTCTTGGTTGCATCACTGCGCTCGGTGGTGGCTCTGTACGCGATGTTCTACTCGGACACTACCCCCTGTCATGGGTAAAACACCCATACTTCCTTTTGATCACAACGGGGGCTGCACTTGTCACAATTGCCCTGGCCAGACATATGTACAAGCTGCGTCGAGTTTTCCTTTTTCTCGATGCGGTGGGCTTAGTCGTTTTTACAGTCGTTGGCTGCAATGTCGCCCTCAGCATGAATCAACCCTTCATCGTCGTGATTGCTGCAGGCATGATTACCGGCTGCGTCGGTGGTGTACTGCGTGACCTGCTCTGCAACACAATTCCATTGCTTTTCCGTGCTGAACTTTATGCCACTGTCTCAATACTGACGGGCATCTTGTATTACCTCGGCACTTATGCAGACTTAAACCATAAAGCGGTCACTGGATTTTCTTTGCTCATTGGGCTTACCTTGCGCCTTCTAGCAATCCGTTACAAGTGGAGCATGCCCAAATTCGTATACAAAGGAAACCTGGACTAGCCAAGCGGCAAGCCCTTGGAATGGACTTGCCAACTTGCCAAATCATGCCACTGCGACGGGATCACGGTGCAGGATCTGGCCTGGCCTTTCAATTGTTGCATCACCTGGCAACACACTTACCCCATTGATCCACACCCTGAGGATGCCTTCTGAGGGCAGTGTGGGTTGATCCCATGTGGCACGATCCCTGACATTATCTGGATCGAACAACACAACATCTGCATGAGCACCCTCCTTGAGCACGCCCCTGTCCTTGAATCTAAAAACAGATGCCGGCAATGAGGTCATCTTTGCCACAGCCTCTTCAAGCGTCAGCAACTGGCACTGCCGGACGTACTGTCCAAGCACCTTCGTGAACGTTCCCCACAACCTTGGATGCGGATCACTGTCATTGGGCAGCCCATCGGATCCGACCATACAACATGGATGCTTCAGGATACGCTGCACATCTTCTTCGCTCATTGCAAAGTAGATGGCGCCCGCTGGAGACAACCTCTGTGCCGCTTCAGTCCTGCTACAACCCCAGTCCCGTGCGATGTCAGCCAACATCCTGCCGGCCTGTTCAGGATGAGTCTTGGACCATGTAATCCTGATTTCATCAATCAGTTCAGCACGATCAGCAATCAGGATTGTTGAACTTGCGTTATACGGGTAGACATCCATCGCAACCGGAACCCCACTGTCACGATTCTCGTCGATCATGGCCAGTGTCTCAACACTTCGCCCCCAGTTTTGAGGCATCATGCACTTATGGTGCGAGACAATACTTGAGCAACCAGTAGCCTTGCCCAAGTCCATGATCTCCTTGACGGACTCCTGTACCCGATCCGCTTCGTTCCTGATATGACTGGTGTGAACAGCACCATGGCGGGCAAGGACTGCACACAGCCTGCGCAACTCTTCAAAACCAGCATGACCACCTGGTGAGTATGCCAAACCTGTGCTCATGCCAATCGCTCCCTGCTCCAGAGCCTGCTCAAGCAGTGATTCCATGGCCTGCATCTCGGACTCCGATGGTTGTGCTGAAACCGGATCCGCCATAGCGGCTAACCTGAGATTGGCGTGCCCGACCAACGCGGCTACGTTGATCATCGGCTTGATACTTTTAATTTGGGAGAAATAGGCTCCAAAGCTATCAAACAATGGCGTTTCGCCCATGAGCGCCAGGGCAGCAGCACTATGGCCTGGCAGAGGAGCTGGCGCAGCACTGATCCCGCAGTTCCCGACAACAACACTGGTCACACCTTGCGTGGTCTTCCATGCCAGATCTGGACGTTCTACAAACATCAAGTCATCGTGACCATGCGTATCGATAAACCCAGGACAGACAACAGCACCCGTTGCATCGATAACTTCCTTGGCTTGAAACTGTTCATGCAATCGGGAGCCTATGGCGTGGATACGGCCATCAGCAATCCCTACATCGCCCTGCCACCTGGGTTCGCCTGTACCATCGATGATCCAAGCATTCTGTATCAGAACATCCAGAGTCTTCGTTTGCATTACGTCACCTCAAATGACAGGTTGGTTAGTCAATCTTGTAATCCATCCAGGTGGCAACCATGTCGTGCAGTTCCGTACCCTCCTGGAACTGCGTGCGCGAGCCCTCCGCCTTGTTCCTTCCCAGCTCCAGAATGAACATGTAATCAGAAATTTCAGCGCAACGGCGCACGTTCTGGTCTACCAGCACTACAGTCATGCCTTCGTCAGCAAACGATCGTATCAGGACATACAACTCCTTGGAGATAATCGGTGCCAACATGGCTGTAGGCTCATCAAGCAGCACAACCTTGGGTTCAAGAAGGAGTGCACGGCCAAACTCGACAAACCGCTGCTGACCACCGCTCATGCTTGAAACCGGATCATGACGCTTGGTAGCAAGAATTGGAAATCTGTCATAGACCATGTCGATGCATCGTCTGACCCTCGCCTTGTCCCCCTTGAACGACCAACACCCCAGGAGCAGGTTGTCTTCAACGGAAAGGTCTCCGAACAGGCTCCTGTGCTGCGGTACAAAAGCCACCCCTAACGCCGCCCTTTCATCTGGAGCCATCTGGCTGATGTCCTGCCCTTCAAGATATATGCTCCCAGTCCTTAATGGCAGAAATCCGAACATGGTCTTGAGCACCGTAGACTTGCCGGCGCCATTCGGCCCAATGATGCCAGTCACTTGGCCAGCCTTTGCTTTGATATTCACATGGTTCAGAATCGTGATGTCGCCATGATATGCAACGGTGACATCCCGCAATTCAATTATTGCTACATCGTTACTCATTTCAAGCTCCCAGATATGCCTCAATCACTGCGGGATCGTTCTTCACGACGTCAGCCGAACCCTGGCTCAGTATGGAGCCCTCATTCATCACAATGATGTGATTCGACAACTGGTAAATGGATGTCAGGTCATGTGATACCAGTACAACCGAGCAATCGTGTTCTGTCGGCAATGTCTTGATCACTGATATGAGCAACTGAGCAAGCCCGGGGTTCACACCTGCAAAAGGCTCATCCAGCAATACGACCTTAGGCTGCGAAACCATGATGCGTGCCAATTCGAGCAATTTTTGCTGTCCACCAGACAGCTCTTCAGCCATGTTGTGACGCAACCTGTAGAGCTCAACCTTTTCCAGCCATTTGACACTGACCGCATATCTTTCTTCAGCTGTGCGGCCCTTATGTAACTGGGATACGTCCAGATTGTCGAGCAGTGTCATGTGCGGGAACACCCGCGGCACCTGGAAAGTACGGCCAATCCCCTCCCTTGCCACTTGTTCCACCGGCCAACCTGTAATGTCTTTGCCATGCAGCAGAACTTTTCCTGCTGTCGGCACATACAGACCATTGATGCAGTTCAGCATCGTGGTCTTGCCTGAGCCATTCATTCCGATGACACCCAGGATCTGCTTGGGTGGAAGATGCCAGCTCACCCCGTTCAGTGCGACCAAGCCGCCAAATTGTTTCTTGAGTCCTTGAATCTGCAGCATTTTGCTTCTCCGGCTTATCTCATGACTTGCTTGCCAAACAGACCATTGGGGCGCACGAAGATGGTTGCAACCATCAGCACAAAGCCACAGATCGTTCCAATGGAAGGATTGAAAAACACCGAAGCCACCTGTTCAGTCACTGCATACAGCAACGCACCGACCAAAGCACCAACCGGATTGCCTAACCCACCAAGCACAATGACCACAAACCCAATCAATGTGTAATCGTTGCCCATGAACGGCGAAAACGAAGGGAACACCATGGCAGTCAAGACCCCTGTGACACCGGCCAGGCCGATTCCAAGTGCAAAAGCAACAGCAGCCAGCCTCTCAGTCTTGATCCCCACAATACGGACAGCATCACGGTTCATGATGATGGCACGCAGTGCCTTACCAGTCAGCGTACCGTAGAGGAGCCAGGCCACCAGAGCCACAATCACGATACTGATTGCAAGCGTGATCAGCCTGATGGTTGGCAGGATGATATTGCCCAACATCAGAAAAACGGGTTCGATTTCATATTCCAGTGATCGTGCGTCCGCATCGAACAGCAGCAACATGATGGCACCCAGCATGATCGACACGCCAAACATGAGCAATAAGGAGCTGGTTTCCGGATCATTGGACTTGGACAGCCTGGGAATCAGGACAAAATACAGCAGGTATCCAATCAGGCAAAACACCAGGAAAGTGATCGGCAAAGCCCAGAATGGGCTCAACCCTGCATATTGCGCCAGCATCAGTGCAAGGTAGGCGCCCAGAACCAGAAACTCGCCGTGCGCGAAGTTGACCACACGCAGCACACCGAAAATGACGTTCAAGCCAACACCGATCAACCCATAGATGGCACCAAGGATCAAGCCGTTGACAATGCCTTGCAATACAAGATCTTGCATGTTCGCCTCCCCCTTCAAGCAATGTAGCGACGCAGTTGGGGGTAGCGATGAAGCAGACCGCCGACAATTCCCCTGGGCAGGAACAACATGAGAAGCACAATCACCAACCCGAGCAACAGCAAGTTAATCAGTGGAAACTTCTGCCAGATGAGGTGGTCAATGCCCAGCAATGCCATAGCACCAACAACGGGTCCCAGAATGGTTCCAAAACCTCCAGCCATGGCATAGACGATGCTCTTGGCGGTCACTAGAACATGGAATGCATATTCAGGATCCACAACGTTGGTATGCCATGCTTCAATGCCACCGGCCAAGGCAGGAAATACCGCAGCCAGCAACCATGCCTTCAACCTTGTCCTCGGAACATTGATACCCACACAGGCTGCCGCACCATCATCATCGCGAATAGCCTTGAGCGCCTTGCCCAGACTGGAGACGGAAAGCCACAGGACACAGGCCAATGTCACAATCAACACCAAAGCCATGCTGTAGTAACTCAGCGTCGGGTTATTGCTGCTCGCGAGAATCAGTCCCATACTCCCTCCCGTCAGATCCGAAGGAAGGTTGGCAATGATCAGACGTACGATAGTCGCCAGCGCCAGGCTGACAATCCCGAAGTAAACGCCCTTGAGCCTTAGCGTCGGAGCAAGGATCATGGCAAAGGCAACCCCGGCCAGTCCTGCGATCAGAAGCGACGGCAGGATTGGCAAACCCAGGACCTTGTAGCAAATTCCTGTGGCATATGCGCCTACACCGTAGAACACCACATAGCCAAAAGGCAGGTACCCAGTGAATCCCACGCAGATGTTCATGGCACTTGCCATGATGATCCACAGCATCAGGTAAAAGGCAAACGATGTGTTCGATGTAAATAGCGGTAGCAGCAGGAAGCCCGCGATGAGTAGCAGAAAAAACCCTGCTGCTATTTGCACCCGTCGCATGAACACTCGCTGGTCCTGAGTGCGGGTAGCGTGCGACACGCTCGCTGTTGAAGACTGTTGCATGATCACTTCAATCTGACCGTGTTCCGATTTTCATGGGATTGGCTGCAGATCATCATCCCTACGACCACCATCTCAGACTGGCTGGCAATAGCTGGACGTAATGCATCTCACCCATGCAATCTTCAACGACCATCCTCCGTACACGTAGTTGAGCTTCAGAAAATTCACAGTTCCTGACGCAGCAAACGTTGCAACAAAGTCACAACATCGGCCCTGTGACCAAGCCATAGTGATGGCAACAGAAACTGGCCCGCAGCCACGTCAGCCACACCGCTCTTCAAAAACCGTCTTTGCGCTCACCCTGTCCGCTTGGAATCGTCCAGGTACCGCAAAGCATACGGGCGGCATGGATTAGCCATTATGAGCAAAAAAAGCCATAACTACAAGTTAAGGATTAACCCTAATTTGGGGCATTGAAGCACCATTGTTGTGAAACATCGCACCACCAAAGGGAAAACCTTCCCCTCTGCCAGACCCTCGTTACTGCCTGTTGCTGACATACTCCCTGGAGATCTGGATAAACCTTTGAGCAGCCTCACTCAAAGCACGATCTCGGGCATGAATGATGTTGACCTGCAACGGTATCTTCTCTTTCAGGGGAATCATGCGAACATTTGGCCACAGGTTCTTGGAAGCCGTGAACTCATCAATGATGGCCACTCCCATCCCGATATTGACCAAAGCACACGCCTGATTGCTCCACGGCACATCGGCGCAGATGCGATATCTCAGCCCCTGGCTGTCCATGGCACTCAAGGACAGCATCCCATAAGGCATGCGGCTTCCCACAACAATCTGCGGATACTGGGCGATTTCCGCCAAAGTGACTTGCTTGCGGTCTGCAAGATCACTGTCTGCAGGCACAGCAGCCACCATGCGCCCTTGTGTCAGGGGCAGGACCGTCAAGTACGGGTGCTCGGTCAGAAACACCACAAAACCAAGCTCCACTTCTCCCTGCAATACAAGCTCAACCATCGAATGCACGATATCGGTGTGCATTCGAAGCATGACGTTTGGCATTTCCTTGTTAAAACGCGCGATGACCTGCGGCAACAAACCATGCATCAGACTTGGTATGGCGGTCATGTTCAGGCTACCGGCACTGCAATCCGCAAGGGAGTCAGCAATATCATTGATCCTGCCCATTACCCTTTGCGCTCTTTCTATCTCATCAAACAACGAGCGCACCTCCTGCGTGGGTTGCAACTTACCCCTGACTCGCTCAAACAGTTTGGTAGCAAGTTGCTTTTCCACCTGCCCGAGCATCCTGCTTACTGCTGGCTGGCTTATGTTCAGCAGCCTTGCCGCACCACTAATGGATCCGGCCATCACGATTGCCCACAAGATTTCAGTTTGCCTGTAATTCAGTCTCTTGTTCATCTTTCATCCGGTATATGCAAGCCATACCTTTATGTTATATGCTATCCATGCTGAGCAACCGACCAGCAGCGCATGACGGCAACGAACCCAAACTTGTGCCGCACATGTTGATCAAGATTCGTAAAGTATTTTTTTGAGGGGAAAGCAATGTCTAGCATGAAATTCCTGCGAAGACTCGGTGCTGCAGTGGCGCTAGCTTCGGCTACGCTGACTACCCATGCAGCAGACGATGTGATTCGCATTGGCATGACCGTATCATCAACAGGTAGTTTCGCCCTGGCTTCGCAATCCGGTGTCAGAGGCGTCGAAGTCTGGGTCGATGATGTCAATCGTCGCGGCGGCATAGAAATCGATGGCAAGAAAAAGAAAGTTGAACTCGTCAAGCTGGATGACCGCAGCGACAAGCAGATGGTCACTCGCGTGTACGAGAAGCTGATTACAGACGAGGGCGTCGACTTGGTCTTTGCACCTTTCGGCTCCACACTGACATCAGCCGCTGCCACCGTTACTGACCGTCTCGGAAAGTATATGATGGTGTGGTCCGCAGCAGCAGACAGCCTCTACAACCAGGGATTCAAATATGTCGTCTCTGGCACCCAGATGCCTGTTTCCGCAATGCTCAGGGCAAGCATTGAACTTGCAAAAAGCCTGGGCATCAAGAAAGTGGCCCTGCTGACCTCTGACGAACCCTACCCAACTGGTTTGGCTGAAGGCGGCATCGAACAGGCCAAGAAACACGGGTTGGAAGTCGTCTTCTATGAGAAATATCCTAAGGGCCAAAAAGACTTCAGCACCATCTTGCAAAAAGTCAAAGCCTCGGGTGCAGAAGCCTTCATCCCCACTTCGTACGAAGGCGACCTGATCAGCATGATCCGCCAGATGCGCCAGCTGAACATCAACTTCCCATATACCTTCATGGTCTATGCATCCACACCACAGTTCCTGAGTATCGGAAAAGACGCTGACTACATCTTCAGCCACACCAACTACCATCCGGCAATCAACTGGAATGTCACTGCTGGCATGACCCGCGAAGAGTTTGCCAAAGCCTATGACCAGCTTTTCCCAAAAGCCGAGTTCCCACCTGACTTCCAGACAGCACTTGCCTATGGTGCAGCGGTGCTGGCTGAAGAAATCATCAAGAAAGCTGGATCGACCGACGCCAAAGCACTGAAGGATGCATCACTGGAGCTGTCTGACAAGGTGGTTGTCATGGCCGGCCCATACGCCATCGATGAAACCGGCATGCAGCTCAAGATGCCTTTCCCTGTGGTTCAGAACATCCCAGAAAAAGGCCTGGTAACGGTCTGGCCAAAGGATGTTGCAACAGCCGAACCTGTCTATCCGATTCCTGACTGGAAGTCACGTAAGTAATAATCATTTCTTGGTCAGACTCCACCCCCATGCCAGCCGATGACTGACATGGGGGTGACGCATCAAGGCAAACAAGCTGGCCGTCGGGAACTTCTTGTCAATCAATCTTATTGTTAGAGCAGAAAGAGTTATGGAGCTTGCATTCTCAAACCTGGGACAGTTGGCCGCCCAGCTGGACAATGGCCTGATCAGCGCCACTGAGCTGACGCAACACTACCTTGACCGCATTTCCAAAGGAGACGGCAAGCTTCATGCCTACGTCCATGTCGACCCAGAATTTGCCATGAACCAGGCCAAAGCTGCAGATCTACGCCGCGCGACGGGCATCAAGCTAAGTCCGCTCGATGGCATTCCTATCGCGATCAAAGATCTTTGCGATATTGCTGGCCAAGTCACCACCGGTGGCTCTGCGGCTTGGAAAGATCGTGTCCGCCACGAAACGTCGACTTGCGTTGCCCGTTTGATGCAGGCTGGCATGGTTGTACTCGGAAAGCTCCACATGGTCGAGTTCGCTTTTGGCGGTTGGGGCATCAATCCGAACATGGGAACACCTGTCAACCCATGGGGACTGCCCGAGCACCGCATCCCAGGCGGCTCGTCAAGCGGCTCTGGGGTCGCCGTTGCTGCAGGGCTCGCACCTGCAGCACTTGGTTCAGACACAGGGGGTTCAGTCCGGATCCCGGCATCCCTGAACGGCGTCACCGGTCTTAAAACCACCTATGGCCTGATCAGCCGTCATGCCGCCGTTCCTTTGTCCGACACGCTGGATTCCATCGGGTTCCTGGCCAGGACCGCTGAAGATGCCTGGCTCCTTTCCAGACTGGTCGCTGGCCACGACACCAAGGATCCCTTCACATGGAATCTCCCTGAAGCCGCCCCGACAGTCGAACTGCAACGCAAGCGTCCGTTGGAAGGCATCCATCTTGCCCTGATGGCAATTGAAGATTTCCCTGTGCCAGCAAGCGATGCTGTCACTGCTGCCTATGAACAGGCCCGTCGTGTCTTTGAAAGTCTAGGTGCATCATGCCAGGCCTATCGCATTCCTTTTGACTTCAATGAACTCATGCGTGCCAACGGCACCATCATTGCTGCCGAAGCGTATACGTACCACAAAGCTTATATTGAGGATCCTGCTCTGCCATTCGGCGACAAGGTGCGCGGCAGGATCCTGGGCGGCAAGTCGATAGACGCATCAACTTATATCAATGCCCTGCATTTGCACCAGAAGATTCGTCAGCAATGGAAACACTGGATTGGTCAACACGCAAACGCCCTTCTGATGCCAACGTTGCCTTGCGCTGCCATCCGCGTGGATGAGGTCAATGAAGACTCCATGGCACTGGCCGCATTTACCCGTGCAGCAAACTTCATGAATGCCACAGGCCTGAGTTTACCTGCCGGATTCTCAGAAGAAGGACTGCCCGTTGGCGTGCAATTACTCGGCGCGCCGATGAGCGAACCCATCCTGACAGCCATCGGCTCTGCCTTCCAAAGCGAAACAGACTGGCACATGCGCCAGCCAGATCTGAGCTCAATTGGTTTGTAGCCATAAGAGGAGCCCCTTCACCTATTGAACGAAGGGGCTCCTTCAAATCAGTAACGTGCCCGAAGAAGATCCTCAATCGCCATGCCTATTGCAAGAATCTGACTGTCAACGCCATTGAGTCCAGCAACCATCAACCCCACTGGCGCTGTTCCTGGTTCATGACAGGGGATCGACAGCGCACATCCATCCAGGAAATTGATGAACGATGGATTGCGCAACATAAGGGCATTGATTGCGAAGTAAGCCTCGTCACTTGAAGTCACTTCCTCAACTGTAGGTGCAACCACTGGAACCGTTGGCATCAACAAGCCATCGTATGGCAGGACCCGTTTCTCAACCGCTCTTATCCAGGACTTACGTGCACCCAACAAATCGATATAGTCAGCAGCGGTCATAGTCTGCCCACGCATGATCCTTGACAACACACGAGGATCATATTTGTTACCTGCACGCGCTATCAGGTCCCGGTGCCAGGCCCATGCTTCCGCAGCAGAAAACCCGCCTTTGGCATTGATCTCGGCCAACTGGGAAAACTCAGGGACATCAATTTCCTCGATTTCCATACCGGCCAGCTTAAGTACGTCCAGGGCTTTCTCGAAAGTTACCTGCACGTGCTTGTCCATCTGGTCAAGGACAACGGTCTTGGGCACCGCCATTCTCAAGCCTTTTAACTGCGCAGCTTGCCACTGGGCATCCGATGTGATGTCCAGGCCCGACATGATGGCATCCAAGGTCGCACAACAACGAACCGAAGCTGCCAAAGGCCCGATTGAATCCAGTTGTGTCGACAACGGCAAAACACCATCTGTAGATACCCTGCACGCGCTGGGCTTGAACCCCGCAATCCCGCACAGTGCAGCAGGAATGCGCACCGACCCACCGGTATCTGATCCAATCGCTGCGACAGACATCCCGTCAGTCACTGAAACTCCGGCACCTGACGAAGACCCACCAGGAATCCTCGCCTTACTTCTGTCCCATGGGTTAAGTGGTGTGCCGTAATGCGGATTGATACCTAGGCCGGAATAGGCGAATTCAACCATGTTGGTGCGGCCAACAATCACAGCGCCAGCTGTCAGAAGCCTTTGAACGACTGTGGCATTACGTGTTGCAGCGGGTTCACCGATCCTTGCCATTGAGCCTGCAAGGGTTGTTTCCCCTTGCACATCAAACAAGTCCTTGATCGAGATTGGGATGCCATCGATAGGTGAGCGAAATATTCCCGCCGCTCTCAAGGTATCGGAAGCTCGTGCGGCAGCCAGTGCCTGTTTCTCATATAGCTTGGTAAATACCCGTTTGCCTTCCCCTGCTGGGTTTTTTGCTTTTTCCAACGCCGCCTCCGTCAGTGCAACCGAGGTTGTCCTGCCTTGCTTCAAGGCGAGCATGGTTTCTTGTAAGGTTGGGTACATTGCAAACAAAGTCTGAAACATCAAGCCCCCGCACTATTTTGAACGAATTGACAGCAAAAGCACCATTTCCGGATGATACGGCAACCGGTTACAAGCTCACGCAACACAGCCACAGACACCATGACATGCTGTAGGGCATGGTTCGGCCCAGCATTCGTGGATGTTATCTGATTGTTGTTGAGGCTTTCTACGCAAGGGGCATATTAAACACGTAAACAGCTCTCCTAGGCCATGGAGAAAACACCATGACCAAAGAAAGCTGCAACCTCCCGAGGGATCACCCTCTCTTGAAGATTCCCAGCAGGCTGAGGATGAATATCAGCAAAGCCGCACCTGCAACAGAGACGAGAAATCTGGCCACGCCCCCCTCTGCAGAGATACCGATCAAACCAGCGACCCAAAACCCAAGGGCTGAGCCGACAATGCCTACAATCACATTGGCTATCAGACCCATCTGGGCATCTGTTTTCATGATGAGACTGGCAAGCCAGCCCACGATTCCACCCACCACTAACGAAACAATGATTCCCATTGCTGACCTCCTTGTGGTCGGGCACTTTCGTGCCGGTTTTTTAATTCCGGAGTGGCAACAAGGATTTATTCAACAGAGCATCAACAAACCTCTTGTATGCCTTCACCCAGGAGCTTCTATCTTAACCAGAAGAATCACAAAGCCTCACAAAACCATCCGCTTGCTCTCAGACGGTGCTCATCCATCACCGGCCTTCAAACGGCAGGGTTTGCCGTGTGCCAGTTCACAAGCTTATCAATCCCACTGCACCACCCAGGGCCAGATACGGCCCAAAACTTATGGACTGCCCTGCTTTCAGCAATCCTGCCAAGCGAAAAATCGCAACGGCAATCAGTGCACTTGACGAGGCCACCAGCAGTACTTGGGGAAGCATCTGGATACCAAGCCACGCTCCGATGGCTGCTAGCAATTTGAAGTCTCCGTTGCCGAGCCCATCACGACCAGTCACCTTACGAAAGCCCCATGCAAGCAACCAGAACACCATATATCCCGTGACCGCCCCCAACACGCCCTCAGATAACCGCACAAAGGTTTCATCCAGGTTTACCAAAAGTCCCAACCAAAGCAGCGGGATCGTCAAAAGATCAGGGAGATATCCGGTCTCTGCATCTATCCATGCCAAGGCAATCAAAATACCCATCAAGACTACACCTGGGAATACTGCAGGCACAGGCCCCCATATCCAACACAAGACGAGCCCGCTAGCAGCGCCTGCAACCACCAGAATCAAACGTTTTACCGGCTTCGACTTATTCTCTGGAAAAGCGTCTTCAGCCAGAAGCCCAGAGCGCTGCCACTTCCCGATCTGTACCATGCCAAGATCAAATGCCAGCCAGACCAGCGCTGCACCCAAGGCCATGGCTAGCATGGCAATCAACCATGGACTCACATCAAAGACATGCCATGTGTTGATGATCATGACGGTGCACCATGCATGTGCTTGCAACCTCCCAGGTTCCAAGGGTCGTCATGTACCACGCTATCTCACCTGAATAAAGCCGGTAACTTGAGGCACAAGACTTTTTCGGGAAAACATGACTTTTTCTGTCTGGCCGTCCTGCTCTATGACAATGTGATCATGATTGATCTGCATCAACCTGATTCCCTGCGCCAGCATGTCACCTTCCCTGTATGCCGAAGGCTGTTCAGCGTTGACTGACAGCAACACCGCACCTTTTCCATCCTGCCCTGCAACCAGACCGCTTATGTCTATCCTGACCCGGATCGGCGCACCATCAAACCAATTGGCAACAACAGCCATGCCCTGATCCTGCTGCTGTAATCCCGATAAGGCAGGCGGTGTAGTACCTGGCCTTGGAGCCAAGAGGCTAACCATCAGAAAACCGAGAGCTGCAGCAACCAAGGCCATCCCAAGCTTGCGGGTTACCCCTGCAAGGCTGACATGACCACGTTGCGTCATGAATACCACCATCAAAATACCCCTAATCTGGACCCATTTCCTAATCCAGTATCGATAAAGCTGCAACGCACTCCAACTGATTTTGCAATATTGGTTGAGATCAGTTGTTTCCGGTGATTAAATCCAGCCAAGCACATGACAGATCAGTGCCAGACAAATGCCTGGTCTTTGCTGGTTTTGATTCTCTCACAGTTCAGGCAACTTTCTATGACCATTCGGACCACCCTGCCAACACCAAGGCCTGCGAGGCAAAAGGGCTTTTCTCTGATTGAAATCATGGTAGTTGTCGTCATCATGAGCATCCTGGCCGCGCTGATCGTTCCCAACGTCATCAACCGCCCGGATCAAGCTCGCCGGATCGCAGCCAAACAAGACATTGCTACCATCATGCAGGCTCTCAAGCTCTATAGCCTTGACAATGGCAAATATCCCACTGTGACACAAGGCTTGGAAGCGCTTTTGGGCGACCCAGCAAAGGGGATTCCTGGCTACCTAGACAAACTGCCAAAAGACCCTTGGGGGACTCCATACCAATACCTGAACCCTGGTGTCTACGGTGAGGTCGATGTTTTCTCGCTTGGCGCCGATGCCCGCCCAGGTGGCGAAGGTAATGATGCAGACATCGGCTCCTGGTCTGACTGACAGCCTACCCAATGGCTTTACGCTGGTCGAAACACTGGTTGTACTGCTGATCCTGGCGATTGTCGCTACAGCTGCGACCCTCGGTATCAATGCCAACAAAACCGATGGAGAACTTTTCAAGGACGCTCGGCAACTGGCCATGAAACTTTCCCTCGCACACAACGAAGCAAGGGTCAGGAACCAATCTTTTGCTTTCAGGCATGACGACGAAGGATATTGGTTCGACATGATTGTCACTAGGCCGGCTGCACTTCCCATCAGAACCGCACAGCCACTGTCAACGACAATCAGCAGCAAATTTCAATTTCACCCGTGGTCATCAAACAGTACCAAGGTATTTGTTGACCCGTACAATGCAACATTATTCAGTCCCGAATGGCTGTCCGGCCCCGAAAGAATAGTCTTGGACAATGGCACCACAAGGATTCAGATCGAACGCGTTGCGCCTGGACAATATGAGGCCCGACATTGACTCCTTTACGCAAGAATCTCGGATTCACACTTCTCGAAGTACTGATCGCACTTGTTGTTGCCGCCATTGCCCTGGTGGCCATCAGCAGAGCAATGGCACTAGGCATGCAAAGCTCGGTTGAGCTTGAACGTAGAAATCTCGGGCTGCTAGCCGCCTCGAACAAAATCGCAGAGTTGCGTCTGGAGTCGCATACGCCACTGCCTGGCCGGTTCAAAGACGATTGCCCCCAGGGAACTTTCCCCTTGATCTGTGAGTTTTCCATCAGTGCTTCGCCCGACCGCCAATTCAGAATTGTCACTGTCAGCGTATCTCTGTCTGGCACTCGTGATCTGGTGAAAATTTCCTCCCTCTTGCCTGTCCAGCCATGAGCACAGAATGGCCTTGCAAAGGGATGACTCTGGTCGAAGTACTGGTTGCAATCTTCATCCTGTCCATCCTCAGCGTACTGTGCTGGCAAGCAGTTGATGGTTCACAGCGGATACATGACAGGGCCAGACAACTGCAAAAATCCAATATCAACATACTGTCGCTGCTGGACCAACTGGCAACTGACATCTCGAACCATGCATTGCTTGCCTCCCCATACCCTGACTCTTCCGGGCAATTGTCTTCGCCCATGCAATCGATCCTGCCCGAATCAATTCAATGGGACGACAGCAGGCTCACCGTCTTGCAACTCGACCGCGCAGGCCAGTTGAATGCTACCAGCTGGCACATTCAGGACAAGAACATTGTGCGAACCAGTTCGCCGCTAGAACAGAATCAGGCAAGAGCACCTACTGTCTACCGGTATGGACCGATCACTGGCTGGAGGATCCGCCCGTGGATACCCAGGCGTGGATGGATGCAATTACCTGATGTCCCGGCTGGATTACGCGCCACCGGAATTGAAATCGTGCTCGATACCGAGTTTCAAGGCAAGCCAGTGAGCTACAGGAAAGTGGTGCTGCTGCCATGAAGCCCAATAAATACCCCATTTTCAATCCTAAAACGCAGTCCGGCATTGCCATTGTCACGGTGCTGCTCATTGTTGTGATTCTCGCCGTCAATGCCGGCGAACTCTTGAATCAGCAAGCATCATTTACCCGGGTCGTACAGACCGAAAAAGATCGCGAACAGGGCAGTTGGATCCTGCGTAGCTCACTGGAGTGGGCGCGCACCATCCTATTCAATGAAAGCCGGAACACTCCGATGACGACTCTTGACGGTCTGTGGGCCCGCCCGATTGTCGGCATGGAAATACCTCTCCCGGGATCCAGCAACAAAGCTCTGGTAACCGGTGCCATTCAGGACGAACAGGGAAAATTCAATCTCCTGGATCTGAACCACCCGGAAAAAGCCCACCTGACAAGACAGCAATTGGGCAAGCTTCTGGAAATGCTTGGAATGCCAGTATTGTTGGTTTCATCTCTTGAAAACAAAGTTCATTACGCCAGGGCTGCAGGATTTTATTGGCGCTCCATTCAAGAGTTACTATCTGGGAGTTCCCTGCAACCATGGCAGCAACTTTTGCTTTGTAATCATTTGACACTCTTACCCGCATCGACACCGCTTAATATCAATACGGCCAGTGCCGAAGTTCTATCGGCAACGGTAATCGGCCTTGACCTAGCCGAAGCCAAAGAGCTTGTCGGGCAGCGGAACCAGGGACAATGGTTCAACAGCACTGGTGACTTTCTAAACAGGATCAGGAAACCTGCCAGCTTCCCAGTAAGGCCTCTGGACATAACCAGCCATTGGTTCCTTGTACAAGGTGAAGTCAACTTGGATCACGCCCACAGACAACTGCAGGCATTGCTTTACCGACCTCAAAGCGGCATGCCTGTAGTGCGCTGGATCAAGGAGTAGCGTGAAGACGAGTCTTAGGTTACGCCTGCCAGCACTGGATTTGTGGTCAGATCAGTCAGTACTGAAGTTTGCCCTTCTGGATCCCGATGGCAGCATTACAGCCAGAGGCACCATGACACTTGCGGACATTGCTGCATCCTACCCCGGCCTTCGAACCGAAGTGGTACTGCATCCAGATGATTTGGTCATGGCAGAGCTGACGCTGCCCAAGATACCAAAAAGACTGCTGGGTCAGGCTATTAGAAGCAGCATTGAGCCCATGCTGCTGGATTCGTTGGACAAAGTAACTATTGCCTACGGTGAGCAGTCGCCTGACACTGGAACCGTCCCTGCCGCATGGATCAGCACGGTTGCACTGGATCGGATCTGTCTCAAGCTCTTCAACTCAGGACTCAAACCCGCCAGGCTCTATCCTGGGTCAGGCCAACTCCATGGCACATATCCACCGGTACTGAATGCCGAAGATTACTGGCTTTCTGAACTCCCCGACTGGGGCTTTGACAACACTTCACAAAAAATCAGTACACAGGGTAATGCTTGGAGCAATGCTGGCAAATGGCTGGCTGTTGCTGCTGTACTCTGGATAACAGGGATCAACCTTTATGCCATGAGACTGGAGTCTGAAGCCAATTCTCTCAAATCGTATATCCATGAAACAGTGCACCAGGTTTTTCCTGAAATTCCAATACTGCTAGACCCAGTCTCTCAGGCACAGAAACAACTGGCATTACGCCTGGAAAGCTCTGTATCAGCATCGGATGGAACATTTTTCAGCATTGCTCAGGCCATAGCGCAGTTGCCATCCATGGCATCAACACGAATAAGGTCCATGCAATTCAGGTCAGGAGAGTTGAGACTGGACTTCCTGCAACAACCTGCGGAAATCCAGCCCGGCAGCTTCCCCTCAGGCATCAACCCGGAGCAGTTCATTGTCATCGAAAAATCCGACACGCCAGGGTCTGAGTGGGTCTTCAGGCTGGTAAAAGGCAGGACGCCATGAAACGGCTCCAACCCACCATGCGCCGTGCCAAGACCCAGCTAAACCAATGGTGGACATTGCGCTCACCCCGTGAACAGAATCTCATCAGACTCTGTGCTTATGCCGTAACCCTACTATGCATCTGGATTATCGCAGTCTGTCCTGCAATCAGTACCATCAAGACGACCAGCGATGTGCTACCCCGGTTACGTCAGGACGCAGCGGTTGTCAGAAGCATTGCGATGCAGGCACAAAACCTTGCACACTCAATTCTTGTACCGGGAGTGCAGGTGTCGGATATGGAAGCAGCTCTGCAAAACTCGTTGAGACTGGCCAATTTGTCGACAACTGTCTCTATTCAAACTGAACACACGACAAATGTTTACTTGCTGAGAGTCAATGAGGCTCCAGCAAGAGACTTCCTGGACTGGTTGCTGCGCTCATCCAGAGCGCTGGAATTTTCTGTTCAGGCATTGACCCTTGAACGACCTATCCGCTCTGGAAAAGATATCTCAGGTCTTGTGACAGGCACTGTCGAGCTGCGCGTACAGGACAAATCATGAAACGAGTCTTGTCCTCTTTCGGCACGACCATCCTTATCCTGTCATGTGGCATCCTTGGTGCATGGTTTACCCTCCCTGCCTCTTGGTTGACCGGCCTGCCTGGGCGTGAGTCGCTTTTTCAGGTTGCTGCTGCAGATGGTTCCATGTGGAATGGACAAGCAATCATCTCAGTTGGCCCAACAGGACAGAGACAAAGCATCATCCCGGCAGTACGCTGGAGCACTCATTGGAGACCAATACCCGTAGCTACCGTAGAGCACCCATGGCTATCTTCGCCTATTCAGGTACAAGCAGGGCTTACGGGGATTTCAATTTCAGCTTCTTCACTTACTTTGCCAGTAGCCATTTTGTCTGCTCTGGACGCGAAGATCGCAGCACTCGGGCCCAATGGGGTCATTACTGTCCAATGGCCGCATATCTTCACCACATGGAACAGGCTTGACAGCTTCAATGTGCCATTGACCCTCACCTGGAGAAACGCATCTCTCCAATTGAGCGCTATCGCGCCCCTTGGAACATACAAGGCTGTCATCACTCAGACATCCCCTGGCAACTACCAACTTCAGGTTTCCACTTTGGCAGGCCCGTTGTTTGTGCAAGGCAATGGTGCCTTAAGCCACAACGAGGGACATGCTTTTGATGGCCATGCCTTTGTAGACCCTCAAGCCCCGAGTTTTATCCAGACAGGTCTTGCTGCACTGTTGTCCCGCCTGGGTCCGCTCAAGAATGGACAGACAAAACTGAACCTGCCATGAGTACGCCTGTTGAACCCTTCGCTAAACTGCCCTGACGCAAAATGAAATTTGACAAGTCTGAGATCACCACCAAAACCAGTTCAAGCCGTACAGGGTTAATTTTAGGCATCCCTCTGTGCCTAGGAATTCTGACCGGTTGTAGCAGTAATCAACAACAACAGGCCATGCCGTCGCCACTTGTGGTCAAGACCAGTGACCTGCGCGGAACTTCAAGTAGCCGGGTCAACCCCATGCCTTTCATGACCAGCGAACCGACTGTCCAGCAAGAAAACGACCCGGTCTTTGACCCCATGAAAAATACTGCACCAGACCCCTTGCCAGGTCCCTCATTAAGCCCAGCACAATCATCCGGCGCCAGGACCATGCTCAGTTTTGTCAATGCTGATATTCCGGGAGTCATCCAGGCGCTGGCCAAATTCACGGGAAGGAACTTTGTCGTAGACCCAAGGGTCAAGGGTCAGCTGACACTGATATCCCAAGATCCTGTCGATCCGGATACCGCATATGCAATGCTGCTAAGTGCATTGCGCATGCATGGCTTTGCTGTCGTAGATGTCGATGGTGTCAATCGTGTGGTTCCTGAGGCCGATGCCAAGCTACAGGGCGTGAGCGTTGGCCAGGCCACCAGTTCGCAGGCAAAGCCAGGTGAACTTTCCACAAGTGTCTTCCCTCTCAAGTACGAGAACGCGAACAACCTGGTGCCGGTTCTGAGGCCACTGATTTCGCCCAACAATACGATTAACGCCTATCCCGCCAACAACACACTGGTCATTACAGACTACTCGGACAATCTGGACAGGATTTCAAAGATCATCGCCAGCATTGACCGGCCAGAAAGCTTCAGCACCGATGTCGTTCCGATAAGACATGGCATAGCCACGGATGTCGCCGCCCTGGCCACGCAGATGCTGCGCACAGGCGACAGCGCCCAAGGGGGAAGTTCTACCGTGGTAATTGCCGATCCGAAGAATAATTCCGTCCTGATCCGTGCCAGCAGTCCGCAAAGGTTGAGCATGGCTCGTAATCTCGTGAAAAGGATAGACAGTCCCGGCAACAGTCAAGGTAACTACCATGTCGTCTATTTGCGCAATGCACAAGCGACCCAGTTAGCCCAAGTACTCAAAGGCTTAATGAGTGGCCATGACTCCAAGCCCGGCACACAAATCAACACGCAACAAGCGAGTGTGTCCCCAGCATCCCCAACTCCTGGTAATCCGCAACCTTCCTCGGCCGCTTCGCTCGGTTTTGTCAACCTTTCAGCCAATCGATCCACACTCGGACAGTCACAGGACCTGGCAAGCATCCAACCACTGGAAAGCGCATCGCTTGAACCTGTCGGCTTCACAACAGGCAACACAACCATTCAGGCTGACCCAGCCACCAACACGCTGCTGATTTCAGCACCACCCCCCGTCTATCGCAACCTCAGGCAGGTCATCGACAAGCTTGACCAGCGACGGGCACAGGTCCTGGTCGAGACTCTGATCGTTGAGGTCAATGCTGAGGATGCATCCCAACTTGGCGTTCAGTGGATGGTCGGGGCCAATAACCTTAACCCGAACAGTAGCGCCGGATTTGTCGGAGGAACCAACCTGGGTGGCACAAGCATCAACCCGCGTGGCATGACCACGATAGACACGCTTGGTCAGGGCATGAGTCTTGGCGTTGTCAGTGGTGCCGTCAACGTGCTTGGCAACCAGATCCTTAACCTTGGCTTCCTGGCTCGTGCCATGCAAGCCAAAGGCGGTGTAAACGTCCTGTCAACACCCAACCTGATGACTCTGGACAATGAAGAAGCCAGCATCATGGTAGGTAAGACGGTACCTTTTGTAACAGGGCAGTACACGACCAATGCAGATGGTGCCAGCAACCCATTCCAGACCATCACCAGAGAAGATGTGGGCCTGACCCTCAGGGTTCGCCCCCAGATCTCCGAAGGTGGCACGGTCAAGCTCTCAATCTACCAGGAAGTGAGCAGCATTGACAATGCAGCTTCAACAGCACTGAACTCCATTGTTACGCGTAAGCGTGCGCTGGATACTGATGTCCTTATCGACGATGGGCAGATCATTGTTCTAGGTGGCCTGTTGGAAGACCAGTTCTTTGATGACACCAGGTCTGTTCCACTTCTTGGTGACATTCCTGGCCTGGGTGCGCTGTTTCGCTATGACTCGAAGCAAAGGACAAAAACCAACCTGATGGTATTCCTGCGCCCCCACATCATCCGAAATTCACGGGACAGTGCGAACATCACATTGGATCGGTATAACTACATGATGTCTGCACAGCAACAACAGCCTGCGGGTTCAAACTGGATTACTCAGCCAGGGAATCAAACCCAGCTTCCACCCATGGCACTGAACCCTCAGACAGGTCTTCTCGATTTGCGCCAGGTTCCGGCCAACACACCTGAAACCCAAGCACACGGGGGTGGTCCGTTGTGAGCATTCACATTCCTTATCACTGGGCCAAGTCAAACAAGATTGTCATTGATACCTCCCAGGAAGTAGCCACTATCATCACTTGCCAGGATACCCAGCCATGGGCGGTTGCGGAAATTTTCCGAAGATTTGGTTCGCACCCGATCCGAAAGGTTGATACCAGCGAACTACAAACGATGCTGCAGAAGGTTTACTCGCAGGACGGGGACGCAGCATCCGTCGTCAATGAAATTTCTCAAGATGACAATCTGGATAGGCTGCTACAGGAAATCCCGGTTGTCGAGGACTTGCTTGACGTCAGTGACAATGCACCCGTGGTACGCATGATCAACGCCCTGTTCACACAAGCCGTCAGAGAGGGTGCCAGCGACATTCACCTTGAAATCTTTGATACCTATTCGACAGTACGCTATCGCATCGATGGCACTCTGCGCCATGTTGCGCAGCCAAGGAGAGCCTTGCATCAAGCCATGATCTCCCGCATCAAGATCATGGCTGGACTGGATATCGCAGAAAAAAGGTTGCCACAAGATGGCAGGATATCCCTGAAAGTTGGCGGCAAGAACATCGACGTCAGGGTCTCGACCTTGCCAACAGGCCACGGAGAGAGAGCAGTGCTACGACTGCTGGACAAATCTGCTGCAAAGCTTGAGTTGGAAAAACTGGGTATGACACCGGATGTCCTGGCGCACCTTGACGCACTGATTCATCGTCCTCACGGAATAGTCTTGGTCACCGGACCGACAGGCAGCGGTAAAAGCACCACCCTTTACTCTGCCCTTTCACGACTGGACACCACCAGCACAAACATCCTGACCGTTGAAGACCCTATTGAGTATGATCTCGCCGGCATCGGACAGACCCAGGTCAACCCTCGTATTGAACTCGGATTTGCGCGAGCATTGCGTGCTATCCTGCGCCAGGATCCGGATGTCATCATGATTGGTGAAATCCGTGATCTGGAAACAGCCCAGATTGCCGTTCAAGCGGCACTGACCGGCCACCTGGTCTTGGCGACGTTGCACACAAACGATGCTGTATCGGCTATCACTCGCCTGACCGACATGGGCATAGAACATTTTCTTCTGGCATCCACCCTCCAAGGGGTATTGGCTCAGCGCCTGGTGAGACTACTATGCCAACACTGCAGACAACCAGACACTGAATCCGGTCACTACATGGCCAATACTGCTGGATGCACTCATTGTGGGTACACTGGCTACCGCGGCCGCAGCGGGATCCATGAACTCATGATCATCGACGAGAAGCTACGCCATATGATCCACGAGGGTGCCAGTGAACAGGAAATTCGCACCAATGCCTTGGATAACGGCATGCGCACACTTTACCAAGATGCTCAACGCTGGCTCTGTGCCGGACTGACGAGCCTGGCAGAGATAGCGCGCGTGACTCGTGACACATAATGGCTAGAAAAGCATGCCAAACTTCAACTACCTTGTCGCAGATCCCAAGACCGGCCATATCTCACGCGGCAGGATTGATGCTGAAAACGAACGCCATGCCCGTCAGCAACTCAGGAATCTCGGGTTGCTCCCTCTCGAAGTCACTCCTACCAAAAAGCTTCTCGCAACGTTTTCCGGAAGAGGGATAAGCCTGTCGCGCAGCGAGCTTGGCTGGGTCAGCCTGCAACTGAGCACATTGCTTGCGGCTGGACTTACGCTGGAAGCATCCCTGAGCGCTACGATTGAACAAACTGCCAGCAAACACATCGGCAACCTGCTCTCAGCCATCCGGGCAGACGTGCGTTCTGGATATCGACTCTGTGATGCCATGGCAACACACCCCAGAGCCTTTCCTGCTGTCTATTGCGCACTCATAGAGGCCGGCGAATCATCCGGTGAATTGCCCAAGGTTCTGGAAAAACTGGCGGATTACACGCAGTCTCGCAATCAACTGCATCAAACGCTTGCAACAGCCCTTATCTACCCTGCGATTGTGACCATGGTCGGCCTTGTCATGATGGTTTTTCTGCTGACCCACGTTGTGCCACAGATCATCAACGCCCTGAACATCAACGGCCAGGCGCTCCCTTTACCTACCAGATTCCTACTGCTTCTACAGCAAATGTTCGAACAACACGGGGTGTCCTTGCTAGTGCTCGCCACACTGACTGCCATCGCCATCAAGACTGGACTGCGCAATCCTGATCTGCGTCTCTGGTGGGATAAGAAAATACTGCAATTGCCACTCATCGGATCCTATCTCAAGGGAATCAATACGGAGCGCTTTGCATCGACACTTGGCATCCTTTGCGGCAGCGGCGTAGCACTGCTGACATCACTTGAAACAGCCGCAAGAACCATCACCAACAGCTACATGAAAGCAGGCGCATTGCAAACTGCACTTCTGGTGCGCGAAGGTAGCCCATTGGCCAAGGCGCTCAAAGACCAGACAGCTTTCGAGCCTGTCCTGATCCACCTGGTTCAAAGCGGTGAACGCACAGGCGAACTTGCACCGATGCTCGAACGCGCAGCAAGCACACTATCCAAAGATCTCTCATTGAAACTGTCGCGCCTGAGCGCGGTACTTGAACCTCTGGTCACCTTGATCATGGGTGCCTTGGTTCTTTTCCTTGTCCTGGCAATCATGCTTCCCATCATCGAAATCAACCAGATGGTCAACCAATAGGTTCAGGGTGTCGAGCCTTTCTGGATCAACCTGAATCCGAGGTGTGACATCGCGCTATAGGGATCATTGCCCTGTCTGGCGCTAGGCCGGTACGAGAGGCAATACGACTCATTGCATAGAAAAGAGCCTCCCCTGATCACACGCTTGGGGGCATTTGCAGGAAAACCGGGAACAGACGGATCAAACGAATCATCAGGGCCTTCAGGCTCACGCACCAGCGACTGACCATGCTCGGCCACTTGTCGCTGGAAATAATCCGACCTGTACCTGTCTGCAACCCACTGCCAGGCATTTCCTGTCATGTCGTACAAACCGTAGCCATTGGGTGCAAATGTCCTGACCGGCATCGTCCCAGTTGCTCCACCCGCCTTGGGACTGACCACAGGAAACGGCGACTTGGAGTCGTCCCAGTAGTTGGCCTGCTTCTCGCCATTTGGCATCAGCTCATCGCCCCAGACATAGGTCGCCTGCTCCAGTCCTCCCCGAGCCGCATACTCCCACTGTGCTTCGGTCGGCAGTTGCTTGCCAGCCCATTGCGCATACGCCAGAACATCTTCATAGCTGACCTGTACAACCGGGTGGTCTTCTTTGCCTTCGATGGTGCTTCCCGGTCCCTGCGGTTGCTTCCAGTTTGCGCCTGGGACATATGCCCACCACTGCCAGAAATCAGACAAGGTGGTCGGTGCTTCTGTTCCCACAAACACCATTGAGCCGGGAACCAGATTTTCTTCTGGCGGCTTGGGAACACCAGGTGGCAGCTGCACCCTGATGGTTTCCCAGTCAGGCTTACGTTCTGCAGTTGTCACATAACCCGTAGCATCCACAAACTCTGCAAACTGTGCGTTGGTGACATGGGTCTGATCCATCCAGAAACCATCGACCCAGACACGGTGTGCTGGCTTCTCATTGGACTGCGCCATCCTGCTGTCGCTACCCATGAGAAACTCACCGGCAGGGATCCAGACCATTCCCGGTGGGGCCTTTGTACCGTCACTGGCAATTCCAGCACCCTGATCCTGAAATCCAGGATGAAGCAGCACCCAGACTGCGGCCGCTACGATGCCGGTAGCAGCCACGAGGGTTAGAACTGTTTTAACTTTGTGCACCAATCAATAGGTCCCGTACTTCGGTGGGCAAACCACTCCCAGGTTGTTTTGAACAATATCGCCGTCAACCGAATTGGTCAGACCATCCAGAACTCCACCGACAAAGAAGTCGTAAACGCTGGACAGCCCCCAGGAACTGGCGATCTTTGACCAGTTGTCCAGATCAGCGGCATTGACCACTCCATCACGGTTACCGTCACCAGCGCAATACGGATCTGACGCAAGTATCCTGTCCATCACGGCAGTCAAGCTATTGAACTGCGCGACGATTTCTGGATCAGAACTTGGCCAGAGATTGCGGTCAGGTGTGTCAAGCAAGGGAGTAGGCGACTGTTCGTTCACAATGTACAGCTCATTGGTCGTCACGGTTTCCACCGTATTGCTGACTGGCAGATATTCTCTTGCCTGATTGCGCACAAGCTTGTAGTCCCCCTGTCGTGCCGCCACTGTGAGCTCAGGCAAGATGCTGAGCATCGGCTGGCCGTTCTCGTAAAGTGCCTTGTTGACCTCATAGCACATCTGGTAACCCCCTGACTTTGGAATCACACTCGAGTCCGTATAGCCAGGCCCCCACCAAACCCCGCCATTGTCCTCGCAGACGCCTTTGCTGACCGGGATCTGTGTGCAGGTGGTATTGATGACGCAGGGAGCGTTTCGAGCCCCATTGGCCTGGTAATTCACACCTCCCATGGAGAAATTGACCGTACGCAAAGTGCCCTGCCCTGGATTCTGCAAATATGGCAACAAGGCCACCGAATCCACAGGCTGGTTCACTTGCGCATGGACATCGATGCCTGCAACCTCTCCAAAGAACTCGAACACATCGACCATGTTGACCATGTTCTCGATATCGCGATCAGGTTGCTCGACCATAGGACCGGCGATGATCAAAGGCGTCCAGATTCCCGTCTGGTAAGCGGTGCCCTTTGCCTGATCGACCTGAAATGGATACTTGACTGCACTGCCCAAAGTTCCGTTGTCACCCACAATCACGATCACAGTATTGCTGGCCTTGGCGTCGTAGATCAAATTACCATTCTGGTCGTAAGCAGCAAGGCCAGTCTCGACCAGAAGACGGCCGAACTCCTTGTCCATCGCCTCAGTCATCTTGTCCTGAATGGTCCGACCTGACAGCAGCCCTGTACATTCAAGCAAATCAAGACCTGGAGCGGGGTTGGCAAGCATGCTCGAAGGCGGCTGCTGCCAGGGCGTATGTGCTGCGCTGTAGCTTACAGTGGCCATCCACGGTTTGTTCCCTGAACGGCTATTGATCCAGCGGATAGCTGCATCGGTCTCAATGCGAGTCCGGTAGCCCCTGGCCCTGGGATCCGTCAATGGAACCTCCTCCAGACTATCGCCATCAATGATGACCAAAGGAGATACGTAATAGGCGTTTTCCGTATTGAAGTCCAACGCCTGCACAGTTGATCCGCAGGTAGCATCGGGCACGAAAACGCCACCGCTCTCCAGGCATTGCAGACCTGGGGGATCATTTGACTGCAATGACCGATGCATAGGCTTGCAGCTCATGTCGGGCTGGTAGCAAGCTCCTGAATCAGATCCTCCCCCAATGCCAACACCTGGCACAAAACCGCAGGAATATGTACCTGCAGGCGCCACGCCACCTGCTGTCGTGTCGATCGACCCTGGCAAACCGCCAATCCAGCCATAAAAGTAGTCCCAGCCCAACTGGCGCGGGGTCATGTTTCCAGCTGAATTGTTCTCGGGACCAGCAAGATGGAACTTGCCAAACATGGCATTCTCATAGTTCGCGTTCTTGAGCAATTTCGCAATAGTTGCGGCGTACGGGGACACTTGTGAATTGGCAAGATCATTAGGTCCGATCGCCTGGTAAATCCCGGTACGCAAAGGATATTGCCCGAGAAAGGCTGCTGCCCTTCCAGGGGAGCACTCAGGCATCGACCAGTTGTTTCGGAACCTGACCCCGGCCTTGGCCACCAGATCCATGTTCGGCATAAATGGTCCTGTCGCACCGCCATAGCCGAATGACTGCATCTGGTCGATGCCCACATCATCCATGATGACAAACAGAATATTAGGCGGGTTTGCTGAAACACTATTTCCGTTGGGAGGATGGATATTCGCTGTACCCCCGCCTCCGTCACAGGCCGCCAAAACCAATGCTGAACCTACCGTGAGCAATGTGGCGCGAATCCCGCCCTTGTCTTTTCCGGATCCTTGCCCACCCAACCTGCAAGACAATTCAAAACGCATGAAGCCGAGTCCCTTTGGCCATAAAACCTGCACGTCTGAGCATTTACGGTCACAGGAGTCTTCTTCATGACGATGTCATGTCAGAACGACAAGCGGCCCTGGCTCCTACTCACCCCTTCACTTGATGGCTTTCTGAACGTCATTACCCAATTTCTGGATACTGTCGCCAAGTTGCGAGGCCGCCTTATCTATCTCCTTGCCTGCGCGTTCTGCGGGCCCCTCTTCCTTGCATCCTGCCAGGCTGATAGAAAAAGCGGCACAAAAAACCGCGACCAATGCTAGTTTGCTCTTACACATAAGCTCCTCCAGACCCATTGTTCAAGCACTGCCAAAGCAGTGCTTGACTAGGCCATGCTTGAACGCAGGTGTGCCGGATGCACACCGGCCTGAAATGAAGCCTATCGCAGGATACAACACAGCGGACCTGAACCCTGGCCAGAGCAATGGTTTTTTTATGTTTTTTTCTGGGTGGACTCGAGCACTCTCCTGACCGCATCCAGATGCTCTGGTTCGTTATGGCACATTCCCTGGAAAGTCGCACACAAGTCGAGAAAGTCCTTAAGCTCCATGCGTTGTGCCATTTTCATGAGCCGTTTTGTCATCCTGACAGCCTTCGGTGGCTGTGCTGCAAACCTCCTGGCCATCTCAAGAGCGCGTTGCATCAGGTTGTCATGCTCCACAACTTCGAGCACGATTCCCAGTTTCAGGGCCTCATGAGCATCGACCACACGGCCCGACAACGTAAGCTCAAATGCTTGCTGATATCCGATAAGGCGCTGCATGAACCATGCGCCGCCGTCCCCTGGGATGATGCCCAAGTTCAGGAAAGTCTCTCCAAACTTGGCCTTGTCCGAGGCAATTCTGACATCAGCCATATTGGCCAAGTCAAAGCCTGCACCAATTGCCGGGCCGTTGACCGCGGCAATAATAGGCACCTCAACCTGTTGCAAAGCCAACGGGATGCGCTGGATGCCACGGCGGTAGCGTGTCTCGATTTCGGCAACAGTCCCTGCAAAGTCGGCTTTTCTGTCTGCCATGTCCTTGATGTTGCCACCGGCTGAGAATGCCGAGCCTGCGCCTGTGATGACCAGCGCCGAAATTTCGTCTGCATGGTTGACCCATTGCGCGACGTTGACAATATCTTCAATCAACCCAGTTCCAGTCAATGCATTCCTTACGTCGTGCCGGTTCAACGTAAGTACCGCTACTCTTTCCTGGATCTCAAGCAACGCATCCTCAAGTTTTGGCAATTGCATGGTGTCAGTCTCCTTCGTGATTAGAGTTGGCTATGTTTTTCTACAGCATAACCTCACCGCCCACATTACACTGTGCTGTCTGCGCACCTGTAGTGCATCTTTCAGATATCTGACAACCTACTGAATAGACCCTTTGCAGCACACCAACACCCGCATGAAAAACCGTCCTTCAAAATCAGCGCAACACGCAACATGCCCTTGCCAGACTCAAGGCAATGTAATTCTTTATATGGACTGTTGCGGTCGCTATCACCAGAACCAGGACACCATTGCGGCACCGGATGCGCTCACGCTCATGAAATCACGCTACAGTGCTTTTGTCATGGATGAGCTGGATTACCTCAGGCATACTTGGCACCCCAGCACACGCCCTTCTGATATCGAGCCTAACGAACCCGGTACCCGCTGGCTGGGTCTCAAGATCATCCGACATGAAAACCACGCTGAAGACAGAGCTATTGTCGAATTTGTCGCCCGTGTACGCCAACCAAACGGTCGTGCACTGAGAATGCACGAAGTAAGCTGCTTCGTCATGGAAAACGGCAGGTGGTATTACGTAGATGGAGAATTTCCCCAGGTTTGATCCGCTCCCTGCCTGAACGTCGAGGCTTTCCGTTCGAACTGGCAAAAACCTCTACGGCCTGCTTCAGGACAGGAAGCCAAAACACAGAGTGCTCAACCGTCGTATTTTTTGCCAAGAGCAAGCAATTCAGGTGTGCCAATCAGCGTATTCAGCCCGTCAAAGTCCAGCATTTCGGAAGACATCGCCCGGGTCGAACCGTGCTCCTTTAGACTCGAAAAATAGCGCTGCATCTGCTTGGCCAGGAACCGAACCGTACCTCCTGGAAAGATCACGATGCTGTAGCCACGGCTTGACAGTTCATCCACGCTCAGCACCGGAGTCTTTCCTCCCTCAACCATGTTGGCCAGCAGCGGAATTCTTGGGCCAAACTGCTGGCAAACCCGATCCATATGTTCAGTAGTCCTGACAGCCTCGACAAACAGCACATCAACACCGCACTCGACATAAGCCTCAGCTCGGTCAAGCGCAGCCTCGAACCCCTCGACTGCCAACGCATCTGTGCGGGCGATGATCAGGGTATCCTCGCACTTTCTGGCATCCAAGGCGGCCTTTAGCTTGCCACACATCTGTTGCTTGCTAATCAACACCTTGTCATTCAGGTGACCACAACGCTTGGGAAACGCCTGATCTTCAAGCTGGATCATGGCAGCTCCGGCACGCTCAAAATCACGAACCGTGCGCTGGGTATTCAATGCGTTACCAAAGCCGTTGTCGCCGTCAGCAATGATGGGAATGTCCACACGATCGGAAATCCTTGCCAGCACATTGGCCGCCTCATTCGCAGTGGTCAATCCCACATCAGAGCGGCCAAACTGGGTATATGCGACGGCAGCACCTGACAAATACACTGCCTCAAAGCCAGACTGCTGGGCAATCAAAGCGCTCAAAGGATCAAAAACCCCCGGAGCAAGAATCGCTGGAGATTGCCTGAGGCGTTGTTTCAGGGAAAGTCTTTCTGATGATGCAGTCATGGATGATGTCTCGCTTCTTTCTGTTTCTGCTTTATCAATTCCAGGCAATTAGACAAAGAAACACCGCTTGTCTGAATTGCTGGGCTTGCTCAAGTGTAAGCATCCGCTGACCCACATGAAAAGCCATCTGTACGTTGTCTCTCAATTAAGACCCGGCATGCCCTGAACCACCTTTCCTGTAGCGCAAAACACCTGACTGTATTCGTTCTTTCACAACATGTTGCAGCACAACAATTTCTAAAAATTACTTTAAAGAATTGATGAAATGTGATTTGTCCCTTAGCATGAGACAGATAACAAAACCAAGAATTACTTCGGGAGACAAACCATGAGAACAGAACTGACAGTCAACGGTGAGCTTGTCAGCATTGAAGCTCCGCCCAATACCTTGCTGGTCCAGGCACTCAGGGAACACCTACAACTGACCGGTACACACATTGGCTGTGACACCGCTCAATGCGGAGCCTGTACCATCATCATGAACGGCGATGCCATCAAGTCGTGCAATATCCTGCTCGCGCAGGCTGCGGGCAGTACCATCACCACCATTGAGGGCTTGGCCAGTGCAGATGGCACCTTGCATCCGATGCAACAGGCATTCAAGGATTGCCATGGCTTGCAATGCGGCTTCTGTACTCCTGGAATGGTCATGAATGCCATTGACATTGCCAGAAAGCATCCGAATGCCAGCGATGATGAAATCCGCACCCTGCTTGAGGGCAATCTCTGCCGATGCACGGGATACCAGAACATCGTGAGCGCCGTACGCCAAGGTGCATCCCAGATGAAAGTCTGACCAGAAAGGAGGAGGACATCATGGGTTCCAACGAATTTGCCAACTTACCCTACATAGGCCAGGCCATCTTGCGCAAAGAAGATGACCGATTCCTGACGGGTTCCGGTCAATACACCGATGACATTGATCCTGGTCGACTGGTTCATGCGGTATTTGTACGATCTGTTCACGCCCATGCACGCATCAAGTCAATCAACAAATCTGCAGCCCTGGCTGCGCCCGGCGTGCTCGCTGTATACGACGGTCAGGATGTGGCACAAGACAAGATCAACGGCCTGCCCTGTGGCTGGCTCATCACAAGTACCAACGGCGAGCCGATGAAAGAGCCGCCACACCCCATTCTGGCGCAAGGCAAAGTCCGTCATGTAGGTGACCCTGTCGCAATGGTCATTGCGCACACCTTGGAGCAGGCGCGCAATGCAGCTGAACTGGTCGAAGTCGACTACGAACCATTGCCTGCCGTGGTCGATGTGCGCGATGCCAAAGCAGCCGGGGCACCAAGCGTGCATGACGAGGCACCTGACAACCACTGTTTCAAATGGGCAATTGGCGACAAGCAGGCCGTGGACGAAGCATTCGCCAAGGCTGCGCACATCACCAAGCTGGACCTGATCAACAACCGGCTGGTGCCCAATGCCATGGAGCCGCGCGCCGCCATTGGCTGCTACAACAGAGCAAATGATGAGTACACGCTTTACGTCGCCAACCAGAACCCTCATGTCGAAAGGCTGTTGCTGACAGCTTTTGTCATGGGGCTACCAGAACACAAGGTGCGAGTCATCGCCCCTGATGTTGGTGGTGGTTTCGGCTCAAAGATCTACCTGTATGCCGAAGATGCCTGTGTGACATGGGCTGCCCGCAAACTGAACCGCAACGTCAAGTGGACCGCACAAAGAAGCGAATCCTTCATCAGTGATGCGCACGGCCGTGATCACGTCACACATGCTGAACTTGCCATGGACAGCAACGGCAAGTTCCTGGCACTGAAAGTACACACGGATGCCAACCTTGGGGCGTACCTGTCGACATTCTCAACGGCGATTCCAACCATTCTGTATGCCACGCTGCTGGCTGGGCAATACACCACGCCCCAGGTTTATGTCGAAGTCGATGCTTGGTTTACCAATACCGTGCCTGTCGATGCATACCGGGGAGCCGGACGACCTGAGGCTACCTATTTGCTCGAACGCATTGTCAGTCGTGCGGCATGGGAGCTTGGCCTGAGTCAGGACGAAATCCGTCGCCGCAACTTCATCACTGAGTTTCCATACCAGACACCCGTTGCCCTGCAATACGACACTGGTGACTATCACCAGTGCCTTGAAAAAGCCATGGAACTTGCCGAAGTCTCAAGCTTTGAGGAACGTCGCAAGGCCACTGAAGCAAAAGGCTGGCTGCGTGGCATCGGTTATTCCTGCTACATCGAAGCTTGCGGCCTGGCACCCAGCAACATTGCTGGAGCACTCGGTGCACGCGCAGGATTGTTTGAATGCGGCGAAGTCCGGGTACATCCAACAGGTAGCGTCACCGTCTTTACCGGGTCGCACAGCCATGGGCAGGGTCATGAAACCACGTTTGCACAGGTCGTTGCAGCCAGGCTCGGCATACCTGTAGAAAACGTCGATGTCGTGCACGGCGACACCGGACGAGTACCATTTGGCATGGGTACCTATGGCTCCAGGTCGATTTCTGTGGGTGGTGCCGCCATCATGAAAGCCATCGACAAGATCGAGGCCAAGGCCAAGAAGATAGCGGCCCACCTGCTTGAGGCTAGCGATGCCGACATTGACTTTGCCAACGGCGAATTCACAGTTCGGGGCACCGACAAGAAGATCCCGTTTGCACAGGTCGCACTTGCAGCCTATGTGCCTCACAACTATCCACTGGAAACGCTTGAACCTGGCCTGAACGAAACGGCTTTCTATGACCCGACCAATTTCACTTTCCCGGCAGGTACCTACATCTGCGAAGTCGAGGTCAACCCATCGACGGGAGAGGTCAGGGTCGACAGGTTCACTGCGGTTGATGACTTTGGCACCATCATCAACCCCATGATTGTCCAAGGGCAGGTTCATGGTGGACTCGTGCAAGGAATTGGCCAGGCATTGCTGGAAAACTGTGTCTATGACCGTGAAAGCGGCCAGTTGTTGACCGGCTCATTCATGGACTACGCCATGCCCCGGGCTGACGATGCCCCTGACTTTCGCCTTGGTCATGTCTGTACGCCTTGCACCACCAACCCGTTAGGCACCAAAGGGTGCGGTGAGGCCGGAGCCATCGGTTCACCACCGGCTGTCATCAATGCAATCCTCGATGCCTTGGCGCCTCTGGGAGTCAAGGACCTTGACATGCCCGCCACGCCACACCGTGTCTGGCAAGCCATTCAGTCCGCCCGGAACTAAGCTGGAGAACGATCATGTATGCATTCGACTACATTCGACCCACCACACTGGAGCAGGCTGCAGACCTCGTGCGTCAGGGAGCACAATGCATCGCAGGAGGGCAGTCGCTGCTGCCGGCATTGAAACTCCGGCTGGCACAACCCTCCTCACTTGTTGACCTTGGGAGTCTGACCGAACTGCAAGGCGTGCGTGAAGAAGGCCAATCCCTGGTCATTGGTGCCATGACACGCCATCAGGACGTGGCAAACTCGCCTGTCGTGCGCAGCAAGCTTGCTGCGCTTGCCCAGTTGGCCAGTGGAATTGGCGACCGTCAGGTGCGGGCACGTGGCACTTTGGGTGGATCCGTTGCAAACAACGACCCAGCGGCCTGTTACCCAAGTGCCGTGCTTGCTCTGGATGCCACAGTCATCACCAATCGTAGGGAAATTTCTGCAGGCGACTTCTTCCAGGGCATGTATAGCACCGCGCTAGAGCCTGGCGAGCTGATCGTGGCAATCCGCTTCCCCATCCCGGAAAAAGCTGCATATGCCAAGTTCCGGCAGCCCGCATCGCGGTTTGCCCTCGTCGGTGTATTTGTTGCCAAGACAACCCACGGCGTACGTGTTGCCATCACCGGCGCCGGCTATGGAGTGTTCCGCCATTCCGGCCTTGAAGATGCACTAAGTGCAAACTTCACTCCAGAAGCTGTGGCAGACGTGGAAATCGGAACCGACAACCTCGGTGAAGACATTCACGCCAGTGCCGCCTACCGCGCCCACCTGATCAAGGTGCAGACACAACGTGCGGTTTCCATGGCCTTGGGTAAGGAGGTCTGATTGTCTGGACTCACGGCAGGAAGCTCACACGCCATCGAGCACCTGATCAGCCAGCTTGCCTCAGTCGGCTATCATGCCGACAGGCAACTGGCTGTTGCCTTGCATTTGTCGCAAGTCTTGGGCCGACCTCTGTTGCTCGAAGGAGAACCCGGAGTCGGCAAAACCGAGCTTGCCAAGGCCATTGCAAAACTGACAGGCCGTGAGCTGATCCGATTGCAATGCTATGACGGACTGGAGTTGAGGGATGCCCTATACGAGTGGAACTACCCTGCACAGTTGCTGCACATTCGCACCTGCGAATCGGCAGGCCATGACATCCTTGAGCAAGATCTTTACGAACGACGATTTCTAATAAAAAAACCCTTGCTACAGGCAATTGAAGCCTCGCCTCCCGGGGTTGTGCTCCTGATTGATGAAATCGACCGCAGCGATGAACCGTTTGAGGCTTTTCTCCTTGAGTTTCTAGGTGAATATCAAGTCACGATCCCGGAGATCGGAACCATCAAGGCAATGGCAACTCCCTGGACCATCCTGACCAGCAACCGCACCCGGGATCTGAACGATGCCATCAAGCGCCGATGCCTTTATCACTGGCTCGACTATCCTGATCGGGAACGAGAGGAACAGATCCTGCAAAGCCAGGTTCCTGGATTGCCTGAACAATTAAGCAAACAAATCACGGGCTTTGTCCAACGACTGAGACAGTCGGAATATGCCCAATCGTTTAGCCGCAGCCCAGGTATCGCCGAATCGGTCGAATGGGCCAAAGCCCTAGTAGCACTAGACGCCATCAATCTGGATCCAGAAACAGTACAGTCGACTGCTGGTGTCATGTTCAAGCACCGCGAAGACATCCAGGCCCTGCAGCCCATGCTTGATGAACTGCTCAGCGTGCAGGAGTAGCAGACTTGATATGTGGTTAGGTGACTCTCGTCGCGGCAAGTTTGCCAGCAATGTCATGGGATTTGGGAGAATGCTCAGACGCGCCGGCATTCCGGTGGACTCGCACAGGATTCTCTCAGCACAGCAGGCACTTGCTCACGTCGACATCGGCAACAGGCTGCAAGTCCAAGCCGCACTGGAGTGCACGCTGGTCAGCCGGCAGCAGGACCTGGAGGTTTTCAGGCAACTGTTCGATGCCTTTTTCAAGGATCCTGATCTTGCCCAACGACTGCTCACCCAACTGCTGCCCAAGACCAAGTCAGCAAACCAGCAGGTTAAGCGCAGCCCACGTGCGCAGGAGGCCCTACGACCGATCATTCGCAACCAACCTGAGCCTTCCCACAAGGAAGATGAGATCAGGATGGATGCCGCCATGAGTGCCAGCGACAGGCACAGGTTACTGCATGCAGATTTTGAGGGACTTAATGCCAGCGAATTTCTCCTGATAGAGCAACTTGTGCGAGAGATCCCTCTGCAAATACCGACCATCGCGTCCAGGCGCTATCGACCATCAAACCTGAAGGGCTCCCAACTCCACTGGGGCAAAATCATGCGCAACATGGCCCGGCATAGTGGTGAAATGGTCGAAATCGATTGGAAATCCCCAAGTCAACAGCCATTGCCTTTGCTGATTTTGGTTGACACATCAGGGTCAATGCAAAGATACGCACGCCTGATGCTGTCATTCCTGCATCAAGCGACAAAAACCTGTCGCCGTCAGGTGTTTGCTTTTGGTACGCAGTTGACTGACCTGAATGCTGCCTTCAAGCTGCACGATACCGACTCAGTGCTTGCCGACATCAATCGGCAGATACCTGATTTTGGTGGTGGAACCAAGATCAGTGAATCCCTACTCACCTTGAGGACAAAACACCGGCACGCCATTGTCGCCAATCGCAGTGTAGTTTTGTTGATCACAGATGGTCTGGACACAGGCCAGCCCAATGACCTTGAAAGAGAGCTTGGTTGGCTCAAGCGGCAGGCAAGACACCTGTTGTGGCTTAACCCTCTGCTCCGATATGATGGATACCAGCCCCTGGCCTCTGGAGCGAGGATTCTTAGCCGCCATGTAGACCACATGCTTGCCATTCATAATCTGTCGCACTTGCAAGAGTTGGCCAGGTCCCTGGCCAGGCTGCTTTATCAGGTGCGCTGACTTCAGGGCTTTCCTGGTCCAAAAGAATCATGACAGGAGAAAATCATGCAAATGGAATCAAGCCGACAAATCAATGCCCCGGCAGATCTGGTCTGGCAGGCCCTTAACAACCCCGAGGTTCTGAAGCAATGCATTCCAGGATGCCAGAGCTTCGAGGAGATCGGGCCTAACACCTACAAGGCTGTTGTCAGTGTCAAAGTAGGCCCGGTATCTGCAACTTTTTCGGGCAAAGTTGAACTGACCAACATTCAGCCTCCACGGTCCTACTCCATGGTCTTTGAAGCTCAAGGTGGTGCAGCAGGCTATGGCAAGGGTACCTCACACGTCGATCTCTCAGAAACCGAGAATGGCGTCGAACTGCACTACAAAGTCGAATCACAAGTCGGCGGCAAGCTGGCGCAAATTGGCCAGCGTCTCATCGATGGTGCGGCAAAATCAATGGCTGACGACTTTTTCAAACGATTCGAGGGAATCATTGCTCAACAAACAGGGGTTCCTTCACCAGAAGCCGAAAGCACGCCGGGAACCGCACAGGAAGCAGCCGCCAGCAAGGCAACAGGAAAAACGCCAAGTTTTCCCACATGGCTCTGGATTGCTGTCATCATTTCCATCATCATGATTCTGATCGTCGTTTGATCGCTGCATCGTGCCCGAATCTCATGTGACCTCGGACAGTCGATGGCAAGTCCAACATCTAAGTTGACATCCTCCCCGCCATGAACGGCGGGGATTCCCACTTCACTGAAACCAGCCGATGCGCACTTACGTGCACACAGGACTTACAGCTTCTCCATGGGCTGACACCGCCAGTCCGGCGGCCAAAACATTGCGCGCGGCGTTTATGTCACGGTCGTGCACTGATCCACATTCCGGACATACCCACTCACGCACGCTGAGCGGCATCTTTGGCATGGTGTATCCACAATCAGAGCAACGC
>Ga0180217_1000893_pt1 | contig 38469 bp, 28 predicted proteins | sample eDN3rd37CBELigOP_FD_128521 | JGI IMG/M metagenome (GOLD analysis project Ga0180217, IMG submission 128521) | Enriched Organic Plus compost microbial communities from Emeryville, California, USA - eDNA 3rd pass 37_C BE-Lig OP (version 2) (version 2) ...
CATCGGTCAGATCGGTCGGATATGGCCTGCGCTCCATCGAAGCAACCCTCCTGCTTGACGTCTCAAAGTCTCTGCCTCAGCAGGAATTCTAGACCTCAGCAGGCTTCTCGGACAGACTCTAAGACATGGAAGCGCCAGGAAAGTGCTATCCCAAATCTTCCTATAGCCTGAAGTCTACAGCCTATAGCCTGTTCATGAATGCCGCCCAGCCGAGGGGGCCGTCGGTGCCGCCGGGGTCCTGGAAGCGGAATTCGCGAATCCAGAGTACTTCGAAGATCCCTTCGAAGTCGGCCCGGAGTTCGTGTTCGTGGACGCGGGGAGGGCCCGGCGCGTCGGTGACTTCGTTCGCATTACCGGCCAGAACGAGATAGCGGCTGCCGGGGGCCGCCACACGCCGCAGCATCTCCTGGAATGCCGGCAGGTCAGTGCGGCGGACGCAGTGATAACAGCCGCGATCGAAAATGAAATCATAGGGGACCGGCGGAGCTTCGAGTGTGGTGACGTCGGCAATGATAAACTCGACGCTCACTCCTTCCCGCCGGGCCCGTTCGCGGGCCAACTCGATCGCGCGCGGTGAGATGTCGACGGCGGTCACGGCGAAGCCCCGCTGTGCGAGATAGGCGGAGTTCGTTCCGGTGCCGCACCCCAGTTCCAGCACGCGGCCCGGGGGAATCCCTTCTTCATCGAGGACGCGGATCAGCTCCCGCGAGGGGATGTTCGAATCCCAGGGGAGATCGCCGGTGCGATAGCGCTCGTCCCAGTTCGGGGTTTCGGGCGTCGGGGCATTCGTCGGCTCGCTCATCACAAGTCTCCTCCTGATCGGGCGACATTGAAGGCGTTACTCTTGTGCCGCCGGGTTCCCGATGCAATAGAGATGATGATTCGTGCGCAGGTAGATCCGGTCCCCCAGGATCACCGGACTGGCAAACCCGCCGTCGTGGAGGTGGTTCTGCGCAACGATCTCGAAGTCGCGGCTGGCTCGGATCACGAACAGATTCCCTTCTTCGTTGGGAACATACAGCAGGCCGTTCGCATAGATCGGCGAGGCGCTGAAGCCGCCCCCCAGCCGCGATTTCCACAATTGCTTGCCGGTCGCGGCCTCGAAGCAGAGCCCGATTCCACCGTCGTTGATCTCGAACAGCAATCCGTCGTGGAGTACCAGCGAAGGGACGTACGCCTTTTCGCGGTTCTTCCAGACGATGTGCGTGTCGGTGACGTCGCCGCTGCCGTCGGCACGGATGCAGAGCGTCTGTGCCTGCGGATAGCCGCCGCTCGCGTAGACATGCTCATCATCGGCAATCAGCGTCCCGGCGGTCGTGTCGGCGGTTCCCCTCGCCATCCAGATCAGTTCACCATTCTCGGGATTGTAGCTCGTGATCTGCTCGAAGCCGCTCAGCAGCAGCTGATCCCTGCCGGCGACGTGGGCGACGATCGGCGAACAGAAACTCGTCTCGTTGGTTCGCGGCACCCGCCAGACGATCTCTCCGGTCTCGCGATGCAGGGCGGCGAGAAAGCCCGTTTCGACATTATCGCCGGCGACGATCACGAACGACTTGTAGATGACCGGAGAGGCGGCATAGCCATGCACCGTGTAGAACGGGCCGGCCTCTTTCTGCCAGAGAATCCTGCCGTCGAAATCGACCGCGGTGACGTGGACGCCCTTGTTGTTCAGGAAAGCCGTGAAGACCCGTTCTCCATCGCAAGCCGGTGTGCACGAGGCCTGCGAGTTCTTCTCGTGCATGTGCTCGAAGTTGCCTTCGTGGATCTTTGTTTCCCAAATCCGCCTGCCGGTGGCGCGGTCGTAGCAATAGAGCCACTGGATCTGCTTTTGTTCGTCGGCACTCGTGACGAAGATCCTGTCTCCGCAGACCGAGGGAGTCGAATGCCCGCGCCCCGGAACGTCCGCCTTCCAGAGGATGTTCTCCATGCTGCTCCACTCGGTTGGCGGGGTGGCATCGACTGCCTTGCCGTCGCGATTGGGGCCACGCCACCACGGCCAGTCGGCAGTGGGAGCAATGGCCACCGCAGCGGCTTCGGGGGCACCGGAATCGGCCGCGCGAATCTCCTGAATCGGCTCGGAGTTCGAGCAGCCGACGAGAGACATCAGGAACAGCAATACCACACCGTGGGGAACTTTCATGGTCGCCTTCGCTGTTGTGGTCCGTAATGAGCCGATGTTTCGTTTCGGGTGAGGCTCCCGCCTCTGCTGATCAGGAATCGCCGCACGGGTGATCCCGGCCCGGTTGCCGACCGGCTTTCAAGACCGGTGTATCATACAGTCGCCCCGGTTTCCGCACCAAGACGGCTCTGGTGAACTCGCAGCCTGCTCGACTTTCCCCGCGGGCCGTGCCGCGTGCAGGCGGTGTTCACCAAAGCGGCCGGATGTTACCTTCTGCGGAAGTGCCCGGGCACTGCGGAAGTGCCGGGACCATTCGATTACTGCTCCATGAGCGCGAGGTCTGGTGATGTCGGGAGCTTTCCGGAATCCCTCTTTCGATCTGACAGGGCGGGTCGCGCTGGTGACCGGCGGGGCAGTGGGGATCGGGCGAGCGATTGCCCTGGCACTCGCGCAGGCCGGCGCGACTGTCGGCCTGCACTATCACACGAGCCATCCGGAGGCCGAGGAGACCCTGGCGGAATTGCGCTCATCGGGAGCGAAGGGAATCCTGCTGAAGGCCGATTTGACCGATGAGACACAGGCGATGGAAATCGTCGATCGTCTTGTCGGTGAAGCGGGGCGTCTGGATGTGCTGGTGAACAATGCCGGCTCGCCCCTCGAACGCGCGCGGATCGAGGACTGCCCGACGGAGCTCTGGCGGCGGGCGTTCGATGTGAATGTCACGTCGGCGTTCTTCGTCACCCGGAGGGCGATTCCGCACCTGCGCCGTTCAGGCCACGGATGCATCATCAACAATCTGTCCTTGTCGGTGCAGACCGGCGGGGCGGGGGGGGCAGGTCCGTATGCCGCCGCCAAAGGGGCGCTGCAGGTGATGACGCGCACGCTGGCGCGGGAACTGGCTCCCGATGTCCGCGTGAATGCCCTCATGCCGGGGGTGATCGAGACCCGTCATCATGAGGTCTTCAGCACTCCCGAGCGGATGGAAGAGTACCGCCGGCAGACGCCGCTCGGACGCAACGGCACCGCGGACGAAGTCGCGCAGACAGCCCTCTTCCTGGCGAGCGATGCGGCGAGCTTCATCAACGGAGCCTTGATCGACATCAACGGCGGCAGGTTTCTTCGCTGAATGGCGCTGCCGGATTCCTGAAGTCTTTTCCCGCGGGAGAGCCGCAACAAAAAGACTATTCGCCGCTCATCTGCAGGGCGAGGCCGGTGAGGATCAGCAGCCACGCGACGAAGACGACCATCAGGAGTTTGCGAACCACGCGGATGCTCTTCGAGCGATAGTGCGTGTCGCCCGACAGGTAGAGATAGACGCCGTAAACGATTCCCCCCAGGCCGCAGCCGAGGCCGACCAGCACCCCGACGACCAGAAGCAAGGCACTGAAGAGTTCGCGCGAGAACATGGGGGGGAGTCCCGTCCCGGAAGGTTGGTCAGGAGATTGGTGAAAGCCTCACTCTATCCGACCGGCCGGACCACTCCCAGAGGAAGCCCCCCGGAGGAATGACTGTTTCGCCGTTTCCCCCGAAGGCGAGCTGCCGGTCGCGGCGTCCCGTCGACCGGCATCATCACCTTCGTTCTCGGGGGAAATCAGGGAAAGCGCTCTCCTCGCTCGAAGAAGGCTTCATCGAGCGAAGCCGTGCGCATCACTTCTTCGCGGCGGGCTCTTCCGGAAGCGCATCGATGATGCGGGCGACCGCTTCGTTCAGGTACGGATAGACGCCGTTGGCGCTCGGCCCCATACGCACCACCACCAGATCGTGGGAGGGGATCACCAGCGTCACCTGTCCCATGAAGCCGGCCGACCAGTAGGCATCGCGGGGCACACGGTCCATCCGCCCATCCCGGTTGAGCCAGAAGAGGCCACCATAGTTCTCGGTGCGCGAGGCGGGCGCCGGCGTCGAGATGAATTTCACCCAACCCTCCGGCAGGATCCGTTCGCCTTCCCAGACGCCGTCCCAGAGGTGCAGCAGGCCGAACCGGACCCAGTCGCGTGCCGAGCCGTAGTCGTATCCCGAGAGGATGAAGTTGCCCCAGGCATCGGGCTCGAGCACATAGTTGCGAGCACCGATCCGGTCGAACAACGCCCGCTGGGGGAAGGTCAGATACTCTTCACCCTGCACTTCGACGATGTCGCGGATGATCTTGTTCAGGGTCAGCGGGTCGCTGTTGAGATAGCTCCAGCGGGTATTGGGGGCCACTTTCAGCGGCTGATTGACCGCGTGCTCGAAGACGTTGAGCGAATCGAAATAGATGCGGAAGTGTTCGTTCTCGGTGGAGTAGGCCTCCGGCCCTCCGAGTCCCTTGTTAATGAAATCGAGGCCGCTGCTCATCCACAGGAGATCGCAGATGCGGATCTTGCCGCGCGGGTCTCCTTCCGCCTGCCACTCCTTCACCGGTGCCGGCTGATCGAGCTTGAGGTGGCCCCGCTGGACCAGAATGCCGACCAGCGCGGCGGTGATGCTCTTGCCCTGCGACCAGCTGAGCTGCGGCGTGTCTTTCGTCCAGCCGGGCGCATAGCGTTCGCCGATGATCTTTCCGCGATACGCCACGACGAACGCGCGGGTGTTCTGCTCGTGCTGCGCCATCGCCCAGTCAAGAGCGGCGGCCATGGCCTTGGTATCAACCCCTTCGGGAGTCGGTTCGGTCGCGCCGAGATCGCCGGTCGGCCAGGGTTGTTTGGCGGCATCGGGAAGGTTGCGGGGAACCTTGACCGGGTTGAAGAACACGTCCGTCTCGCCGCGCGGCAGGATCGTGCTCCCCTGGTCGCCGTTGTACTTCGCGGTCCGCGGGGGAGAGCCGGGAGCGGTGACGGTCACCGTCCGCTTCTCGTGATCGATCTCATATTTGAAGTCAGGCTCCCACCCGAAGAACTTAAAGGGAGCGATATCCTGGGCGATGATCTCCTCGGGAGTCCGCTCGCACGAGCGTCCCACAACCCACAGTCCGGAACAGATGTGATGCGCCGCGATGGCCGCGCGGAACTCCCGGCTTTCTTTCGCGATCTGCTCCGGGGAGCGTTTCTGCGACGAAGCCGGGGCAACGAACACGAGGACGAAAAGCAGCGACGCGACAGTCCGTAACAATCGGCGATCAGACAACATCAGCTTTCCTTCGTTCGAGAGGGTGAGTCGCAGTGACGGCCGCCAACCGGTGTTCGATCTTGCTTTCCACCGGCATCCACTGCGTGGAGCCTGCGGCGATCGAAGTTCCGCACTCGATCGCGGCGGCTGACAAGGTGGCCCGATCGAGCTGACCGACAGACGATCGTACTCGAAGCGGGCAGGCTTTTGCAGTATCGCGACTCGCCCCGGGATGATCGGCCCCCCCAGGATTCCCTCTTCTGTCCGTGTGTCGCTCAGAGGGAAGGGGATTTCGCCGTGAATCGTGGCCCGGAGGGGAAAATCTTCGGTTTCGGCGGCTGATTTTGCCCGGGTCGCGGCTTAATCGTTTCCGCTCGGCGTGAAACTTGCTGTCTCAGCGGGAGCCTGCCGGGCTGTCGGTTACCCCCGGAGGCAGCGACTTAATGAGGGAGGACGTGTCATGGCCAGAACCAGGAGTAATGCCGCAGTTCGGGATGTCGTCGATATCCTCACTTCCGACCACGAGGAGATGCTGGACCTGCTGGAGCAGATCGAAAACACATCGGACCCGGCGCAGCGGCGGGATCTTGCCGATACGCTGATCGCGGAAGTGGTGCGTCATGCGGTCGCCGAGGAGATGTTCGTCTATCCGGCGATCGAGGAGCATCTGCCCAACGGCGCTGAAGACGTCGAGCACGACAGAATGGAGCATGATGAGATCGTCCAGGTGATGAAACAGATGGAAGATCTCGACCCGTCCGACCCGGCCTTCATGGAGCGAGTCGGGGATCTGCAGGTGTTGTTGCGGCATCACGCGCATGGTGAGGAATCGACTCAGTTTCCGCAGCTTCGCGCTCACATCCCCGCTGAGTTGCTCATCGAGATCGGAGAGAAGGTGGAGAACGCGAAGAAGCTGGCGCCGACCCGCCCGCACCCGAACGCTCCCCATTCGGAACTGTTCCACAAGACGCTCGGGGTCGGTGTCGGCATGATCGACCGGATCCGGGACTGGCTCACGGGCCGCACCACCGGCTGAGCCGTACGGGAAGGCTTTATCAATGAGTGTTGGTGTGTTTGTAAGAAGAAGGTTGAGCCGCCGTTCTGTCCTTCGGTTCTTGACAGGGAGAGCAGGGGGCGGCTCGAAGCGGATTTGAGGTTGTCTGTTGTAAAGCTTTAGAGAGAAATCTGTTGCGGGTGATCTGTGCGGTCGGGAGCTCGTTGGGGAGAGGGGAATTGCCTCTGCGGAGAAAATCCCGGGAGAATCCTGCGGACTCCTGATTGATTTCGACTTCCCTTTCGGCGCGAGATTGCTTAAGATCCCCGTTACCAGATCGTTGATCGCCCCGCCGCGATCCCGTTGCGTCAATCGCAGCCGGGCCGGTGAGTGGCTTTGACGCTGCGATCGGGGCGGTAGCTCAGTTGGGAGAGCGCTGCGTTCGCAATGCAGAGGTCGAGGGTTCGACTCCCTTCCGCTCCACCTTCCAGGTTCCTAAAAACCCCCGCTGTCACCCGTTGACAGCGGGGGTTTTTCGATTTGCCGAACGAGTGCGGGCCGCCGTCGCTGCGGATGTCACCGGGCGACGGCTCATCGATCCGCATCGTGCATTGCGAATGTGACTCCGGTATGATGCAGGGACCGGTGTCGATGCGGCCGGTTCCCGTTCGAAGTCCACTCGTCTCGATCTGCTCCCTGCTCTCCAGGCGGGACTGAACGAGAGGACGCGAAGCGGGCCGGTCGCCAGTTGCCGCATTTCCCGCTCTCGGAACCGAGAGGCCGATGACCGCCATTCTGGGCATTTCCGCCTTTTATCACGATTCGGCAGCGGCACTCGTCGTAGACGGCGAGATCGTCGCCGCGGCGCAGGAGGAACGCTTCACCCGTTTGAAGCATGATGCCCGCTTTCCCGAACAGGCGGTCCGCTACTGCCTCAAGGAGGCGGGGCTCTCGCCCGGCGACCTGGATTACGTCGGCTTCTACGACAAGCCGTGGCTGAAGTTTGAGAGGCTGCTCGAAACGTATCTGGCGTATGCGCCGGTAGGGTTCCGTTCGTTTCGAATCGCCATGCCGCCGTGGCTCAAGCAGAAGCTGTATCTGCCGCGGGAAATCCGCCGGCAACTCGGGGGCGGGTTTCGAAAACGCTGCGTGTTTGCCGAGCATCACGAGTCGCACGCGGCGAGCGCGTTCTTTCCCTCCCCGTTCGACGAGGCCGCGATCCTCACCGTCGATGGGGTGGGAGAATGGGCAACGGCCAGTTACGGGATGGGGCGGGGAAACCGAATCGCGCTGACACATGAACTGCGTTTCCCGCATTCGCCAGGACTGCTGTACTCCGCATTCACCTACTACTGCGGATTTCGCGTGAATTCGGGGGAGTACAAGCTCATGGGGCTCGCTCCCTATGGCGAGCCGAAGTACGTCGACCGGATCCTCGAACGGCTGATCGATCTCAAGCCCGACGGTTCGTTCCGGATGGACATGTCGTACTTCAACTATTGCGCCGGCCTGACGATGACCTCGCCGAAGTTTCACAGGTTGTTGGATGGCCCGCCGCGACAGCCGGAAAGTCCCCTGACTGAACGGGACATGGACATTGCCGCATCGATCCAGGTGGTGATCGAAGAGATCCTGCTGCGGATGGCGCGGCACGTCCACGCGGAGACCGGCATGGAGAACCTGTGTCTCGCCGGAGGCGTGGCGCTCAACTGCGTGGCGAACGGCCGCGTGCTCCGCGAAGGGCCGTTTCGCGATATCTGGATTCAGCCCGCCGGCGGCGATGCCGGGGGGGCACTCGGGATTGCCCTCTTCATCTGGCATCAGTTGCTCGACCGGCCGCGCCAGGTGGAACCCGGCGACCGTCAGCACGGTTCGTATCTCGGGCCGCGATTTCCGGAGCATGAGATCCGCGAGTACCTCGAATCGGTCGGAGCGGTGTATCACGAGTACGCCGACGATGAAGCGCTCTGCGAGGCGGTCGCCGGTCTGATCGCTGACGGGAAAGTCGTCGGATGGATGCAGGGGCGGATGGAGTTCGGGCCGCGTGCGCTGGGAGCGCGGAGCATTCTGGGGGATGCCCGCAGCACTCAGATGCAGTCGGTGATGAACCTGAAGATCAAGTTCCGGGAATCCTTCCGGCCGTTCGCGCCTTCGGTGCTCGCGGAGCGGGCGCACGATCTGTTCGAGTTGCAGCCCGGCCAGCAGAGTCCCTACATGCTGCTCGTGGCGGCGGTTCGTCCCGAGCACCGCATCAGTGTGAACGGGGCCAGCACTCCGCAGGTGCGCGGACTCGCGAAGCTCTCCCTGCCGCGATCAACTCTGCCAGCGATTACGCACGTCGATCACTCGGCCCGGGTGCAGACCGTCGATCCGAAACGCCACGGACGGTATCACCTGTTATTGAAAAAGTTCGAGGAGCGGACCGGTTCGCCGGTCGTGATCAACACCAGCTTCAACGTCCGCGGCGAGCCGATCGTCTGTTCGCCCGAAGACGCGTACCGCTGCTTCATGGCGACGAACATCGACGCGCTCGTGCTCGAACGGTTTGTGCTCCTGAAAAACGAACAGCCCCAGGCACGCGAGTTTCCCATTGATGAACACCTCGCGAAGTTTCAGCCCGATTGATCTTCTTGCCTTCAACTCCTGCGTGGCGGCGGGGAGTGAATGGCGACAAGCGCGTGTTTCATGCTGTTGAGTCTGCTGGCGTGTGATTGTCAGGCTGTGTGAAAGTCCTGTGTCTTATGATCTCCATCAACCGGAACCCGAACGCCGATGAGCTCCGCGTGTTTGCGCTGCTGCTGATGGTGTTTCTCGCGCTGCTGGCGGGACTGGCGGTGCAGGGGGAGTGGATCTCCGCGACGGCCGGGGGAGTGTTGTTCGTCGTGGCGAACATCGTCGGACTTTTGGGGCTGGCGCTGCCGCGGTCTTTCCGGCGGGTCTACGTCGGCTGGATGCTGCTGATGTTTCCGTTCGGCTGGCTGATTTCTCATGCGCTGCTGGCGATTATCTTCTACCTGGTGATGATGCCGATCGCGCTCGTGATGCGGCTCGTCGGGTATGATCCCTTGCAGCGGAAGTTCGACCGCACTGCCAGGACGTACTGGACGAAGCGGGCCGCCGATTCGGACGTGCGCCGCTACTTCCGTCAGTTTTGAATTCCCCCTTCACCGACTTTCAAGGAGGGCGACAAAGGTGAGAGAAGAATCTGCGAGAAGCGGAGTATTGAAACTTGATCTACGATGGCTGTTCGCGGGAGACTGAGGGTGTGAGCGCGAGCAGCGCGGCCCGATGGGCCGCGGCTAAGCGATACGCTCGCGTGGCCGTCAGTATTGATGACTCTTTTTTGTTGCCCGTGGCCGAGCAGGAGTGAGACGATGCCCGAATCCGCGAAGGGGGGGAAGCAGCCGGCAGATCATGTCAGCACCTTCGAGCGCGAGGCCGCTGCCGACTCCGGCCTGCTGGCGGAGTTCCGGGACTTTCTGCTGCACAACAAGAAGTGGTGGCTGACGCCGGTAATTCTGGTCCTGCTGCTGCTGGGAGTCGTCCTGTTTCTCAGCCAGACGGCACTGGCCCCATTCATCTACCCGCTGTTCTGACGATGATTCGTTCGTCGCCGCGCAGAGAGCGTCCGCTGCTGCCCGGCTCGTTATCCGTCGACACAATGAAGCGAAACCAGTCCGCCGCCCCCCCAGCGAAAGGTCCGGTGTCGTGGAAGAAAATCTCATTCTCGCAGGATTCGTGCTCTTGCCCGTCCTGCTGGCGACGGGCCTCTACCTCTTCTTTGTACGCCGCCGCATCCATCGCCGTGCGGATGCGACGTGGCGGCACCTGCTGCTGGGGAATGCGCTCGTCCTCGCGTTCCTCGGATCGCTGCTGCTCCTCACCGGGGAAGTCTATTATCGCTTTCTCTATGACGCGACGGACTCATTCGGTCTGACGAAGGTGACGCAGCGCTGGTTCGAAAGGCACTTCCACTACAACACGGCGACCTTTCGCGATTCACTTCCCGGTTATGAACTCGAGCCCCCTCCGGGCGTGCGGCGGATTACGTTCGTCGGAGACTCGTTCACCGCCGGGCACGGGGTTGCCGATGTGGAAGACCGGTTTGCCAACCGCATCCGGGCGCTGCGGCCGCAGGAACGCATCAACATCTTCGCGAAGTGCGGCTGGGATACGGGGCATCAGCTTGCATTTCTCACGCCCGAGAACCTCGGGGCCTACAAGCTTGATGTCGTCGTGCTCGTCTACTGCCTGAATGACGTCTCGGACATCGTTCCCGAATGGCCGCGAATTCTCGAACGGATTTATCAGGGGCAGCAGACGGGGTTCTTCGTTCAACACAGCTGGCTGCTGAACACCTGGTATTTCCGCTGGCAGGCCGCGAGTGATCCCGATGTCGCCGATTATTACCGGTTTGTTTCAGGAGCGTACGAGGGAACGATCTGGGAACAGCAGAAGCAGCGGCTGCGAAGGCTCCGCGATTTTATCCATGCGCGCGGCGGGCGATTGCTGGTGGTGACCTTCCCGTTTCTGCATGCCCTCGGACCAGAGTACGAGTACGCTCCGGCCCATGAGAAACTGGATCTCCTGTGGCGCGAGCTGGACGTGCCGCACCTCGATCTGCTGTCGACCTACTCCGGCCGGAAGCCTGACGAGCTGACGGTGAACGCCTTCGACGCGCATCCGAATGAGCATGCGCATGCGATTGCCGCCGATGCGATCCAGTCATTTCTGGAACGGGAGCTTGGTGTAGAGAGTGAAGGAGACTTGTCCCCGGCGCGTGGGAGAGAACCAGATCCTGCGGAGTAATGAGGACCTGGAATTTCGAGAGAGCACAAGAACAGGCCAGCCGCGGGAGAACCGCAATTCCCCCGCGGCTGGAACCGCTTCCACACACCTCGCCCACTGATCGCTGGTCGGTCGCTCGCGTTTCCTGACCGACTGGTTGCTAATTGTTCGCCTGCTTGATGAAGGTGGTTTCCCGGGACGACGCATTCGGAGCGGTGTCGCTCGTCGAAACGTCAGGGCCGGCAATCTTGCCGTATGCCTTGAAGCGGCAGGGAGCCGCGCCCCCTTCGAGTTTGACCGTGAATTCTTCCTGGAGCGTTCCCGGCTGCGTGGGGGCTGTGATCGTCACCGGCACGACATGCACCACCCTGGCTTCCTCGCTCGTCCGGATGGTGAAGTTCTCCGGGTGCTGTGCTCCCTCGATCGTGTCGATCTGGAATGGCTTGCGGCCGCGGACCACCACATTGACCGTCTTCGTCTCACCCGGATTCAGCACGCCGAACGACACGACGCTCGGGTTGACCGTGTACTCCGGCTCAATGGTTCCTTCCACCATCAGGGGGATCGGCGGCCGATGCGTATCAGTCGTCGTCAGCAGCAACTGGGTTCGCAGGTCGCCGGCCGGGGCACCGGGTTTCAGCGCGACAACCAGGTCATAGTTTACCCGCCCGTTGCCGCGACTGGTCTCGACGACGCGGGCCTCGATATCGGGATTCGCGCTCTGGATGCCCGTGACGGCCCAGTCGTCGCGCCCGGCGTAGGCCAGCGAGATGGTCCGCGTCTGTTCACTCCCCTGCGGGACCGCGCCGAACTGGACCTGACCGGGGCTGAAGACTACATCGGTCCGGATGTAGGCCCGAATCGGAATGACGACCTCTGCAGGCATCGGTTGATCGAAGACCACCGTCACGCTCGAGTTCTTTTCCCGCGTGAATTTCAGCGTATCCATCTTGATCTCGATGGTGGCGGTCTCATATGTGGCGAGTGTCCGTTTGCTCGGAGTCGCCGCCGTGCAGCCGCAGCTTGTCCGCACATCGGCGATGTGGACATCCGGCTGATAGATGTTCTTGATGGTAAGGTGATAGCGTGTATCTGCGCCGCGGGCGACCACGCCGAAGTCGACGTTTGTCCGGTCGAACATCTTCTCCGCCCAGTTCTGCGCGTGCAGGGGAGACGCCGCGCACAGGACGAGGATCGAGGTGAACAAACAGCCGCGGAGACAGTGCACGCGAAGAACCCGTCGACGCTTCGTGCCGTCGGAAACAAACAGCGAAACCATCGTGGTGGACTCCCTCGAATTGGGGTAGCGAGCGGATCGGTCAACAAACCATGCGGCCAGTTGCCAACTAATCCTGCGCTATGGAAGTTCGTACGCTGCGAGAAGCTGGCTTTTCCTCGCGAAAAACACAGAACTTTTCAGGTGCCGCGCGCCGCGGCCGGTTCGATCCGCAAAGGAACCGGCTCCCGGACGGTTTACCTGCAAGGCAAATCCCGCGCCAGCGTCGAGGTCACTTCCCATTGCGCTCCCCAGAGGCTCCACAGCGGGGAGATGTGTGACGCTTAGAGCTCTGCCGATGGGCAGATTCGACGGGACATGACCTGACGCTCGGGCAGACCCGCAGGAATGGCGATCCGGGCGCGTGAACGCCGGAGGGCGGGCAGCGTGGTCGCACATCGAGCAGCAACCTCACCGCCGGCATCAAGCGGTGAGGGAAGAGGTCGCGCGACACGGAGAGCCGCGATCGACAGCGGCACTGCGATCGGCAGAGTTTCGCGAGGACACCCGGATGCTGCTCTCGCTTCCACGCGAAATCGCCGCACTACTGCAGCAGCGAGTAGAGCACGACGTTCACCGCCAGTTTCACGGCATCATCGTGAACGTAACCCGTGCAGGCGACCGAAGCCTGTCGCTCGAGCGCACAGCTGATGTCGAACTTGCTGTAAATGACCAGGTAGCGGCCGTCCCGCTCGATGCCTTCGAGATAGGGCTCCCCTTCGATCACGTGCGTCCTCAGCGGCATGTCGGGGTTGTTCGCCACCGGTTCACGGCGTTTCACCCGCGAGAGGTTGTGGCCGACGGCAGTCGTGAACATCTCATGCGTCGGGGGAATCCGCTGCAGCTTCTCGCCAGGAAACATCTGCTCGATCAGTTCGTGGAAGCTGCGGTCGAACTGGGGCGAACCGCAGCAGGCATCGGCAAAGAGCACGCCCCCGTTCGCGAGGTATTCCCGCAGCCGCTCCTGTTCGGGCCGGGTCATCTGAAAACGGTTCCGGCCGTGCATGTAGACGAGCGGATAGCGGAACAGGGCGGGATCCGAGACCGGGATGTCTTTCGGACGGGTGGCGGCGGTCGCACCCGCATAGGTGTTCAACGCGAGCAGCAGATTCCGCAGAGCGCGCGGTGCCGCGTCCCACCCGCCGGTATGGCGGAGCTTGGCGATCTCCAGAAAGCCCCGTTCGATCTGATCCTGCGCCCCCGCTTGCGTGAGGAGGTGTGACTGATCGTTGATTTTCTTCGGCGGTTCACGTCCGGTCGCGTAGGCAATGATGTTCACGCCGACGCGGTTGGCCTTCGTGATCATTGCCTGCATTTGCGGCGTCCGTCCGGGGGGATCGACGATCGACCACTTGTCCCAGAGGCACGCCAGATCGTGCGGCGAATACATGATGCTCGTCCGGCAGCCGACATCCACTCCCCAGAGCTCCACCGTTTCGGGATCGATGGGATATTCACTGTGGAACACCGGATGGTCGGGCGGGAGCCGCTTCAGCTTGTAATCCCCCTGAGGATACATCTCTTCGATCAGCTGGCGGAACCCGCGGTCGAACCCGGTCTTGTCGCAGGCCGCCTCGGCCAGAATGAATCCCCCCTGGGCGACGTACTCGCGCAGCAGGGCGACTTCTTCGGGGGAGAAGCGGGGAGCATCGCGGCCGTTGAAGAACAGAACCGGCGCCTGGAGCAGATCCTCGACCCCGCCATTGGCGACCGCAAGCCGCAGATCGACCTGCTGCGACGTCAGCAGCTTCGGCCATCCTTCGAGCCCGCTGATCATCTCAGTGAGATTGCGGACGTCATACGGATGGCGGTTCCAGACATCCTCGCCGTCGCCGTATTTGAGCTTGTTGATCAGGACCGGCGCGAACCCTTTCGAGAGGAAGAGGAGGGCGAAGCTCGTGCCAACGACGGGATCCTGCTCGACTGGGCCGTCTCCCTTCCAGCTGCCGAGCCGCGACTGGCCGCGCAGCAGAAACTCGGCCCCCTCGCGATACCAGTCATGTTCGCCGAAGAAACGGCGGCCGGAGAGCCGTCCGGCCCGCTCCATGCCGTAGAGGTAATACAGCAGCCAGTGTCCGCCGCCGGGGTTGTGGCCGACGGCGAATCGCTGCTCCATCCAGGCGAGCGCCCGTTCGAGGGCTTCATTTTCGGTGGGGGCTCCGCAGCAGTTGGGAGTGCCGTCGGGGTTCAGGTCGTCGGTGGGGCGGAGCATCGAATCGATGATGACCATCGTCGAGATGCCCGCGGCGGTCATGCTGCCGGTGCTGCGGGCGTTGTTGCGCCCGCTGTAGTTCCAGCCGCCATCGGCACTCTGCTGGCTCTTCCAGTGGTCGCGGGCGAGTTCCCAGGTGCGGCGTTCGACGGGGATGCCGGCGTACTGGGCCTCGCGCAGGCCGAGAATGGCGAACTGTGCGTTGCTGCGGTCTCCGTCGCCGGCGCGAGCACCGTAGCTCCAGCTTCCCGCGTTCTCGCCGACCTTGATCTGCGAATCTTCAAGCTTCTTCACGAGGCTGATCAGCCGCACCTTGTCCCGCTGCCCGTCTTTCGCCGCGGTGAGCGCCATGATCATCAGCGAGATTTCGTAGGTCATCGTCGGCTCTTCGGCCGAGCGGAGATATTTCAGGCCGCGGGCAATTGGCTCGTCTTCGACGGTCATGCCCGAGTTGATCAGGGCGAGCAGGGCGAGGCTGGTGACTCCCACCGGAAAATGCTCGCGTTCGATCGAGGTCCACGAACCATCGCGGTTGGAACCGTCGGTCCGCTGCTTGCTGACCAGGAACTTCTTGCCCCGCTCGATCGCCTGGGTGACCTGCTCAGCCGTCACCTGGGCGGATGCTTCGGGCAGCGAGACAGCCAGCAGGCTGAGAGCCACGAGCAGACAGGTGAGTGGGCGCAAGATTCGGCGAGACATGAAATTGCTCCGCAAGGTCGTCTCCGTCGGGGTCTCCAGTCCGATCATAGTAGGGGCAGCGCAAGGGAGCAAGACGGCTGGCCCCGATGCCGGTGCCATGCAGATTGCGTGATTCAGACCTGGCTTTCGATGCGTCCGCGCCGCTGCATCGCCCGGGCGACGAGCCAGCAGAGCGTGGCCCAGACAAGCCCCGCCGTCCAGCCGGCCAGCACATCACTCGGGTAATGCACGCCCAGATAGATCCGCGTGAAGCCCACCAGCAGCGTCAGCAGGATCGCAACGGCGAGGACGTAAAAGCGAAGCCAGCGGTGCGGCAGCAGACGTGTCAGCAGCGATCCGAGCGTCAGAAAGACGACTGCTGACATCGTCGAGTGCCCGCTGGGAAAGCTGCTGGTGGCCACGTAGGTAAGGTGTTCCACAACGTCGGGGCGGGGCCGGTCGATGAGCGTTTTCAGGCCGAGCGTGAGCACGGACCCTCCGACCGTTGCTCCCAGGACGAACCACATGGCCCCGAACTTTCGGTCGAGGGCCAGAAAGCCGACCACCGCCAGCGTGAGCAGCGTGAGGACCGGATAGCCCCCCAGTGCCGTGATGTCGCGGGCCGACTCCTGGACCCAGCGCGGACCGAGGGGGACGGAAGGGTTGTCGGGGCCGACCGGCCGGTTCGGATCGAGCGGCCGCCGCATGGCCGTCAGGACGGCCCGGTCGATCGCATGCGTGTCTCCATCCTGAACCTTATCGGCGAGGGCAATGAAGATCCACGTTCCGCCGACGATGCACGCCATGGCCAGCAGCACATACTGCTCGTGACTCCCGACCCAATCCACGAATGCGCGAATCTTTCCGTTCATGCACTCTCCGCTCCCGTATCACGGGAATCGCCGGTCTCAATCGGTGCAACGACCGCCCGGTCTGAACAAGCTGAGACTCTGCTCCCGGACGACATGGTCATTGTTGTCCGTGTCCTCGCGACCCAGGAGTCGACCCTGCCGGGCAGCCGGTCGCGCCAGGCGTACGGGACCGTCTGTTCCTGCTGCATCTTTGGGGCCGTGAACGCCGTTCCCTTCTCGCGTCACCCTCCATGGAGAATCAGATGGGACACAGTGCCGGGAAACACCCCCGGCGGAATCGGCCCGGCGCTGCGGTCGCCTCGAAAACCGGGGCGGAGCCGCTGCCGGCTCAGGCTGGGGGGAACTTCTCCTCGATTCGGGGTTTGTCTATAGTGTTGGTAATCGCCTTCCGGGCGTCGAGCTTCCCGACGGGTTGGCGGATGACCCGGCGGGCGGGGCAGGAGCTTGCCTGCCAACCGCAGGTGTGCGTGGAATGTGCATGTGTCTTCCGGCCTCAGACTGAAGAGTGAACCTTGCCTCCCGAACAGCGCGATTTCGACGAGTTTCTGGATAAGTTCAAGCGGCACCGCGAGTTGATGACCGAGGAGCTCCACAAGGTCATTATCGGTCAGGATGCCGTTATAGAGCAAATCTTCGCCGCAATCTTCACCGGCGGTCACTGTCTGCTGGTCGGAGTTCCGGGGCTTGCCAAGACGCTCGTCGTCAGCACGATCGCCCGGATTCTTGATGTGGGCTTCAAACGGATCCAGTTCACCCCCGACCTGATGCCCTCCGACATCACTGGGACGAACGTGCTGGATGAAACCGAGCAGGGGCGGCGTGAGTTCCGCTTCGTCGAGGGGCCGGTCTTCACGAACATCCTGCTCGCCGACGAAATCAACCGCACCCCACCCAAGACGCAGGCCGCTCTGCTCCAGGCGATGCAGGAGCGGGAAGTCTCGATCGGGCAGACGACCTATCCGATCCCCGACCCGTTCTTCGTGATCGCCACGCAGAACCCGATCGAACAGGAAGGGACCTACCCGCTTCCCGAAGCCCAGCTTGACCGCTTCATGTTCAACGTCAAGGTGGACTACCCGACGCTGGAAGAAGAGGAGCGGATCCTGGTCAGCACGAGCGTCGCCGACAAGCCGGAAATTCGCAAGGTTCTCTCCGCCCGGTCGATCCAGTACCTGCAGCGGCAGATCAACATGATCGAGGTGACGCCGCTGACGGTCTCGTATGTCGCCCGTCTGGTGCGGGCGACTCGTCCGGGCGACCCGAGTTCGCCGCAATTTGTCCGCGACCTGATCGACTGGGGAGCCGGACCGCGGGCCGGGCAATACCTGATCGCCGGGGGGCGGGCGATGGCGGCGATGGATGGCCGTCCGAGCGTGTCACTCGACGATGTGCGCAAAGTCGCCGTCCCGGTGCTCCGCCACCGCATCTCGACGAACTTCCAGGCGCAGGCGGAAGGACTGTCGACCGATGACCTGATCGTCCGGCTGCTTAAGGAAGTGCCGGAACCGTCGATCCCAAGATACGAGTGACGGGGGGAAGACACATCGTGAGTGGGATGGTTATGTGAAGGCGTCCTATGCCGATATGCCGACCATGAAGTCGCCGCAAGTCTCGATAAGACATACGATGAAATTACCGGAACCATTGTCGGCACGATCACACATTCAGAATTTTAGATCCTGAAGCCGCCGCGCAGCAGCCGCTCGAAGTGAGCTCGCGGGAGGATGCGGACCGCGGCGGCGAACCCGCTGCATCCGTCACCCTCTCACCCCTTCACCCTGACACCCCCTTTCATCCCATGCCCTCCGCCGAGCAGTATCTCAGGCCCGAAGTGATCCAGACCGTCGCGCGGCTGGATTTACGGGCGCGATTCATCATCGAGGGGTTTCTCTCGGGGCTTCACGCCAGCCCGTTTCATGGCTTCAGTGTCGAGTTCAGCGAGCACCGCCGCTACGCTCAGGGGGACGATCTCAAGGACATCGACTGGCTCGTCTACGCGAAGACCGACCGCTACTACGTCAAGAAGTATCAGGCCGAGACGAACATCACCGGTTACCTCGTGATGGATCTCTCGGAGAGCATGGCGTACACGTATCGGCAGGAACTGACGAAGTTCGAGTACTCGGTGTGTCTGGCCGCCGCCCTCGGCTATCTGATGATCCATCAGCAGGATCCGGTCGGGCTGATCACGTTTGATGAAAAGATCCGCAACAGCCTCCCCGCGCGGAGCAAACGGACGCAACTGGGCAACATCCTCGCACTGCTGGCGAAGCTCAAGCCGGTCGGGCCGACGGAGATCGCCCGGAACCTGCGGCAGATCGGCGCGATGCTCAAGCACCGCAGCCTGGTGATGATCTTCTCGGACCTGCTTGCCGATCCTGGTCCGGTCATCGACAGTCTGCACCTGCTCCGGCATCGCGGGCACGATGTCATTCTGTTTCACGTCCTCGATGAGGCGGAGGTCGAGTTCCCCTTTGAAGGGATGGTCGACCTGAAAGACCCCGAGACTGGCGAGTCGCTCGTGCTCGATGCCGACGGCATGCGGGCCGATTATCTCGATGCCCTCCGGGAGCTTTGCGACCGCTACCGCCGCGAGTGCCTCTCGATCGGGGTCGATTACGTCGGGCTGAACACGAGCATGGCCTTCGACAAGGCCCTGCTGGAATACCTGTCGCAACGAAAGGCTCGTTTCTGAGCGTTTTTCGCCACCGTCAGGCATCAGAAAGACCTGTTCGTCCCTCCAGTCTCCAGCCTGCCTCCGCCAAGTCGGAATAATCGGCCCGGCGAGCCGTTCAGGGGGCTTTGAGGGGCGGGGCAAAGCTTGCAAGCGGGAAATACGCTCCGTACATTGGACGATGCTCTACATTTCTCGGACCTTCCCTGAGGGAAGGGGCCACCATTTCGAGTCCAGGGGGACCGGCTGAACGTCTGTGACCTTCCTTGGGGAGAGGCATCGCCTTCGGCCAGCGGGCTTCGTCCGCAAAACCAGGTGTCCAAAAAATTTCACCAACGGGGAGAGTGGTTCTGACGTAGGCGCTAGGGCAGTCATCGTCGTCTGAAGTGACAGCTCCAGAGGGGGCGGGGCTCCACCCGGTTCCCCGGCCATTGTCCCGGGAGACGTTTCTCAACTTCCCGGCCCGGTCGAGGTCGAAACGCCGGGCTGTTCCTCCTGCGGCACGTTGTTCTTTCTGAATTCATCTCCGCCCGAAGTGCGGTAGTCGTCATTTGTTCATTGGCCTGAGGGATTGATGCAAAACGAAGCTGTCATCCAGATCCGGAATCTGACCAAGATCTACCGCGATTTCTGGGGCCGCAAGAAGGTCCGTGCCGTCAACTCGTTGAGCCTCGACGTCTACAAGGGGGAAGTCTTCGGGCTGCTCGGACCGAACGGTTCGGGAAAGACGACGACGTTGAAGATGCTGCTCGGGCTGCTCTTCCCGACCGAAGGCGAGGTCTCGATCCTCGGCAAGCCGGCCGTCGATGTCACGAAGAACGAGCGGATCGGCTACCTCCCGGAAGAGTCGTACCTGTACCGCTTCCTGAACGCGGAAGAAACCCTCGACTTCTACGGCCGGCTGTTCAAGATGTCGAGTGAGGAACGCCGCCGCCGCCGTGACGAACTGATCGAGCGGGTCGGGTTGCAGCACGCCCGCCGACGGCAGCTGAAGGAATACTCGAAGGGAATGACCCGTCGCATCGGTCTGGCCCAGGCGCTGATCAACGATCCCGACCTGATCCTGCTCGACGAGCCGACCAGCGGCCTTGACCCACTGGGAACCCGCGACATGAAGGACCTGATCCTGCGGTTGAAGGCGGAAGGGAAGACGGTCGTCATGTCGAGCCACCTGCTCGCGGACGTGCAGGACGTCTGTGACCGGATCGCCATTCTGTATGCCGGCGAGTTGAAGGTTCTGGGGCGGGTTGAAGACCTCCTCAAGGACCAGGGGGTCACGCAGATCCGCTCCAGCCGGCTCTCTCCCGAAGCGATCCAGGAAGTGGAAGCGGTGCTCGCGAAGCATTCCGCGACACTGCACGGGGTCGACCACCCGACCACCAGTCTCGAAGACCTGTTCCTGAAGACCGTACGGGAAAGCGCCGCCCGGCCCGGTCAGAGGTACATTGCCCCCGAACCTGAGGCCGCCCCCGCGGCGAAAAGTTGATCGGTCCGGCCGAGACCGCATGGCTCCGCAACCGGTGCGGGCGTGCAAGTGAACAGTTTGCCGAAAGTCAGCGATCGGCCGCTCGCGGATCCGCCTCTCGTTCTGGCATCTCGGGCACATCCTGGGTGAGACATGTCGAAAGATCCGATTCCCTATGATTTGCTTTCGGGCCTGGGTACATGGGCCGTGACAGTGCTCACGGTTCTCGTGCTGGGGCTCTTCGTCGCCTCGCTGGTGTATCTCTTGCTGGAGGGCCCCTGCGGGATCGGCACTGTGTTTCGCGGCTTGCTCGGCGGTCTCGCCGACATCGCGCACACCTCCTCCCGCCGCGTATGGGCGCTCACGCAACTGACGCTCAAGGAATCCATTCGCCGCAAGACGCTCGGCGTCATCGTCGTCTTCGGAGTCTGCTTCCTGTTTGCCGGTTGGTTCCTGTCGAGCCCCGAAGCCGACCCCGATATGCAGGTGAAGGTTTACGTCAGCTTCGTGCTGACGGCGATCAGCTGGCTGATTCTGCCGGCGGTGTTCCTGCTCGCCTGCTGGGGACTGCCCGAAGACATCAAGGCCCGTTCGCTGCACACGGTCGTGACGAAGCCGGTCCGCCGCTTCGAGGTGATCGCCGGGCGGGTACTGGGGATTGTCCTCGTCGGCACAATGGTGCTGCTGGTGATGAGCGGTGCCGGTTATCTGTGGTTGAACCGGGCATTGGACAGCCGGGCCAAGGAAAAACTGGTAGCCCGCGTCCCCGTCTATGGAGAGATCACCTTCACCAGTCGCGACGGCAAGCCTGCCGCCGCGGGTGTCAACGTCGGTGATGTCTGGGCGTTCCGCAGCTATGTCGAAGGCAACACGCAGGCCCGCGCGATCTGGGAATTCCCGAACGTCACCGAATCCCGCTTCCCCGACGACTCGCTGACGCTTGAGTCCAGCATCCAGGTGTTCCGGACCCACAAGGGAGACATCGAGTCGGGGGTTCTCGCGCAGTACGTCTTCGTGAACCCCGAGACGGGCAAGAGCGCGCGACTGCCCGCCTTTCCGGTCCGCGAGTTCCGTGAGAACATCCACGAAGTTCCCCGCGAACTGATCGATGACTCTAACCAGTCGGTCGACCTCTTCCGCGACCTCGTCCAGAAAGACGGGACGCTGCGCGTGGAAGTCTTCTGTCTCTCCAGCGGGCAGTACCTCGGGATGGCCCGGCCCGATCTCTTCATCCGCCAGCCCGATGCCCCCTTTGCCGCGAGCTACTTCAAGGCGATCAGCGGTATCTGGCTGATGATGACCCTGGTCATTGTGCTCGGAGTGACGGCCAGCTCGTTTGCCAAGGGGCCGGTGGCGACCTTGCTCACGTTCGTCTTCCTGGTCGTCGGCCGGATCGGTCTGAACTTCCTCAACCAGCTGACCAGCGGGACGCACGAAGGAGGTGGCCCGGCGGAGTCGGTTTACCGCATCCTGCTGCACATGAACCCCACCGTGCCGCTGACGAAGACCCCTTTAACCACCACCCTGGAATACATCGACAAGGGATTCCTCGGCGGCCTCGCCGCGCTGAAGCACGTCATCCCCGACTTCCAGCGGTACAACTTCTCCGAGTTCACGGCGAACGGATTTGACGTTCCCTGGGATGCCGCGCTGCTGCCGGCCCTCGCCCTGACGATCGGCTTCGTCATCCCGTGTCTGGTCCTCGGATACTTCAGTCTCAAAGCTCGAGAACTGGAATCGAAATGAAGCGTCTGACTGCACAACAGCGGAAGCTGGCGTATCTCGGCGGAATCATCGTGCTGCTGGTGCCGATCATCTGGCTCGGCATTCCCTCCGCGCCCGCGACCGGTTCACAATCGGGCGATCCCGGCGGAAAGCTGGCGCAGCTGCGGACCCAGTACGACCTCGGGGAACACAACCTCGGGGACGTCGATCCGACGAGCGCGACGATGAACCTCGTTCTGCTCGGGCTCCGCGGAATCGCTGCCAACGTCCTGTGGCTCGAAATGGACCACTACAAGGACACGAAGAACTGGGCGCAGATGGAGGCGACCACCGAGTCGATCATCAAGCTGCAGCCCCACTTCCAGCAGGTCTGGATCTATAACGGCTGGAATCTGGCCTACAACGTCTCGGTCGAATGGGACGATGTCCGCGACCGTTACCGCTGGGTCAAGCGGGGGATCAAGTTCTATCGCCGCGGTGCCGCCCGCAACAGCAAGTACCCCGAGCTCTACTGGTACACCGGCAACACGTTCGGCAAGAAGATCGGCCGCTCCGACGAATGGCGGCAGTTCCGCCGCTATTTCAAGGAAGATCCCGACTTCGTCGATAACGGCGTGAACGTTCCCGATCCCGATCTGAACCCTGACGGCACCGACAACTATCTCGTCGCCAAGCAGTGGTTCAGCGATGCCAACCGCGTGTGGGACGAGTACGGCAATTCGCAGCACATCATGGCCCGCGTGCTCTTCCGGTCGTATCCGGCCCGCTCACAACTCGACTATGCCGAGGCGCTGCAGCGCGAAGGTCACTTCGACGAAGTCACGCAGCTCGCCTGGGATGAAGGGTTCCGCGACTGGACCCGGGACTACGGCATGGAGCCGGTCGAAACTCCGGGGGGCACCATTCGCCTCGAATGGACTCCCGAGCAGATCGCCCGCGAGCATCCCGACAAGGAACAGCAGCGGCAACTGCTGGAATGGCTCGGCCGTTACCAGAACATGACGAACTACCGTTTCTGGCGAACGAAGGCTCTGGCCGAACGCGAGCCGAACACGGTCGCCGCCCACCGCGATCTCTACCAGGGCCTGCAGGCCTTCATCAAGGGGGACACGGTTCAGGCTGAGAAGCTCACGTATAGCGGCATGGAGAAATTCGAGAAGATGCTCGAAGACTTCCGCGACCTGCGGATCGAACAGCAGATGATCGAAGAAGGCATGCTCGGCGTGCTCGTGTGGCAGGACGCCGTCCGACTCAACGGCGGCGAAATCCCCGAGCGGTTCCCGCTGTACAAGCTCTGGACCGAGAATCAGGACAGCCTCCCGCAGATCCGCATGGAGCTCGACCGCCGCTTGAGTCCCGACTACTGATCGGCGGACGGATTTCCCGTCCCGTTCCCTACTGAATGCACCAGTACCAGCGCCCGCAGAGGAAGCTTTCCTCTCGCGGGCGCTGGTGTTTTTTGATTGATAATTTGAGCGGCAACGCGATCACCGGGATTTCTAAGTAACGTTTAATAAATCCCCTTTACAAAGCTCCGGCGAAGGGCTACTCTCGAATCCAGATTTGTGAATCTGTCGTTCGGTCCGGCCCCCCGCGAGATTCCTGTTGAGCACGACGTCACCCGTTCAGCCACGGCTCCTGGGAAAGCTGAATGAGCAGCAGGTGCTGCGGATCATTCAGACGCACGGACCCTCTTCCCGGGCCGATGTCACCCGCTACTCCGGGATCAGTGCGCCGACGGTTTCGAAAGCGGTGGCGTCCCTCCTGCGGGCCGGCCTGCTGGAAGAAGAAGACGCCCCCGAGCTCTCCCGCGGACGCCCCGCCAAGCAGCTCCGGCTCGCCAGCCGGCGGGCCCAGGTGCTGGGACTGGTGATCGACGCGGCGGTCTGTCGGCTGGTGTCCGCCGGGCTGGACGGCAAGCTGCACGAAGACCGGGCGTGCGAGTTCCCCACTCCCGCGACGTATGCCGAGCTGATCCGCACCATCACCGTCGAAACGCAGCGGCTGATGATGGCCGCGGGCGTCACGACGCTCGGCCTGGGGATCAGCATTCCCGGACTGATCGACTACCGCCGGCAGCGGGCGCTCCTCTCCCCGAACGTGCCAGTCACCAATGGACACACACCGGCCCTCGACCTGGGCCGCGAGCTGGGCATCGAATGCGTCATGCTGCAGGAGACGCATGCGCTCTGTCTCGCCGAGCGGCACTACGGCGATGCCCGCGGACTCGATGACTTCGCCATGCTCGATGTCAGCACCGGCGTGGGGCTGGGGGTGATGAGCGGCGGTCGCCTGCTCACCGGCCACAGCGGTCTCGCCGGCGAGGTCGGACACATCACCGTCGAGCTTGACGGCCGTGCGTGCGGCTGCGGCAATCGCGGCTGCCTCGAAACGGTCGCCAGCGACTCCGCCTTCGCCTGGATGGTCTCGCAGCGATGCGGCCAGCCATTAACGATCAACGAGATTCTGGCGCGGGCACGCAGCGGCGAACTGTCTGTCGCGACGGAGCTTCAGAAGACGCTCCGCTATCTCGCCATCGGTCTCGCGGCGGTGATCAATCTCTTCAATCCCTCGACGCTGTTCATCCACGGGGAACTGTTCGCGCTGGATGAGTCGATCTTCCCGCGGCTCGTCGACGAGACGCGGCAGCGGACACTCGGACCTTCCTTCGAAGATTGTCGCGTCGTGCAGGCCCGCGGCAGCAAGCGGCAGGGAGCCGTCGCCGGAATCATCGAACACCTGACCACATCCGTAGCGCCCGCGGTAATGCGGGGAACGCACTTTCTCACGACGGAGCACGCCAATGGCCACACGCGCTGAGTGGTCCCGAACACTTCGCTTTGCTGCCGTGCTCGTTGCGGCGACTGGTTTCTTCGCGGGAGCGGCAAGTGCCGCTGAGGAAGAACGGCCGCTCAGTGAAGCCGAGCGGGTCCGCTTCTTCGAGACCGAGATCCGGCCGATCCTGCAGAAGCACTGTGCGAAGTGTCACACCGGCGAGAAGCCCAAGGGGGGCCTGTCTCTGATGAGCCGCGCCGCGCTGCTCGCGGGGGGCGATACCGGCCCGGCGATCTCCGTCGAGAAGCCCGACGAAAGCCTGCTGCTCAGTGCGATCAACTACCGCGATTACGAGATGCCCCCGTCGGGAAAGCTGCCGCAGCCGGAGATCGATCTGCTCACGCGCTGGGTCCGGCTTGGTGCTCCCTGGACGCCCGGCGAGCCGGCGGCTCTTCCGGAAAAGCCGCACGATGCCGCTCCGGCCGTGACGGCGGAGACGAAGGCGTTCTGGGCGTTCCAGCCGGTCCGCCGTCCCCCCGTGCCTGCCGTCAGTGATCCGGCGTGGAGCGAGAACCCGATTGACGCGTTCGTGCATGCGAAGCTCGCCGAGGCCGGTCTGCGGCCGAATCCACCCGCCGACAAGGTGACCCTCCTCCGCCGCGCGACTTACGATCTGCTGGGCCTGCCTCCCTCTCCCGCCGAGGTCGCCGAGTTTGTCGCCGATGAATCTCCCGATGCGTGGGAACGTCTCATCGATCGCCTGCTGGCCTCGCCGCACTATGGAGAGAAGTGGGGCCGGCACTGGCTCGATCTGGTCCGCTATGCCGAGACGAACAGCTACGAGCGCGACGGCATCAAGCCGAACGCGTGGCGCTATCGCGACTATGTCATCCAGTCACTGAATGCGGACAAGCCTTATGACCAGTTCGTCCGCGAGCAGCTCGCCGGGGATGAGTTGCCCGAGCGCACACATGAGACGCTGATCGCCACCGGCTACTATCGGCTCGGGATCTGGGATGACGAACCGGTCGATCCCGAGCAGGCGCTCTACGACGACCTCGATGACATCCTCGCGACGACGTCGCAGGTCTTTCTGGGGCTGACGGTGAACTGTGCCCGCTGTCACGATCACAAGCTCGACCCGATTCCGCAGCGGGACTATTACCGTCTGCTCGCGTTCTTCAACGGGCTGAACCGCTTTGGCGTGCGGAGTCAGGAGTCGGTCGAAAAGTTTTCGCTCCGCTCGATCGCTGCTCCCGAGGAGGAACAGAAACAGGCGGCCGAGATCGCCGCCCACAAGCAGCGCGTCGAGGAGAACGCGAAACAGATTGCCGCGATCGAAGCGATTGTCCGCGACGACTTCGTGCCGGTGGAAGTGGAAGAGTTCCGCGACGAGCGGGCGCGGATCGACATCCTCAAGAAACGCGTCCCGCGGCTGCTCTCGCAGGAAAAGTTCGACGAGTATCTCAAACTGATGAAACAACGGGATGAGCTGCGGCGGTTCAGGCCGACCGCGCTCGATATGGCGCTCTGCGTGACCGAAGTCGGCCCGAAGCCTCGCGACACCCATGTGCTGGTTCGCGGCAATCCGCATGTGCGCGGGGACAAAGTGGAGCCCGGTTTTCCTGAAGTTCTTTCGCCCCCGGAGCCGGTGATCATTCCGGCGGCTGAGAAGGCCGAGACTTCAGGGCGTCGCCTCGCGCTGGCGAAGTGGCTGACCAGCCCCGAGAATCCGCTGTTCGCGCGGGTGATGGTCAATCGCGTCTGGCAGTATCATTTCGGCCGCGGTCTCGTCCGCTCGCCGAATGATTTTGGCCTGCAGGGAACGCCGCCGACTCATCCGGAGCTGCTCGACTGGCTGGCGAGCGAATTCGTCGCCGGCGGCTGGAGACTGAAAACGCTGCACAGGCAGATCATGCTGTCGCGGGCCTACCGCATGTCGTCGCAGGGGCGTGCCGACGCGCTCGCGCGGGATGCCGAGAATGACCTGCTGTGGCGATTCGAGATGCGGCGGCTCACGGCGGAAGAAGTCCGCGATTCGATTCTGGCGGTCAACGGCAGCCTGAATCTCGACAAGATGTTCGGCCCGAGCATGTATCCGATCATCCCGCAGGAAGTGCTCGCCGGGCAGTCGCGACCGGGGGCCGGCTGGGGAAGTTCTTCGCCCCAGGAGCGGAATCGGCGGAGCATCTACATTCATGTGAAGCGCTCGCTGATGACGCCGATCATCGCCAGCTTCGATGGACCCGAACCCGACTTCAGCTGCCCGGTCCGGTTTGCGAGCACGCAGCCGACGCAGGCGCTGGGAATGCTCAACAGCACGTTTATCAATGAGGAAGCCAGAGTGTTTGCCGACTATGTCCGCAAGCATGCCGGCAATGACCCGGCGGAACAGGTGCGGCTGTGCCTGATGCGGACGCTGCAGCGCGAGCCGACGGAAACGGACATCCGCCGGGGCCTCGCCCTCATGGATTCGCTCGCGCAGGAGCACAAGGTTCCGCCCGCGGACACGCTCAGGTATTTCTGTCTCGTCGCCCTCAACCTGAACGAATTCCTGTACCTCGATTAGTTTCCGGTTCGCCGCGAACCGCTGCTTTTACGGAGCCCGCGATGACACACAACTCGGCACGCAATACGGGTGGTCGGCAGGGGGAATTCTGCGGCCGCACGCGACGGGAGTTTCTCTGGCAGGCCGGGGCCGGTTTCACCGGCGTGGCCCTGGCCGGGATGCTCGGCGATGACGGCTTTCTCGCAAAGCAGACCGTCGCCGCCGACGGGGTGAGCGAGTTCGTCAACCCGCTCGCGCCGAAGAACCCGCACTTCACCCCGAAGGCGAAGAGCGTCATCTTCCTTTACATGTACGGCGGACCCAGCCACATCGACACGTTCGATTACAAGCCCGCCATGAAGGGGATGGACAACAAGACGGTCGAGGTGAAGACCTTTGGCCGCGGGGGACACCGGAACAAGGGGCGGATCGTCGAGCCGCGCTGGAACTTCCGCCAGTACGGCGAATCGGGCCAGTGGGTCTCGGATCTCTTTCCGCATCTGGCCGGGTGCGTGGACGACATCGCCTTCATCAAGTCGATGACCGCGGACTCACCGATTCACGGCTCGGCGATGCTGCAGATGAACACCGGGCGGATTCTGAGCGGCAGTCCCTGCCTGGGCTCGTGGGTGAACTACGGCCTGGGAACGGTCAATCAGGACCTGCCCGGCTTCGTCGTGATGCTCGATCCGCGCGGCGGGCCGATCAGCGGCGCGAAGAACTGGAGCAGCGGCTACATGCCCGCTTCCTATCAGGCGACCATCATGCGCTCGACGGGAGCGCCGATTCTCGATCTGGTCCCGCCGCCGGGGATGACCTCCGCGATGCAGCGGCGGATGCTGGACACGCTCCGCGAGTACAACAGCGAACACGAGGCGACGCGGGTCGACAACTCGAATCTCGCCGCCCGCATCGCCAGTTATGAGCTCGCCTTCCGCATGCAGAGCGCCGCTCCCGAGGCGACCGACATCTCGCAGGAGACCGAGGCCACGCAAAAACTGTACGGCCTCGACGAGCCGCGGACCGCGGTCTTCGGCCGGCAGTGTCTGCTCGCCCGCCGGCTCGTTGAAAGGGGCGTGCGGTTCATTCAGTTGTACTCCGGCGGCAACCATGTCGATTCGACCTGGGATGCGCACGACGATCTCGTGGCCAATCACAACCTGCATGCCGGCGAAACCGACAAGCCGATCGCCGGTTTGCTGAAGGATCTGAAGCAGCGCGGCCTGCTCGATGAGACGCTCATCGTGTGGGGAGGCGAGTTCGGGCGGCAGCCGACCGCCGAGTACTCGAAAGGCACCGGCCGCGACCACAACTCGTACGGCTTCACGATGTGGATGGCCGGCGGCGGGATCAAAGGGGGGATGAGTGTGGGCAAGACCGACGAACTCGGCAGTGCCGCGGTCGAAGACCGCTTCCACGTGAAGCACCTGCACGCGACGATCCTGCATCAGCTCGGCATCGATCCGAATCGCCTGAGCTATTTCTACGGGGGCCTCGATCAGAAACTCGTCGGCGTTGAAGGAGCCGAGCCCATCAAACAGATCATGAGTTGAGCGTTTCGGCCCCTCAAGGCAGCGAATTGCCACGAGTTGACAAGCCGGCGGCAGCCAGTGGTTTCAGCCTTTGCGGTGCCGTATAATCGGCGTTCCGTGTGATCCGGTCTCTCATCCCGCCGCGCTCGTGGTTTCGGAGTCATCGATGAAGCAGTGCATCGGTCTGTTTCTTCTTGCGTGTCTGCCGCTCGCTCTGGCGGCCTGCACGAATTCCTCAACGCAGCAGTCGGCGGACGGCAAGCCGACGGTCGCCTACGTGACCAACGGCATCGCTTCGTTCTGGGTGATCGCGGAGAAGGGAGCCCACGCCGCCGGGCGGGAACACGGGGCGAACGTCGAAGTCCGCATGCCCCCGAAAGGGATCTCCGACCAGAAGCGGATGGTGCAGGAGCTGCTCGCCGCCGGAGTCGACGGCATCGCCATCAGCCCCATCGACCCGGAGAACCAGGGCGACCTGTTCCGCGAAATCCGCGAGCGGACGAAGCTCATCACGCATGACTCCGACGCCCCCGACAGCGGACGCCTCTGCTATATCGGCATGGATAACTATCAGGCCGGCCGGATGTGCGGAAAGCTCGTCAAAGAGGCGCTGCCCGACGGCGGGAGCGTGATGCTGTTCGTCGGCCGGCTGGGCCAGTTGAATGCCCGGCTGCGTCGGCAGGGGGTCATCGATGAACTGCTCGACCGTCCGCACGACAATACCCGCTACGATGAGCCGGGGAGCGAACTCAAGGGCGAGAAATACGTGATTCTCGATACCCGCACCGACGGGTTCGATTTCGCAAAGGCGAAGTCGCAGGCGCAGGACGCCATCGCCAGGTACCCCGATCTCGGCTGCATGGTCGGCCTCTTCGCGTACAATCCGCCGGCGTGTCTCGAAGCCGTCCGCGAGGCGGACAAGGTCGGCAAGATTCAACTCGTGGCGTTCGACGAGCAGGACGAAACGCTGCAGGGAATCGTGGACGGTGCGATCTATGGATCGATCGTGCAGAACCCCTATCAGTACGGCTACGAGTCAGTGCGGATTCTGACGGCCCTTGCCAAAGGAGACGAATCGGTGCTGCCGGAAGGGGGCTTCCTCGACATCCCCGCCCGCGAGATCAGGAAAGAGAACGTTGGCGGGTTCTGGGACGAACTCAAGCGTCTGACACAGCCCGCGGAAGCGACCGCCGCCGCGCAGTAATGCGAATCGTGTCTCCCGCGGCCCGGACTGTCGGGAGGCCTGGTGTCGAGAGAGCTTCCCTCGCGATCGACCGTCATGTCTGCTTCTGAATCTCCACCGCTGCTCGAAGTTCGCCGCGCGACCAAACGGTTTCCCGGCGTCGCTGCGCTCAAACAGGTCAACCTGACGCTGGGACGCGGCGAAGTTCTCGCGGTGATCGGCGAGAACGGCGCGGGGAAGAGCACGTTGATGAAGATCCTCGCCGGGATTCAGACTCCCGACAGCGGCGAGATCCTTCTCGACGGACAGCCGGTGGAGATCAGCTCCGTCGAGACCGCGCTGCGGCACGGCATCGTGTTGATCCATCAGGAGCTGAACCTCGCCGACAATCTCGACATCGCGGCGAATATCTTCCTTGGACGCGAGCCGACCCGGTTCGGCCTGATTGACCGGCGGCGGATGGAGCGGGAATCGGTCCGATTGCTCGAACGCGTCGGATTGTCGCTCCCGCCGCGCACGATTGTCAGCACGCTCTCCACGGGGCAACAGCAACTGGTCGAGATTGCCAAGGCACTGTCGATTGATGCCCGCGTGCTGATCATGGACGAGCCCACCTCGAGCCTTTCGCAGCACGAGACCGAAGCTCTCTATCGCGTGGTGAAAGATCTCCGGGCGAAAGGAGTGAGCATCGTCTACATCTCCCATCGTCTGGGAGAAGTCTGCGAGCTGGCCGATCGGGTGCTTGTGCTCCGTGACGGCGAGAACGCCGGTGAGCTGAAAGCGGGAGAGATTCAGCACGAGCGGATGGTCAAGCTGATGGTCGGTCGCGATCTCTCCCAGTTCTACAACCGCACGCAGCACGAGCGGGGCGAGCCGGTGCTCACGGTCCTCGATCTCGTCACGCCGACCTGGCCGCGGCACCGGTTGAACTTCGCGGTGCATGCCGGCGAGATCGTCGGCGTGGCGGGGCTGGTCGGAGCAGGGCGGACGGAGATGCTGCGCGTGCTGTTCGGCGTGGAGCGGCCGCTTTCCGGGACCATTCAGATCGGCAGCCGGACGATGACCTTCGCCCGGCCGCAGGCCGCGATCGCGGCAGGAATCGCACTGGTTCCCGAGGACCGCAAGCAGCAGGGACTCGTGCTCGAAATGAGCGTCCGCGGCAACATCGGGCTGCCGGGACTCAAGCGGCACCAGCGATTCGCGGGTTTTCTGAATGATGCCGCCGAACGTCACGATTCACAGGACATGACCGAACGGCTGGCGATCAAGACTCCTTCCGCGACGCAGCTCGTGCAGCTGCTCTCAGGGGGAAACCAGCAGAAAGTCGTGATCGGAAAATGGCTCGCGCTCGGGCCGCGGATTCTGCTGCTCGACGAGCCGACCCGCGGCATCGACATCGGAGCGAAGCAGGAGATCTATCGCCTGATGGAGCAACTCGCCCGCGACGGCGTGGCGATCCTGTTTGTCAGCAGCGAGATGGAAGAGATTCTCGGAATGTCCGACCGGGTGCTGGTGATGCACGAAGGACGCATCGCGGGTGAACTGGGGCGGGCCGAGCTCAGCGAAGAAGCCATCATGCAACTTGCCACCGGGGGAGCCACTCATGCGACCGCGTGCTGAGAGTCTTGCGTCTCCTCACTTTCGCAGTCGCATTCGGACGTCGCAGTCATGAATAAAGTACTCGGCATTCTCGGGTTGTTGATCTTCGTCTGTGTCGCGACAGCGATCGGGAACCCGAAGTTCCTCGACCCTTACAACATCCAGAACACGCTCAACTGGACCGCTCTGTTCGGGATCATCAGTATTGGCGTGGCCTTTGTGATCATCACCGGCGGGATCGATCTCTCGATCGGCTCGGTGATCGGGCTTGTCGGTTCGCTGCTTCCTTATCTGCTGGTGCAGAAGGGGGTCTCGATTCCCGTGGCCCTGCTGGTCGTGGCCGGCGTTTCGCTGGCGATCGGCCTGGTGCACGGGCTGCTCATCACCCGGCTGAGGTTGCAGCCGTTCGTGGTGACTCTCTGCGGATTGCTCTTCTACCGCGGTTTCGCCCGCTGGCTGACCGCCGATGCGACGCAGGGATTCGGCGGGCAGTATGACGGATTGCGGCAACTGGCGATCGGGAAGATTCCCTCTCCCCTCCAGGGCTTTCAGATTCCCGTTCCGTTTCTGATCCTGCTCGGGCTGGCGGTCATTGCCGGGATCTTTCTCAACAAAACGATCTACGGTCGCTATCTGCTGGCGCTCGGCCGCAACGAACAGGCGGCGCGATACAGCGGCATCAACACGGATCGCATGGTGATCCTGGCGTACGTGATCTGCTCGTTGTGCGCGGGACTCGGTGGCGTGCTGTTCGCCCTTGATATCAACTCCATCCAGCCGGCCGGGCACGGCGACTTTTACGAACTTTACGCAATCGCGGCGGCGGTCCTGGGCGGTTGCAGTCTTCGCGGAGGCGAAGGCACGATCACCGGGGTCGTCATCGGGGCCGCGGTAATGCGCGTGCTCTACAACTCGATCAACCTGCTGGGAATCCCGACGCAACTGGAGTTCGCGATCATCGGGATCGTGATCCTGCTGGGAGTCATCACCGACGAACTTGTGAAACGCTTCGCCGCCCGTCGACGGGCGCTCGCACAGCATCGCGAAGCCGGCTGAGACTTCTTGACCCGTCCCGGTGGCCGGGGCGAAGGAAGCCCCGGGGGCGAGGACGTGGCCATCACCCTGCCGCTGCATCCCCACAGAGGCCGCAATCATTGAGGGAAACCCGCTGAATGAAAGGAGTCCTGGTCCGATGCCGCAGCGCGGGCGGCAGGAGTTCAACACCTGAAAACAAGCCGCATCCACCCCCACCGGGGTTTCGCGAGTACGCTCCAACCCCGGCCACGCGACTTTGGCGCTCGCGGTAGAGCGAGTTCTTGAAACCGCCTCAGAGCCGGATGATACCTCTGGCACTGGAAGGGGAGAGGCCGCGATGGACATGACAGACAGTTCTCCGGTTTCTCAGGGAACGCCCTGTGTTCAAGCGCGTCCCGCAGAGGCGAAGATCAGCGAACCCGGCCGGCGTTCCCGGCCCCGCTCATTCCGACTTTCCAACAGACAGGCTGACTTCCATGTTCGCGAATCGACTCGTGCCCATTCTCGTCTGGATTGCGACAGCGTTCACCACCGTACAGGGGGCGAGGGCCGAAGTTCCGCGGGAGAACTTCGGCAAGACCGCGGACGGAAAAGCGGTTGAGATCTTCACCCTGAAGAACCCGGCGGGCATGATCGCGCGGGTGATGACGCGCGGGGCGACCCTGGTGGAACTGCACGTTCCCGATCGCGACGGGAAGTTCGCCGATGTGGTGCTCGGCTTTGACGATGTCAGCGGTTACGAGTCCGACCGCAATCAATACTTCGGCTGCACGACCGGCCGGGTATGCAACCGCATCGCGAAGGGGCGGTTCACGCTTGCGGGGAAGGAGTATGAGCTGGCGATCAATAATCCGCCGAACCACCTGCACGGCGGTGCCGAGCGGAGTCTCGACAAGGTCCTCTGGGAAGCCGAGCCGTTCGAGGGGAAGTCGACGCGCGGCGTTCGCTTTCGCTATACAAGTCCCGACGGCGAGGAAGGCTATCCGGGCACTTTGAAGCTGCTGGTGACGTACACACTCCAGGATGACAATGCCCTGCGGATCGATTACGAAGCGACAACCGACAAGGCGACCCCGGTGAACCTCACGAATCATGCGTACTTCAACCTGTCCGGGCACGGCGCGGAGACGGTGCTCGATCACGTCTTGCAGATTGCCGCCGACCGCTACACGCCTGCCGATGACACGCTGATTCCCACCGGCGAGATTGAGCCGGTCGAAGGGACGCCGCTCGATTTTCGCAAGCCGACCGTGATCGGCGAACGCATTGAACAACTGACCGACACGGCGGCTCTGGGCTATGACCACAACTTTGTGCTGAACAATTCCGAGGGAACGCTGGCCGTCGCCGCGGTCCTGCGGGAACCGAAATCGGGCCGGGTTTTGACTCTGTTGACGACCGACATCGGGTTGCAGCTCTACTCGGGGAACTTCCTGACAGGACAGACCGGGAAGGGAGGCCGAACGTACAAACACCGGAGCGCGGTCTGCCTGGAAGACCAGCACCATCCCGACTCGGTCAACCATCCTGAGTTCCCCTCAACCGTTATCAAGCCCGGGCCGCCCTACCGGAAAACCGCCCTCTACAAGTTCACCACGGAGAAGTAGACCGCAAGCGTTCTGGATGATTTGCGCGGTCTCTCACTCCAGTCTCCAGCCCCCAGTCTCCAGCCTATATGTCCCCGGAGTTCACGATGCAGAAAGTTCGTTGGGGGATCCTCAGCACGGCGAGGATCGGAACCGAGAAGGTGATTCCCGCGATGCAGAAGGGAGCGTACTGCGAAGTCGTCGCGATCGCGTCCCGACAGCAGGAGTCCGCAGCGCGGGCCGCGGCGGCACTCGGGATTCCCAAAGCGTACGAGTCCTACGAAGCGCTGCTCGCCGATCCCGAGGTCGATGCGATCTACAACCCGCTGCCGAATCATCTGCACGTCCCCTGGTCGATCCGGGCGCTCGAAGCGGGCAAGCATGTCCTCTGCGAGAAGCCGATCGGTCTCTCCGCCGCCGAGGGGCAGCAACTCGTGGAAGCCGGCAGGCGGCATCCGCAGCTCAAGCTGATGGAGGCGTTCATGTATCGGCACCATCCGCAGTGGCTTCGCGCGCGGGAACTCGCCCGCGACGGCACGATTGGCGAACTGCGGACGATCCAGACGTTCTTTTCCTATTTCAATGACAACCCCGCGGATATCCGCAACGTCGTCGAGTTCGGCGGCGGCGGACTGATGGATATCGGCTGTTATCCGATCAGCCTCTCCCGGTTTATTTTCGGATCGGAGCCGCGGCGCGTCAGCGGTGCTGTCGAACCCGATCCGGTGATGAAGATCGATCGGCTCGCCTCGGCGATTCTCGAATTCGAACAGGGCACCTCGACGTTCACCTGTTCGACGCAGCTTGTTCCGTATCAGCGGGTGAACATCTTCGGCACGAAGGGACGCATCGAGATTGAGATTCCCTTCAATGCGCCCCCCGATCGCCCCTGCGTGATGTGGGTGCAGCGCGGCCGCGAGACTGAGGAAATCCAGCTTGAGGTCTGCGATCAGTACACGATCCAGGGGGATCTGTTTGCGCAGGCGATTCTCAACGACACGCCGGTACCGACGCCGATTGAAGATGCCGTCGCGAACATGAAGGTCATCGAAGCAATCTTCGAGAGCGCCCGTCGCGGTGCCTGGACCGCCCCCGAGGGCTGAGCGGCCTCGCTCGGCGGGGGGCGGCACTGGCCGGGTTGCTTCAACGAGAAGCACGCTTCACGGGGAGCGAATCACTTCTCCCCGATGAAACGGAGTTCGACGTAATCCTCGTAGCGGTGGAAGTCCGCGCGCGTCAGCGGGGCGGCAGTGGAGAGTTGCGGCGCGACGAAGAGCTTCGAGTAGTCGTAGCGGCACAGCGCGCAGCCCCAGCGGTCGCCCGCGGAGGGCTTGCCGCCCGTGTGGCGGAAGTCGCTCCACGGGATGCGCCCTTCGGCCGACCAGCCGTTGTCGTCGTCCTCCCATTTGTTCAGGGTGCCGCGAAGTTCGACGGAAGTGTTCCAGCGGAACTCGGCATCGCGTGCCCAGCGTCGATAACCGCCGCTTCCCCGGGAGGGAAGGAACATATCCATCTGGGTGCCTTTGGCGTTCACCTGAAACTCGTAGTAGCCAAGCTCGCTTCCGGCGGGCTTGAAGAAGAGCTCGAACACATCGTTGAGCCAGGTCTCGCCGTCGCGCTCGGTCACGTCGGCATAGAGGTCGACGTCCTCCATTTCCGCGAAGAAGTACAGGTACTCATCGTCCCACAGGAGCCCCGCGCGCGTCGGCGTGAACGCGGGCTGCGGCGACCAGAAGTTGGCAAAGCGGTCGACTACCATCGCCTGCTTCCAGGCGGGCTCATCGGCCTTGCCGTCGATTTCGATCGGCCCGCTCGCCCGCCGGCACTCGATGAAGGGGAACGGCACCACGCTCGCGGCGGCCGGTTTGCCTGCAGTGGATTCCCCCGTCGCCGGGGAAGATTGTGCGAGGGCAACCGCGGAGCCGGGGCGCGCCCCCGGGGGCATCGACTCGCTCCGCACCGACAGGTAAAAGACGACCGCGAGCAGTAGAAGGATCGACAGATCTCCGCGTGGACGCATCGTGGCTTCCTTTACAGCAGGGGGAGCGGGACAGACAGGCGTACGTTTGTTCGAGTCGGTTGTGCCTCAACGAGGACGGTCGCAGACACAACTAACGCGTGAGGAAGATCAGCCGGGAGAAGATTCCGGCAGCAGACCCAACTCGGCAGCGCGTTCGCGCATCGCGGCAATCACGAACTCGATATGCTCGTCGAGATCGACTCCCAGGTCCTCGGCACCGCGGGTGATGTCCTCCCGTTTCACGTTGGCGGCGAAGGAGGCCTGTTTGAGCTTCTTCTTCACGCTCTTCGCGGTGAGCCCCTCAAGACGTCCGGGGCGGACGAGGGCGCATGCCGTGATGAACCCCGCGAGCTCGTCGCAGGCGTAAAGCGTCTTGTCGAGCAGCGAGACGCGGGGGCAGTCGGTCAGATAATCGGCGTGCGACTTGATGGCGTAGATTACGTCTTCGGGATAGCCGCGCTCGGCGAGGATCTTCGCTCCCTGCAGCGGGTGGTCCGGGGGATCGGGCCAGCGCTCGTAATCGAAATCGTGGAGCAGTCCCACCGTCCCCCATTTCTCCTCATCTTCGCCGAACCTGCGGGCATACGCCCGGACCGCGGCCTCGACGGCGAGCATGTGTTTGATGAGGCTGTCGCTCTGGGTGTATTCGTGCAGCAGCGTCAAATCGTCTTCGCGACTCACTCAAGAAATCTCCTGCCTGAGGAATGCATCCGGGTCGGTCACCGATGACGTTCGATTATAGAGAGAGAAAGGCCGGAGACTGCAGTCCGGAGTGAGGAGTTTTCGGAACGCGATCGTTCGTGATGCCCGGCGTCGCCACGAAACCTGTCGGGGATATTCAATGTCGCGTTGCACGGAACCGCATGTTTCACTGGACGCTTTGCGTTGAGCACAATGTTCGATAAAGCGCGTTCACAAACCGCGATCATAAAACGCGGGGACTTCGGCGTTAATGATCCTGCGATCACATCGCCCTCACCAGTCATGGTCGCCGCGAGGCCGCAGGCCAGGCGTCAGACGCGGCCCATCGCCCCCGATTCGCGCCCGGAAAACTCCAGGCTCCGGTCTCCAGCCTGCAGCCTGACACCAGCCTATTCCCCTTGACCGGCCCCGGGGTTTCCAGTATCACACGCCCCGATTGGCGGGCCGCGGCGGTGGTGCTCCTGCGGAGCGACGGTGCCGTGGTTCGCGAAGCACACACATCTCTCGAATCTTTCCCACTTCCTATCTGTCGGGCTGGCTCCCGGGCGCTGTGGGCGTCTGCGGGGACGGTGTCCCGTCATTCCCGTCGCACCTTCGCGAGGCGATCGCCGTGGCTGAACGCGCCACTGACACTCCCCGTCTGTCCGGAATCGCTCCGGCATCGCGACGCGCCCGCTGGAGGTGTGCGACCCGCATCGGTGCGCTGTCGGGCGGTGTGTTCGCGCTCTTTCTGCTGGCGTTCACCGGCTGTACGGTGTTTACCGTCCCGGTCAAGACGGCGGCTCCCGCCAGCCTGCAATGGCTGACGAGTCTCGCCAGTCCGGGACTCGATGCCCCACCGCCGCTTGATCTGACCGTCCTGAAACCGACGACCGGCCCCGCGCACCTCGACACCGGCGACCTGCTGGAAGTCACCATCTGGGACATCTACGAGCCGGGGAAGGCGCACACCTTTCCCGCGCGGATCAGCGACGCGGGAACGATCGAAGTTCCGCTGCTGGGGGAATTTTCCGTGCGCGGTTCCTCGACGTCGGAGATCGAAGCCCGTCTGATCGAGAGTTACCGGGAGCAGGAGCTACTGCTGCAACCGCGGGTTCTCGTCCGCGAGCTCGACCGCCGGCCGATCAAGGTTTACGTCACGGGAGCCGTGAATCGGCCGGGCGTGCTGGAACTCGCGCGGGATGAGGCGAACGTGTACTCCGCCCTGATCGCGGCAGGCGGGCTTGCGCGAAATGCCGGAACGCATGTGCTGATCACCAGCCGGGCCGCGGCGAATCCGGCAGCGACAGAGAAGACGGCCGAGAAACCGGACCCGGTTGACATGTCGGAAGCGTCTCCCGACGTGCAGTCCGCGGGTGATTCAGAGAGTGGCCATTCTGCTGCCGGTGAAGAGGCGAGCTCCGAACGAACCTTTCAGTCCTTCGCGAATCCCCCGCAGCCGGTCAGCGTGCCCCCGCAGGTTGAGGAAACGTCCGGCGAAGCAGGTCCCGCCGCCGAGATTCGCGCGACGCTCTCGGCGGAGGCCGACATGCTCCGCCGTGCCGCCGCCGCCGAACTCGTTTCGCCCACCGAGAACGAGAAGTGGTATGACCTGTCACGCGA